>Ga0307508_10000072_pt1 | contig 118449 bp, 120 predicted proteins | sample 9_EM_MG_FD_203089 | JGI IMG/M metagenome (GOLD analysis project Ga0307508, IMG submission 203089) | Populus trichocarpa ectomycorrhiza microbial communities from riparian zone in the Pacific Northwest, United States - 9_EM | ecosystem: Host-associated > Plants > Roots > Unclassified | place... | reverse complement strand
ACCAGCACCGCACAACGCCTGCGCAAGCCGCAAGGTGGCGAGATTGAAGTACGGATGGACATACTCGCGATCACACTGCGACTGAAAATCCGGCGAACGGGTGGTTGGTCACGGATTCAGGTTCTCTTTTGTAGCTGACACACCTGACAGGTCGGGAAAGTCAGCATGTTTTCCCTTCCGCGATATCGCGCTTCTTTCTGAGCGCCAAGCCGGCACGCCACGGGTGCGTTGTCCACAACTGCGAAGCCACCCAGTGGTCAACCTGTGTCAATCGCGCCATGTTCAATACGTGATGGCTTGAAAACATCATCATTCAAGACGATGTTGCTTCCTCGACTACCCCTTTTGATAGGGTTGCTAGAGTTCCTGGGCTCGCGAGACAGGAGCCGCAGTTGTCGATGTGCCGCCGTTCCACCGCATCTGATCGAAGACGTGGCAAGGCGGCGGCCTACTCGATGGTGTCTTCGAACTTGCTGAGTCTGGAAATAACCGCAGGATCGTTGGCGTAACGCTTCTTCAACAGCTTGAGCTGTGCGTCAGTGCCCGCGCAAAACTCGTTGGTCTTTCTGATGACCTCTTCGAGTCGCTCCTTCTCCGTGGGCTCGGGCAGCTCCCCTCTGAAGTGGTCGCAGCTTTCCCGACGCTGGATGAACCGCTCCACATCCTCCATGCTGCCGTATGACCCGGCACAGGAGACAAGCGCCAAGGGCGCACACAGAATGACGATGCTTCGTAGCGAGTTGAACATCAGTGACCGTCCGAAGACCAATGGGGAATATCGCTGGCGCCGCCGACAAACTTGATGACGCCGTAGGCGGCGCCGACCGCTTGAAGGTCGACATTCATACCCGTTCTGGGTTCGCTCGTGATGGTGACAGAAGTGCCGTCCGCCTTCGCAATCGTCAGGTCACCTGTCCACGAGATGCTCATGTCAATCGCGTTGCCCGTGATGTGGTTTGACGTTAGCGCGGGGGCGGTTCTCAATCGCTGCATGCCGAACCCGTCGACCATGTCCTGGGCGCCAGCCTTCGAATCTGCCTCGGAGTACGCGCCGTTGACCATGTGTGCCCACAGGATGTTCACGCCGCTCATCGCAGGAACAGTCTGCGGGTCATAGCCATTCGTGGCAACGCGCCAACTCCAATGCATCATGTAGGCGCGCTGCGGCGGCCGGAGAGTCGCCGAGATTGTCACCGTGGCGCCAGCCGCGCGCAGGGCCGCGACAAACGCCGTTGCGTTTTCTTTGAAGGGCGAGGCAAGGTCGCTGAGAGCGGCACTCCCCGGAAAGCGGCTGACCCAAATGGTTCCGCTGGGATCACCCGCGGGAATGCTAACAACCGCAGGCGCTGTGTTCGTGGTGGGTGTCAGGACTGCTTGAGACGTTGCCATAGTACGGAGCTTCTAGGTAGGCGATTCGTTGCGCATCCGATCCAACGGTCTGCGTGTGACCACTGGCGTCGGTGACGCCAGTGAACTCTTCACCGCTGTCAAGGGTGATCTTGTAGGGAATTCCGGCAAGAGGCTGGCTTGTCTTGTCGTCGTTCACAAGAAAGCGCAAGTCATATGCGGCGGGGGCCAAGGGTGCCGCCGCGACAGCTTGTGCGGCTGATTGGCCCGCTTGCCTTGCCTGTGTCGCTTTCGCGGCGGGAGCCGCACCTCCGCCACCACCACCACCGAAGCTCACCGTGGTGACGGCCTGGGACGAGATCAGGATGGCTCCGCAGGAAGTCTTGCACCCGTGATAGGCGACGGCCTTGCCGTCGATCACGAAGGTCAGGTCGCCTTCGATGATCACGGTCGCGCCGTGGCCCTTCTTCGGGCACTGCACCCTATCGCCGACTCGCGCCATGCGCTTGCCGTGGGTGTCGGTGACCCCCGACGCCTCAATGACCTCCCCGCCGTGGTTGGTCTTGTCGCCCAAAACGATTATTGCCGGCACTGCCTAGCCCTCCCTTGATGTTGCCCGAATCCTAGGCCGCATCAGCTCCATCGGGAGCTGTAAGAGATGACAGGGGGCACCTCTTTTGTTGGGGACGAACCACACCAACAATGCAGCCAGTAGCTGCTCGCGACCTCTCGGTGGGTCACTGTTGCTGAGGGCCGCCGAAAATTTCTTTCGACCGGATGAATCCTTTCCCGCATCCCACCCCTCCTTGCCTACGATGCCCGCTGTGCTCGGGCAGCACAAGGTGAAGACATGCTGTATCGCAAGAACGTGGGATCGAAGGAAGGCTGGGGTCGGGTGCTGCTCGGTGCGCTGATCGTGGCCGGTTCGCTCACGCTGGTGGGCGCGACGCCACTGGGCCTCGCATTGGCCGCCAGCGGCGTGTTCACCGCGCTGACCGGCCTGTTCGGCTACTGCCCAGCCTGCGCGATGGTGGGCCGCAAGCCGCTGGACGGCCCGCGATGACCCGCGTCAATGGCGTGATGTTCGCTGCGGCGCAAGCCGGCGACCCGGCGGCGCTGGAGCGGGTGCTGCGTGAGCTTCAGCCCGACATCCGACGTTATGCGCGGCGGCAGTGCCATCGCACGTCGTCGATCGAAGACGTGGTGCAGGAAGCGCTCATCGTGCTGTACCGCCGCATGGGGAGCGTTCGCGACCCGCTGGCGATGGCGGGATGGGTCTTTCGTGTCGTCACCCGCTTGTGCATGCTGCCGGTGCTGGGGCTGATTCGCGGTGCCGAGGCGCTGACCGACCGGCACGAGGCCGCGCACTTCGCGCAGATGCCGCAAGACGATGTGCGCATCGACCTGGTTCGTGCGCTCGAGTCGCTGCCTGCGATCTACCGCGAAGTGATCTTGTTGCGCGACATGGAGCAGCTCACCATCGGCGAGGTGGCTGACCGCCTCGGCATCACTCGCGAGGCGTGCAAGAGCCGCATCCACCGCGGGCGGGCGCTGTTGCGCGAGTACCTGCGGGGCGACGAGCCGCGAGAGGGCGGGGCATGAACAAGCTTCTGGCCAGAAGCAAGAGCGCACTGTTCGCCTCGCAGAGCCTGAGCGGCCATTTGATTCGCGGCGCCATCGCCTTCACGTTGCTCTACGCGGCCATCAGCCAGCAGCATGCCTACCCGATGTGGTCGCTGCTGGCCGGCCTGCTGGCGTTCGTGGCGATGCGTGGCTGCCCGCTCTGCTGGGCGATCGGGCTGCTGGCAAGCATTCATCAGCGCCTGGCGCGCCGTTGACGCGTTGTCGTGCCGGTCTTCTGAAGAGCGCGGCGGAAGCAAACAGCGAGGCCTCGCACTGTCTTGTGCCACCGCAGCTGCGGGCAGGGTGCAGTCATCGTGCGGCCTTGTGCAAGGTGCCGGCCTATTCGATGGTGCCCTCGAACCTGCTGAGTCTGGAAATGACGGGGGGGTCGTTGGCGTAGCGCTTCCTCAGCAGCTTGAGCTGTGCGTCGGCCCGGCCTGCGCCATGGTGGGCCGCAAGCTGCCGCAGGACGACCCTCCGTGACCCGCGTCGACGGCGTGATGTTCGCCGTGACGCTGGGGCAGGTGCTGCGCGAGCTTCAGCTCGATATCCGCCGTCACCAAGTCACCAAGAGCCGAGTCCCGCATTGGTGACTGAGCGGTAAACTGCCAGCACGCCTCAAGGAGCCTCCCATGCCTGATCATGTCTCCGAACTCGTGAAGCGCGGACGTGCGCTGCCGCCGGAGGATCGCGAACGCCTCGTAGACCAGCTACTCGAATCACTTAACGAGCCTGCTGCTTCAGAACTGAACGCGGCGTGGGAATCTGAGATCGAACGCCGCCTGGCTGAATATGACCAAGGCTCAGTGCAGGCCATTGATGCCGAAGAAGTCTTCGCCAAGGCTAGGCGCATTGCCCAGTGATCAAGGTTCGCGTCCTCCCCGCGGCAGAGATCGAACTGTTGAAGGAAGTTAGCTACTACTCGAAAGCTCGGACGGGCACAGGCCTTCGCTTTCAAACGGCGGTTCAAGCTGCAGTCTCTCGCGCTGCCACGCACCCCCTTGGCGGAGCTCCATCATTCAAGGAGACCCGCAGCATTCTGGTCAAAGGCTTTCCGTTCAGCATCGTGTATCGACCGTCACAGCAAGAACTCCTGGTGGTCGCTGTCGCGCCACACCGCAAGCGTCCGCAGTACCGGTCTTCACGTATCGACTGACGGCTAACCCTTTGCAGGGACTTCCGATTTAAGCAAGCGTTTTTCCATTTGCGAGTTCGAGTTCGGAGCGCGCGCTCGAGTCGCTACCCGCGATCTACCGCGAGGTGATCTTGCTGCGCGACATGGAGTAGCTCACCATCGGCGAGGTGGTCGACCGCCTGGGCATCACCCGCGAGGCGTGCAAGAGCCGCATCCACCGCGGGCGGGCGCTGCTGCGCGAGTACCTGCGGGGCGAGCCGCGAGAGGGTGGGGCATGAACAAGCTTGCCCCGCACGCTCTTGGCGAGATCGGCGCCAACGCAGAGAATGTTCGCGACTTCCCAAGCGAGAACCGAACATGCTCAAAGGCTCATGTCTCTGCGAATCCGTTCAATGGCAGTTCGATGGCATGCCGGAGTCGGCGACGGCTTGCAACTGCACGGCCTGCCGCCGGTATGGCGTGCTGTGGGCCTATGACTACGAGGGCGAAGGCATCCATGTCTCCGGTGCCACCAAGGCCTACGTTCGCGGAACAGCGCTTGGTTTCCACTTCTGCCCGGAGTGCGGTTGTGTCGCCTACTGGCGCTCGCTGCAGCCCAATGATGAAGGCCGCCGCCGCATTGCAGTGAACCTGCGGCTGACAGAGCCGGAGCCCATCGCCCACCTCCCGATCGACCACTTCGACGGGTTGGACACATGGGACGATCTGCCGCGCGACGGGCGGTGCATGCGAGACCTCTGGTTCTGATCGTCTCGCTGCGAGTGTGAAGCCGCTCGAGGCCTCACACGTTCAGCAGCACCTCGAATCCGCCGTAGATCATCCGTCTGCCATCGAAGGGCATCTCGATGCCCTTGAGGCGCTTGTCTTGCATCGCCTTGGCCATGCCCGAGTCGCGCGTGCTCTTGTCGGGCCACATGATCCAGGAGAACACGACCGTCTCGTCGGCCCGGCGTTGAACGGCCATGGGAAACGAGGTGAGCTTGCCCTCGGGCACGTCGTCGCCCCAGGTCTCGACGACGGAGAGCGCGCCGTATTCCTTGAAGACGACGGCGGCAAGTTGGGCGTGCTGGAGATAAGCCGCCTTGTTGGCGGTGGGCACGGCAGCGACGATTCCATCGATGTAGCTCATGGCACTTCCTTTCGCAGTTGGGTGGCAGCGCCTGCAGGGCTGGTGGCCCTGGCTCGCAGAGGAACTGCTTGTACGCCGTGCCGCAACCTCACTCGGTGGAGGGGCTTGCGCTGCGGTGGTGCTGGCACCCCAGCCCGCAGGGCAACCGCAGACCGTGACCTGGGTCACGGCGTTGCGGAGAACCCGGCTTGACTGCCTCACCGCGTCACCCAGACTGCCGACAACCATTCAGTCACCTCCCACGACTCGAACCGACGTTCGCAACGCATCAAGGCTTTTGCCTGCAGCATGACTGGCTTCACACCGCACCCGCGTGACAGGCGCTGGCTCGCCCGGTGGGTGAAGGCCTGGGTGCTCGTTGCATGCTGCCTCGCCAGCGGCATGGCTGCTGCGCAGGCCTTGCCGCTGCGCTATCACCTGCAGTCCGACGGGCTCTCGAACCTGGCCGTCACGGCGCTCGTGCAACACCCCGACGGGAGGCTGTGGATCGGCACCGAGAACGGCCTGTATCGCCACGACGGAACCCGCATCGAACGGGTGGACGACACCGTGGAAGCCGCCATGCGGCGGCGGCATGTCACTGCCATGGCGGGCGACGGGCAAGGCGGCATGTGGGTCGCCACGGCCGAAGGCTTGTTTCATTGGCGCGAGGACGGGTTGGTGCCGGTGAGCGGTGCGGCTACGAACATCTCGGTGAGGCAGGGCCAGACGATCGCCATCACGGCCGACGGTATGGCGCTGGTCGCATCGGAGGCGGGCCTGCTGGCGGTGCGGCGCGATGCGGGGGGCGTGTGGCGCGCGAGCCCTGCGTTCCCCGAGGCTGCCGTGCGCAGCGAGCCTTCGCTGGCGTCCATCCACTCCGTGCTGATCGATGCCGACGGCGCATGGTGGCTGGGTTGCGGCGACAGCCTGTGCCGCTGGAAGGCCGGCGCGGTGGAGCTGTGGGGCGAAGGGCAGGGCCTGGGCAAAGGGCGGTGGGCCGGCCTGCTGCGGGCGAGCGACGGCGCCCTGTGGGTGCGCAGCCAGGCGCAGGTGCTTCGATGGGCGGCCGGCGCGGCGGGGTTCGAAGACGTGACGCCGCGTGACCTCAGCCACGGCACGGTGCACATGCAGCAGCCCCTGGTCGAAGACAGCGATGGCCGGGTCATGACGCAGAGCGACTCGGGGCTGCTGCGCTGGCATGCGGGGCAGTGGATGCATTTCGAGGCGGCGCACGGGTTGACGGTGGGCGGGGGCGTGCACGCCATCCTCGTGGACCGGGACCGCGACGTGTGGCTGGGCACGGCGGGGCACGGTCTGGCGCATTGGCGCGGCTATCGGCACTGGCGCAACTGGACGAGCGCGCAGGGCCTGCCCAACGATGACGTCTGGAGCTTCGTCGACGAAGCGCCCGGCCGCTTGTGGATCGGCACCGGGGCCGGGGCCGTGATGCTGGAGCAGGGCGTCGATGGCGATGCCGCCCGGCTCACGCGCTTGGGCGGCACGTCACACCAGGCCGGGAGCCTGGCACGCGACGCTGCAGGGCTGCGCTGGATGGCCACCTTCACCGGCGAGTTGTTCAACGGCCGCGAGGGCGCCCCATGGCAGCGCGTGGCCGCGGGCCTGCCGCTGGTCTTCAAGCTGCAGCCGGCCGCCGATGGTGGCTTGTGGATCGGCACCAACGCGGGCCTGTACCGCGTGGAGCCGGGGTCGGGCGCTGCACAGAGACCCCCGGCCGTGCATCCGCACAAGGTGGATTTGAAGCTGAAGATGGAAGGGTCGCCGGCCATCTACACCGCGTGCACGTCGCCGCTCGGGCAGGTGTGGTTCGGCACCTCCAGCGGCTTGCTGATGCACGACGCAGCAAGAGGCCTCACGCAGCCTCCCATTCGCGGCTTGCCGCAAGAACTGGCTGTGGAAAAGGTCGTCTGCGGAACCGATGGCACGCTGTGGGTGGCCGGTGCGCAGAGCACTCGCCTGTGGCGGCTGCGCAGCACGCCGGGCGGCTGGCAGGCCGAAGCGCTGGCACCGGACGTTCTGGGCCGGCGCATCGTGATGGGCCTGCTGGTCGACCGCCGCGGTTGGCTGTGGGTCACCACCGATGACGGCCTCGTCGCCTGGAACGGCCAGCAATGGCGCCGCTTCGACGAGAGCAACGGCCTGGTGTGGAGCGACTGCAACCAGAACGCCTTGCATGAAGACCCGGCCGGCAGCATCTGGATCGGCACCAGTCGCGGCGTGAGCCAGATCCTGCGGCCCGAGCTGTTGTTCGCGCCGGTGCGGCTGGAGCTGCGCGTCACGCGCATGCAGCATGAAGGCCGGCTCCGGCCCACCGACAAGCGGTGGACGGCCGGGTGGTCCACCGCCCCGCTGGAGATCGCGTGGACCGCGCCGGCCTTCGCCAACCGACCGGCCCAGCAGGTGCTCTACCGCCTGCGGGGCCTGAGCGAACAGTGGAGCCCCACGCAGCACGACAACATCAGCTTTGCCGCGCTGCCGGCGGGCAGCTACACCTTCGAGGCCGTCGCCGAGAACCTGGACACGGGGCAGAAGTCAGCGCCGGTCTCCATCGGGTTCGAGATCATGCCGCCATGGTGGCTGAGCGCATGGTCGGTGGCTGCCTACGCGTTGATGGCCGGCGGGCTCGTGATGCTGGTGTACCGCTGGCGCGTGCGCTTGCTGGTGCGGCGCCAGCGCGAGCTGGAAGGCCTGGTCAGCTCGCGCACGGCAGAGCTCGAGGTCTCTTACGAACGCATGCGCACGCTGGCGCTGACCGATGGCCTCACCGGGGCGATGAACCGCCGCGCGATCATGGAGCTTGCCAGCCGCGAGCTGGCGCACGCCAGGCGCGGCGAAGCGCCGGTGGCCTTCGTGCTGCTGGACGTGGACCACTTCAAGCGCATCAACGACACGCATGGGCACCATGCCGGCGATGCCGTGCTCAAGCAGCTGGCGGTGCGCTTGCACGGCGCGTTGCGCGCTTACGATGCATTCGGCCGCTATGGCGGCGAAGAGTTCTTGCTGGTGTTGCCCGGGTTGTCGCTCGCTACCGAAGAGGGTGTGCGGCGTGTTGAAGAACTCCAGCGCTGCATCGCTCAAGAGCCTTTCGACCTCGGTGCCGGCCAGTCGATGACGGTGACCTGCAGCGCCGGCGCGGTGGGTGCGCCGGCCGGCGAGACGGGCGCTATCGAGGCGCTGATCAGCCGGGCCGACGCTGCGCTCTACGCCGCCAAGCGCGACGGGCGCAATCGCGCTGCCTTGGCGGCGTGAGGCGGCTTAAAAATCCGTTCAGGCTGATCCTTCGACTTGCCCTGTCCTGAGCCTGTCGAAGGGTTGCGCCGTGCAGTGCGCAACCCTTCGACAGGCTCAGGGCGAACGGAGTGCTGGCCAGGGTGAACGGAGTGCTGGCCAGGGTGAACGGAATGCTGGCCAGGGTGAACGGAATGCTGGCCAGGGTGAACGGGATACAGGCCAGCCCGAACGGAATGCTGGCCAACCCGAACGGAGATTGGGGAGCCGTCGACGCAGTGGCCTACGGCGCCAACTGCGCGCGGATCTCGCCGCCCTTGTTCGTATCGCTGTGGACGTTGACGTACAGCTCACCGGCCTTGTAGCTCTTCAGCTGGTCGGCGCTGAGTTTGGTGCCGGCCGGCACCGACCAGGTGGCACCGTCGGCGCCTTTGGTCAGCGGCACGGCGACCGGGCCATTCTTGCCTGCCGCAGCAACGTGGACGTGCGCCATCGTGCCCTGGATGCCGGTGGTCTTGATGCTGCCGCTCACGGTGCCGTCATCGGCCACGGTGATGGTGCCGCTGCCGCTGGCCGCGGTGGTGACGGCAGGCACTTCATTCGCACCCGAGAGCTTGAGTTCGGCAGCTTGGGCAAGGCCAGTCAAGAGGCAGAGTGCCAGCGTGGCGGCGGTGACCAGCACAGGGCGCGAGATGGGGCGGATGGTTTTCATGGTGTCTCTCCTTTGGGTGGTGAATGCTTGTGGGGCTGAAGCCCGAAGCCGCCGCGATGATGCGCGCCGCCGGGGTGTCTGCGGCAATAGGCGCTTGACTGGCAGGGAAATGCCTTGCAGCTCACACGTCGAGCAAGACCTCGAAGCCGCCGTAGATCATCCGCTTGCCGTCGAACGGCATCTCCATGCTCGCCAGGCGCTTGTCTTCCATCGCTTTCTTCATGCCGATGTCGCGCGTGGGTTTGTCGGGCCAGGTGACCCACGAGAAGATGACCGTCTCGTCGCTCTTGCGTTGCACGGCCATGGTGAACGAGGTCAGCTTGCCTTCGGGCACGTCGTCGCCCCAGGTTTCAACCACGGAGAGCGCGCCATGCTCTTTGAAGACCACGGCGGCAGCCCGGGCATGCTGCAGGTACATCTCCTTGTTGGCAGTGGGCACGGCGGCGACGAATCCATCGATGTAGCTCATGTCATTTCCTTTCGGTTGTGCACGGCACCTGCAAACGGAGGCGCCGTACTTGTACGACGAACGGGAGGCGTCTGGATCGACACCGCTCTCAACAATAGTTCGGCACCGGCTGCAAATTCAAGTGCGCCGCATGGGCACGTGCCTGGTGTGTCGGATCACGCACCGTGATGTTCAAGACTCCTACAAGCGGTGAAGAGCCTGTCTGATGGGCGGCGCCCTGTGACTGGTGGATAACTGACAAGACTCGAGTTCGGCGGCTTCCTCGGCATCGGCACCGACCGCTACCCCTTGCCGTGGAACATGCTCAAGTACGACGTCGAGTTCGAAGGCTATGTGGTGCCGCTGGACAAGTCGCGCCTCGAAAAGGCACCCCGCTATGAGCAGGACGACATTCCCGATTACACGAGCGAGTACGCACGCAGCGTGAACGATTTCTACGGCGTGCGCTGGTAGTCCGTGTGGAGATCACACCACCGCTGGGAGGGTTGTGAGCTGTCGCTGAACCGAGGGCAGGCGGATGATGTGTGCCCCACTGACAGGAGACGATGATGGAACGGAGACTGCACCTGCTCGAATCGTTCGACGCCCACGGGTCGGACGGCAAGACCTACCGCGTGCGCGGCTACGAACAACTGGTTCGCGACCCGACGATCGTTGATGCGACCGAGCGCTGGGAGCCGAACGGGCTTGCGGAATACAGGCTGGACGATGGCACGCCCGTTGGTGAAACACGCGACGGAACCATGCGCATCGTCGACTCGGGGGTGCAGCTCTCCAGGTGATCGCCGATGGGCTTGGCGAGCGACCTGCTCAGCCAAGCTCCGTTCGCTTTGAAACTACGTGAAGACTCCCGTTCGCCCTGAGCCTGTCGAAGGGCAGCGCAGTGCACGGCGCACCCTTCGACAGGCTCAGGGCGAACGGAGTGTGGGGGTTGGGGATCAGCCCCAACGGAATATGGCGTTAGCCGGAACCGAATATGGCGTCAGCCCGAACGGGTAGCGAGTTGCCCAGGCTGACCGTGCCAGGCTCAGGCGAGCTTCGCGCGCTCCAGCATGGCGTGCAGCAGCACGTTGCACCCGGCGGTGATGTGCTCGGGCTTGGCGTCTTCGATCTCGTTGTGGCTGATGCCGTCCTTGCACGGAATGAAGATCATCCCGGCCGGGGCGAGCTTGGCCATGTAGACGGCGTCGTGGCCGGCGCCTGAGACGGCGCGCATGTTCGAGTAGCCGAGCTTCTCTGCGGCCTTCGCGACTGCCTCGACGCAGTCGGCATGGAAGGGCTGCGCGGTGTAGGCCGAGACGGGCGTGATCTCGATCGGCAACCCGCTCTCGGCGCTGAGCTTGGCGGCCACGGCGCGGATGTCGGCGTCCATCGTTTCGCACAGCGCGTCGGTGGCGTTGCGCAGGTCGATCGAAAACTTCACGCGGCCGGGGATCACGTTGCGGCTGTTCGGGAACACGTGCACCATGCCGACGGTGCCGCGACCATGCGGTGGGTGGCGGTGCGCGCAGGCCACCACCTCCTGCATCAGGTGGGTGGCGACCTGCAGCGCGTCTTTGCGCAGCGCCATCGGCGTCGGGCCGGCGTGGGCTTCCATGCCGGTGACGACGCAGTCGTACCAGCGGATGCCGAGCACGCCTGTCACCACGCCGATGGTCTTGTCGTTGTCTTCGAGAACGGGGCCTTGCTCGATGTGCGTTTCGAAGTAGCAGCCGATCGGATGCGCGCCCGGTTCTTCGGGGCCGATGTAGCCGATGCGTTCGAGTTCGCCCTTCACCGTCTTGCCTTCGGTGTCGGTGGCGGCATAGGCGTGTTCGAGCGTGAAGGCCTTGGCGAAGACGCCCGAGCCCATCATCACCGGCACGAAGCGCGAGCCTTCTTCGTTGGTCCAGAAGGCGACCTCGATCGGCGCCTCGGTTTCGATGCCGTGGTCGTTGAGCGTGCGCACGACCTCGATGCCGGCCAGCACGCCGTAGTTGCCGTCGAATTTGCCGCCGGTGGGCTGTGTGTCGATGTGGCTGCCGGTCATGATCGGCGGCAGGCTGTTGTTGCGGCCGGGGCGGCGCATGAAGCCGTTGCCGATCTTGTCGATGGTGACCGTCATGCCGGCTTCGCGCGCCCAGCCGGTGACGAGGTCGCGGCCTTGCTTGTCGAGGTCGGTGAGCGTGAGGCGGCACACGCCACCTTTGGGCGTGGCGCCGATCTTCGCGAGTTCCATCAGCGAGCCCCAGAGGCGGTCACCGTCAACGCGCAGGTCGTCGAGCTTTGTCTTCGTCTTCATGTCCATGTGAGTCTTTCAAGGATTCAACGAAAAACCACCGTTCGCGTTGAGCCTGTCGAAACGCAGCGTGCACCGCGACATGCGAAGCAACAAACTGCGCTGGCCTTCGACAGGCTCAGTCCGAACGGAGAACTGCCCACAGCATCCACCTCAGCGCGAAACCGCGGTGGGCGCCAGGTCTTGCGTGCGTTTGGTGACGGCCTGGAAGTTCGGCCCGAAGGGCGGGCGCTTCAGGTAGCGGCCCGCGCCTTGCACCGCACGCAAATCACCATCGGCCCAGACCAGCTTGCCCTGGCTCAGCGTGTGCGTGGCCAGGCCTTGCACCTTGCGGCCTTCGAAGATGTTGAAGTCGCCTTTCGAAAACTGCGTCTTCACCGAGACGGTCTTGGTGGCGGCCGGGTCCCACAGCACCAGGTCGGCGTCAGCGCCTTCGACCACGCAGCCCTTCTTCGGGTACAGGTTGAAGAGCTTGGCGCAGTTGGCCGAAGTGATGGCGACGAACTCGCTCGGGGTGAGACGGCCGGTGTTGACGCCGGCGTCCCAGATCACCTGCATGCGGTCTTCGATGCCACCGCAGCCGTTCGGGATCTTCGCGAAGTTGTCTTTGCCAGCGGCTTTTTGCGGTGCGCAGAACACGCAGTGGTCGGTGGCGGTGGTGTGCAGTTGCCCGGATTGCAAACCGCGCCACAGCGCCTCGGAGTGGCCCTTGGGCCGGAACGGCGGGCTCATCACGTAAGCCGCAGCGGTGGCGAAATCGGGGTGGCGGTAGACGCTGTCGTCGAGCACCAAGTGCCCCGCCAGCACCTCGCCATAAACGCGCTGGCCGCGGGCGCGCGCACGGGCGATGGCCTCGGCCGATTCGATGCAGCTCACGTGCACGATGTAGATCGGCACGCCCAGCACGTCGGCAATCGCAATGGCGCGGTTGGCGGCTTCGGCTTCGACCATCGGCGGGCGGCTCAGCGGGTGGCCTTCGGGGCCGGTGATGCCCATCTTCGCCACCTCTTGCTGCAGCAAGAAGACGAGCTCGCCGTTCTCGGCATGCACGGTGGGCATGGCGCCGAGTTCGAGCGAGCGTTTGAAGCTGTTCACCAGCGTCTCGTCGTCACACATGATGGCGTTCTTGTAGGCCATGAAGTGCTTGAAGCTGTTGATGCCTTCTTCATGCACCAGGGTGCCCATGTCTTTGTGGACGCTGTCGCTCCACCAGGTGACGGCCACGTGGAAGCCGTAGTCGCCTGCCGACTTCTCGGCCCAGCCGCGCCAGTTGCGGTAGGCGTCCATCAGCGGCTGCTGCGGGTCGGGGATCACGAAGTCGATGATGCTGGTGGTGCCGCCGGTGAAGCCTGCGGCCGTGCCGGTGTAGAAATCGTCGGCGGCCACCGTGCCCATGAAGGGCAGCTGCATGTGGGTGTGCGGGTCGATGCCGCCGGGCATCACGTAGCGGCCGCCAGCGTCGAGCACTTGCGCACCGGTGGGCGCTTCGAGTGCGGTGCCGATTTGGGCGATGCGGCCCTCGCTCACCAGCACATCGGCTCGGAATTCGCGGTCGGCATTGACGACGGTGCCGCCGCGGATCAGCAGGGTGGACATGATCGGTTCTCCTGTGACGAATCTGTGGCCTGACTGGCGACCTATCTCAGCCGCACCACTTGCTCCGTTCGGGCTGAGCCTGTCGAAGCCGGCGCCGTGCTGTGCGCACCCTTCGACAGGCTCAGGGCGAACGGGAGTGGTGGCTCAGCCCGAACGGGGTAAAGGATCAGCCCGAACGGACTCCGGTTGATGAGGTGTGTCACTGGTCAGAAACTGCGTTGTACATCAAGCCAGGGCGGCTTGGCGCATCGGGTTGTTCGGGTGCGTCGTCCAGTTGGCCGGCTGCTCGACCACGGCCTTGCCGGTGCGGGCGTCGACCTCGCCCGGCGCCAGCGTGCGCAGCGTGATGCACTCGGGCACCGGGCACACCGTCACGCACAGGTTGCAGCCCACGCATTCGTCTTCCTTCACCTCGAAGTGGCGCTTGCCGTCTTTCGTCGCGGTGATGGCCTGGTGCGAGGTGTCTTCGCAGGCGATGTGGCAGCGGCCGCACTCGATGCACTTGTCCTGGTCGATCACGGCCTTGCTGATCGAGTTGAGGTTGAGGTACTGCCAGTCGGTGATGGTGGGCAGCGCGCGGCCCTGGAAGTCGGCGGTGGTCTTGAAGCCCATGCTGTCCATGTATTCGGACAGGCCGTCGGTCATCTCCTGCACGATCTTGAAGCCGAAGGTCATGGCGGCGGTGCAGACCTGCACGTTGGTGGCGCCCAGCGCGATGAAGTCCAGCGCGTCGCGCCAGCTGCCCACGCCGCCGATGCCCGAGACCGGCAGACTGACCATCTCGGGCGAACGGCCGATTTCGGCCGCCATGTGCAGCGCGATCGGCTTCACCGCCGGGCCGCAGTAACCACCGTGCGAGCCCATGCCGCCGGTGGTGGGGCTCATCGCGAGCGTCATCGGGTCGACGCCCATGATGGAGTTGATGGTGTTGATGAGGCTCACCCCGTCGGCACCGCCTCGCTTCGCGGCCAGTGCCGGCGGCAGGATGTTGCCGACGTTGGGTGTGAGCTTCACGATCACCGGCAGGCGGCTGTAGTGCTTGCACCATTCGGTGACCATCTGGATGTACTCGGGCACCTGGCCCACCGCGGCGCCCATGCCGCGCTCGCTCATGCCGTGCGGGCAGCCGAAGTTGAGCTCGACGCCGTCGCAACCAGTGTCTTCCACACGCGCAAGGATGGCCTTCCACGCACTTTCGGTGCAGGGCACCATCAGCGAGGCGACGAGCGCGCGGTCGGGCCACAGGCGCTTGACCTCGCGGATCTCGTCCAGGTTGGTCTGCAGCGGCCGGTCGGTGATCAGCTCGATGTTGTTGAAGCCGAGCAGCTTGCGGTCGGGCGTGAGCAGCGCGCCATAGCGCGGACCGTTCACGTTGACGACGGGCGGGCCGTCTTCGCCGAGCGTCTTCCAGACCACGCCGCCCCAGCCGGCCTCGAAGGCGCGGTTGACGTTGTAGGCCTTGTCGGTGGGCGGCGCGCTGGCCAGCCAGAAGGGATTGGGGCTTTTGATGCCGGCAAAAGTGTTGCGCAGGTCGGCCATGGGTTTGATCTCCTCAGATGGGTTCAGCAGCGAGCGTGGCGTGGATGGCCGCGTGGATGGCTTTCGCGGCGCGCTTGCCGTCTTCCACCGCCTCGACGGTCAGGTCGAGTCCGCCGGCGCGGCAGTCGCCGCCAGCGTAGAGCTTGGCCACGCCGGTGCGGCCGTCGATGTCGGCCACTACGCGGCCGGCTTTCAGCGTGAGGCCGCTGTCGGCCAGCACCGCTTCGTCGAGCTTCTGGCCGATGGCCTTGAGCACCACGTCGGCGGCGAAGGTCTCGACGCTGCCATCCGCGCGCACGAAGCGCACGCCGCTGACCGAGCCGCTGCCGGTGATCTCGGCCGGCGCCAGCCCGTAGTGCAGCGTGACGCCGTTCTTCTGCGCCCACTCGCGTTCTTCGAGCGAGGCCGACATGGACTCGGGCCCGCGGCGGTAGACCATGTGCACGTCGTCTGCGCCGAGCAGCTTGCTCTGCACTGCGGCATCGACGGCGGTCATGCCGCCACCGATCACGACCACACGGCGGCCGACGGGCAGGGCGGCCAGGTCTTGGGACTGGCGCAGCTCGGCGATGAAAGCCACCGCGTCGCGCACGCCGGCAAGGCCTTCGCCGGGGATGCCGAGCTTGGGCGTGCGGCCCAGGCCGATGGCGAGGTAGACGGCATCGAAGCTGCCGCTCAAGGCGGTGAGCTGCGCCGCCTGTTCGAGCCGCCAGTTCAGCTGCAGCGAGATGCCGCCGATCTGCATCAGCCAGTCGAGTTCGGCCTGCGCGAATCCGCCGGCCATCTTGTAGCTGGCCAGGCCGTATTCATTCAGACCGCCGCCGGCGGCTTGGGCGTCGTGGATGACGACGTCATGGCCGAGCCGCGCGAGCGTGAAAGCACACGCGAGACCGGCTGGCCCCGCACCGACGACGGCGATGCGGCGGCCGGTGGGTGTGGCGCGGGTGAAGAGGGCGGTGACCGGCTTGTCCATCACCGCGTCAACCGCGTAGCGCTGCAGCCGGCCGATCTCGACCGGCTTGCCTTGCTGCGTGGTGCGTACGCAGACCTGCTCGCACAGCACCTCGGTCGGGCAGGCGCGAGCGCAGGTGCCGCCCAACGGGTTGGCTTCGAGGATGGTGCGCGCCGCGCCGCGCAGGTTGTCGTCGGCGATGCGCTTGATGAAGCTGGGCACGTCGATGCCGGTGGGGCAGGCCTGCATGCAGGGCGCGTCGTAGCAATACAGGCAGCGTTCGGCTTCGACCAGCGCCTGCGTGCGGGTGAACCGCGGCGCAGCGTCGGCGAAGGCGGCGTCGTACTGCGCCGGTGTGCGCCGGCCGGCGCGGATGTCGGGTGACTCGAGCATGGGTTGTGCACTCCTCAGGGGCCGTGCGCACAAGATGCGCACAAAATCTGACCGTTTGGTCAGGATTGCGGCGATCGTACGCAACCGCCGTGCCATGGTGTTCGAGGGTTTTGCCGGCTGGCGAAGGCCGCAGCCGCACGAAGTGGGTGCGACCCGAGGGTTTGCGAGCGCATCGCCGTCTGGCATGGAACTGGCTTCGATGGTCGAGAATAAGCTGACCATTCGGTTAGGTTCCATTCAGCCCGTGACCACTCCTCCTGAACTCGCCGTGTCGGCGCGCCGCGCAAGCGTCGTCTATCCCTCGGCCGATGCGCCGGTGCATGCTCTGCAAGAGGTCGACCTCGACATCGCCCCCGGCGAGTTCGTCTCGCTGATCGGCCCGTCGGGCTGCGGCAAGACCACGCTGCTGCGCGTGATCGCCGACCTCGAGCCCATCAGCGCCGGTACCGTGCTCGTCAACGGCCTGAGCCCGCACGATGCGCGGCTGGCGCGTGCCTACGGCTACGTGTTCCAGGCGCCCGCGCTTTTCCCGTGGCGCAACGTGCTCGCCAACGTGATGTTGCCGTTGCAGATCCAGGGCCGCAGCGCCGACGAATGCAAATCGGTGGCGATGGAGCAGCTCAATCGCGTGGGCCTCACCGGCTTCGAGCGCAAGTACCCGTGGCAGCTCTCGGGCGGCATGCAGCAGCGCGTGTCGATCGCGAGAGCGCTCGGCTTCGAGCCGCGCCTCTTGATGATGGACGAGCCCTTCGGCGCGCTCGACGAGATCACGCGCGACCGGCTCAACGAGCAGCTGCAGCAGCTCTGGCAGCGCGAGAAGCGAACGGTGGTTTTCGTCACCCACTCCATCGCCGAGGCGGTGTACCTGTCGACGCGCATCGTGGTGATGTCACCGCGGCCGGGGCGCATCGTCAAAGACATCCGCTCGCCGCTGCCCGAGACACGCCACCTGGGCCTGCGCGACACGGCCGAGTTCATCGCCGTCGCCCACGAGGTGCGCGAGGCGCTGGGAGACGGCCACCATGACTAAGTTCGGCCCGGTCGCCGCGGTGCTGGGCTTCGTGCTCCTGCTCTGGTACGGCGGCGCGGTCGCGCTGAATGCCAACGGCGTGATCGAACGCGTGCTGAACGACAAGCCGGGCTGGACGGCGGGCGATCTCGTCGCCGAAACGCTCTCGATGGAGCGCCCGGTGCTGCCGGCGCCGCACCAGGTGGCGGTCGATCTCTACAGCAGCATCGTCGACTGGCCGCTCGATTCACCGCGCAACCTGCTGTACCACGCGGCGGTGACGGCGCAGTCCACGCTGGTGGGCTTTGTGCTGGGCACCTTGCTCGGTGTGCTGCTGGCCGCGGCCATCGTGCATTCACGCACGCTCGACCGTGCCTTGCTGCCGTGGATCGTGGCCTCGCAGACGGTGCCGGTGCTGGCCATCGCACCGATCGTGCTGGTGATCCTGGGCAGCCTGGGCATGTCGGGCGTGGCGCCCAAGGCGGCGATCGCGATGTACCTCTGCTTCTTCCCGGTGACGGTGGCGATGGTGCAGGGCCTGCGCTCGCCGCAGCGCATCGACACCGAACTCATGTACACCTATGCCGCCACGCGGCTGCAAGCGTTCTGGATGCTGCGCATGCCGGCGGCGCTGCCGTTCCTGTTCCCGTCGCTTCGCGTGGCCATTGCGGCCGGCCTGGTTGGTGCGATGGTGGCCGAGCTGCCCACCGGCGCGCAGGCTGGGCTCGGCGCGCGGCTGCTCACCGGCTCGTACTACGGCAACACCATCGGCATCTGGTCGGCGTTGGTGTTGTCGGCGCTGCTCGGCTTGTTGCTCACTGCGGCAGTGGCGCTGACCGAGCGGCTGGTGTTGAAGGGGCGGCATACATGAAGCGGCTGCCGCGTTTGCGCAGCGTGGTGATCGTCATCGTGATCGCGCTGCTGTTCGCGTTGCGGCTGGCTTCGCTGCCGGCGTCGTCCGGGGAGACCGAACCCACGCTGTCTTTCTGGCTCGCGCTCGCCGGCACCCTGCTGCTCGCCGGAGGCAGCGTGCAGGGCCTGGCCGCGCTCGACACGCCGCGCTGGGCCGGCATGCTCAGCGCCTTGTTGTTCGGGCTGTGGGTGCTGTTCTTCTGGCAGATTTGCGTCGTGGCCTTCGGGGTGCCGCGCGTGCTGCTGCCGGCGCCTCTGGCGATTGCGCAGTCGCTGTTCGAGCACGCCGGCACGCTGGGCCGAGACTTCGTGCAGACGGTGCTGAAGGCCGTGCTCTTCGGCTGGGTGCTGGGCTCGGCGCTGGGCTTCGCCGTCGGCGTGGCGATCGACCGGCTGCCGTTTCTTCAGCGCGGGCTGCTGCCGGTGGCCTCGCTCACCAGCACCATTCCGTTGGTGGCGGTGGCGCCGATCATGGTGATGTGGTTCGGCTTCGAGTGGCAATCGAAAGCGGCCGTCGTGGTGCTGATGACCTTCTTCCCGATGCTGGTGGCCACGCTCGCCGGGCTGCAGGCAGCCGGGCGGCAGGAGCGCGAGCTGATGCACAGCTACGCCGCGAGCTACCTGCGCACGTTGATCGACCTGCGCCTGCCGTGTGCGGTGCCGTTCATCGTGGGCGCGCTGAAGGTCAATGCCACGCTCGCGCTGATCGGTGCCATCGTGGCCGAGTTCTTCGGTTCGCCGACGGTCGGGCTGGGCTTTCGCATCAGCACCGAGGCGGCCCGGATGAACATGTCTCTGGTGTGGGGCGCGATCGTCGTGGCCTCGGTCACCGGCTCGCTGGCCTACGCCTTGCTCGTTCAGCTGGAGCGCCGGTGGGCGTTCTGGCACCCTTCGGTGCGCTCGAAGTGAGCCGCGCCGGTTTTCATGTCGCTTTTCATCTCGCTTTTTATATTCCAACCCCGAGGAGTTTCATGATGGTCCGTTCTTCTCTCAAGTTCGCCGTTGCTGCGCTGGCGTTTGCCTGCGCAGCCGGAGCGCACGCCGCTGACAAGTTCACCGTGCAGATGAAGTGGGTGCCGCAGGCGCAGTTCGCTGGCTACTACGTCGCCGCCGCCAAGGGCTACTACAAGGACGAAGGGCTCGACGTCACCATCAAGCCGGGCGGCCCCGATGTCTCGCCGGTGCAGGTGATCGCCGGCAACGGTGCCGACGCCATCGTCAACTGGATGCCCGATGCGCTGGCCGCACGCGAAGCCGGCGTGCCGCTGGTCAACATTGCGCAGGTCTTCAACCGTTCGGGCCTGATGCTCACCTGCAAGAAGGCCAGCGGCGTGACCAAGCCGGCCGACTTCAAGGGCAAGACGCTGGGCGTGTGGTTCGGCGGCAACGAGTACCCCTTCCTCAACTGGATGGCCAAGCTCGGCCTCAAGCCCGACACCGACATCAAGATCCTGAAGCAGGGCTTCAACGTCGACCCGCTGTTGCAGAACCAGGCGGCCTGCATCTCGACCATGATCTACAACGAGTACTGGCAGGTCGTCGACGCTGGCGTGAAGGAAGCCGACCTCGTGACCTTCTTCTACGAAGACCAGGGCGTGGCCTCGCTCGAAGACGGCCTCTATGTGCTCGACAGCAAGCTGAAGGACCCGGCCTTCGTCGCGCGCGCAGCCAAGTTCCTGCGTGCCACGCTGAAGGGCTGGAACGATGCGGTGAAAGACCCGGCCGGTGCCGCGAAGATCGTCGTGGCCGCCGACCCGTCGGGCAGCGCCACGGTGAAGGTGCAGCAACGCCAGATGGAAAACGTGGCCAAGCTGATCACGACCGCCGGCACGCCGAAGATCGGCTACCTGGAACCCGCTGCGTATGAGCGCACGGTGAAGGTGCTGCTGGCTGCAGGCAGCTCGCCGGTGATCAAGAAAGATCCCGGCCCTGCGGGCTATAGCCACGCGGTCTGGGAAGCAGCCACGAAGAAGTGACATCAGCAAAGCTGGAACCTGCCGGCCAGATCCGGCAGGCCAATCGCGAACGCATCCTCGGCGCGGCGGAGAAGGTCTTCGCCCGCGCCGGGTTCAACGGCGCGACCATGGCCGCCATCGCCGAAGGCGCCGAGCTGCCCAAGGCCAATCTGCATTACTACTTCGGCAGCAAGCACGAGCTCTACCGCGAGGTGCTGGCCGGCACCTTGCGCGACTGGCTGGTGCCGATGGACGTGCTGACACCCGAGGCCGACCCGGCCGAGGCGCTGGCCAGCTACATCCGCGCCAAGATGGCGATGTCGGCCGAGCGGCCCGACGCGTCTCGTGTGTTCGCCAACGAGCTGCTGCACGGCGCGCCGGTGCTGGGCGACCTGATGCGCGGCGACCTGCGCAAGCGCGTGGAGCGCCAGGCCAAGGTGATCCGCGGCTGGATCGCCGCCGGCCGCATGGCGCCGGTCGATGTGGAGCACCTGTTCTTCACCATCTGGGCTGCCACCCAGACCTATGCCGACTTCGACGTGCAGGTGCGCGCGGTGCTTGGCCGCAGCAAGCTGACGAAGCGCGACCACGAGCGTGCCACGGCGCACGTGGTGTCGCTGATCTTGCGTGGCTGCGGCTTGTCGCCGCCGGTCGGCACCGAGCCGTGACGACGCTGTTCTAGCCCGCGTCGAGCAGGCTCGCGTGGCCCATGGAGTTCACAAGGCCCCGCGAGGATCGAGCGCTGCCAAGGCTTTGCGAAGCTGTGCGGCACGGGCCGTGGCGCTGCGGGCGGTCAGGAGCTTGAGGATCAGCGCGTACTGCTGCGTCTTGCCGAGCGCGTCGAAGCTCTGCGCTGCCTGCGGGTGGGCTGCCAGGGCGGCGGCAAGGTCGGGCGGGACGCTGGCATCGCGCTGCGACTCGTAGGCAGCGGCCCACCGCCCGTCGGCCTTGGCGGCTTCGACTTCGGCCAGGCCCGAAGGCCGCATCCGCCCGGCCGCGGCCAGCACCGCGACTTTGGCCACGTTGATTTGCGACCAGCGGCTGCGTGGCCGGCGAGGCACGTACTTCTGCAGGTAGTACACCTTGTCGAGCGACTTGCGCTGGCCGGAAATCCAGCCGTAGCAGAGGCCGATGTCCACCGCCTCGTCGTCGGTCAGCGACGGCACGCCCGATCCCTTCTTCGCGATCTTCAGCCACACGCCGGCTTGCAGCCCGGCATGCTCGCTCAGCCAGGCCTCGAACTCCGCGGCGTCGCGGAAGGCGATCACTGCCGCTTCGTTGGCATCGGGCTTCGTCGACATAGTTGGCCGTTCGTCCTGCGGCGGTGCGTGCTACGCAAGCCCCGCCAGTTCGTTGACCCTTGCCGGGTCGCGGCCGAGCTTGGCCGCTGCGGCGAGCAGCTCGTTCCAGGTGGTTGCGTCGACCGGGATGCCTTGCGCGAGGCGCTTCGCGCGCGACTCTCGCTCGGGTTCGCCGGCCACGCGCACGCGGTCGGTGCCGGCCTGCGGGGGCGAGGCCACGACCCAGTCCAGAAATGCCTGCATCTCGGCCGAGTACACCGCCGAGTCGCCGAGCCGCTGCGGATCGAACAGGACCGTCAGCATGCCGTTGAGCACGCGCTGCTTGCCATCGGCCGCGCCCTGCGTCACGAGGCCGCCGGCCAAGGCGCCGCCGAGCAGCTCGCACACGAGCGCGAGGCCGAAGCCCTTGTGCTCGCCGAAGGTGCGCAGCGCGCCCAGCGGCTCGACCACGCCGAACTTCGGGTCGACGGTCGGCTCGCCGCGGTCGTCGAGCAGGGCACCCGGCGCGAGCGACTCGCCCTTGTTGTGCGCGACGCGCGCCTTGCCCTGCGCGACCATGCTCGTGGCCAGGTCGAGGATCACCGGCGCGCGCCCCGGCACCGGGATGCCGACCGCGAACGGGTTGGTGCCGAAACGCCCGTCGCGGCCGCCCCAGGGCGCGACGATGGGCCGCGCGATCACGTTGACGAAGTGCATCGAGACGAGGCCTTGCGCCACCGCCATCTCGGCCCACGCGCCGATGCGGCACAGGTGGTGCGAGTTCGCGAGCGCGACGATGCAGCTGCCGTGCGCCTTGGCACGCGCGATGCCGAGTTCCATCGCTTCGAAGCCGATTACCTGGCCGAAGCCGGCCTGGCCGTCGAGCGCGAGCAGCGTGCCGCTGTCGAGCTTGGTGAGCACGTGGGCGTTGGCCTTCAGCCCGCCTTCGAGGAAGGCGTTCGCATAGCGCGGCAGCATGCCGATGCCGTGCGAGTCGTGGCCGGTGAGGTTGGCCTGGATCAGGTTGTCGGCGACGAGTTCGACCTCGTGCGGCGCACTGCCGAAGCCGAGCATCAGCTCGTGCACCGCGGCGCGCAGGCGTTCGACATGAAGGGTGTACAGGGCAGCGCTCATGGGGTCTCTCTCGAGTTGGGCGAACCTGCGTAGCCTAAGCCACCGCACTACGCCCATCAGGGCACAGCATGCCTCACTCGGCCTTGAAGAGGTGAAGGTAGGTCCTGCTGACCGGCAGCGCCTCGGTGCGGTGCTTGAAGTACAGGTCGGCCTTCTCGTTCGGGCCCGGGGTCACGTGGCTGACGGCCTGCAGGTTGACCACCACCGCACGGTGCACCTGCTGGAACTGGGCAGGGTCCAGCTGTTCGAGCAGTGCCTTGAGCGAGGTGCGGATCAGCGCTTCGCCCGGCTTGCCGCCGTCGCCCCGCCACGCGACCAGCGTGTATTTCTCGTCGGACTTCAGGTAGTCGATGTCATCGACCGGGATCAGCCGGACCGACGCGCCGATGGCCGCGCGGATCCAGCGCAGCGGTTGCGCTGCGACGGGCGCCTTGAGCTTGTCGGCCAGCTGCTGCAGCAAGGCGTCGGTGGCCGCAGCCGGCTGCTCCATGCGCAGGCGTTCGCGCAGCCGCACGGTGGTGTCGGCGAGGCGCTCCGCCTGGATGGGCTTGACCAGGTAGTCGAACACGCCGTGCGCGAAGGCCTGCAGCGCGTAGTGGTCGAAGGCGGTGATGAACACCACGTGGGCGCGGCGGCCGATGCGCTGTGCGACCTCGATGCCCGACAAGCCCGGCATGTGCACGTCGAGAAAGCACACCGCCGGCCGCAAGGCTTCGAACTGCTCGACGGCCTCCAGGCCGTTGCGCACCTGCGCCACCACCTGCAGTTCGGGCCACTGCACGGCCAGCAGGCCTTGCAGCACCTCGCGCAGCAGCGGTTCGTCGTCGGCGATGAGGGCGGTGATGGGGTTCATGTCTCGGCGGGGAGTTCGATCTCGGTCAGCACACCGTGCGGTTGTACCTCGCTCAGGCGCAACTCGGCCCGGCCGTCGAAGGCAAGCCGCAGGCGCTCGCGCAGCGTCGACAACCCTGTGCCCAGGCCCTGGCTGTTCGGCTGCAGGCCGACGCCGGTGTCGCGCACCTCGGCCAGGCAGCGGCCGCTGGGCAGGCGCCGCACGCACACGTCGATGCGCCCGCCTTCCAGGCTCGGGTCGATGCCGTGGCGCACGGCGTTCTCCACCGGCGTGAGCAGCGTCATCGGCGGGCAGCGCAGCGCTTCGAGGCCCGGCGCCACCTGCACGTCGAACTGCAGCCGGTCGGGCAGGCGCAGCTGCATCAGCGCGAGGTAGGCGCGCACCATCTCCAGCTCCTGGCCCAGGCGGTTGCGCGGCTCCGACAGGCGCGGCACCGCAGCGCGCAGGTAGGCCACCAGGCTGGCCAGCACCGGCGACGCCCGCGGCGAACCGGCGTCGACCAGCGCCTGCACGTTGGCCAAGGTGTTGAACAGGAAGTGCGGCTCCACCTGGGCCTGCAGCAGCCGCAGCTGTGCGTCCAACGCCTGGCGCTCCAGCTCGGCGTGCTCGCGCTCGCTCTGGAGCACCAGCGCGTCGCGCTGGTGCAGCAGCGCCGCCATGGCCACCCACGACGACACCAGCATGCCCAGCGAGCACAGGAACAGGAAGCCGTTCATCCTGTCGCGCACGTCCCAGAACGGCGGTTCGCCTGGTGTGATGGTCGACAGATAGAACGCCAGCTCGAGCGCCGGCACCACCAGTGTCACGGCCACCAGTTGCAAGGCCCAGCGGGCCAGCGGCCTGGGCAGGCGGCGCGGCCAGCGTTCGAACAGGCTGAACAGCAGCAGGGCCGCGATTGCCGGCACGTACACCCGGGAAGCCAGCGACTCCAGCGGCGAACCCCAATTGAAAGCCAGCAGGCCGAAGATCAGCGAGGCGGCGATCAGCGTCACGCGCAGGCGCTTCAGCCGGATCACGCGCAGGAACCAGGAGTACACAGACGTCATGGGGCGGATTGTGGCGATGGACGCGCGAGGGTTCGAGCCTCGTCAGACCGGAGGCGGCGGCGCGAGGACGAGACACGACCTGCGGCGACCAGGCGCATCGTGCCTTGTCAATGGCCCTCGCCGCGTCTCGTCGAGGCCGGCCGCGTTTCGGCAGCTGGCGGTGCGGCCGGTCGCAAAACGCTGGCAGGCGGTGCGGGTGGCTTGCACAGTCGCCCTCCATGAAACTGCATCCAATCCTCTTGTCTTCGCTGGCGATGGCCGCATTCGCGGTGCCGTCGCAGGCGACGGAAGCCGAGTTCCAGGCGCTGCTTCTGTCTCGGCAACCCATCGCACTCGAAACGCTGGCCCGCGAGCACCTGGCCCGCGATCCGCTCGACGACGCGGCGCTCTGGTACTGGGGCCAGCAGGCGGCCGACGACCCGCGCTCGCGCACCGAGCTGCTGCCGCGTGCGCAAGTCTGCGTGCGCGACAGGCCTCAATCGGCGCGCTGCCAGCACCTGCTGGGCGTGCTGATCGGAGTCGAACTGATGGAGACCGGCGCCTTCACGGCCATGCGCCGCATCGGCGAGGTGCGCGAGCTGTTCGAGCGTGCGGTGGCGCTGGCGCCGAACGACTACGCGATGCGCCGCGACCTGCAAGCCTTCTACCTGGAGGTGCCGGCCTTGATGGGCGGCAGCAACCGCAAGGCGCGCGAACAGGCCGAGGCCATGGCCCGCATCGACGCGCCGCGCGGCACGCTGATGCAGGCCTTGCTCGCCATCAGCGACAAGGACTTCGACACCGCCGAGCAGCGCCTGGCGAGCGTGCAGCCAGGCACCGACCGCCTGCTCGCCAGCGACCTGCAATCGGTGCAGATCGATCTCGCGCGCGCCTTGCTCGGCGACGGGGCCACCGCGCGCGCACGGGCCTGGTTCGAGCGCCTGCTGCTGCAAGACGCGAACAGCCCCGAACTCCACGCCGGCCTGGGCCGCACGCTGCTCGCCCTGAAGCAGCCGGCCGCCGCAGTGGCGGCCTTCGAGCGCGCGCTGCAGTTGAACCCGAAGCTGCGCATTCACCACCGGCTTGGCGCGGCCTATGAAGCGGCCGGCGAGAACGCCAAGGCGATCACCGCTTACCGCCGCGTGCTGGCCGATCCGGCGAGCAGCGCGGCCGCCGACAAGGCGCGTGCGCGCCTGAAGGAACTGCAACCATGAACGACAGCCCCACCGTCTCGCTGCTGCGCCTCTATCTGCTGAGGGCGATGTACCTGCTGGTCGTCGTTGGGCTGGGCATCGTGGTCTGGCCCGGCGTCATCCACCAGAGCCGGCCCTGGGAGCTGATGGAGGGCGTGGCGGCCTGCATGCTCGCCGCGTTCTCGGCCCTGTGCCTGCTGGGGCTGCGCCACCCCTTGCAGATGCTGCCGCTGCTGCTGTGGGAGCTGCTGTGGAAGACGATCTGGTTGCTCGACGTGGTGCTTCCCGCGTGGCGGGCCGGCACCATGGACGACGCGACGGCATCGGTCGCCTCGCAATGCGTGCTGGTGGCGGTCATTCCCCTGGTCGTTCCGTGGCGCTACGTGTTCGACCGCTACCTGCGCCAGCGCGGCGACCGGTGGCGTTGAAGCACCGCCCCCCCGGCAGAGTCAGGGCACCGTCAGCGTGAACACGGCGCGGCCCGTGTACGTGCCCGCGGGCACCACGGCCGAGTTCGCATACGAGTAGGTGAAGCAGTTCTCGACGAAGGTGTTGCGCGCGATGCTGGCCAGGGACACCGAACCGCCGTTGAACGTGCCGGCCGCGATGTTGGCCGTGGTGTCGCCGTTGGCGCTGCTGGTCCAGCTGATCTGCGAGAACGCAAGGGAATAGCTGCCGTTGGTCAGGCTGGTCGGCGTGGTGACCACCAGGGTGGCCGCAGCTGAACCGGTGGTCGAGGTGGGTTGCCGGTACGAGCCGCCGACGTAGATCTGCGCGGGCGAGTTGCAAACCGCATAGTTGTCGTACGGGCTGGTCGACTGGGTGCTGTTGCTCGTCATCGTGACGGCCGTGCCGTTGCCGACGCTGGCGGACGGCACGGTGACCGACACGGTGTTGATGGTCGTGTTGCTGGCCGCGGCGGTGCCGTTGCCGACCATCAGGAACAGCTGCTTCGTGCCGGGCGTGAGCGTGAGAACCCACGCCGACGCGGGCGCGGCGGCGCATGCCAGCAAGCCGAGCAGGGCCGCGCGCAGCAGGGTGCGCGCGGCCACGGCTCCGGTGGCCGGCTCCACTGACACTTACGGCATGCTCGCGGTGTAGGTGACGCGGCTGTTGTTGGTGTTCACGCCACCGTAGGTGCCTGCCGGCACGACGGCCGTGTTCAGGAACGAGAAGGTCCACTTCGCGTCGCGGTTCACGACGTTGCTGGTCGCGGCCACCGTGGTGCTCGTGGTGGCGCCGTCGGCGAGTGCCGGGGCGGCCAGCGCGGTGGTGCTCGTGAGCACGCTGGCGGCGGTGGAGATCTGCGCGTACGACAGGGTGTAGGTGCCGTTGCTCAGTGCACCCAGGGTCGTCGAGGTCAGCGTGACGGCACCGTTGTTGCCGATGACCTTGGCGGTGACGACACCGCTGCCCAGGTCGCCCGACGAGGTGCCTGCGGCGATCGCCGTGCTGTCACCGAGGTTCGCTGCCGGCACCGTGAAGGTGATGGCGTCGATGGTGGACAGGGTGGCGAGCGCCGTGCCGGTGCCGACCCGCAGGTAGAGCACCTTGGGCACGACGACGCTGAAGTCGAGGCGCGCCGTGGCCGACAAGGTGCTGGTGCCAGTCTGCAGATTCGACTCGGCATTCGCGATCATGGGCAGCCCGATGGCGGCGAGGCCGGCGGCAGCGCTGACAGCGCGGATCAAGAACTTTTTCATGGCACTCTTTCAGGAGTTGTTGGTCGATCAACCGTGCCACTTTCGATGGCGCTGGCTGTGAAACAAATTATGTCCAGCGGGACTGGGCGCTTTGTGCCTGCGAGGTAACGGCGAAGACACATTCGCCGTGCACTTCGTGGAGGAATGCCCGTTTCACCTGCCTTATTGAGGGACCAGCCCTCAAGCCTTCGACAGCAAGGCCGATAGCACCTGCAGGTGGGCGCATGCCGCGGCCACCAAATGACAAAGGCACACCCGCGCGAAAGCCGGGGTCGCAAAGCCACCGGTCTACGGCCCACCAGGGTCATGACAGCGGAGTTGCCATGGCAGGGCTGCCGCATGAGTGCGCGCAGGTCCGTCGGCTTCCGCATGCAGTGGTTCTGCGACACCCAAACGGCGCGGTGTGTGCCACTGCCAGAGGGCTCGACCGATGGACCGCACTCGCCGCTGCACGACCCAATCAATGCCTTCGAAGCGCACGTTGGCGCTGTACGCCGCCGCGCCGCTGCTGCTTGCGGCCGTGCTCGTGAAGCCCTGCCGCGCCGAGTCGACGTTCGCGTCTGCATCGCCTGGAGGCGGCCCGCTCACCGCGACGACGCATCTCGACTTTCGCGTCATCGTGCTGCCGTCGATGGGCCTGTCGACGCAGGCCTCGGGCGTGCGCGTCCAAGGCAACAGCGGTGCGCTGACCGTGCAGAGCGGCGCAAGCGATGCCTGGGACGGCCAGGCGCCTACCAGCAGTGCACAGCTGCAGCCGCGCGCGCGGGTGGTCGACCGACTGCTGCAGACACCGGCTTCGGCCGGCGACCTGATCACCGTCGCTTCGCCCTGATCGCCGATACGACGGGTTGCTACTCGTCGCTGGCGCCGGTGCGTTCGCGCGTGGCGCCGATCTCCACGCGCGAGGTCTCGCGCGGCGATACCTCGACGCGCAGCGGCTCGGGCCTCGGCATCAACCATGGCAGTGGCAGCGTGTCGGCCGCCACGAGCACGGCATGCGCGCCCGGGGCCACGAACGGGAACTCGAAGCGGCCCTGTGCGTCGGTGCGGGTCGAGTAGCGGCCGTCTAGCGTCACGGTGACGTTTGCGGCGCGGGTCTCGAGTGCGTCGGCCCGGCCGTTGTGGTTGTCGTCGAGGTAGACGATGCCTTCGATGTTGCCGCCGCCTGCGCCGGCGCGCCCGCCCGCGCCGATCGGCACCGAGGCCGAGCCGGCCTGGAAGTCGTAGCGCAGCGTGACCCACAGGTCGCGCGAGCTGGTGCCGGGGTAGGTGGTCGAGGTGAACGAGCCGGGCAGGCCGGGGATCGGCGATGCCGTGGTGGTGGTCGTCGTCACTGAAGACGCCCGCGAGAGGCCGAGCGCGGTGACCAGCGACCACCCGCGTGTGAAACGCCATTGGCTGGATGCGCTAACGTTGTAGACGCGCGGTGCCTCGGACGACATCGGAAGGCTGATGCGTGCATTCAGGTCGAGCGTCAGGCGATCGGTTGCGTCGGCGCCGCCGGCTGCGGCGAGTTCGAGCGCGGTGCCGCCGGTCCCGATGGCCGTGCCGTTCGCATCTTGCGCGCCCGACCGCGTCCAGACCAGCGCCTCTGAACTGCTGAAGCGCTGGCCGACCGGCAGCGTCCAGGCCTGGTCGCTGGCCATGCGCCGCACGACGACCTGCCCGCCGCTGGTTTCGGCGCCGGCCTGCAGGCGCAGCTCGGCCCACGGGCGGTGCAGCTCGGCGTAGCCCGACAGCTGCCAGCCCGAGGCCGTGCCCTCGCTCACCTGCAGCAGGCCGCCGAGGCCGAGCTGCTGGTTGATGAGCCGGCGCATCGACACGCCGGCCTGGTTCAGCGTGATGCCGCCCGCGCTCGCGTCGACGGGTTGCGTTCTCGATACCTGGGCTTCGACCTGCGTGCGCAGGCCCTGCTGCGACCAGCGGTAGTAGCCGCCTTGCGAGTTGCCGCCCAGCGCCACGCCTTGCCAGCTCAGGCTCGGCGCCAGGCGGTGCAGGCCCCAGCGCTGCGTGGTCTCGCCTGCTTGCGATGCGCCGTCGAGCCAGGTGCCGACGCGTGAGTCCTTCGTGCCGCCGCTGGTTCCCTGCGCGAGCGCTGCCGGGTCTTCGTTGCGGCTGGCGAACAGGTTGCCTTGCACGAACGCGTTGTTCGATTCCCAGCGCAGGCTCTGGAACGCTCCGCTGCCCGCAGGCTCGGCCGAACGCAGGCCGTAGCCCGGCAGGGTTTGCTCTGCGCTGCCGGAGGCCGTGCCGAGCACGGAGCTGTAGCTCCAGCCATCGGGCAGCACCGAGGCATGGCCCGGCCGTGCGGGCTGCACCTCGAACCCGAACACGGCGACCTGGTTGCCCGAGCCGTAGAACGAGCCTTGCCCGATCGATGAGAACGAGCCCGTCTCGCCGCCGCTGAATTGCCAGGTGACGCCATCGGATTCGTTGCGCCATTGCGTGGAGGCTCCCTGCACCAGGCGCGTGGGCACGAAGAACGAGGCCTGCTGGTTGCCCAGCCGCGGGCTCAGCGTCTGGATCACGCCCAGGCCTTGCGAGGCGTAGAGGCCGCCTCCGAAGGGCATCAGGTTCTGGTACAGCGAGAACGACAGCCCCGCGCCGCGGCGCTGCTGCGTCGTGCGTTCCAGCAAACGCCCCGAGGCGTCGAGCGAGAGGGAGCCGTAGTTCGCCGTGTCGACCGCGCCGCGCAGCGTGAACCAGGCCGAAGACTCGCGGCCCTGGTCGTTGGAAGAAGACTGCGCGCGCGACTCCATGCGCAGCGAGCGCGGCGCGCCCGAGGCGTCGAACGGGGCTGCGTCGTCGGCCGCCACGTCGGGCAGCAGCGGTGCGTCCTTCATCACTTTGTCGACGTACTCGGCTTCGTCGGGTGCGGGGGGCGGTTCAGTGGCACCCATTGCCGACGCGTGCACGATGACTCCCCCGACGACCAGCGCCACGCCGCGGCCGCGTGCCGCGGAGCGGAGCCTGGGTCGAGCGCGTGTGAAGTGCAGGGGCGCCGGGTTCACTGTGCCGGGCGCTCGGTGACGTTGCGCTCCAGCTCGAAGCGGCTGGAGCCGGCAGGCTCGTACTCGAGCGCGCCGCGCAGGCGCACCGGCCACTTGAGCTGCCGGGCCGGCACGGGTGCGGAAGCCACCACCGGCCCGCGCGGCCCCGGCTCATAAGCCTGCAGCGCGATCAGGCGCGTCTGGCCCGGCAGGATCGGCACGGTCTCGGGCGTGAACTCGATCGTGGTGCCGGCCCCGTCGGTGCCTTTCAGAATGCCCGACAGGCGGCCCGTCGCATTGCCGCTGTTGTGCACCGAGAGCATTGGCGTGGGCCGGCCGTCGAAAATGCTGACCGACGCTTCACCCGGCTCGAGCACCGCCTTGGCATTGCCAACGCGCACGTAGACGATGACGCCGATGCGGCCGTTCATCGGGAACGACGAGGCCTCGCTGGTCTTCACTTCTTGCGGCTTGCTTTCGACCATCAAGGCGAAGCGGCATTCCTGCGGCGTGGCATCGGCCGGCGGAGCGACTTCGAAGCGGTAGCGCAGCCGGGCGCCCATCGCAACCGTGATCTCCTTGCGCTCGATGGCAACCCAGGGCCGGCAACTGCCCGGCTGCAGCTTGTCGTAGAAGGTGAGGGCGCCCGTGCTGTCCATGTTCCAGTCGGTGGTGTAGACACGGTAGGTGCCGCCGCCGGGAATCGCCTGCGTGATCTCCATGACCTGGCGCGTCACCTGCCCGGGCTCCACGCCGACTTCGAAGCGCGGCGGCGTCACCGCAGCCGCGAACTGGGCATGTGCCGTGCCGGTCAGCGCGAGGCCCAGGCAGGCCATGCCGGGGAGGGGCAGCGCACGCAGCAGGCGCAAAAGCAGGGATGTTTTCAACTGGGAACCTCGATCTCGAACGTGAAGCTCACGCGCGGCGGCGAAGCCGCATCATGTGCATCGGTGGTGGCGGTGACGCGCATCGTGTCTTCGATGCGCGCGCCGGGAACGACACCGCTGAACACCAGCTGCCGCTGCCCTCCCGACAGGCGCCCTGGCTGCAGCAGGCCCGAGGTCGTCCACTGAACCGACAGGCTGGACTGCGCCAGCGCCGGCATCACCATGTAGATGCGTGCCGGCTTGCCCACCCAGGGGCTGGTGTTGAGCACGATGCGCACGTCCATCGTCGCGTCGAGCACGTTCGTTGCGTTGCGCGATGGCAGCGCATGGCGCCAGCGCAGTTGGGCGGTGCCGGCCTGCACCTGGCTCATCGAATCGTCGACGGTGAACGTGGCCCAGCCGGCCGCGAATGCCGGCGTGGTGCAGAGCAGGCTTGCGCACAGGAGCGCAAGCCATGGGCGGCAGGCCGCAGGGCAGCGAGCGGGCGGCGTCATGCGGCGCTTGGCATCGGGAGGCTGGCGTCGAAGAGGAGCGCGGTTCTTGTGTTCATGGGGCTTGTCTTCGGTGCGATCCACCGAGCCGTGTTTGCGCGCAATTGTCCCGGAGCCCGGCGGCGGCGCGCGTGAAAACGGTCACGCAGAGTTCTGCCGGGTTCGCGCCGTGACAACTGTGTCGCTGGCGACACATTGCGATATCTGCCGCACACACGCTGGGTCGACGATGCAAGTGCCGTAAGCCGGCCGACGTTCAAGAGACGTTCGTTTTCCTCAATGGACACGCATCACCGATGCGCTGTCACCGATCGCGGAGTCGCCTCGAAATGAATACAACCGAAACGTCCCTCTGCGTGCTCGAAAGATCGGATGCGGCGAAGGAGTTGGAGCACCTGAAGGCGGTGGTATGCGAGATCGGGAACATGGCGCAGCGCTCGCTCGCAGAGCGGGGAGAAGCGGTCACGCTCGCCTGGCTGCGCAGGATCGTTCAACGGGTCGAGCACCTGGAGGCAGCGTGGCGCAAGACGCTGCCGGTCACGCCCAAGCCGACACCCGAACAGCAACGGCGCCGCGACGACAACACCAAGCTGGGCATGGCGTAGCCGGCCCGGAATTTCTCACCCCAGGATGGGCATGCGCCCACGGCGCTGCAGCCGTACCGTGGACTTGCAAGATGCTGCGAACCTCATCTGTCACTGGCTCAGCTTGCCGTTTCGGCGCGGGAGACGGGTGGCATGAACATGTAGCCTTCGCTGCGGACCGTGCGGATCAGCTCGGTGCGGTCTTTGCCGAAGACGAGCTTGCGGCGCAGGCGGCTGATCTGCACGTCGATGACGCGATCGCAGGCCTCGCTGTCGGAGCCGAGCACGTAGTCCAGCAACTGGTTGCGGGTCAACACGCGCCGCGGGTGTTGAAGGAAGGCGCGCAGCAAGCGGAACTCGCCGTCCGACAGGGCGACTTCCGTGTCCGAAGGGTCGTGCAGCAGGCGCGACATCAGGTCGAGGCGCCAGCCGGCGAAATGCAGCGCGAGGGCGTCGCCCGAGGCCGCGGGTGCGCCGGCCTGCGGTGCGGTGGCGATGGCGGCGGGCGCGGCGGCCGCCGAAGTCCGGCGCAGCACCGTGCGGATGCGCGCCAGCAGTTCCCTGGGGTTGCACGGTTTGGCGAGGTAGTCCTCGGCACCGACTTCCAGGCCGACGATGCGGTCGATGTCCGTGCCGACGGCCGACAGCATGATCACCGGCGGCCCGCCGCTCTTCTGGAGCGCCTTGAGCGCGGTGAGCCCGTCTTCGCCGGGCATCATCACGTCGAGGACGATCAGCGCAAACTGGCTTTGCGCGAGTTTGCGGCGCATCTCCATCGGGTCGCCGGCGGTGTCGACCTGGAATCCGTGTTTCTCGAGGAAAGAAGAAACAAGGCTGCGGATGCCTTCGTCGTCGTCGACAATGAGAATTCGCGTGGGAGGGCTCATGATCGGAAGGATGGCGTTCATGCCGCGAAAATACCAGACCTCACCGCCCGCGCGTGGTCGCGAGCCCGACGGTAGCGGCATCAAAGGCATGGAAACCACAACTGCTTCGCACCGCTGGCCCGGTCCGCCGCTCGCTTTGCAGATCATGGGTCTGCTGCTCGGCGGGCTCGTCGTCGCGCAACTGGCAACGCTTGCGTTGACCCTGCTGCTTCCGCCCGAGCCGCAGCCGCAATACAACCTCAACGACATCGCCCGTGCGCTGTCGGGCGCGGTCATCGAGTCGCGGGGCGCCCGGCCGCTGCAGCGCGTGATACAGGCCGAGCCCCCCGAATTGACGGGCCCCGGCTGGTTGACCTCGGAGCGCTCGCGCCGCGATCTTGCCGGGCTGCTTGGCCGCGGCGAGCCCGACGTGCAGCTCTACTTCTTCACACCGCTTCCCTTTGCGGGCACGGCCCGCCCGGCGCTGCAGGTCGAGGCCGAGCCGGGGCCCGCCGCACCGCGGTGGCGGAGTGCGGAAAGGTCGAATGGCGACACCGCTGCGCCGCGTTTCATGCGCGTCGACTACCAGGTTGCGCAGGCGACCCCGCAGCCACAACCGCAGCCGCACCCCACCGCCCCTCCGGGGACGCCAGGAACACCGGGGGTGCGCCCCGGGTTTTCCGCGCCCTTGCTTCCGCCGCCATCGTTCCCTTTGCCGTCGTTCCCCCGGCCGACCATCCCCGCGCCGAGCCTGCCGGCCCGACCCGCCGGCCCCGGCGGTGATGCGAAGCCGGAAGCGACGGCGCCTGCCGCAGCGCCGCCCGATGCCGCTGCGCCGACGATGGCGCCCGAGGCGGCCGGTGCGGCTGCTCCTGCCCCTGCTCCCGTGCCGAGTACCCAGCAGCCCACGGCACCGGCTGCCGCTGCACCACCGACTACGAAAGAATCATCGACCCAGGATCGCCCGGCACCCGATGCCGCGGCGGTGCGGCCCACCGATGGCACATCCCCGACGCAGGCATTGCCATCGCCGACTGGCCCGACCGCGGCGGCGGCAGTTAAACCGGCGCCCACTGCGCGGACCACTGCTGCGCCTTCAACCCAGCCCCCCATTCCGCAGACCGGCGCCGCCGTGCCGCGGCGAACTGAAACGGCGCGTGAAACGGTGCAAACCCCCGCATCGAGTACCGCGCAAACGCAGCCAACGGTTGCTGCGGATGCTGCGGCGCTCGCTGCCACCACGGCCGCGGCGGCCAGCCCTCCCGAGCAGAGTGCTCAAACAGGCCCGGCCACATCGACCCTGCCCGCCATCGACCGCGGGCTCACTTCACCCCGGCCGATTGCCGTCAGCTCGCCCATGCGAACGCTGTTCGGCCTCGGGCCCGCCCCGTTCATCGAAGGCGACTTCGTTGCCACCATGCGGATCGCAAACGTGGGCTGGGCCGTGGTGCAGCCGATACCCGAGCCCTTCCCGAACGCCTGGCAGCGCCGGGTGCTGCTCTGGTTCGCGATTGCCGCGGCGGTGGTGGTGCCGGTGGGCTGGCTGTTCTCGCGCCGCCTGGTGCGCCCGATCGCCGGTTTCGCGGCGGCCGCGGAGCAACTCGGCCGCGACCCGACCGCGCCGATCCTGGCGCTCGAAGGGCCGGCCGAAATCGGCCGCGCCGCACAAGCGTTCAACCGCATGCAGAGCCGGCTGCGCAGCTTCGTCGACGACCGCACCGCGATGATCGGCGCCATCAGTCACGACCTGCGCACGCCGCTCACGCGCATGCGCTTTCGCATCGAAGACATCCCCGACGACCTGCAGGAAAACATGCTGAACGAGGTCGAGGAGATGGAGCAGATGATCAGCTCGGTGCTGGCGTTCAGCCGCGACGCGTCCGAGCCGGGCTCGCGCGAGGTGCTGGATCTGTCCACCATCGTCGAAGACGTCGTCGAGAACGCAGTGTTCGTCGGCAAGGACGTGACGCTGGAAGGCAGCGAGAAGGCGTCGGTCGAGGTCGACGCGATCGGCATGCGAAGGGTGCTGGGCAACCTGGTCGAGAACGCTGTGAAGTACGGCGGCCAGGCCCGCGTGCGGCTGTTCACCGATCGGCAGGATGCCGTGGCTGAAATCAGCGACAACGGGCCGGGCTTGCCCGACGAAGAGATGGAACGCGTGTTCCAGCCCTTCTACCGTGCGCCCGACGCGCGCGCGTCCGACAAGCAAGGCACGGGGCTGGGCTTGGCCGTGTGCCGATCCATCGCGCGCGCCCATGGCGGCGACGTGCAGCTGAGGCGCGGCACGGCAGGGCTCATCGCGCAAGTCCGGTTGCCGCTGGCTTTCGGGGCGGCGAGCGCCTGAGTGTGAGAGTTTTTCTGCTGCGCCCGCGTTTTGCTCCCTTGCCCCTTTGGGGAGAGGGAGTCAATTCAAAAAAAACTCTCAGTCTCTGAGTCGGGGCTGCGGGACGCGGCTGCTTCACCGAGGGAGCAGCGCCCGCCGCAGCGGTTCGCGCCACGCCTGTGACTTGTTGTCGTAGATGCCGAAGCCCGCATCGAACTCCCAATACGTCCACGCTATCCCACGCTGCTCGGCCGCGTCGCGCACGAGCCTCGCGTACTCCGCACGAGACGCCATGTCGTTCGGCCGATCCGGCGGGCCGCCGTATGCCCCGAATTCGCCAAGCCACAGCGGGACACCCTGGCGTTCGGCCCAGCGGGCGCCGATGTCGAGCGGCTCGGTGAGTTGCTGGCGCTGCTGCGCGTCACAGCAAAGCAAACCGGTCGGCCGCGCCGACAGGGGCGCATTCCAGCTGGCGCCCTGGTGAGTGAAGAGAAACGGCGCGTAGTTGTGGATGGTGGCCACGAGGTTTGCATCGGGCGGCAGCACGAGGCTTTCGAGTGCGTGTGCGTTGTTCCACTGCACAGGCCCGATCACGACCACCCGTTCGGGGTTGCTCGCGCGGACCACGCGCAGCGCGCGCGAAGCCAGGTCGTTCCATGCCGCGGCCGTCTGCGACCCGTGCGGCTCGTTGTACAGCTCGAACCAGAGCCGCTCGGAGCGGCCGCTGAAGCGCTCGGCGATCTGCCGCCACATGGAGAGAAAGCGCAGCTTCACGTCGGCAGCATCCACTTCCGCTTCACCTGCATCGAGCGGGTCGCCGTCCAGCTGCCGGTAGTGGTGCATGTCCAGCACGATGGTCAGCCCTTGGGCGAGCAAGCGGTCGACGATTTCGTCGACGCGCGCCATGAAGATGGGATCGATCTGCGCTGACGCATCGCGGCCCGCGTGCGCGCTCCAGCGCACCGGCAGGCGCACGTGCCCGAACCCCGCCTGCCTGACGAGGGCGGGATAGTCATCCTTCACCCGAGAGCCCCAGGCGCCTTCGTACGGAGCGTCAAGCATGTTCCCGAAGTTCACGCCGGCGCCCAAATTCGCGAATGCCTGCCGGGTGTGCGTGCTGATCGGCGGCCTCGTGGCGGATGAGGCGGTCGGCGGGATTGTGTCGAGGCCGTGGGCGGTTCGATCGGGGCCGGTAGCGGCACATCCGGCGAGCAAGAGCACGGCCAAAGCTGCCGAACACCATGTGGACTTTTGCATTGGGAAGCTGTTGCCGAAGGTCACGAGTTTCAGATCATCGACAAAGGCGTCTTCTTCTTCGGCGGCGAGAAGCGCTTGTCGATGCGCCGCAACTCGTCGTCGCTCAAGCTCACGCTTGCGGCAGCCAGGTTCTCCTGCAGGTGGCGGACCGACGATGCCTTCGGGATGCCCACGACGCCGGGCCGGCTGGCCACCCAGGCGAGTGCGATTTGCGCCGCTGTGAGGCCGCGCTCCTGGCCGATCTGCGCCAGCGTGTCGTCTCCCGCCAGGGTGCCCTGGTCGATCGGGCTGTAGGCCATCAGCGGCATGGTGCGTTCGCGCATCCACGGCAGCAGGCTGAACTCGGGGCCGCGCTCGCTGAGCGAGTAATACACCTGGTTGGTCGCGCAAGCAGTGGCACCGAGGCGCGTGATGGCGGCGCTCAGCTCCTGCATGTCGTCGACATCGAAGTTGCTCACGCCCCAGTTGCCGATGTGGCCTGCTTGCACCAGCGACTCCATCGCCTCGACCGTCTCGGCGAGCGGGTGCGAGCCGCGCCAATGCAGCAGGTAGACGTCGATGCGGTCCAGGCCCAGCCGTTTGCGGCTGCGTTCGCAGGCCGACACCGTGCCGCGGCGGCTGGCGTTGTGCGGGTAGACCTTGCTGACGACGAGCATCTCATCGCGCGTCACGGCGCCGGCGCGCAGCGCCTCGGCCAGTGCGCGGCCGACGACCGTTTCGGCACCGCCTTCGCCGTACATCTCGGCTGTGTCGATCAGGCGGTAGCCCATGTCGATGGCCGCGCGCACCGCGGCGATCTCGGCGTTGCGCGAGGCGCTGTCTTCGCCCATGCGCCAGGTGCCCAGGCCGAGCACGGGCATTGCTTGACCGTTGGGAAGTGGAAGCTCACGCATGGCGTTCTCCTGACTGCTTGGCCCGCTATTTGACCTGCTGTTTGCCCAGTTTTCGGGCCAGCGTGCGCCGGTGCATGCCGAGCCGACGCGCGGTTTCCGAGATGTTGAACCCCGTCTCGGCCAGTGTCTCGTGGATGCGCTCCCACTCCAGCGTCTTGATCGACGACGAGCGGTTGGTCAGCTCCACCTCGATGGTGCCGGCGGCGCGGCCGAAAGCGGCCTCGATGTCGTCGGTGTTCGACGGCTTGGCCAGGTAATGGCAGGCGCCCAGCTTGATCGCCTCGACGGCGGTGGCGATGCTCGCGAAACCGGTGAGCACCACGATCAGCATCGCCGGGTCGTGCGCATGCAGCGCTTGCACGCAGGCCAGGCCCGAGGCGTCGCCTTGCAGCTTGAGGTCGACGATGGCGTAGCCCGGCGATTCGGTCTTCAGCACGTTCGTCACTTCTTCGAAGCTCGCGGCCAGCGTGACCTGGTAGTCGCGCCGCTCGAACGAGCGGCCGAGCGTGCGCGCGAACGCGGCGTCGTCTTCGACGATCAGCAAGCGGCGTTCAGTGGCCATGGGCGGGTTCTTCCTCCAGCGCGATGGCGGCCAGCGGCAGTGTGATCTTCACGATGGCGCCGCCTTCGGGCCGGTTGCTCGCCTCCACCGTGCCGCCGATGGTGCGTGCCACGTTGACCACCAGGAACAGGCCGAGCCCGGCGCCGGGGCGGCCCTTGGTGGACTGGTAGGGCTTGCCGAACTGCGACAGCATGCCGGGCGCGAAGCCGGGGCCCGCGTCGGTGACCGTGAGCGTCAGCGCATCGCCTTCGCGCTCGGCGTCGAGCCGCAGCCAGCGGGGCGAGGCTTCGAGCGCGTTGTCGAGCACGTTGCAGATCATCTGCTCGATGGCCGAGTCGTCGACCATCAGCACGTCGTCGCCGAAGCGGTTCTCGTAGGTGAAGGCCACGACCGGCCGGGTGGCGCGCCATTCGTCGACCAGCTCCTGCAGGAACTCGCTCACCGTGGTGCGGGCCGACGAATCGCCGCGTGCCTCGCCGGCTGACAGCAGGATGCCGCTGACGATGGACTTGCAGCGCTCGATCTGCGCCTGCATCTCGCTCACCTCGGCCAGCAGCTCGGGGTCGGAGTTGAAGTGCGGCAGGTGCTGCCAGTCGCCGAGGATCACAGACAGCGTGGCCAGCGGCGTACCGAGTTCGTGCGCGGCGCCCGAGGCCAGCAGGCCCATGCGCACGATGTGCTCTTCTTCGGCGGCGCGTTGGCGCAGGTCGGCCAGGCGGGCGTCACGCGCGCGCAGGTTGCGGGTGATGCGCTTGATGAACACGGCGAGCAGCGCCGCGTTGAGCGCAAAGCAGATCAGCGTGCCCTGGATGTAGGGGCTCGCGAGGCCGCGGGCCAGGCCGAGCGGCAGGGGCAGCGGCAGCGAGAACAGCGCCAGCCCGGCGAAGCACAGGCTGGTGGCGCCGACCATGGTCCACGTCGACCAGGGTTCGAGCAGCACGGCACCCAGGATCACCTGCAGCAGGTAGAGAAAGACGAAGGGGTTGGTGGCGCCGCCGCTCAGGTAGAGCTGCATGGTGAGCACGGCCACGTCGACCAGCAGCGCGATGAACAGCTCGGTGTTGCTCACCTCGCGGTCCATGCGACAGCGCAGCATGCTCGCGAGGTTGAACGCGACCAGGCAGCCCAGCGCCCACAGCATGTGCTCGAGCGGCAGGCGGATGCCGAAGCCGAAATGCACGACGAGGATGGTGATCACCTGGCCGACCACCGCGATCCAGCGCAGCTGCACCAGCTGCTGCATGTTCTTGAGCCCGGCGGCTGTGGCGTTGAGCCGCTCTGCCGAGGTTGCCGCAGATGTGCCCGCGGCATGCGGGCGCAGCGCCTCTCGCAGCGACGGCGGCAGGGTGTGCATCTCTTGCGGACTCATCGTTCGCTGTGGTCTTCGCGCATCACGCGCCAGGCGGCCCAGGCTGTCATCAGCGCGAGGGTATACCAGGTGATCGCGTAGACGAGGTGGTTGTTGTGGAACGAGACGACGGTGAGGCCGCCGACCGGCGCGGTGTCGCTGCGCGGGCCGGCGTCGGCATCGATGAAGTAGGGCGCGGCTTGCGGCAAGCCGCGGGCTGCGGCGATGGCTTGCACGTCGCGCGAGTACCAGCGGTTCGTCGATGGGTCATTGCTGCGAAGGAAGCCGCCGCCCGGTTCGGTGATGCGCAGCAGCCCGGTGATGGTGGCGGGTGCGGTCCCACCGGCGTTGTGTGCTGTGCGCTCGGGCGGCACGAAGCCGCGGTTGACCAGCACCACGCTGCCGTCGGCCTGCCGAAGCGGCGTGAGCACCCAGAAGCCCGCGCCGAGTGTGGTCGAGGCCTGGACCAATGTCTCGGCCTCGTCGAGCCAGGTGCCGGTGACTTGCACGTGCCGGTATTCGTCATCGGCTGCATTCACCTGCGACCAGTGCTCGGGCCCCGGTGCGGACGTGGCCGGTGCACCTACGCGCTGCTCAACGCGATCGATCAGCGCGAGCTTCCAGCCCAGGCGCTGCACCTGCCAGCTGCCGAGCCCGACGAACAGCGCGAACAGCAGCAGTGCAAGGGCTGCGATGACCGGCCGGGCCAAGGGGCGCGGCCGGCGCGAGGGTTCGTTTGCGCTGTGGGCCGGCCCGGTCAAGGCATGTTGCGCATGTCGTGCGTGGTGGTCGGCATCATGTTGTGGTTGAGGTGGTACATCACCCACAAGGAGCCGCTCAAGGTGATCACCACCAGCACCAGAGTGAAGATCAGCGCCAGCAGCGTCCAGCCGCCTTCGCTCTTGGTGTTCATGTGCAGGAAATAGATCATGTGCACGACGATCTGCACCGCGGCGAACGCGAGGATCACGATGGCGGTGGTGCTCGACTTGTCGAACACCTTGCCCATCACGAGGTAGAACGGAATCGCGGTGAGGACGATGGCGAGCACGAAGCCCGTCATGTAGCCCTTGAAGGTGCTGTGGCTGATGGCCTCTTCGCCGTGGTCGTGCCCATGCCCGTCGCCGCCTAGCGGCGAGTGGTCGAGCGCATCCATGCGCGGCGTGGTGTGGGCCTGGTCGTGTGCTGTCATTTCAGGCTCCCCATCAGGTACACGAAGGTGAAGACGCCGATCCACACCACGTCGAGAAAGTGCCAGAACATCGACAGGCACATCAGCCTGCGGCGGTTCTCGCCGATCAAGCCCTTCTGCGCTACCTGCACCATCAGCACGACGAGCCAGATGATGCCGAAGCTGACGTGCAGCCCATGCGTGCCCACCAGCGTGAAGAACGACGACAGGAAGGCGCTGCGCTGCGGGCCTGCGCCTTCATGGATGAGGTGCACGAACTCGAACAGCTCCAGGCCGATGAAGCCGGCGCCGAGCAGGCCGGTGACGGCCAGCCAGGCCAGCACCGGGCCGGTCTTCTTGCGCTGCATCTCCAGCACCGCAAAGCCGTAGGTGATCGACGACAGCAGCAGCAGCGAGGTGTTGACCGCCACTAGCGGCAGGTCGAACAGGTCGGTGCCGGTCGGCCCAGCCGCATAGCTGCGGCCCAGCACGCCGTACGCCGCGAACAGGCAGGCGAAGACCAGGCAGTCGCTCATCAGGTAGAGCCAGAACCCGAGCAGCGTGCCGTTCTCGGCGTGATGCTCTTCGGTCGAATAGAAGCGCGGTGCCTCGACGGTGGGCGGTGCCGGCGCGCGGCCGGAGGGGAAGGGAACGGTGAGGTCAGCAGTCATGTCAGACAAGGCCGGCTGCGAGGAGTCGTGTGCGATCGCCTTCGATGCGGACGATCTCGTCCGCAGGGATGTAGAAATCGCGCTTGTAGTTGAAGGTGTGGACGATGGTGGCGCCGACCATCGCGACGAAGCCAACGACGGCCAGCAGCCACATGTGCCAGATCAGCGCGAAACCGCAGACGGCGCTCAACGCGGCGATCACGAAGCCAGCCCAGGTGTTGCTCGGCATGTGGATGGGGATGAAGCCTTCCTTCGGGCGCGCGTACTGGTTGGCCTTCATGTCGTGCCAGGCGTCGTTGTCACGGATGAGCGGCGTGAAGGCGAAGTTGTAGGCCGGCGGCGGCGAGGCGGTCGACCACTCGAGCGTGCGGCCGTTCCACGGGTCGCCGGTGGTGTCGCGCAGCGACTCGCGGCGGATGAAGCTCACGACCAGCTGGATGATGAAGCAGGCGATGCCGAGCGCGATGAGCGCCGCACCGAAGGCCGCGATCACGAACCAGATCTGCAACGACGGGTCTTCGAAGTGGCTCATGCGCCGCGTGACGCCCATCAGGCCCAGCACGTAGAGCGGCATGAAAGCGAAGTAGAAGCCGATGACCCAGAACCAGAACGAGCACTTGCCCCAGAACGGGTCGAGCTTGTAGCCGAAGGCCTTGGGAAACCAGTAGGTGATGCCGGCGAGCAGGCCGAACAGCACGCCGCCGATGATCACGTTGTGGAAGTGCGCGATCAGGAACAGGCTGTTGTGCAGCACGAAGTCGGCCGGCGGCACCGCGAGCAGCACGCCAGTCATGCCGCCGATCACGAAGGTGATCATGAAGCCGATGGTCCACATCATCGGCAGCTCGAAGCGGATGCGGCCGCGGTACATCGTGAACAGCCAGTTGAAGATCTTCGCGCCCGTGGGGATCGAGATGATCATCGTGGTGATGCCGAAGAACGAGTTGACGCTCGCGCCCGAGCCCATCGTGAAGAAGTGGTGCAGCCACACCAGGTACGACAGGATGGTGATCACCACCGTGGCGTAGACCATCGACGCATAGCCGAAGAGCTTCTTGCCGCAGAAGGTGGACACCACCTCCGAGAAGATGCCGAAGGCCGGCAGGATCAGGATGTAGACCTCGGGGTGGCCCCAGATCCAGATCAGGTTCACGTACATCATGGCGTTGCCGCCGAGGTCGTTGGTGAAGAAATTGGTGCCGACGTAACGGTCGAGCGAGAGCATGGCCAGCACGGCGGTCAGCACCGGGAAGGCGGCAACGATCAGCACGTTGGTGCACAGCGCCGTCCAGGTGAAGATGGGCATCTTCATCAGCGTCATGCCGGGTGCGCGCATCTTCACGATGGTGGCGATGAGGTTGACGCCCGAGAGCAGCGTGCCGACGCCCGCGATCTGCAATGACCAGATGTAGTAGTCGACCCCCACGTCGGGGCTGAACGCGATGCCCGACAGCGGCGGGTAGGCCAGCCAGCCGGTGCGCGCAAATTCACCGACGAAGAGCGATGCCATCGTGAGGCCGGCGCCGAAGGCCGTCATCCAGAAGCTGAAGTTGTTCAGGAAGGGGAAGGACACGTCGCGCGCGCCGATCTGCAGTGGCACCACGAAGTTCATCAGCCCGGTGACCAGCGGCATGGCGACGAAGAAGATCATGATCACGCCGTGCGCCGTGAAGATCTGGTCGTAGTGGTGCGGCGGCAGGAAGCCGGGCTCGGCGCCGAAGGCGAAGGCCTGCTGGGCGCGCATCATGATCGCGTCGGAGAAGCCGCGCAGCAGCATCACCAGCCCGAGGATGATGTACATGATGCCGATCTTCTTGTGGTCGATGCTGGTGATCCAGTCGCGCCACAGGGTGCCCCACAGGCCGAAGCGCGTGATGGCGCCGAGGATGGCCACGCCGCCGAGCGCCACGCCGATGAAGGTGGCAAGCAGGATGGGCTCGTGGAGGGGAATGGCGTCCCAGGTGAGACGGCCGAAGATCAGCTTCGTCAGGTCGTCAGAGGCAGTCATCGGGGGTTCTCGAAGTTCAGTTCGCGGTGGGGACGGCGGCGCTGGCGAGCGGGCGTCCTTCGGGGTTGTCGGTGGTGCAGGCCAGCGCTTCGACGTAGCTGCGGGTGCCCTGGCCGGTGGGCGAGGTGCCGGAGGCGGCCACGCTGTAGGCCGCGACGGACCCGATGCCGCCTGCGTCGATGGCCATCATCTGCGACATGCACATCTTGCTGGCGTCGACGCAGCGGTTGAGGATGCGGCTGTACAGATCGGGCGCCACGCTGGCGTAGAGCCTGGCGGCCTCTTTCTCGCTGGGCTTCTCGAGTTGCAGATACGCCTCCCGACTGAGCGTGCTGCCGCTGGCCTTGGCCGTCGCCACCCATTTCTCGAAATCGGCTTTCGCCAGGCCATGGAACTTGAAGCGCATGTCGGAGAAGCCCGCGCCGCTGTAGTTGGCCGAGAAGCCTTCGTACTCGCCGGGCTTGTTCATCACCGCGTGCAGCTTGGTTTCCATGCCGGGCATGGCGTAGATCTGGCCGGCGAGCGCGGGAATGTAGAAGGAGTTCATCACCGTGGAGCCGGTGATCTTGAAGCTGATGGGCACGTCGACCGGCGCGGCCAGCTCGTTGACGGTGGCGATGCCTTGCTCGGGGTAGATGAAGAGCCACTTCCAGTCGAGCGCGACGACTTCGACAACCAGCGGCTTGGTGCCCTGGGGCACCGGGCGAGTGTCGTCGATGCGGCGCAGCGCGCGGTAGGGGTCGAGCGTGTGGGTGCTGATCCAGGTGACGGCACCGAGCGCAATGATGATCAGCAGCGGCGCCGACCAGATCACCAGCTCGAGCGCGGTGGAGTGGTCCCAGTCGGGCTCGTAGGTGGCTTCCTTGTTCGACTGGCGGTAGCGCCAGGCGAAGAACACCGTCAGCGCGATCACCGGCACGATGATCAGCAGCATCAGCACGGTCGAGACGACGATCAGCCGGCCCTGCTGTGCGGCGATGTCGCCCGAGGGGTTCAGGACCACCGTGTTGCAGCCCGCCAGCCAGGCCATCGGGAAGAGACACAGGCTGCGCCAGGGCGCGCGAAGGTTCTTGAAGAGGGTCATGCCGGATGAGAAATGAGCCAGGACGAAAGAAGGCTTGGAAAAACAATAACGAACAGCCCACAATCTACGTTCAAAGGCGCGCGCCGGGCATTGGACGTTTTGTCCTATGGCGGCGATTTCTGTCCGGTGCGACGCTACGCCCTGTCTGACTGACAGTCAATTCACATGCAACCGATGACGACCCAGATCGATCACCACGCCGAGACCGCGGGTACGCGCGACGCCCGCTGGCTCCACACCGACCATGCCGACATCTCGCCCGGCGAGATCGCGATCGGCGTGGTCATCGGCCGCACCTCGGAGTACTTCGACTACTTCGTCTACGGCATCGCGTCGGCGCTGGTGTTCCCGTCGGTGTTCTTCCCGTTCGAGCAGGGGCTCGAAGGCACGCTGCTGGCCTTCACGGTGTTCGCCTTTGCATTCATCGCGCGGCCCGTCGGCACCATCGTGTTCATGAAGCTGCAGCAGCGCTTCGGGCGCGAGGCCAAGCTGACGATTGCCCTGTTCCTGCTTGGTATTTCCACCGCCGGCATTGCCTTCCTGCCGGGTTACGCCAGCCTGGGCTTCGCGTCCATCGTGCTGCTGTCTGTCTTGCGCGTCGGCCAGGGCATCGCGCTCGGCGGCTCGTGGGACGGCCTGCCTTCGCTGCTGGCCATCAACGCGCCGCCCGAGCGCCGCGGCTGGTATGCCGCGCTGGGCCAGCTGGGTGCGCCGATCGGCTTCATGCTGGCGAGCGGCCTGTTCGCGTTCCTGTATTCCAGCCTGGCGCCGGACGACTTCTTCGACTGGGGCTGGCGCTACACCTTCTACGTGGCTTTCGCCATCAACGTGGTGGCGCTCTTCGCGCGCCTGCGCCTGGTGGCCACGCATGAGTACGCCCAGTTGCTCGATGCCAACGAGCTGGAGCCCACCAACGTGGGCGAGCTGGTGAAGTCGCAGTGGTTCACGCTGATCATCGGAGCGTTCGCGGCGCTGGCGAGCTATGCGCTGTTCCATCTGATCACCGTGTTCCCGCTGTCGTGGATCAAGCTGTACTCCAGCCAGTCGATCACCGAATTCCTGGTGGTGCAGGTGATCGGCGGGGCACTCGCCGCCGGCAGCGTCGTGGCCTCGGGCTACATCGCCGACCGGGTCGGCCGGCGCCGCACGCTGGGCATCTTCGCCACGATGATCGCCGTCTTCAGCGGCTTTGCACCCACGCTGCTCGACGGCGGCCGCCTCGGGCAGGACGTGTTCATCCTGCTCGGCTTCGTGCTGCTGGGCCTGTCTTACGGCCAGGCCGCCGGCGCGGTCAGCTCGAACTTCCAACCCAAGTACCGCTACACCGGCGCGGCACTCACGTCCGACCTGGCCTGGCTGATCGGTGCGGCCTTTGCGCCGCTGGTGGCGCTGGGCCTGTCGGCGCACTTCGGGCTGGCGTACGTCAGCGTCTATCTGCTGTCGGGTGCCGCGTGCACGCTGGCAGCGCTGAGCGTGAATCGGGCGCTGGAAACGCGCGACTGACGATTACTCGTAGTTCACCGGGTCGCTGTAGGCCGGGTCGTCGTGCAGCGCCCAATAGGTGTCGTACAGGCGGGTGGTGATCGGGCCCGGGAAGGGCGGCAGTGGCTGGCCATCGATCTTGGCGATGGGCAACACGCCGCCGCCGGTGGAGGTAAGGAACACTTCGTCGGCGCTGCGCACCAGCTCGGCCGGTACGGGCGCGATGCGCAAAGGAATGCCCAGTTTCTCGCACAGCTCGATGGCGGTGCGGCGCGAGATGCCTTCGAGCACGCCGCTGTCAGCGGTGTGCACCACGCCATTCTTCACCACGAAGACATTGAAGCCCGGGCCTTCGGTGACATTGCCGGCGGCGTCGACGACGCAGCTCGTGTCGTGCCCGCGGTCGTAGGCATCGAACATCGACTGCACCAGGTCCATCCAGTGGTAGTTCTTCACCGTGGGGTCGACCGACGCGGCCGCAATGCGCTGCCGCTGGCTGATGTGCAGGTCGATGCCGGCGAGCTGCTTCTCGCGTGACGCGATGAACACATAGGGCAGGGCGTAGGCGTAGAAGCGGTTCACGGCGAGGCGCGGGTCGCGTGCGCCGCGCGGCGGCACGCCGCGGGTGCAGACCATCGCCACATAGCCGTCCTTCAGCCCGCCGGCTCGCACGCAGCCGTGCAGGATCTCGCGCAGTTCGGCGCGGCTGTGGGGAATCGCGAGGTGCATCTTCTGCAGGCTGGCGAAGAAGCGGTCGAGGTGGTCGTCGAGCCGGAAGAACACGCCTTGCCAGGTGCTGGCCACGTCGTAGGTGACGTCGGAACGCGTGAAACCCCAGTCGAACATCGAGATCTTGGCTTCGGACAGGGGCGCATACGCACCATCGATGAAGACGCTGCCGCCTTCGAACTGGCCGACCGGTGGCGTGGCGGGGACGGGCATGGCGTGCTCCTGGGTGATCGTTGAATTGATGAAAAATTGTACGTCGTTCAATAATAATTGAACAGCGATCAATGGCGCCTAGAATTGAACGCATGCCGACCGCCACCCGACCCGTCGCCCGGAAGCCGAAGAGCCTGCCTTCACAACCCAAAGTCCGCCTGGGGCGGCCGCCCAAGGATGCGGCCACCAGCAGCGGCGAGGCGCTCGGTCGTGAGCGCATCCTGCAGATCGCCCTGGCGCTGATCGACCGGCAAGGGCTGGCTGCCTTCAACATCCGCGAACTGGCGGTCGCGCTGCGTGTGGCGCCGGCGGCGATCTACTGGCACGTGCCCAACCGCGGCATGCTGGTGTCCGGCGTCATCGCCCTCGCGCTCGATGGCGTGGCCCACGGCCTGCCGGACGGAAATTGGCAGCTCCGACTGCGTGCGCTGTTGCAGCGCTTTCGCGAGGCGCTTCGCCGCCATCCGCAGCTGGCGCCCATCGTCGCCAGCGAGCTGGCCTACAACGCGGCCTTCGATGCACCGCTGCTCGAGCACGTGGTGGCTGCGCTGGAAGACGCCGGCTTCGAAGAAGCCGCGCTCGTGGATGCGTTCAACGTGGTCATCGCCGCCATGTGCGGCTTTGCGACGCTGGAGCTGTCCACCGCGCCGGCCGGCGACGCAAAGGCATGGGAGGCGGCGTGCCGTGCGCAGATCGATGGTGTCGATGCCGAGCAGCACCCGCACCTGGGCCGGCACCTTGCGGCATTGCGCAACCGCGCCTTCCTGCTGCGCTGGTCGAGCGGCAAGGAGAAGCCGCTTCAAAGCGGCTTCGACGCGTGGATCGACGTGGTGCTGCGCGGCCTGGAGGCGCGCAGCCGAGCCCTTCGCAAGGCCAGGTAGAGACCTCAGCGGCTCAGGGTTTGGGGCAGGCGGCGCCGCTGTCGATCCAGGCCTTGATCAGTTCGCCGAACTGCGCCTGCGTGCCGGGTGCGGGTGTGCGGTTGCTGCCCGGTGCCCAGCCCCAGCCGACGAGCGTGTCGCTGGCCATGTGCTCATGCAGCGCCGCCAGCGACTTGCCGCCGTTGCGCCGCGTGTCCTTGATCTGCGCGCAGATCTGGCCGAGCGAGCGGTTCTGCCATGCCATCGACAGGGGCGCCACGTGCCACAGCGGGTGACCCGGCACGCCGGCCGGCTCGAAGTTGGCGCCTTGGTGGCAGGTGGTGCATCGCAACGCGGTGGCGCCTTTGTCATCGGCGCCGCGCACCACCATCGGCTCATGTGGGTGCATGTCATTGCCTTGTGTGGGCCGCTCGCCGGCGGGGTGGCAGTTGAGGCAACGCGGGCTCTGGATCACCTTGCCAGCTTCGACGAACAGCGCACGGGAGCGCTCGGTGCCGTCGGTAATTTTTGCAAAGCTATCGGCGCTGCGCAGCTCGACAGTTTGCGCCCCTGCACCGGCCGAGGCGAGCGCGAGACTGCAGCTCATCAAGCAGCGGAATAGACCTGCGGACGTCGTAGCTTGCATTGCCAACCTCACACGCTAATTTCGACGCACGAGCATACTGCTGCATCCACTTTTTCACAGGAGATGGGAATGCCCATATCGCTCAACGTGAATGGACAAGTGCGTGAGGTCGATGCTGATCCCGAGACCCCGTTGCTGTGGGTCGTCCGCGAAGACCTGGGGCTCACTGGAACGAAGTTCGGCTGTGGCATCGCGCAGTGCGGGGCATGCACCGTGCATGTGGACGGAGAGACCATGCGCTCATGCGCGGCACCGGTTTCTGCGGTTGTCGGCCGCAAGGTCACGACGATCGAAGGCCTCACCTCGCGCACCGCAAAGGCGGTGCAGAAGGCCTGGGTCGATCTCGACGTGGTGCAGTGCGGCTACTGCCAGTCGGGCCAGATCATGTCGGCCACCGTGTTGCTGGAGCACAAGCCCCGCCCCACCGATAAGGACATCGACCAGGCGATGGCCGGCAACATCTGTCGCTGTGCGACCTACCAGCGCATTCGCGCCGCGATTCATGCGGCGTCGAAGAACCTGGCTGCTTGAGGAGGGCCGCACCATGCACCCCTTGATGCAAGCGATGAACCAGCAACAGCGCCGGCTGCTGGCCGACGCATTCACCGCGCCGCCGCTTGCGGTGGCCGAGGGCCGCGAAGGCGGGCTCACGCGCCGAGCCGTGCTCGCGGCCGGTGCCGGCGCAGGCCTCGTGATTGCCGTCGGCGGCTTGTGGCCGAAGAGCGCGCTCGCCGCAGCGCCCGGCCCCGAAGGCGTGGTCACCGGCCCGCTGGCGCCGAATGCGTTCGTGCGCGTGGGTACCGACAACCTCGTCACCATCGTCTGCAAGCACCACGAGATGGGGCAGGGCAACACGACAGGCCTGGCCTCGATGGCGGCCGACGAGCTCGACGCCGACTGGTCGCTGGTGCGCACCGAGTACGCGCCGTCCAACCCCAAGCTCTATGCCAACCTGGCGTTCGGCGACATGCAGGGCACGGGCGGCTCGTCGGCCATCGCGAACTCGTTCCTGCAGATGCGCACCGCAGGCGCGACCGCGCGCGCGATGCTCGTGGCGGCCGCGGCCGAGGCCTGGAAGGTGCCGGCCAGCGAGGTCAAGGCGCAGAACAGCGTGCTCAGCCACGCCTCGGGCAAGCGCGCTACTTACGGCGAGATGGCGATGGCCGCCAGCCGGCAGGCGCCACCGGCGAATCCGCCGCTGAAGACCGCGGCGCAGTTCACGCTGATGGGCAAGGAGCGCGCGACGCCGCGGGTCGACTCGCCTTCTAAGTGCGACGGCACGGCGGTCTACACCATCGACGTCAAGCTGCCTGGCCTGCTGACGGCAGTGATTGCGTGGCCGCCGTCGTTCGGTGCCAAGCTCGTGTCCTTCGATGCGGCCGACGCCAAGCAGGTGAAGGGCGTGACCGACGTCGTGCAGGTGCCCGAAGGCGTGGCCGTGATCGCGCGCGGCACCTGGGCTGCGATGCAGGGCCGGCGCGCGCTCAAGGTGGTGTGGGACGAATCGGCGAGCAGCCAGCTCGATTCCGACAACTTGCTCGCGCAATACCGCACGCAGGCCGAATTGCCCGGCACACCCTTCGCGCGGCCCAAGGGCGTGGAGCCTGCCGCGCCGGTAGTGAAAACCGTCGAGGCGGTCTATGAGTTCCCCTTCCTCGCGCACGCGACGATGGAGCCGATGAACTGCGTGGCCTGGCTGCACGACGGCATGCTCGAGACCTGGAGCGGTCACCAGTTCCCGACTTTCGACCACATGCTTTCGGCCAAGGCCGCCGGCCTGCCGATGGAGAAGGTCAAGCTGCACACGCTGGTCTCGGGCGGCAGCTTCGGCCGCCGCGCCAATGCCTGGAGCGACTTCACGGTGGCCGCAGTCAACATCGCCAAGGCGATCGATGGCCGTGCGCCGGTTCGCCTGCAGTACACGCGCGAAGACGACATGGGCGCCGGCCTGTACCGGCCGATGTACGTGCACTCGGTGAAGGCGGGGCTCGATGCGTCGGGCCGCATCGCAGGCTGGCAGCATGCCATCGTCGGCCAGTCGATCTTGAGCGGCACGGCGATGGAAATGATGGTGAAGGATGGCGTCGACTCCACCTCGGTCGAAGGCGTTGCGCCGTCACCCTACGCGCTGCCGATGATGAAAGGTGACCTGCATTCGCCGGTGCTCGCGGTCAAGCCGCTGTGGTGGCGCTCGGTCGGCAACACGCACACCGCCTACGTGATGGAAACGATGATGGACGAGCTGGCCCGCGCTGCGGCCAAGGATCCGCTCGCGTTCCGGCTGGCCTTGCTCGACAAGAGCGAGCGGGCTGCTGGGGTGCTCAAGCTCGCGGCCTCGAAAGCCGGTTGGGGCAAGAAGCAGCGTGCCGGCGTGGCGCAGGGCATCGCGATGCACGAGTCCTTTGGCTCTTTCGTGGCGCAGGTGGCCGAGGTGTCGTTGAAGAACGGCAAGGTGAAGGTCGAGCGCGTGGTCTGCGCGGTCGACTGCGGCATCGCCGTCAACCCGGACGTGATCCGTGCGCAGATGGAGGGCTGCATCGGCTTCGCGCTCGGCGCGGTGTACTACGGCGAGATCGAGCTGAAGAATGGCCGCGCCGCACAGCGCAACTTCGACAGCTACAAGTCGCTGCGCATCTACGAGATGCCGAAGGTCGAGGTCTACATCGTGCCGAGCACCGCGGCGCCAACCGGTGTCGGCGAGCCCGGCGTGCCGCCGCTTGCACCGGCGGTGGCGAACGCGGTGGCAAAACTGGGAGGCCCGAAGGTCCGAAGGCTGCCGTTCTCGAGGGCAGGTCTGGTGGCCGCCTGAAGCCGGGGCGCGACGTACAGCGCGCAACGCGGGGGGCGGCCGCGTGCCTTGCCGCGGTGGCACTGCTGGCCGGCTGCGCACTGTGGCGGCCGACCGTCGTGCCGATGCGAACCATCGCGCAGCCCGCCTCGTGCGCAGCGCGGCCCGATACCTTGCTGGTGTTGTTGCCGGGTTCGTACTCGCTGCCTGAAGACTTCCTGCGAGAGGGCTTCGTGCGGGCCGTTCGCGAGCGGCGAATCGCAGCGGACGTGCTGCTGGTCGATGCGCACGTCGGCTACTACGACCAGCGCTCCATCGTCACGCGCTTGCAGGCCGACATCATCCTGCCGGCGCGCGCCCAGGGCTACCGCCACATCTGGTTGGCAGGTATCTCGATCGGTGCTGTGGGCTCGATGCTGTACGCGGACGCATGGCCCGATGATGTCGATGGTCTGCTGCTCATCGCCCCGTATCTCGGATCGCGCTTGTCGGCCAAGGAGATCGAGGTCGCGGGAGGCCTGGCTGCGTGGCAGGCACACAGGCTCCCGGGCGATGGCGACATCGACCTGACCTTGTGGCGTTGGCTTCAGATGCAGACCGGCCCCGCCATCGCCGGAAGAAAGCTGCCACTGTTCCTCGGCTATGGCGACGACGATCGTTTCGTCTACAACGACAAGGTGCTGAGCCGGGCCCTGCCGCCGGCACGGGTGTTCACCGCGGAAGGTGGCCACGACTGGCCGGCGTGGAGGACGCTGTGGCCGCGCATGCTGGACGCGACGCCGCTGCCGCGTGACGATGGCTGTGTGCCGGCGCCCTGAGACTTCGTGATGCTTCTCGCGCGTCTGTGGCAAGCGCGAGGAGCCACATCACGGCGAAACTCCAGTTCCTATAGCATGCGTGCAGGCAATCGATGTGCTCATGGAGGCCGGTGATGTCTGCTCGACCAAGGTACTGGTTTCCCGTGAAGCGCTACGGCTGGGGTTGGGGGCTGCCAACGGCATGGCAGGGTTGGGCCGTGCTGGTGGGGTTTGCCGGCTTGCTGCTGGCGGGCTCGCTGGTGGTGCTGCCGGCGCAGGGCGTCGAGATCTTTCTTGCGTACTCCGTGCTGCTGTGCGCGCTGCTGCTGGCGGTGTGCTGGTTGAAGGGAGAGCCGCCCAGCTGGCGCTGGGGCGGCCATTGATGAAGGTTCTCGTCACCGGGAGTTCGGGCCACCTGGGCGAGGCGCTGGTTCGCAGCCTGAAGGCCACCGAGCACGAGGTGGTCGGCATCGACATCGCGCCGTCGCCATTCACGGATGCTGTCGGCTCGATCGCGGACCGGCAGTTCGTGAAGCGGAAAATGAACGGCGTGGAGGCGGTCTTGCACACCGCCACGCTGCACAAGCCGCACGTCGCGACGCACAGCCGCCAGGACTTCGTCGACACCAACATCACCGGTGCGTTGAATCTGCTCGAAGAAGCCGTGTTGGCCGGTGCGCGCCGCTTCGTCTTCACCAGCACGACGAGCGTGTTCGGCGACGCGCTGCGGCCGCCGGTCGGGCAGCCTGCCGCGTGGATCACCGAAGACGTGGCGCCGCGGCCCAAGAACATCTACGGCGTGACCAAGACGGCCGCCGAAGACCTGTGCCAGCTGTTCCACCGCAACCACGGCCTGTCGTGCCTGGTGCTGCGAACCTCGCGCTTCTTCCCGGAAGAAGACGACCAGAAGGATGTCCGCGACCGCTATGCGCACGGCAACGTCAATGCCAACGAGTTTCTCTATCGGCGCGTGGACATTGAAGACGTGGTCAGTGCACACCTCTTGGCGCTCGAACGGGCCGAGGCGATCGGGTTCGACAAATACATCATCAGCGCGACGACGCCGTTCACGAAGAGTGACCTGGCTGAGCTGCGTGCCGATGCACCGGCCGTTTTGAAGCGCAAGGCGCCCGAGTTCGAGGCGCTGTACGCGGCCCGCGGTTGGCGCATGTTTCCCGAGATCGAGCGGGTGTACGTCAACGAGCGGGCGAGAACGAGCCTGGGTTGGAAGCCGAAATACGATTTCAACCATGTGCTCAGCAGCCTGCGGGAAGACAAGGACATGCGCAGCCCCTTGGCCCAGCAGATCGGGTCCAAGGCCTACCATTCACGCTCATTTGCGGAGGGCCCCTATCCGGTCGAATGATTCAGACTCAGACATGGGGCGCTCTTTGCTGAAATTGAAAACAAGACGTCGTGAACTGCTGGGATGTGTGCTCGCGGCGCTGTGCGGCTTCGCCGTTGCAGACGACGCCACTGAACAGATGGTTGGCGGCATCGATGCGGTGATTTCTGCCTGCACCACGGCTGAACCCAAGACGGCCAAGGCCGCGCAGGACATGCTGGCTGCCGCAGTGGCCCAGCGCAAGCTGGACCTGCCCTCCATCCGCAAGAGTGACGCCTACAAGGCCATCTACAACTCGGAAGCCAACCGCTTGCTCTCGATCCCCGCCAAGGAGCGCGTGGCGGCCTGCAAGAGTGCGTTGTAAGTCGGAGGTTTGAAGGAATGGCTCGTAAGTTCACTGCCCTTGTCGCCAGCGGCTTGATCGGCCTGGCAAGCTTCACGGCCGAGAGCTGCTTTTCACAGGAGGCTCCTTCGGCCAGTGCGCCCAAGACCTTGCGCGAACGGTGGGCCGAGCGCCGCGCGGGCGATCAGGGCAAACCTGCCGCGGCCAATGTGCAGGTCACCGGCCCGGGCGACTATTCCCTGTCGATCGTTCATGCCGGCCAGACGCGCCTGTACCGCGTGCATGTGCCGGCCAGCTACTCCGCCACCAAGCCGGCACCGCTGGTGTTCTCGCTGCACGGTGGCGGCGGCAACATGGACTTCCAGGCCAACGACAGCTACTACGGCCAAGTCTCCAAGTCGGACCAGACGGGCTTCATCGCCGTGTTCCCGAACGGGTTCAGCAAGCTCAAGTCGGGCAAGCTCGCGACCTGGAACGCCGGCAACTGCTGCGCCTCTGCACGCGACGAAGACAGCGACGACGTGGGCTTCATCCGCGACATCATCAAGAGCCTGAGCGCGCAGCTCAACGTCGACCCGCGGCGGATCTTCGCCAACGGCATGTCCAACGGCGGGATGATGGCCTATCGCCTCGCCTGCGAAATGCCCGACGTGTTCCGCGCCATCGCATCCGTCGCCGGCACCGACAACACCAAATCGTGCACGCCCAAGGCGCCGATCTCGGTGCTGCACATTCACGCGAAGGACGACGAACTCGAGCTGTTCGACGGCGGCGCAGGCCGCAAGTCGTCGAAGGTCACGTCCTTCGTCTCGGTGCCCGACTCGATCGCGAAGTGGGTTCGCCTCAACAGCTGCAGCACCACGCCGAAGCGCGTCTTCGAAAACGACGGGGCGTACTGCGATGCCTACACCTCATGCCGCGGCGGCGTGGAAGTGAAGCTGTGCGTCACGCCAACCGGCGGGCACTCATGGCCCGGCGGCAAGAAGCCGCGTGGCGACACGCCGGGGTCGACAGCGCTGTCGGCCACCGATGTGATTGCCGATTTCTACGTCAGCCGCTGAAAGCCAGCCCCGGCCCGTTCAGGGCCGAACTTGGTCGATCACCACCTCGACGTTGCTGGCGCCCGGCTTTACCACCGGACCGGTACCGATCAAATCGCCCGGACCCGGCGTCGCACTGCCGTTCTTCGAGATGCGCGCTTCGATGCGCACCTCGGCCACGCCGGAAATCTTGAACTCGGGGCTCATGGCCATCGAGTCGTCGAGCTTGAAGTCGAACGGCAGGTCGGATACGCGCACGCGCTGCACGGCCAGCGGCATGCGCGGGCCTTGCGGGCTGCGCGCGAACACGAATACGGTGTCGGTGGGCTGCACCTTGCCAGCGAGTGCGGGAGCCAGGCTCACGCGGCCGCTGATGGCTGGGCCGGTGGTGGCCGCAGCGCTTGTCTTCTTGTCGGTGGTGCCGCTCGCGGCCTGGGCCGTGGAGGCAGGCGCGCCCATCTGGGCACGGGTCTTGGTCACGGCTTCGTTCAGCCATTTGGCGTCGTCCGAATCGGGCGGCACGATGGTCAGCAAACGCTCCCATTGCGCGACGGCACCTGCCAGGTCATTGCGGTTGTAGGCGGCAGTGGCCGCGAGCGAGAGCGCCATCGGGTTCTGCGGGTCGAGGGCCAGCGCGCGCTTCACCATCTCCATCGGCTTGCCGTCGAAGTTGCCCATGGCGCGGGTGGCCAGCACGTCGGCGTATTCGGCCAGCAAGGTGGCGTTCTGGAAGAGCGGCTCGCCGATGTGGTTGAACGCGTCTTCGGCCTGCGGCAGGCGGTTCATCACGCGGTACGACCGGGCCAGCACGATCCAGCCCTTGGGGTCGGACGGGTCCTTCGCCATGCGCTCGGCCAGGTCGGACACCATCTTCTCGACGTCTTGCTGCGTGGCGACGCGGGTTGCGCGTGCCTCCAGTGCGGCGGGGGAGCCGAGCAAAGCGTAGAGGCCCGCGGCCGCGAGCGGCAGCAGCACGACGAGCGCCAGCGAGGTGCGGCGCGAGCCGAAAGGCGCGGTGGAAGTGGCTTCGCCGACGTTGGCATCGTCGAGCAGGCGGCGCTGCAACTCAGCGCGCGCCTGCTCATGGTCGGGTGCGGAAATCAGGCCGGCGGCGAGGTCGCGATCAAGCTCCTGCAACTGGTCGCGGTAGACACCGGCGTTGATCTCGCGCGTGGAGGCTGTCTCGGCCTTGGGCGCCTTGCGCCACGGGCGCAGCAACAACAACAGGGTGACCGCGACGAGTACCGCCGCGGCCATCACGAAAACGCCCATCACGACTCTCCGTTGAGCAAGGCTTCGGCCTTGCGTTGGTCTTCGGGCGACAAGGCTGCATCAGCCGGCTTGCGCTTGCGCAGAAAGGCCACCAGGCCGATCAGCCCGCCGATCAGCAGCACGAACGGCCCGCCCCACAGCAGCCAGGTGGTGGGCTTCACGGGCGGGCGGTACAGCACGAAATCGCCGTAGCGGCTGACGAGAAAGTCGCGCACTTCCTGGTCGGTCTTGCCTTGCTTGATGAGGCCGCGAATCTCGCGGCGCAGGTCCATCGCGAGGTCGGAGCGCGAGCCGGCGAGCGACTCGTTCTGGCAGACCAGGCAGCGCAGCTCTTCGGCAATGTTGACCAGTCGCTGCTCGACGACCGGGTCTTCGGCCAGCGGCGCGGCCTCGTTGGCGTGGATGGAAACAGCGGCGAGCACCAGCGCCGCAGCAGCCCAAAGCTTCTTCATTTCTGCAGCTCTTTGATCAGGGGCACGATCTTCTTCTGCAGCACCTCGGGCGTCACCGGGCCGATCTGCTTGAAGCGAATGGTGCCGGTCTTGTCGATCACGTAGGTCTCGGGCACGCCGTAGACGCCGTAGTCGATGCCCACGCGGCCATCCGCATCGACGACCGTCAGGTCATACGGATTGCCGAAGCGCGCCAGCCAGTTCTTGGCCTCGGGGCTCTGGTCTTTGTAGTTGAGTCCGATCAGCGGGGCGAGCTTCTGCTTGGCGAAGTCGACCAGCACCGGGTGTTCTTCGCGGCAGGGGCCGCACCAGGTGGCCCACACATTGAAGAGCCAGACCTTGCCGGCCATTTCCTTGGGGCTGAAGCGGCCGTCGGCCTCGAGCTGCGGCAGCGAGAACGCCGGCGCGGCCTTGCCGACCAGCGGCGAGGGCACTTCGTGCGGATCGCGGTTGAGCCCGATGCCCAGGAACACCGCCAGCACCACGAAGAGCGCCAGCGGGATCAGGAAACGTTTCATGCCGGCGCTCCCTGTACCACCGTGCTGCGCGACTTCAGGCGATAGCGCTTGTCGCTCGCGGCCAGCCCGCCGCCGAGTGCCATCAGCAGGCAGCCGCCCCAGATCCAGACGATGAAGGGCTTGTAGTAGACGCGCACGCTCCAGGCCGAGCCCTGCGCGTCGAGCGGTTCGCCCAGTGAAACGTAGAGGTCGCGCGTGAATCCGCTGTCGATGGCGGTCTCGGTCATGGGCATCTGCGACGAGAAATAGCTGCGCTTCTCGGGATTCAGTGTGCGCAACACCTCGCCGTTCTTCGAGAGCTCAATGTCGCCGCGTTGCGCCATGTAGTTCGGGCCGGGCACCTGCTTCACGCCCTTCAGGCGGACGGTGTAGCCGCCGAGCGTCACGGTGTCGCCGACCGCCATGCGCACGTCGCGCTCGACCTCATACCCCTTGACCAGGGTGACGCCGACCACGAACACCGCGATGCCGACGTGCGCCAGATGCATGCCCCAGTACGCGCGGGGCGGCCAGCCCGATTTGAGGCGCGTGCGAATCTGGAATGCGCTGCTCGCCACGATCCATATCGCCAGCAGCAGGCCGAGTGCGATCAGCGGCGTCCATTCGCCGACGAGGAAGGGCAGGCCGACGCCGGAGATCACGGCCAGCACGGCGGCCAGGCGCAGGCGCTGCGCCATGTCGCGCGGGTCGGCGTGCTTCCAGTTCGCGAGCGGGCCGACGGCGATCAGAAACAGCAGCGGCAGCATGATCGGTACGAACACCGAGTTGAAGTAGGGCGGCCCGACCGACAGCTTGCCCATGCCCAAGGCATCGATCAGCAGCGGGTACAGCGTGCCGAGCAGCACCGAGCCGGCGGCCACCACCAGCAGCACGTTGTTGATCAGCAGCAGCGTTTCGCGCGAGAACAGCGCGAATGCCCCGCCCATGCTGACCTTGGGCGCGCGCCAGGCGAACAGCGTGAGCGAGCCGCCGATCACGATCGTCAAGAAGAACAGGATGAAGATGCCGCGCTTGGGGTCGGTGGCGAAGGCGTGCACCGAGGTCAGCACGCCGGAGCGGACAAGGAAGGTGCCGAGCAGCGACAGCGAGAACGCGGCGATGGCCAGCAGCACCGTCCAGTTCTTGAAGCTGCCGCGCTTTTCGGTGACGGCCAGCGAGTGGATCAGCGCCGTGCCGACCAGCCACGGCATGAACGAGGCGTTTTCCACCGGGTCCCAGAACCACCAGCCGCCCCAGCCCAGCTCGTAATAAGCCCAATACGAGCCGAGCGCGATGCCGATGGTGAGGAAGACCCAGGCCACGTTGGTCCACGGCCGCGACCAGCGGGCCCAGGCGGCGTCGAGCCGGCCAGCCAGCAGGGCGGCGATGGCGAACGCGAAAGCCACCGAGAAGCCCACGTAGCCCATGTAGAGCATGGGTGGGTGGACGACCAGCCCGGGGTCTTGCAAGAGTGGGTTCAGGTCTTGGCCCTCTGCCGCCGGCGGGAGCAGGCGATCGAAGGGATTGGACGTGAGCAGCATGAACAACAGGAAGCCCATGCCGACCAGGCCCAGCACCCCCAGCACGCGAGCGACCATGGCCTGTGGCAGTTGGCGCGACAACAGGCTGACGGCGAAGGCCCAGCCGTTGAGCATCAGCAGCCAGAGCAGCAGCGAGCCCTCATGGCCACCCCAGACGGCGGCCGCACGGTAGGCGGTGGGCAGCTTGGAGTTGGAGTGCTCGGCCACGTAGCTCACCGAGAAGTCGTTCGCCAGGAAGGCTTGCATCAGGCAGGCGAAGGCGAAGGCGACGAGAACGAACTGGGTTTGCGCGGCCGGGCGGGCGAGGGCGATCCAGCCGGAATGACCGCGGTGCGCGCCGATCAGCGGCAGCACGCCCTGGACGATGGAGATCAGCAGCGCGAGGATGAGGGCGAGGTGGCCGAGTTCGGGGGTCATTTGACAGTCTTTCCCATCTTGGCGGCTTCGGCCTTGTCTACTGCGTGCTTGGCTTCGGGGGGCATGTAGTTCTCGTCGTGCTTGGCCAGCACCTCGGTCGCGACGAACTGTCCGTCGGCGCCGAGCTTGCCCTGTACGACGGCACCTTTGCCTTCCTTGAACAGGTCGGGAAGGATGCCGGTGTAGCTGACGGCGACGTCCTGGGCGGTGTCGGTGATGACGAAGCGCACCGTCATCTGCTCGCGCTGCAGGCTGCCCTGGCGCACCATGCCGCCGACGCGGAAGGTGCGGTTTTTGGGTGCTTCGCCGGTGCTGACCTGGGTGGGCGTGAAGAAGAAGGCGACGTTGCTCTGCAGGGCGTTCAGCACCAGGCCAGCGGCGATGCCCAGCCCGGCCAGGGCGCCCACGATGATCCCGATGCGTTTGTGGCGTGGCTTCATGGCTGGAGCGTCAGGTCGTGGCCTGGCGGGGTGATGCTGGGCATGTGAGCGGGGGCTCTCGTTGTTTGAGGCTGGCGGCATGTGGCGCGCATGTCTTGCCGCGCACCGAACACCAGATTATCTGCGCACCCGCTGTTCGCTCGCACCGGCTTGCGAGTTCCGTACTTGTAGCATCTGGTCGAATGGCAGGACAGCGGCTCCCGTATCTTGTGCGACCGTATGTAAGGTCGTCGCCGATTGCCAACTATTGACGTTATTTTTCGGTGTGCGAGGCCCGATGATGCGGCCGGAGACAAGAGGCCCGTGCTACGTGCTCGTCGAGCGCAGGCCCAGGCCCTTGAATGACAGACCCGGAGAGAAGCTTGAACCCAGTTCGTGAACAGTCGGAGTACCCGGAGCAGCCATGATGTTCGGCGCTTCCAAGCCCACCCTGCGCGCGGTCGAGAACGACCGTGGGCAGGGCCATGCGTTCGCACAGGGCAACTGGTACAGCCGTGAAGAAGCCATCATGGGCACGGCGATCCGCGTCGAGCTGTGGAGCAGCGACCGCGCGGCAGGCGAGGCAGCGATCGACGCGGTCATGCAGGAAATGCACCGCATCGACCGCACGATGAGCCCGCACAAGGCCGACTCCGAACTCTCGATCATCAACCGCGAAGCCGCACGCCACGCCGTGCCGCTGAGCGCCGAGATGGCCCGCCTGGTCGCGCGCGCCATCGACTTTTCGGAACTGTCGGACGGTGCGTTCGACATCACCTACGCCGGCGTTGGCCAACTCTACGACTACCGGCTCGGCATCAAGCCCAGCGACGAAGAACTGGCCCGCGCGCGTGCCAACGTCGGCTACCGCAACCTCATTCTCGACCGCGAGGAGCGCACGCTGCGCTTCGCCCGCGAAGGCATGCGCATCGATCTAGGGGGCTTCGCCAAGGGCCATGCCGTAGACAACAGCGTCGCCATCCTCAAGCGCCACGGCATTGCCAACGCGACGGTGGCGGCCGGCGGCGACAGCCATGTGATGGGCGACCGCGGCGGCCGGCCCTGGAGCATCGGCATCCGCGATCCGCGCCGGCCCGGCGAGGTGGTTGCGGTGCTGCCGCTCGAGGACGTGTCGATCTCGACGTCCGGCGACTACGAGCGCTTCTTCGAGCAGGACGGCGTGCGTTGCCACCACCTGATCGATCCGAAGACCGGCAAGTCGCCGAACGGCGTGCGCAGCGTGACCATCCTCGCGGATGACGGGCTCACGACCGAAGGTCTGTCGAAGTGTGTTTTCGTGATGGGGTTGGAAAGAGGCATGCGGCTCATCGAGTCGCAGCCGGGAGTTGATGCAGTGGTGGTGGATGCGTCCGGTGTCCTGCACTACTCGTCGGGTCTGTTGTCGGGTGCTTTGCAGCCTCGCCAGTGACCCAGGGGTCGTTTGTGATTGATCGGACTCGTTTGGAGGCGAATATGAAGAAAGTCCTGACAAGAATGTGCGCGCTGGCGTGCGTATCGGTAGCCGCGAGCGTCGTGCTCGTGGGTTGCGGCAGCGGCGACAGCGTGACGGTGCAGGGCGACACGCCCGTCGCCTACGTCAAGCGAAGCAGTGCACTCAACTTGAACCCCACCACCGGTGCCGATTTCAAGGCGGGTGGCGACCTGATCATCCGCGAGAAGTCGTCGGTCAGCGCTGACGAGATCAACGTGACCAAGGGCTATACCCAGGGCAAGGGCGATGTCTCCGACCCCGAGGTGTCGTACGACGGCAAGAAGATCGTCTTCTCGATGAACTGCCCGACCGCGAACAACGCGCTGTGCACGGGCCACTGGAACATCTGGGAATACGACATGACCAAGGGCGGCATGGCCGGCGGCACGCTGAAGCGGCTGACCAGCTCGACCGACGACGACGTCGACCCGGCCTACCTGCCGGCGGGCGCGGGCTTCGTCTTCGCATCGAACCGCCAGCGCGTGACAGTCGACCTGCCCAGCGGTACCGACACTTACGCCGCACTCGACGAATACGAGCGCGAGCGCGTGCTCAACCTCTACACGATGGACGCCACGGGCGGCACCATCACGCAAATCTCGGTCAACCAGAGCCATGACCGCAACCCGGTGGTGCTGGCGAACGGCGACATCATGTTCTCGCGCTGGGACCACGTCGGTGGCCGCAATCACTTCAAGGTGTTCACCGTCAAACCCGACGGCACCAACATGTTCGTGCGCTATGGCGCGCACAGCGACGGCAACAGCTTCCTGCACCCCCGCGAAATGGACCCGAGCGGCAAGTACAAGGGCTTCCTGTCGTCCGACCTGATGCCGCTGTCGCGCACCCATGAAGGCGGCGCGCTGGTGTTCATCGATGCGGCCAACTACTCCGAGCAGAACACGCCGGCCAACAACACCGTGCCGACCCAGGGCGGGCAGACCTCCGCCGTCACAGACCCAGAGCGGCTGCTCAGCTTCAGTGGTGGCGTTTCTAAATCTGGGCGTATCACTACACCGTATCCGTTGTGGGATGGCACCAACCGCGTGCTGCTGTCATACGCGCCATGCCAGGTCACGAAGACGACCAACGGCGTGGACCGCATCACGGCTTGTGCCGACCTGACCAAGGACGAACTGGCCAGCGTCGCCAACATGGACGGCAAGACCGACGCTGAACTGGCTGCGGCACCGATCAAGGACAACGTAGCGCCGGTCTATGCCGTCTACATGTTCGACCCCGTCAAGCAAACCTGGCTGATCGTGGCGGCTCCGCCCGTCGGCTACGTCTACACCGACCCGGTCGCGCTGCAGGCACGTGCCGAACCGAACCCGTTCACGCCGGCGGCGACCGAAGCGGCCGCAGCCGTCAACTCGATCCCGGCCGGTTATGGCGTGCTCTCCGTGCGCAGCGTCTATGACACCGATGGCCTCGGCCGCATGGGCGCTGCCGTGCTGAGCGCGGCCGACCAGGCCAATGGCTGCACCACACCCATCCCGACCATCACGCCGACCGATCCTGACGACACACGGACCCAGGTGGCAGACATCGTGAGCCTGAAGGACCCCGCCAAGGCGGCTTACGGCTGCTCGCCGGCGCGCTTCATTCGCGTGGTTCGCGCCGTGGCGCCGAAGCAAGGCATGGGTACCCGCGAAGCCATCGGTGAGACTGACTTCGAGCCGCAGCAGATCCTCGGCTACGCGGCGGTCGAGCCCGATGGTTCGTTCCAGATCAACGTGCCTGCGGACACCCCGCTCGGCATCGCCGTGATCGACTCGCAAGGCCGTGCCTTCCAGACCCACACCAATTGGATCCAGGTGCGCCCGGGTGAACGCCGCACCTGCGACGGTTGCCACAGCCCGCGCCGCGGCGCCGCGCTGAACTCCACCGTCATCAAGGACACCGTGCCCGCGGCCCTGACGACGACGCTGGCCCACGCTTCCGGTGAAACGATGGCCCAGACCCGCACCCGCCTCTTCCCGCAGGTGCAGAACCTGATGGCCGACATGACCTACACCGACGTGTGGGCCGACACCACCAAGACAGGCGTGGTGGCGCGTGCACCGATCTCGCTGAAGTACGCCGGCAACGTCGACGCTACCGGTGCGATCGACAAGGCCAACGACCTGAACACGCTGGTGCCGACCAAGGGCATCATCAACTACCGCGATCACATCCAGCCGCTGTGGTCGTTCGATCGCGGTACCAACACCTGCACGAGCTGCCACGCCGATCCGTTGAAACTCGACCTGACCGGCACCACCGCCGGCACCGGCCGCGTGGCGTCGTATGAGCGCCTGATGATCGGGGACCCGGTGCTTGATAAAAACGGCTTGCCTACGACGCACATCGAAGACGGCGTGCCGGTCATCGACCGACAGCCCGCGCTGGTGGAGGCCATGGCCAGCGAAGGCGACGCCCTGGGCTTGTCGCGAAAGAGCCGCCTGATGGAAATCCTGTCGGGCCAGACGCTCAAGTCGTCAGCTGACGCGAAGGCGATCTACCCGACGCCGACGCTCGACCACTCGCACATGCTCAACAACGCCGAGAAGCGCCTGGTAGCCGAGTTCATCGACCTGGGCGGCAAGTACTACAACGACCTGCAGGCAAGCGGTGTGGCCACCGTTGGCAAGCTGACCCAGGCTTCGTTCGAAGCCGAGGTATACCCGATCCTGCAATCGACTTGCGCGGCAAGTTGCCACCAGGCCATCGGCAGCGCGGCCGTTCCTGCGGGCACGAACTTCCGCCAGAATCGCTTCGTGCTGACGGGGGCTGCTGAGGGCGATTTCAACGTTACCCTGACGATGATCTCCAATGCCTGCAGCCCGGCGAACAACTATCTGCTGACCCGACCGTCGACTGTGCCGCACCCGGATGGCGCCACGACTGCCGCGGCCGTGTTGCCGGTGGGCGGCGCAAACTACAACAAGATCCTCGCGTGGATCGTTGGAGGCTGCTAGAAGTCATGACGAATGAGTACCGCCAGCGTCTCCACCCGCAGGAGCAGGATGCCCCGTCTCCCGCGGCTGCACCCGGCCCCGTCGGGGCAGGGTGCCAGCCTCTTCGGTTGACCTGGCGGTCAACAACCAGCCGCCTGGCGGGTGTCATGGCGGGCCTGGCCTTGCTGGGCGCTGCGGGTTGCGGCGGCGACGTCACCAACGAGCAGGTCGTGGGAGGGCAGAAGCTCTCCTTCGCCTACTACCAGAAGTGCATCAACCCGATCCTGACGGCGCAATTGCCGATCCCCGGGACTTCGCTGACCAACACCTGCGCAGCCGGCGGCTGCCACGACTCCGTGTCGGGCAGCGGCGGCGCTCTTCGCATCGTGCAGGGCGCTTCCAACGCCGATCTCACCGCACCGATCGATACCGATGCGATTCACAAGACGGACATGTACAAGAACTTCGTCTCGGCCCAGGGCCAGGTGGTGTTTGCCGACCCGGCGGAAAGTCGCCTCGTCACCAAGCCGCTGGTGAAGGGCGTGCTGCATGGCGGAGGCCGAATTTTTGCCGACGACCAAGATCCCGACGTTAAACTGATCCTCTACTGGATGTCTCATCCAGCCGCGCAGGGTCAAAACGAATTCAGCTTGGCTGAACCCACAACATGTACTCCCTGAACGATCCAACCACCGGGGCCTGCCGCATTCAATGAACCGCCTGGTCGTGGGCTTGATCGCATGCGGCAGACAATTGGCCCGCAATGCCGTACGGGTGGGGTTGCTCGCCGCTTCGCTCACGGGCGCGTTGTGGGTGACTCCCGCGCATGCCGCCGATGCGGCGGTCGAAAAGGTGCAGATCACCGATCCCTATATCGAGATCCGCACCGGCCCGGGTCGTGGCTACCCGATCTTCTTCGTGGTGCCGCGCGAGGAATGGATCGAGATCCTGTCTCGCCACACCGACTGGTTCAGGGTACGCACCTCGAACGGAAAGCTGGGCTGGGTGATTCGCCAGCAGCTTGAGACCACGCTCACCGACGCCGGCAGCAAGAAGACCTTCAGAGACGTGGCGCTCGACGACTACCTGCACCGCAGGCTCGAGATCGGCGCGGCCTGGGGGCGCTTCAAGTCAGAGCCGATGCTCAAGGCCTGGACCGGGTTCCGCGTGTCCGAGACGCTGTCGGTCGAAGGCACGATCGGCCAGGTGCAAGGCACCTTCTCCGGCTCCGATTTCTGGCACATCAACATCAACGCCGAGCCTTGGTCGCATCGGCGGCTCTCGCCTTTCTTCGGCATCGGCGCGGGCCGGTTCAAGAACGTGCCGAATGCCAGCCTGGTGGGTGACTTCACCACCAATGTGGGAATGGCCAATGCCGTCGTCGGCCTGCGCTATTACGTGACCGAACGGTTTGTGGCCCGCACCGACTATTCGTTCTATACCGCCTACATCGGCGACAACCGTACGACCGAGTACCGGGCGATCACGATCGGTCTTTCGTTCTTCTTCTGACGGGCGACTCATGCACACCAAGACCCTTGCCACTTCGCTGCTGACCCTGGCCCTGCTCGCGCTGGCCGCGGCGGCCCATGCGGCAGACGACAAAGACCAGAAGCCCGCCAACGAACAGGTGATCGTGCCGGAAGTCGACCGCCGCAACGTGAAGGTGCCGCGCATCCCGTCGAACGACATCGAGATGGGCCTCTTCGTCGGCTCCTACGCCACGCAGAACTTCGGATCGAGCACCGTCAAGGGCGTGCGCCTGGGCTATCACATCACCGAAGACTTCTTCGTCGAAGGCGCCTACGGGCAGACCAAGGTGACCGACGCGGCGTTTCGCCAGATCCTGCCGGGCGGCGTGTTCGAGAACGAGGAAGAGAAGCTCTCGTACTACAACCTGTCGGTGGGCATCAACGTGCTGCCGGGCGAGGTGTTCCTCGGCCGGAACACCGCTAAGGCATCCACGCTGTACTTGATCGGCGGCGTCGGCAGCACCCGCTTCAACGACCGGCGCCGCCAGACCATCAACTTCGGCTTCGGCTCGCGTGTGTTCTTCGCCGACTGGGCGGCGCTTCAGCTCGACGTGCGCGACCACATGTTCGACCTTGACCTTCTCGGCACGCGTGAACGCACGCAGAACATCGAGATGACCATCGGCCTGACCTTCTTCTTCTGAGCGACATTGCCATGACCACCCCCTTGAGACCGGCTTTTCTTCGGTCGACGCGCGTTCTGCTGGCATGCCTGTCGGCCTTGCTGCTGGGCACGGCCGCAGGCGTCGCGACGGCTGCCACGGCGGTGGGTTCTCCGGCCCCCGACTTCACGCTGCGTGTGCTCGACGGCCCGAACCTGCGGCTGCAAGAGCAGCGCGGCAAGGTCGTGCTCGTGAACTTCTGGGCGACCTGGTGCGGCCCCTGCCGCAAGGAGATGCCTCACCTGAACCGCATTGCCGACAAGTACCGCGCCTCGGGCCTGGTGATGCTCGGCATCAACGTGGACGATGACGTTCGCAACGCGGCCGAGCTGGCGTCCAAGCTTGGCGTGAAGTTCCCGGTGCTGCTCGACACCGACAAGAAGGTCAGCAAGCTGTATGACCTGAACAGCATGCCGTCGACGCTGGTGATCGATCGCAACGGGCGCGTACGCTACCTGCACCGTGGCTATCAAGATGGCTACGAAGACCTGTACGACAAGCAGATCCGCGACCTGCTGAAGGAATGACGACCATGCTGCACCTTCTCCCGGCCCAGGTTCGTGTCGTTGCGCTGACGGGCTGTGCGTTGTTGCTCTCGGGTTGCGGCTCGATCGAGCCGTGGGTGAAGCCGTATGAGCGCGAGCGCCTGGCCTCGCCGATCATGCAGTTCTCGCGCGATGGCCTGGCCGACAAGCACCTGGAACACGTGCGCGAGGTGCGAGAAGGTGCTCGTGGTGCCACTGGTGTGCAAGGGGGCGGCTGTGGCTGCAATTAAGCACTGGCGCCCGGCCGTGCATGCTTGGCGCGGTTTGCTGCGACTGCTGGCGCGGCTGCGCCGCAATCGTTCACACGCCGTGCACGCGGCCGGCATGCTGGGCAGCGCGTTGGCCGGCGGCGTGGCCCATGCGGCCACCTTGCCCGACGACCGCGCCGACGTCATGTATCACGCGTACGACGGTGGCGGCCTCAAGGCCAGCGGCCCCGCCATCCTGGTGCGCAAGAAACTCGGCGAGAGCCTTTCGCTGTCGGGCTCGTATTACGTCGACATGGTCAGCAACGCGTCGATCGACGTCGTGACGACCGCCAGCCCCTACAAGGAAACCCGCAACGAGTACAACCTCGGCGCTGACTACATGGTGCGCGACGCCACCGTCAGCGTGAGCACGTCGCACAGCAAGGAACCCGACTACATCGCCGCCAGCACCAGCGTCGATGTGGCGCAGGAAGTCTTCGGCGGCATGACCACGCTGGCCCTGGGTTTCACCCGTGGCCACGATCAGGTGGGCCGCAAGGACCTCGGTTTCTTCGACACGGCCACCCACTGGAGATACCGGCTGGGCATGACGCAGATCCTGACGCCCACCTGGCTTGCGAGCGCCAATTTCGAGGCGGTGTCGGACGACGGCTTCCTCGGCAGCCCCTACCGCGTGGCGCGCATCTTTGGCTCCACCGTCCCCGAGAGCAACCCACGCACGCGCACCAGCCGGGCCTTGCAGCTTCGCTCGGTGAGCGAGGTGGCACCCGGCAACGCGGTGCGTGTCGACTACCGCTATTTCTGGGACACCTGGGGCATCAAGGCCCACACCGGCCAGCTGGGCTACAGCCGCAGTTTCACCGACCAGTGGCTGGTCGATTGGTACGCCCGCTACTACACGCAGAAGAAGGCGCTGTTCTACAGCGACGACGCCCAGGTCGAGACGACCTACCTGTCTCGCAACCGCCAGCTCAGTACCTTCAAGACCTTGACGCTGGGCGCCAAGGTGGCCTACACGGTCAAGAGTGTGCCGGGCAGCTACGAGGTCAAGCTCAATGGGGCCTATGAGCTGATTCGCTACAAGTTCGCCGATTTCACCGACGTCCGCAGTGGCAAGGCATACGAGTTCGATGCCAGGGTGCTGCAGCTGTTCATGACGGTCATATTTTGAGAGAAGGTCGCCGTATGTACTCCATCAACCAGTGCTGCAAATGGATGGCCGCCGGCTTGCTGCTCGCAGCCGTTGCCGCGTGGGCAGCCGACGCCCCGACGGCGGCCGCTGCCGCCAGCGCGCCCGCGGCGGCCGTGCCCATGGCCGTGTCGGCCAGCGGCCCCGTCCCGGCCGATGCCGCGAGCGCGCCGGCTGCAGCCGCCTCGGCGGGCAGCCTCGATAGCCGCATCCAGGACGCCAAGGGCGACGTGATCCGCCTCAACCGCGATCTGCTGGTGCTGGAAGAAGAGCTTCTGTTTCCGGCCAACACCCAGGTGGCGGTGTTCTTGTCGATGGATGTGGGCAAGCTGTTCGAGCTTGGCTCGGTGCAGGTAAGACTCGACGACAAGATCGTCGCCAACTACCTGTACACGCCGCTCGAAGTGACGGCGCTTCACCGCGGTGGCGTGCAGCGCATGTACCTCGGCAACCTGAAGACCGGCACGCATGAGCTGGTGGCGCTGTTCACCGGCGGCGGGCCGCACTTCAGAGACTACAAGCGCGGTGCCAACATCAAGTTCGACAAGACCACCGAGCCCAAATACATCGAGCTGCAGATCAAGGACTCCACCGGCAAGCTCCAGCCCGAGTTCGAAGTCAAAGTCTGGCAATAACCGTTCATGCGCCTGCGGATTTCCCCGACGAACGCGGTGCGGCGGCTGGCCTTGGCAGCGGCGCTCGCCATGGCCTCGCACGGCGTTGCCATCGCGGCCGAGAAGGTCACCCACGTGATCAAGGACCCGCACTACGGCGACACCTTGTTCCATTTCTATCAGGACCACTACTTCACCTCGGTGACGAGCCTGATGGTGTCGCAACACTTCGACCGCGTCTCGCATCATGCCGACGAAGCCGAGGTGCTGCGCGGCGGCCTGCTGCTCTCGTACGGCATGCACCGTGAGGCTGGTGAAATCTTCGCGCAGCTGATCGAGAAGGGCGCCTCGCCGGCGGTGCGCGACCGAGCTTGGTTCTTCCTGGCCAAGATCCGCTACCAGCGCGGTTTCTATGCCGAGGCCGACGACGCACTGGGCCGCATCGAGAAGAACCTGCCGCCCAATCTTGAAGAAGAGCGTGTGCTGTTGAAGGCCAACGTGCTGATGGCGCGTGGTGACTACGCCGGCGCCGCGACCGCGCTGAACGGCATGGCCGATATGGGCAAAGAGATTTCAACCGGTGCCACCAGCGCCAGCCTGTACGCACGCTACAACCTGGGCGTGGCCCTGGTCCGCAGCGGCGACCCGGCACGCGGCAGCGCCTTGCTCGACCAGCTCGGCAAGGCTCCGACGCCCCCACAGGCGACTGAAGAATTCCGCAGCCTGCGCGACAAGGCCAACGTCGCGCTGGGCTTCACCGCCCTGCAAGAAAACCGGCCCGAGAACGCCTACACCTACCTTGAGCGGGTGCGCCTGAACGGCTCGCAGTCGAACAAGGCCTTGCTCGGTTTCGGCTGGGCCTCGGCGTCGATGAAGGACCACAAGGGGGCTCTGGTGCCCTGGACAGAGTTGAGCCAACGCGAGGCCAGCGATTCGGCCGTGCTGGAAGCGAGCATCGCCTTGCCCTATGCCTTCAGCCAGCTGGGTGCGTATGGCCAGGCGCTCGACCGCTACAACGAAGCCATCACTGTGTTCGAGCGAGAGAACACCGGCCTGGACGAGTCCATTGCCGCCATTCGCGCGGGCAAGTTGCTCGACGGGCTGCTCGAAGCCAACCCCGGCGAAGAGATGGGCTGGTTCTGGAACATTCGCGAGCTGCCGCAGATGCCGCACGCCGGCCACCTGAACCAGGTGCTGGCGCAGCACGAGTTCCAGGAAGCCTTCAAGAACTACCGCGACCTGCAGTTCCTCACACGCAACCTGCAGCAGTGGCAAGACAGCCTCGGCGCTTTCGGCGACATGCTCGACAACCGCCGCAAGGCCTACGCCGAGCGCCTGCCGGGTGTGTTGGCCAAGGCACGCGAAAGTGGCTTGGGCGACATCGCTCAACGCGGCGCGGCACTGACCACCGAGCTGGCTGGTGCCGAGCAGGCGGCCGACGGTGTCGCCTTCGCTGACGCGAAAGAACGCGAACTGCGCGAGTTGCTCCAAGGTGTGCAAGCCAACCTGCAAGCCTTGGGCAACGACTCGGAGCAGTCGGCAGCGCGCGAGCGTTACCGCATGACCTCGGGTGCCTTGACCTGGCGCTTGGCCCAGTCGTATTCGGCTCGGCTGTGGGACGCGAAACAGGGGTTGCAGACGCTTGACGCTGGCTTGGCCGAAGCCCGCCAGCACGAGGCGGCGTTGGCGCAGGCGCAACGCGACGAACCCGCCCGCTTCGACCGTTTTGCAGAGCGCATCGCCGAGCTCGACAAACGCATCCAGGCACTCATTCCGCGTGTGGCCGATCTCAGCAAGGAGCAGCAGGGCGCGCTGCAGGAGTTGGCCGTTGCCGAGCTCACACGCCAGAAAGACCGTCTCGCGGCTTACACCACGCAGGCGCGTTTCGCCGTGGCGCAGTTGTACGACCGCGCCAACAAGGCCAAGGATGCAGACAATGCGCCCAAGTAACGCAGTCTGGCTTCTGCTGGCGTGCGGGCTGCTGAGCGCCTGCGCAAGCAAGCGCAACAACACGCCCGAGCCGCCCACGCTCAAGAGCCTGGCGGGCCGGCAGATCGACGTGCAGGCCGACCAGGGCGTCGCTGGTGTCGGCAGTGAAGAGAAGGCGATCGCCGCCTACCGCAAGTTCCTCGAGGTGGCGCCCAATGCGCCGCAACGCTCGGAAGCCATGCGCCGCCTGGGTGACCTCGAGATGGACACCGCCGACAACAAGCTCGCAAGCGGTGAAGGCTCAGGCACGCCCGACTACAAGGCCGCAATCGCGCGCTACCAGGATTACCTCAAGGCCTTCCCCAACGACCCGGGCAACGACCGCGTCTACTACCAGATCGCCCGTGCCTACGAGCAGGGCGGTGACCTCGAGACCGCGCTGAAGACGCTCGACGGCCTGGTCGTGCAATACCCCAAGACGGCCTACCTCGACGAAGCCCAGTTCCGCCGCGGCGAGCTGCTGTTCACCATCCGCGACTATTCAAAAGCCGAGCAGGCCTATGCCACCGTGCTGCGCGGCGACGCGCATGGCGCCTACCACGACCGTGCGCTGTACATGCATGGCTGGGCGCTGTTCAAGCAGGGCAAAGTTGAAGAGGCGCTGCAATCGTTCTTCGGCGTGCTCGACGTCAAGGTGGCCGGCCGCGCCGGCGGTGCCGAGCTCGACAGCCTCGAAGGCCTGACGCGTGCCGACCGCGAGTTGGTCGAAGACACCTTCCGCGTGGCCAGCCTCTCGCTGGCCAACCTGCAGGGCGCCGAGTCGATCCCGACCTACATGACCACCGACGCGCGGCGCTCCTACGAGTTCCGCGTCTACCAGCAGCTCGGCGAGCTCTACATCAAGCAAGAGCGCACCAAGGACGCGGCCGACGCGTTCGGCGCATTCGCCAAGCGCGAGCCGCTGCATGCGCAAGCACCGCAGCTGCAGGCCCGCGTGATCGACATCTACCAGGGTGCGGGCTTCTCGTCGCTGGCGCTTGATGCGAAGAAAGACTACGTGTCGCGCTACGGTGTGAACAGCGAGTTCCGCAAGGCCAACCCCGAAGGCTGGGAAGCAGCGCAACCGCTGGTCAAGACGCACATGGCCGAGCTGGCACGCTTCCATCATGCGGCTGCGCAGAAGAGCAAGGCCAGCGCCGATTACCAGGAGGCGGTGAAGTGGTACCGCGCCTACCTGAGCGCCTTCCCGAACGACGCCGAGGCAGCGCAGAACAACTTCCTGCTGGCCGAACTGCTGTACGAAGACAGCCGCTTCAACGAAGCTTCAGTGGAATACGAGAAGGCCGCCTATGGCTACCCGGTGCATGGCAAGAGCGCCGACGCTGGCTACTCCGCGCTGCTGAGCTATGCCGCGATGGAAAAGCGCGCCCAGCTGACCGAGGTGCCTGCCTTGCAGCGCACCGGCGTCGAGAGCGCATTGCGTTTTGCCAAGGCCTTCCCCACCGACCCCCGCGCCGGCACGGTGCTGACCAATGCGGCCGAGAAGCTGTTCGCCTTGCGTGACGAGCGCTCGTCGGCTGTCGCCCAGCAGGTGCTGGCGCTGGAGCCGCCCGCACCCGCGGCACAACGCCGCGTGGCCTGGACGGTGGTCGCACACACGGCCTTCGAGGCAGGCAGCTTCGATCGCGCAGAACGCGCTTACACCGAAGTGCTGGCGCTGACGCCCGAAAAGGAAGCCGGCCGCAACGAACTGGTCGAGCGCCTGGCCGCATCGGTCTACAAGCAAGGCGAGCAAGCCCGCGCAGCCGGCCAGCTGCGTGACGCGGTGGGCCATTTCAACCGCGTGGCCACCGTGGCGCCTCAATCGAGCGTGCGCGCGAATGCGCAGTTCGACGCGGCCGCTGCACTCATCGCCCTGAAAGACTGGGACGGCGCGGCGCGCTCGCTCGAAGACTTCCGTCAGCGCTACCCCAACCACCCGCTGCAGGCCGAAGTGGGCGGTAAGCTGGCCGTGGCCTACATGGAGAAGGGCAACTGGAGCCAGGCGGCCGGCGAGTTCGAGCGCCAAGCGGCATCGAGCAAGGACCCGAAGGTGGCTCGTGCGGCCTTGTGGCAGGCCGCCGAGTTGCATGAAAAGGGCGGGGCGCGTGCACTGGCCGCCAAGACCTACGAGCGCTACCTCAAGCAGTACCCCGATCCGCTGGAGACCAACCTCGAAGCGCGCTACCGCCTGGCCCAGATCGCCAAGAAAGACGGCAACGCCACGCGCGAAGCCGCGCTGATGAAGGAGATATTCGTTGCCGACCAGGCGGGCGGCGCAGCGCGTACCAACCGCACGCGCTACCTCGGTGCCATGGGCGCGCTGGTGATGGCCGAGCCGGCCTACGAGGCCTACCGCAAGGTGGCGCTGGTGGAGCCGCTGGCCAAGAACCTCAAGCTCAAGAAGACCAAGATGGAAGACGTGCTCAAGGCCTACAGTGTCGCGGCTAACTACGGCGTGGCCGATGTGACCACCGCTGCCACGTACCACATCGCCGTGGTCTACCAGGACTTCGGCAAGGCCTTGATGGCCTCGCAGCGGCCCAAGAAGCTGTCGAAGCTCGAACTGGAGCAATACAACGTGATGCTCGAAGAGCAGGCCTATCCGTTCGAAGAGAAGTCGATGGAGCTTCACGAAGTGAATGCGAAGCGCGCCTCCGAAGGCATCTACGACCAGTGGGTCAAGAGCAGCTTCACGGCGCTCAAGGAACTGCGGCCGGTGCGCTATGGCAAGGCTGAACGCGGCGAGGTGGTGATCGATGCGATCCGCTGACACGTCGCGCTGGGCGCTTCTCGTCGTGCTGTGCTGCGTGGGCGTGGCGGGCTGCTCGTCGACGCCCGCCGCGCCACCGCCTGAGCCTGCCACCAAGCCGGCCGCCGTGGCCCCGGCACCCGCTGCATCGGCGCCGGTGGTGGTGGGTGGAACCCTGGCCGAGCCCGAAGCACCGATCCCGCCCGCCGCGCAAAGGGCCTTCGACGATGCACGCCGCGCCATGCGCGCCGGCCGCATGGACGAAGCCGAACGCGGCTTCAAGTCGGTGGTGCAGTTCCACCCCGAACTCGGCGGCCCGCACGCGAACCTGGGCGTCATCTACCGCCAGGCCAACAAGCTGCCCGAGGCGGCGGCCGAGCTTGAGCAGGCGGTGAAGGCCAGCCCGCGCCAGCCGGTCTACTTCAACCAGCTCGGCATCACCTACCGCCTGCAAGGCCAGTTCACCAAGGCGCGCGATGCCTATGAGCGTGCGATCAATCTCGACGCCAACTACGCAGCCGCCACGCTCAACCTCGGCATTTTGAACGACCTGTATCTTTGGGACGGCAAGCGCGCGCTGGAGTTATACGATCGCTACCTGGCGCTGACGCCGGGCGGTGATGCCACGGTCACCAAGTGGGTGGCCGACTTGAAGAACCGCAAGGCGGCCCCGGCTGCAGCCGCCACAGCTGCTTCCGCCCCTCGCAAGGAGAAGGAATGAAGCACGTCCTGCCTGCTTTGCTGGCCACCTTGGCCTGTGCGGCGCCTGCGCTGGCGCAAGACCGCGCCAACATCGACGGCACCAAGATCATCGGCAACCGAGAGTTGCCCAAGGTGCTTTACATCGTGCCCTGGAAGAAGCCCTTGCCGAGCGACCTGTCGGGCCGGCCACCGGCCAGCGTGCTCGACGAAGCGCTGGCGCCTGTCGACCGCGATGTCTTTCGCCGCCAGGTGTCCTACGACGCCCAGTTGCAGGCGACGAAGGCCGCCACTGCCACCCCTCCAGCGGCGCCTGCGCGCCCCTGAATCCACGTATCACCCCAAACAGGTCTCACAGGAGAAACCATGAGCTTCATCGACTTTGCCGTCAAGTTCTTCCAGGACAGCGGCGTCGCCATCTACTTCAGCATTGCCATCGGTGCGGTCGGCTTTGCTATCGCCATCGAGCGCTTCATCTTCCTGCGGCGTGCGCGCAGCGAGAACCGCAAGCTCTGGGCGAAGGTGTTGCCGATGCTGCAGAACGGCAAGTTCAAGGAAGTGCACAGCGCTGCTTCCGGCTCTGACGCCGCCATCGGCAAGATCGTCGCCAACGGCATTGAGCGCATGCAGAGCCCGGCCCGCCGCGAAGACATTGACGCCGCGATGGAAGAGGGCATGATGGAAATCGTGCCGCGCCTGGAAAAGCGCACGCACTACATCGCCACGCTCGCCAACGTGATCACGCTGGTGGGCCTCTTGGGCACCATCATCGGCCTGATCAAGGGCTTCACCGCGGTGGCGGCCGTCAACCCGGCCGAGAAGGCCGAGCTGCTGTCGGCATCGATCTCGATCGCGATGAACAACACCGCGTTCGCATTGTCGGTGGCCATTCCCTTCTTGCTCATCCACGCCTTTCTTCAGGCCCGCACCAGCGAGATCGTCGACGGCCTCGAAGCCGCGAAGATCAGCTTCCTGAACCTGACCGGGCGCCTGAAGGCCGAGCAGCAAGCCGGGGTGCGCTGAACATGCGCCCTGAAGCTCACCACACTCTGGAGGCCTGACCATGCCCGTGAGACGCCCGCGCAAGCATGCGGTGCATCTGGAGGTCACCGCGTTCATCAACGTGATCGTGGTGCTGGTGCCCTTCCTGCTGTCCACGGCAGTGTTCTCGCACCTGGCGGTGCTCGAACTCTCGTTGCCGGCGAAGAACTCGGGTGTCGAGCAGTTGAAGGTCAATGACCTCAAGCTCGAGGTCGTCATCCGGTCCGACGCGCTGGAGGTCGGCGACCGCATCGGCGGGCTGATCCAGCGCATCGCCAGCACACCGCAAGGCTACGACCTGCCTGCACTGTCGGTGCTCATGCAGCAGATCAAGGGCAAGTTCCCCGACACCAAGGCAGCCAGCGTGCTCGCCCAGCCCGACACCTCGTACGACACGCTGGTGCAGGTGATGGACTCGGTGCGCGAGGCCAAGCCGCCCGGTGCCAAGGCGAAGACGCCCAACATCGAGCTGTTCCCCGACATCTCCATTGGCGACGCGCCGATCAGCGTCCCCAAGAAATAGGGCATGCCATGAAACTCACGCCGATCCAGAAGCGTGCTGCCCGCAAGGCGCGCAATCAGTCCGGGCTCGACATGAACCTCGTGGCCCTGATCGACATCTTCACGATCCTGATCTTCTTCCTGATGTCGAGCACCGGCATCGAGGTGCTGACCAACGCGCGCGCCGTCAAGCTGCCGATCTCAAGCGCCGAGAAGTCGCCACGCCAGACCATCGTCGTCGCGGTGAGCGACACCGACATCGTGGTCGACGGCCGCAGGGTGGCGTCGACGGCCGAAGCCAATGCGCAGCAGGGCGACGAGATCCCCGGCCTCAAGACCGAACTCGACTTGCTGGCGAGCCGGCAGGTGATCGGAGCGGACAAAGACGCCGCCACCAAGGCCATCACCATCATGGGTGACAAGAACATCCCGTACAGCCTGCTGCGCAAGGTCATGTACACCAGCGCCCGCGCGAACTTCAGCGAAATCGTGTTCGCCGTGCAGAGGAAGAGCTGAGATGAAACAACCCCAAGCTCACTTCGTTCGCGGCCCCCGAGGGGCGCGTCAATCCCTTCGGGCGGCCGGGCGGAACTGACATGGCCGCCCTCTCAATCTCCTTCCACGCGCCGGTGCTGGCCTGGGCCAACGTGCCCGAGGACGACAAGCGGTTCAACCGCATCCTCAACGGTGTGTTGATCGTCGTGGCGATCATCTGCCTGATCCTGTTGCTGCTGCCGAAACCGAAGGTCGATCGCGCGGCGCCCGCCGAGCTGCCGCCGCGCCTGGCCAAGCTGATGCTGGAGCAACGCACGCCACCGCCACCGCCCAAGCCGGTGGTCAAGCCCGATGCGGCCAAGGAGCTGGAAGCCAAGCCCGGCACACCCGAGCCGGTGAAGCCCGAGCCGCTGAAGAAGGCCGCACCTGTGCCCGAGGCTCGCGTGCCGCAGCCCAACAAGCCCGCCGGCGAGATCGAAGGCGCACGCCGCAAGGCAGCCGGGGTTGGCCTGCTGGCGATGAAGGACACGCTGGCCGAGTTGCACAGCGCACCCACTGCCGTGCAACTCGCGCCCAACATCAAGCAAGGCCCCGGCGTGGGTTCCGGTACGGGTGTGGGGGTTGGCGCAGGCACGGACCAGGGCACGCCCGACCGCGCCATGATCACCTCGAACGCAGCGGGCGGCAGCGGCGGCATCAACACCGCCGGCTACAGCCGCAACACCGGTGGCGGTGGCCTGGCAGGCCGCGCAACCACGCTGGTCGAAGGCGTGGCGGGTGGCGGAGGCGGTGGGGGCGCTGGCGGCGGTGGCCGCGGCGGCACCGGTGCCGGTTCGGGCCAGGGTGGCGGCGGTGGCGGCACGCTGCAGCGCGCTGCTGGCGGCAAGGCTTCACGCTCGATCGAAGACATCCGCCTCGTCTTCGAGCGCAACAAGGGCTCGATCTACGCGATCTACAACCGCGCGCTGCGCGACGACCCGACGCTGCAAGGCAAGATCGTGCTCAAGCTGACCATTGCACCTTCGGGTGAAGTGACCGACGCGCGCATCGAATCGAGCGAACTCAAGTCGCCGGACCTCGAGCGCAAGCTGCTTGCGCGGATCAAGCAGTTCGATTTCGGCGCCAAGTCCGTCGAGCCGATGGTCGCAACCTACCCGGTCGACTTCCTGCCTTCATAGGCCTTTCTCGGGCCGGCCGCCTCGGCTTCAAGCCGAGAGCGGGCCTGTTCTGCTTGCGAGGGTTCTTCGCGCAGCGGCTCGCAGCGCCGACATCTCGCTGTGCCGCGTCGGCAGCTCGTCTTCTGGCGGCATTTGAACGAGGATCTCGGCCCAGGCCGCGCTGACCTTGTAGCTCAGCCGCTCGTCGACCGCGCTGGCCGACGACGCGGACAGCGTCGTCGCGGAAAGCAGCTCGGCCGCTTGGGCCAGCACGTCGTTGAGCAGGAGGTAGAGGCTGCTCGCGCCCAGCGCGAAGACCTCGGGCTCCAGCCCGCCGGTGGTGCCCAGCAACAGGTAGGGCAGGTTCTCGGCATTCAGCCAGCTGGCCACCGCCCGTGTGAAGCGAGGTTGACGTTCCACGACGTGAATCAGCGCCTCCATGCTGGTCGCGTTCTTGTCGAAGACGACCAGGCTTCCTTCGTTGCGCACCCGAGAGCCCCCTCCATGGCGAAGCCTGGGATCGTAGCGCCCAGATCTGCGCATCAGGCTGCGGCTTTCAGCCCGGAGCCGAACCCGGTGGAAAAGTGCACAGCGTTCATGGGGTTCCGTGCTGCAGCGTCAGCACAACGCTGTGTATGACAAATGAGATTCGTTCGCGTTAACATCCGCGGCTCCCCAAAATACTCACGGAGGTTTCATGCCCGTTTCCCTGCGCAATGGCTTGATTGCCGGTGCCTTGCTGATCAGTTCCGCGGCGGCCCTGGCCGACGAAAACCTGTTTGGCTATGTTCGTGGTGCCGAGGTGCTCCCGAAAGGGGCCAGCGAGTTCTACCAGTGGTTCACCCAGCGCTCGGACAAGGGCAACGGCACCTACCGCGCGCTCGATACCAAGACCGAGTTCGAATACGGCGTGACGGACCGCTTTCAGGTGTCGGCCGAGTTGAATGGCATGGCGCTCAACACCTCCGGTCTGGTGATCGACGGCTACCTGCCGAGCGACAAGAAGTTCGGCCTGCGCTTCCAGGGCGTGGAGTTGGCCGTGAAGTACAACTTCCTGAGCCCCGCCAAGGACGATTTCGGCCTGTCGGGCACCACCTCCATCGAGTACGGCGTGCTCGATCAGCATTCCGGCCAGAAGAAGAAGGAGTACGAGGTCGAGACCCAGCTCCAGGCGCAGAAGTTCTTCATGGAAGGCCAGCTCACCTGGGTCGGCAACCTGGGGATTCGGGCGGCTTACGAAAAGCGTGCGGCCATCAGCAACCTGCCGGACGGTTTCGACTGGCCCACCGATCCCGAGATGGAAATCTCCACCAAGATCGGAACGGGTCTGTCGTATCGCTTCGCACCCAACTGGTATGCCGGCGTCGAGATGCTGCGCGAGTCGGAGTTCGAGACCGAGGTCGGGCTCGAGCGCTGGTCACTGTTTGCCGGCCCCTCGCTCCACTACGGCGGCAGCCAGTGGTGGGCGACGTTGACGCTGTTCAAGCAAGTGCGCGGCGGTGGTGAGCGCTATGCAGGCCAGACCGACGATCACCTGCACCTGATCGAGAAGACCAAGAACGAAGTGCGCCTGAAGGTTGGCTACAACTTTTGACGGAGGCCAGCGATGAAAGCTGCTCGCGACTGGGGGATGTTCTTGCTGCCCGCGGCGGCCCTGAGTTGGCCGGCCCATGCGGCCGACTACCTGTCGGTCGAGCAGGCCCAGGTGCTGCTGTTCCCGGCGGCAAAGGGCTTTGCTGCGCAGCCGTTGAAGCTCAACGACGAGCAGCGTGACCGCATCAAGGCCGAATCGGGCGTGCGGCAGCGTTGGGACGAACAGAAGGTCTGGCGTGCCGAGCGCGACGGCCAGCTGCAAGGCTGGTTCGTGGTCGACGACGTCATCGGCAAGCACGAGTTCATCACCTACGCGACCGCCATTTCGCCCGAAGGCAAGGTGCTGGGCGTAGAGATCCTGAGCTACCGCGAAACGCACGGAGGCCAGATCCGCGATGCGAGCTGGCGCAAGGCACTCACCGGCAAGACCCTGGCCGACCACTTCAAGCTCGACGACGACGTGCCCAACATCACCGGCGCAACGCTCTCGTGCCGCAACGTGATGGACGGTGTGAAGCGCCTGCTCGTCATCCACAAGCTCTTCCTGAGCCATGGCTGAACTGCGGCGCATGCGGCCGCTGCTCGGCACCTACGTCGAGGTGGCGGCCTCGGGAGGCCAGGCCGAGAGCGGCGTTCACGCTGCCTTCGACAGCCTGGCCGTCTCGCACGCGAAATGGAGCTTCCACGACCCCGGCAGCGAGCTGTCGCAGCTGAACGCGCAGCCGGGCCACTGGGTGCCGCTGAGCGCGGCCACCTTGCGCCTCTTGCGCCTGGCGCGGGGTATGACGGCAGCCAGCGGCGGCCGTTTCAACTGCACCGTCGGCGGCACGCTGGTGCGTCGCGGCCAGTTGCCCGACCACGGCTCCGTGCCGTTGTTGGAATGCGGCGACGCGAGCGACATCGAGTTGGCCGCCGGCGCAGCACGCCTGCGCCGGCCGGTGCGACTGACGCTGGACGGCATCGCCAAAGGCTACGCCGTCGACCTCGCAGTGCAGGCCTTGCAGCGCGCCGGCGTGAGCTCGGGCTGGGTCAATGCCGGCGGCGACCTGCGCGTGTTCGGTGACGCCGATCTGCCCGTGCAGCGCCGCGAGGCCAATGGCCGCATGACACCGCTCGGCCGCGTGCGCAATGCCGCGCTGGCCACGTCGCAGGGCGGGCTGCCGAGCGAGGCGTTCCCGTCGAGCGTCGTCGGTGCCGTTGCCGAGCCCACGGCCCTGTGGACGGTGCTGGCGCGCAGCGCCTGGCGTGCCGACGCGCTCACCAAGGTGGCAACCACCGCAAGCCGCGGCACGCGCAAGGACTGGGTGGCACGCCTGGGCGGCCACCTCGTCGAGCCGGCCAGCGAAAGACTAGCCGCGTGAAAGGCTACCCGCGCTGGTTCGAGAGCGTGCTTGTGGTGAGCAGCGTGCTCGTCTATGCGAGCGGCTGCCTGCTCGTGCCCAACACGCTGGAGGTGCGTGCGGCCTGGGGCAGCTGGCACCTGCTGTCGGGCTCGCGCGTACCCCTGGCCGCGCTGCACACGGGCCTGGCCTTCCTGATGATGATGATCATCGGCGCCCTGTGGAGCGTGCACATGCGCGCCGGCTGGCGGCGGCACCGCCAGCGCTGGAGCGGCCTGCTGCTGGCATCGACCTATCTGCTGCTGATGGCAACGGCCGTGGGCATCTACTACCTGTCCGACGAGACCTGGGCCAACGTGGCGGGCTTGGGCCACATGCTCCTCGGTGTGGCGCTGTTCGCACCATTCGCCTGGCACGCCGTGCTGGGTTGGCGCTATCGCCGCCTGGCGCGTCACGGGCGCGCCTGAGGGAGATGGTCGCCGCGCCTTGGCCCACCCGCGTCAACGCGGTTTGTGCACGCCGCCTTCCACCTCGGCACGCAGCCGCTCTTCCTGAGCCCGCAACTCGGGTGTGAATTCGGCACCGAAGTCGGCGGCCTCGAAGAGCGGGCGGATCTCGATCTCTGATTCGCCGTCCATCGGGTTGGGGCAGCGCCTGACCCATTCGACGGCCTCCGCCATGGACTTGACTTGCCACAGCCAGAACCCGGCGACGAGTTCGTTGGTTTCCGTGAACGGCCCGTCGATCACCGACCGCTGGCTGCCTGAGAAGCGCACCCGTTTGCCCTTGGTACTCGGATGCAGGCCTTCACCCGCGAGCATCACGCCCGCCTTGACCAGCTCTTCATTGAAGCTGCCCATGGCCGCGAGCAGCTCCGTGCGGGGCATTTCTCCGGCCTCCGACTGGCTCGTGGCCTTCACCATCACCATGACACGCATCGTCTTTCTCCTTGGGTGGGTTGCGAGCCGCAATCGAGCGGCTCTGAACCCACGACGAACAGCGAGCCCCGATTTCGACAAATGGCGGCAGGTGGTGCGCCCCGACGCTGGCTACTGCGCAGCCAGCGTTTCAGCGGCCTGCTTCTTCGTCATGCTCCTCAGCGCGGCGATCGCCGGCAGGTGCTTGGCCCGAGGCCGGGCCTTGCCGGCCTCCCAGTGGTAGATCGACAGACCCGACACGCCCACCAGCAAACCGCATTCGCGGGCAGACAGGTTCAATCGCAGGCGCTGTGCCTTCAAGGCGCTGCCGCTGAAGCGGATCTGCCGGGTCTGAGCGGGCTCCGCATCGGCCGCGGCCGGTTTGGCACTCGTGCGGGCCAATCGGCGCACCTGGGTTTCGGCCGCTTGCGCGCGGCGTTTCAATGCGGCGATCTCCGTGCGGTGTGTGGCGACCGCCTTCTTGAGCGCCTGAAGGTGGCTGCGCAGCTCTTTGCGGGCGACGCGAGAGATCTCTGCTTTGAGGAGTGTGGCTAGGTTTGTCATAGGGCGTATTGTGAATCGGGTCGATGCGAACGCCTCACGGCGGATTTCCTTGAGGTTTCGAGTTTGCCTCGTGTGGTATGGCTTTCCAGGTTTCGTGGGTGCTGACCCGCCTGATGCGCCGCCGGCAGCGTGTCAGCAAGCGCAATGAGGGCCAGCCGCAGATCGGGCGCGATCTGCAAGAATGTTCTTGTGCGGCGACCGGTGCAAGGGGTCGTCGCCATGCGAGTACCTTGACGTTCAGGTTGTTGCCGGGCCCGTGAAGGGCGGCATAGGTGCGAGGACTCCCGATGCGGATTCGAGGTCTACTTCTGCTGGTTGCCGCGGTGGTGTTCGTGCCGGGCTTTCTGGCGGCTGTGATGGCCGTTGACAAAGTGCGAGAAGGCGAGCGCGAGGCGGCACTGCGCGGCCTGCGCGAGACCGTGAGGGCGTCGGCCTTGCTGGTGGATCGGGAGATCCAGCGGTCCATCGGCGCGATGACGGCGCTGGCGCAATCGGATCATTTGCGCACCGGCAACTTCAAGGGCTTCTACGAGCAGGCCCTGGCCGTCAACCAGCCGCACGTGTGGACGCTGCTGTTCGATGAATCCGGCACGCAGGTGCTCAACACCGCCGTGCCGTTCGGCACGCCACCGCCGCCGCCGGCCGCAGCACAGCGCGTCGCGCAGGTGCTGGCGACGAACCGCCTGCTGGTGAGCGACGTGATGCGCGGCCCGGTCACCGGCAAACTGCTCACCACCCTGTTCCTGCCGACCAGAGACTGGAACGGCAAACGCTACGTCATCGCGCAGGCGTTTTCGATCGACCATTGGAAGACCTCGGCCCTGCAGCTGAAGAACGGCTCGGCCTTGACCGTCGGCGTGATCGACCGCAACGGCATGTTCATTTCGCGCAACCTGAATGCGGAGGCGCTGCTGGGCAAGCCCGCCCGGCCCGAACTGGTCGCTGCCGCAGCGTCTGCCAGCGAAGGCCTGATCCGGCACCCGACCATGGAAGGGCTGGACTCGTACGACGCCTTCACCCACTCGGAACTCACCGGCTGGACCGTTGCCGTCGCGGCCCCGGCCAAGACCATCGAAGCCACTGCGACGCAGGCGGTGCTCTGGCTCGCGGCCGCGGGAGTGCTGGCCCTTGCCGCGGCCTTGATCGCGGCGGTCTTTGTGGGCCGCCTGTTCATCCGGGTGATCGACGACACCTCGCTCGCGGCCCGGCAGATCGGAGACGGTGTCGAACCGGTCCTGCAGCGCAGCTCGCTTGCCGAGGTCAATGCGCTCTACGAAGCGCTGGCGCGTGCGGGTGAACAGATCGTCGTCGAGCGCCGCTCGCGGGAAGCCGCCGAAGCCGAGCGCAGCCAGCTGCTCGAGCGCGAGACGGCCCTGCGTGAAGAGGCGCAGCGGCAGAACGCCGCCAAAGACCAGTTCCTGGCCCTGCTCGGGCACGAGTTGAGAAACCCGCTGGCCGCCATTGCCGGGGCCACGGCCGTCTTGAGCCACCCCCGCGCCAACCCGGACGCCAAAGAAAACTTCCTCGCGATCATTCAGCGGCAGAACCGCCACCTGAGGCACATCGTCGATGACCTGCTCGACGTCAGCCGGCTCGCCTCGGGCCGCATCGTGCTCGACAAGAGCCCGCTGAACCTGGCCGATTGCGTGCGCAGCTGCATCGACGCCCTGCGTGCCAGCGAGCGCGCAGCCAAACACGCGATCACGGTGCGGGCCGAAGACGTCTGGGTCGACGGCGACGCCGTGCGGCTCGAGCAGATCGTCAACAACCTCGTCTCCAACTCGCTGAAGTGTTCGCCGCCGGGCACCGAGATCCGCGTCGAGGTGCGAGACGCCGGGCACGAGGCGGTGGTCCGCGTGGTGGACTCCGGCGTGGGCATTTCAGCGGAGCTGATGCCGCACATCTTCAAGCTCTTCGTTCAAGGGCCTGCGTTGACGGGCAGCATGTCCAGCGGGCTGGGCATTGGCCTCGCGCTGGTGAAGCAGCTGGTCGAGCTGCATGGCGGGCAGGTGCATGCCGAAAGCCAGGGCGCAGGCACCGGTGCCACCTTCATCGTGGGCTTGCCCAAGATGGCCCGGCCCGAGCAGCGCAGCGATGCGCCCGGCGTGCCGGAGCACCCGGGCCGCCGCGTGCTGCTGGTCGAAGACGACGCCGACGCCATGGCCGCGACGGCCGAAGTCCTGCGCCTCATGACCCACCGCGTGGTGCAGGCGAAGAACCGCGAAGAGGTGCTGCGCATGATCGCCACCGAGCCGATCGACGTCATCGTGATGGACATCGGCATGCCCGGCCAAGACGGGTACGAGATCGCCAGCGAGCTGCGGCGCCTGCCCGCGACGCGCAGCATGCCGATGATTGCGCTGACCGGCTTCGGGCAAGAGGCCGATCGATCGCGCGCGCTGGCTGCGGGGTTCAACGAGCACCTGGTCAAGCCCGTCGACCCCGACCGGCTCGCACGGGTCATCGACACGCTGTCTCCGCGCAGCGAGCTTGCCGGTGTGAGGCCGTAGGGCGCTTGCTTGCCTCGGCCGTCTTCCGTTCCATCAGCAATTCACAACAGACGAAAGGCTTTTCTGATGACATTTGCATCCACCACCTCTGTGCCTGCAGCCCGTTGGCTAGCTCGTATTCTGCTGGGGCTCGGCGCGGCGCTGCTGGTGCCCGCGCTTCATGCCCAGCCTCACAAAGAGGTTCTCGACCGGTCTGCCGGCTACAAGGACGAAGCGCTGCAGCTGCTCGAACGCCTGGTCAACATCGATTCCGGCACGGCCAACACCGCAGGCCTTGAGAAGGTGCGGGGCGTGGTGGTCGAAGAGCTGCAGAAGCTCGGTGGAAAGATCGAAACCTTTCCGGCGACGCCGCACCCCGGTAGCAACGTCGTCGCGACCTTCGACGGCGCCGGCACCCGCAAGATTCTGCTGATGGCGCACATGGACACCGTGTTCGCCGACGGCGTGGCGAAGGCCAAGCCCTTCTACGTCAAAGACGGCCGCGCCTACGGCCCGGGCGTGATGGACAACAAGGGCGGCGTGGTCGCCGGTCTGTACGCGATCAAGATCATGAAGGCCATGAACTTCAGGGACTACGGCCGCATCACCTTCCTGCTCGACACCAATGAAGAGGTGGGTTCGGCCGACACCTCGGCGCTGATCCGCCGCGTGGCCAAGGAACACGACGTCACGTTGAACCTGGAGCCCGGCCGCCCGGCGGATGGCCTGGTGGTGTGGCGCAAGGGTGGCGCCACGGCCACTGTGGAAGTCAAGGGGCGCGCAGCGCACGCAGGCGTGGCGCCCGACTCGGGCCGCAACGCCGCCATGGAAGTGGCCCACCAGATCCTCCAGCTCAGCAAGCTGGGCGACGCGGAAAAGCTCACCACCATCAACTTCACCGTGCTGAACGCCAACGGCGCCACCAACGTGATCCCCGAAAACGCATTGGCCAAAGGCGACGTGCGCGCCGTGACGCGCGAAGAGTTTGATCGCATCGAGCGCGACCTGGCCCGCGTCTCGCAAAACAAGCTGATCCCCGACACACAGGTCAAGACGACGCTGTCGCGCGGCCTGCCGCCGATGCCGCGCACGCCGCAGTCCGACGCATTGGTCAAGACGGCCGAATCGATCTACGCCGAGATCGGCAAGAAGCTCACCATCGAAGGCTCCGGCGGCGCCGCCGACGCGAGCCTGTCCGCCGACGTCGGCGTCCCCACGCTCGACGGCTTCGGCATCGTCGGCGGCGGCATTCACACGCCGGATGAATACGCCGAAGTCGAAAGCGTCGTGCCGCGCTTGTACTTGCTGACCCGCATGGTGATGGAGCTCAGCAAGAAGCCTTGAGGGTGGAGGGGGCGGGTGCGCAATGGTGCGCTTGCCTTGCAATCCGAGGAGCCACGGTGGATGGGCGTGATCGACCTTGGCTCAGTTGAAGTGGCGTCGTCAGGGCATCAGGAAAGCTGAGACCCGGTGGGGTTCTCCGCGTGATTGACGTGTCACTGAGTCAAAGCTGTCGCGCAAGTTGAGGGGTGGCTGTAGGCTGCAGAGACGCCCGCTGAAATCGAGCGTCACATACCCATAGTCGACTCGTTGCTGTCCATCAACGCATGCTTGCGAGTGACAGCTGTGCAGCGGTTCGAGGAAGCTCCGCCGGAAGCGCCGGGACGGCACACGAACGGGCAGGAAAGGCCCGGAGTTCCTCGGCGATTGCCCTCCTGGTCGCGGGTGCGATTCATGAGGTGTGCGGTGCCGGGGCGGGTCGCAGGGCGCGGCACGGCCCGTGACGCACGCGTCGATCTTGCCGCCCGCACTGCGTTTCGATCAGATCTCGGTCTGTTCGGCAATTTACAAAGCGTCGTCCAAATCGATACCGAGGTAGCGCACATTCGACTCGAGTTTGGAGTGTCCAAGTAACCGCTGGACGGCACGCAGATTCTTTGCGCGCCGGTACTTCGGCGTGGTCGTCACACGACGCTGAGATCCCACTTCAGCCCTCACTTCAGAACAAGGGCTTAGTCTCGTTGAAGATGTGGCTCACCGCCGTGGTGTTGGTGCCGTGGCAGTTGAAGCAGTTGCCGCCCTGGTTGAAGGTTTCCAACGTGGTGTTTTCCAGCTTGTTGGTGCCGACCTGGTTGCCCGCGCTCGGCGGCGCACCGAAGATCGTCCAGGTCGTGCCTTCGTGGAAATAGTTTCTGCGCAGGTCGGCCGGGTCGAGCGTGGCGCGCACGACGCCATTGATGCTGATCACCTCGGCATTGCCGTTGGCATTGCTGCCGGCCAAACCCCAAGGCATGGTGCGCAGCACGTTGCTCGGGCCGATCGCAAACGGCGACAACGGCACGATGTGGCTGCCGTCGGGGCCACCCATCATCATGTGCATCTCATTGAACGGCGCCGCCGCGCCATTCGCCGCGAACACCCAGTTGCCCACCGTGTTCTGCGGCACGGTGGTCGTGCCGCTGGGTAGCTTGCTGTAGGTGAAGGCGGCCGCAGGGTCGTTGCTCACGTGCTCGAAGGTGGCCCACAGCAGCTCGGGGTGGCCGGCGGTGCTGCCGACCACGTGCATGCCCACCATTGCGAGCTTCACGGTCTGGGTGCCGTTCGGCACCCAGTCGTTGGGGTTGCTCTTGTCGTAGGTGGGCACGATGGCGGTCATCTGGATGAACTTGTCGGCATCCACCAGGCCAGCAGCCTCGACCCACGAGGCCTTGATCTCGATGGCCAGAGCTTCGGAGTCGATCACCGGCGCACGGCCGTGCGCCGCGGCGAACGTGAGCACGCTGTTGAGCTGAGCCTGCGTCACCGGAAACTGCGTGTTGACCGGCACCGTGGTGCCTTGCATCGTGCGGAACAACGCGAACACATTGTTGACGGTGAGCGAGTAGTACACGAGCGATCCGTTCTGCGCCATCAGCACGCCACCATCGGCCTGGCCTTGCTCGGTCTCGTGGAAATTGCCAAACAGGTCGAGCAAGACAAACTTATCCTTGAACACCAGCTTCTGCACCAGCTCCGAACGATCGAAGCGCTCCATCTGGCCCAGCTTGCGCTCGATCGGGCTGGGCTCCCTGTCAGCCTTCGATCGCAACAATGCGCGAGGCGCCTTGATCTCTCGCCCATTGGCGTCGAGCAGCACAGGCCCGCGTTCATTGAGCACGCGCAGGTCTGCAACCTCTACCTCGTTGCCATCGGCGTCTTGCACCATTGGCCTGCCCGAAGGCGCAACCACGGGCGGCAACACCTCCAGCAGGCGCAGCGTTCCCTTCTGCAGCACGATGGGCAGATCCAGAAAACCGCGCTGGGCCGTGCGGAGGTTAAAAGCCCGAATGCCCCCGGCCGTGTGCGGCTCGAAATGGCGCTGGCCTGAGGCATCCGGCAGCGACACATCGAAGAACGCCGGCGTGTTCATCACCAAGCCGCCACCGCTGCCGTAGCGCGGCGGTGCCGGCGAAGTGAGCCACAGGAACATCTGCTCCGACCACTTGTAGAAGCTGCAGTTCGGCACGTTGGGAAACGTGACGCTGTTGGCCGGCTTTACCGCGCCGTTGAGCGAGGCCGAGCCCGACTCGAACCAAGTGTTGACCTCTGCGGCGGTGATCGAGCCGGCGCAGCTGCTGCCGGCATCGGTGGGCAAGATGAACTGCGTCAGGGCGCACGCAGCAACAATCAAAGCAACACAGGCCGCCGCAAGGCCGCGCTTCACACTTAGCGTCTTCATGAGTCCACTCCTTTGGAACGATGGATGGCGAAATTGAATAGCGCCAACCTTGAGGGGTGTCATCCGCTGGATTTATGAAAGCGAACGACCGTGGCCGCGCTGCAGAGAAAGATGGTTAGAAACTGCTGCGCGCCGACGAAGAGTGCGAGTCTGGCGTGCGGCGGACAACCCCTAATGTTGTGTTCAATCTAGGGGTGAGTCACGTGGCGCCTAGGTTCCGCCATTTGGCGACGAAGCTCTCAGGAGGTGACGCAAATTCATCTGCCACGACGATCGTCATCGCCCTGGCCTGTTTCATTCACGCGAAGTACCTCGTTCGCGTGAATGGCGTCGAGAACCTGCCAAACAGGCGAGCATGTGTTTAGCCGTCTTGGACGGTCTCAAGCCACGCACGGCGTCGCAACGCCCTCGCGCACGCCTCCTTCCAGTTGCCTACCTTCGGGTGACTACCTCCCGGGCGCCTACGTCACGAGCATGGTCAGGCGAGATGACCAGAAGCTGCCCGTGGCCAGCGACGGGTGATGGCAGTCACTGCGGCGCGAATGGTGATCGTCCCAGTTCAGCCTTCAGCGGCGGGCTACACCTGATAGGCACGATTGTCGATGCGGCGGGTCTTCGTTCGTCGTAGGAATGAAGCGGCGGAATCGTTCCGCCGCGCCACGACCCAGGAGACCTGACCATGCGATTCCTTTCGATGATCCGAATCGACGAAACCAGCGGCCAAGTACCCAGCGAGCAGCTGATGGCCGACATGGGCAAGTTGATCGAGGAGCTCACCCGCACCGGGCAGTTGGTGAGCACCGCCGGGCTGCGGCCTACCTCCGAAGGCGTGCGCGTGAAGCTGCACCGTGACGAAAGTCGGCGAGCACGGTCGCGCCACTCAACACGGGCGCCGCGCGAAAGTTTTCGGCCTGCTGAATCCAAATCGCCCCGCCCGGCGCTCTAAGGAAGGATCATCCCTTGACCCACCGTTCGCTCTTCCGGAGTTCCCCATGTTCTTCGAGCACCTCTCTGCCTTCGGGCCCTTGATGATCCCCATCCTGGCCCTCTTGATCCCGATCGTGGCCATCGTTACGCACTACCTGGGCAAGGCCCATTCGGAGCGGCTGCGGCACGAGACCATCCGCGAACTGGCCAAGGCCGGGCAGCTGATCCCGCCCGAACTGCTGGCGGAGCCGCAGGACAGCGACTGGCACCGCGCCAAGCGGGATCGGAACAATCCGAACCGGATCCTGATCCCGGCCATCATCAACGTCGCCACCGGCCTGGGGCTGATGCTGATGTTCTCGCAGATGATGCCGGGCACCTGGCTGTGGTCGATCGGCTTCCTGCCACTGCTGCTGGGCCTCGGGTTCCTGCTGTACTGGCAGGTCGAGCGCAAGCAGCCGCAGCCCTCGCAGCAGCAGCAGCAGTGACCGCCGACGAGGACGAGGGCCGACTGGTCGTCCGCGCCGCCGCAGGCGACCGCGGTGCCTTCGCCGCCCTCGTCCAGGCTCACCAGGGCTATCTGCGCAAGCTGATGGGTCGCGTCTGCCGGGGCGACCAGGCCCGCGCGGACGACCTGGCGCAGGAGGCCTTCATCCGCGCCTGGCGGGCCCTGCCGGGCTTTCGGGGCGAGGCGCGCTTTCGCACCTGGCTGACGCGGCTGGCCTATTCCGCCCTCTCGGCAGAGCGCCCGCCGCTGCCGACGGTGGACGAACCGCCACCCGAGCTGGATGCACAGAGCGACTTCGCCCCCGGCAGCGACCTGCGCCTGGACCTCGACCGTGCCTTGGCCACACTCAGCGAGGCGCAGCGCCACGCCCTGCTGCTTTGTTATGACGCCGACCTCAGCCACAGCGAGGCCGCCCAGGTTCTGGGCTGGCCCCTGGGCACGCTCAAGACCCAGGTCCTGCGCGCCAAGGCGAAACTACGCGCTCAGCTCAGCGCATGGGAACCCGCAGCATGAACACCAAGCCGATCGACGACTCAGACGACTTCGACGCCGCCCTGCGACGGCAGCTCCAGCACACCGCTGCGCCCGCAGACGCCGGCTTCAGCCTGCGCGTGATGGCCGCACTGCCACCGCAAGGCCCGAGCGCGGTACAGCATCGCTGGGCCCGCTGGATGCGCCGTGCGCAGTGGGCGGCCAACACCATGGCGGCCCTGAGCTTTGGCGGCTTGCAGTTGCATACAGCCCCCCAGGCCGAAGCGGCTCAGGTGTTCGCCGCCCTGAGCCTGCTGGGCCTCTTGGTCTTCTGGTCTGTCCCCAGCCGCTGGAGCCGCGGCTGACGGCCAGCACGAACCGTTCAGTCGGCATGACCGCAGGCAAGACGCGCCAGGCGATTCATCGCGGGCACCCCGCGCGAATCTGTTCAATCCAGTGAGCCCGCGCGACGCCACGATTGTCGATTTGGCGGGTCTTCGTTCGTCGTGGGAATGAAGCGGCGGAATCGTTCCGCCGCGCCACGACTCAGGAGACCTGACCATGCGATTCCTTTCGATGATCCGAATTGACGAAACCACCGGCCAAGTGCCCAGCGAGCAGCTGATGGCCGACATGGGCAAGCTGATCGAGGAACTCACCAGCACCGGGCAGCTGGTGAGCACCGCCGGGCTGCGGCCTACCGCTGAAGGCGTGCGCGTGCGGCTGCACCGCGGCGGCAGGCTCACGGTGCTGGATGGCCCGTTCACCGAGAGCAAGGAGGTGATCGGCGGCTACGCGATCCTCGAGGCGCAGTCGAGGGCGGAGGCCGTCGACCTGACGCAGCGCTTCTTGAAGGTGCACGGCACCGATTGGGACGTCGAGTGCGAAGTGCGCCAGCTCGACGGGCCGGAGTTCGGCTGCAAGCCCTGATGCCGGCAATCAACCGAGGACTGAACCATGCTTGCTTTGACGAACGCGCTTCGCACGCACTACCGCTGGATCATCGTGGCCGCAGGCGGTGCGCTCGGCTGTGTGGCGATCGGCGGCCTGTTTTCGCTGCCGGTGTTCCTGCGGCCGATCGCGCAGGACACGGGGTGGTCCACCACGGGCATCTCCACCGCGATGACGCTCGCCTTCGTGGCGCTCGCGCTCGGCAGCATCGGCTGGGGTTATCTCTCAGACCGCGTGGGCCCACGCATCGTGGTCTTGGTTGGCTCCGTGCTGCTCACAGCCGGTCTCGCGCTGGCCAGCCTGGCGACATCGCTCGTGGCGTTCCAGCTGTTGTTCGGCGTGGTCGTCGGCTTCAGCGCGGCGGCGATCTTTGCGCCGATGATGGCGTGCGTCACCGGGTGGTTCGACACGCGGCGCAGCCTGGCGGTGTCACTGGTGTCGGCCGGCATGGGCATGGCGCCGATGACCATGTCGCCGCTGGCAGCGTGGCTGGTGCAGGGCCACGACTGGCGCACCTCGCTGCAGATTATCGCGGCTTTGGCGGCGATCATCATGGTGCCCATGGCGTTGCTGATACGCCGCCCGCCCGCACTGGCGCAAGCCGCGCCCGCAGCGGCAACGGGTGCAGCGCCTGAGCCGAATCAACCGAGCTTGTCCGTCGGGCGAGCCATGCGCTCGGCACCGTTCCTGATCCTGGTGCTGACGAGCTTTCTGAGCTGCGCCACCCACTCGGGGCCGATCTTTCACACCGTGAGCTACGCCGTCACGTGCGGCATCCCGCTGATGGCCGCGGTGTCGATCTACAGCCTGGAAGGGCTCGCGGGCATGGGCGGCCGCCTCGTGTTCGGGCTGCTGGGCGACCGCTTCGGGGCAGCGCGCATCTTGGTGCTGGCGCTGCTCGCCCAGGCGGTTGTGGTGCTGGGCTATGTGGTCGCGCGCGAGCTGGGGAGCTTCTACACCGTTGCTGCGTTGTTCGGCTTCACCTATGCAGGCGTGATGCCGCTGTTTGCCGTGATCGCGCGCGAGAATTTCCCGCTGCGCATGATGGGCACGGTGATCGGCGGCACCACGATGGCCAGCAGCCTCGGCATGGCGCTGGGGCCCGTGCTGGGCGGGCTGATCTATGACACGTTTTCCAGCTATGCGTGGCTCTTCATCGGCGCGTTCTCGCTGGGCATTGGGGCTTTCTTGTCCGCGCTTGCGTTCACGCGGCTGCCGCGACGTCCGATGAGCGCTGCGGTGGCCTGAGTCCAGATGTTCGGCCGGCAAGAGCTGTCATCAATGCGACGAACTGGCGTCCCTCTGCGTCATGGCCGCATCGATCGCCGCATTGAGCATTGCGACATCTCTCAGCAACTAACCGTCGTGGCGCATGAAAGGGAATGTAGCAATGCAAGACTTGACCCCGACAGCTCACAGTGGCTGCCACCGTGGGCGTCATCTGGCTGCTGTTCCGACGGGAGTTCCATTCGGAGTGCTGGCGTTGCTGGCGAGCTGAGGAGCATTGCGTAGCGCCCACAGGCATCACAGCGCAGCAGTACCCTGTGACCTGCCAGGCAGGGTCTTGGAGTCGCTACAGCGCAGCCTGCCGAAGGGCCGCCACCAGCAGAACGCCGTATGCGCTTGGGAAACTGGCATGGCAAAAGCGCCCAGCCTGAGACGGGTGAAAGACGGACTGGGCGAATGTCAGCGGGGGCTGCTTTTGGGGCGCACTGGGGCGGGCAGCATCTCCATTTCATGCCGCGACTTGGCCATTTCGTGCCGGATCCAGTCGAGGAACAGCAAGCGCCGCTGGTCGCCACGAAAGGCGACCGGTGACAGCATCATGTACTCGGATCCATCGGGGATGAATCCGAAGGGGGCCACCAGGCGGCCATCGCGCAGGTCGTCTTCCACCATGTAGGCCGACGCGATTGCCAGACCCAGTCCGGCGCTGGCGGCCTGCAGGCTGAGGTAGAAGTGCTCGAAGTGCTCCGCGCCCTCGGCGTGCATGTTGCCGCTTGCGAGTTCCTGCCAGCGTTGCCACGCCGTGGGGCGTGTACGCGTATGCAGCAGCCGGGGCGCATCTCCAGCAGCGTTGCCTTTGCCAAACGCTGCGGCAAGAGCGCGCACGCACACCGGCCCGATTAGCTCTGGCGCCACCGGCTCGGCATGGTATTGCTCGTCCCAATTGAAGTCGTTGCGCCGCAAGGCTACGTCCACGCGATCACGCGCGAAATCGACTTTCCCGCCCGCGGTCAACAAATGCACGTGCTGCTGCGGATAGCTGGCGCGGAACTGAGGCAGCCGCGGGATCAGCCACCGGATGGCAATGGTCGGTTCGCACGACACGACCAGCGGCAGGCTCTCGGCGGGACGCTTGATCTTGCTGATCGCTTCGGCCAGCCTGCCCATCATTTCCGAGCAGGCCTCGAACAGCATCGCGCCTTGCGGGGTCAGGAAGACCGCCCGGTTGCGGCGCTCGAAAAGCTCGACTTCGAGCTGTGACTCGAGCTGCTTGATCTGGCGGCTCACTGCCCCGTGGGTCACGTGGAGTTCGTGCGCCGCGCGGACGAAGCTTTCATGGCGCGCCGCCGCTTCGAAGACCCGCAGGCTGTTCATCGGCGGGATCCGGCCTTCAATGGTTGAGTTTTTCTCACGCATGAACGCAAGGATAAATCGATTTTCGAGCCGATTCGTTCTGGGAAGAATGCCGAGCATCGAGCGGGGAGGTCCCGTCGAATTGTGAAAAAACAAAGAGGAATGTCATGATCACTGGAATCCAGTCCACGACCATTGCGTCGCCCGACCAAGAGGTCGCAAGTGAGAGCGAGAACGACATCGATCGGGTCTGCCGCGTCATGGCGCGCAAGGACTTCTGCTTTCTGTCTGCGGCGCGAACCCAGGCCCTTCTGCGCGGCGTGCACGAGGCTCCTCTCGACGACTGGGCCCGATTCCAGAGCAGCTGGTCGGACCTGCATCTGGACGACTACATGGCCGATGGTGGCAGGTACCGCAAGCGCCGCCATGCCACCCTCAGCGCCTTGCCATCCAGCCGGTGTTTTCAGCTTCAGCCGCATCAGCCCCACTACCAGAGCCTGAACTACAACACCCTCAATGGTGGCATTGCGCGGCACTACCAGCCGATTGAAGCCGACATCATGGCTGGCCCGACGATGCAGTCGCTGATCACGCTTGGTTGCGAGATGTTTGGCCGCCTGGCGCCGTATTCGCCGTGGCACATCGAGGTGCACCAATTCCGCATCGAATGCGAGGCCGGCGAGGCCGGCAAGCCGACGCCCGAAGGTGTGCACCGCGACGGCGTCAACTTCGTGATGATGTTGATGGTTCAGCGCAAGAACCTCGTGAACGGTGCGACCACCATCTACAACAGTGACAAGGTGCGGCTGGACGAGTTGACGCTGCAGCAGCCGCTTGAGATGGCGATCGTCAACGACGAGCGTGTGTTCCACGGCGTCACCCCCATCGTGCAACTCGACATCGACAAGCCCGCGGTTCGCGATGTGCTGGTCATCACCTTCCGTCGCAAGGCTTGATCGGCCTCATTGCATCGAAACCAACCTCGGGGAAGCCCATGATCGAACTCCTGGCCGTGGCCATCATCACCATCCTCGCCGTCATCAGCCCCGGCGCCGACTTCGCCATGGTGACGCGCAACAGCCTTCTGTATGGCCGAGCCGCAGGGTTGTTGGCTTCCCTGGGCATTGCGATTGGCGTCCAGCTGCACGTGCTTTACACGATGCTGGGCGTGGGCCTCCTGATTCGCAACACGCCTGAATGGTTCTCCGCGATCAAAGTGGCGGGGGCGCTGTACCTCATCTATGTGGGCTACAAGACTTTCGCCAGCCGCCCGGCCTCCGCGGCTGCACCGGGGGCGCCGAGCGGACTTGGCGCGCTGGGTGCCTTGCGTACGGGCTTCTTCACGAATGCACTGAATCCCAAGACGACGCTCTTCGTGGTCAGCGTCTACACGCAGGTGGTACAGCCGGGAACACCGCTTGCGGTGCAGATCGGCTATGGGCTCTTCATGTCCATGGCGCACTGGGCGTGGTTCAGCCTGGTTGCCACGTTCTTTTCGGACGAGCGCTTGAGAGCCAGCATGTTGAGGCGCCAGGTGATGCTGAACCGCGGCATCGGCGGCGTGCTCGTCGCTCTGGGCCTTTCCTTGGCGCTGGCCCCCGCCGCCATTCATTGAGGAGAACGCATGGACATCGCCTGCATCGACATGGAAGGGGTGTTGATCCCCGAACTTTGGCCGCACATCGCCGAAGCCACAGGTATTGGGGAGTTGGCCGTTACCACGCGTGAAGAACCCGACTACGCCCGCCTGGTGGCGTTTCGAATCCGCACACTGCGCAAGAACGGCCTGCGCCTGTCCGACGTTCAGGCCTTGGTGAGCACCATCGCACCGCTGCCGGGCGCCACAGCCTTTCTGGCCGCGCTGCGCCCGCGCATGCGCGTCGTGCTGGTGTCCGATGCGTTCCAAGAAATGGTGTTGCCCCTGTGGCGCGCGTTCGGTGAACCCGAGCTGCGGTGCCATCGTTTCGTCTGCGATGACGATGGATTCGTCAGTGCCGCGCAGTATGTTCGTGCGCATGGCAAACACGAAGTGATCGACGAGTTTGCCGCGCGCGGTTGTCGCACGCTGGCGGTGGGCGATGCCTTCAACGACCTGTCGATGCTACGGCGCGCGTCGATGGGCTTCTTGTTTCGTCCGTCGCCCCAGACCTTACTGGCTGCGCAAGACTTGAAGGTTGCGCTGTCGTACGCCGACATACTCGACCACATCGAGCGCGCCGATGGCCGCATGTCGCGGCATGCGATCCCACGCGCCGCTGCCCAGGGGCCTGCCATGCATCTCGCCGGGCTGGATCAGCATGCTGCCGCGATTTTCGAACCAGAGATCCCGGCTGCGATGGCGCCAACCAGCAGCGCCCTGCTTGGTTGAACAGGGGCGAGGGTCACCGTACTGCGTGGACGGCACGGTGCCAGGTTCGCACCAAGCATTGGTCGCCGATGGGAGATTTGACCCCAATCTGGAGGGTTTGGCGCTCACTTTCCGGCGACGACGGCGAGCAGGGCCTTTGGGTTGCTGCGCGCGATGGCCAGCAAAGTACGGGCGGCCCCCGCTAGGCTGCTTGTGACCTGCGTGCCGAACATTCCGCGCTCTCTCGCCACGATCTCCAAGTCGCCCAGCAATCTGGCGGTCGTCGCCGACAAGGCCGTCATCAATGCAATGAGCTGGCGTCCCTCTGCGTCATGGCCGCATCGATCGCCGCGTTGAGCATCGCAACGTTGATCGGCTTGGTCACGTGCTGAAAGAAGCCCGCGGCCATGCTCTGCGCGCGGTCGCGGGGCATGGCATTTGCCGTCACGGCGATCACGGGGATCTGCTCGGTGGCCGGGTCGGCGCTCAAGATGGCGCGGGCGTCGGTGCCGCTCAGGCCGGGCAGGTTGATATCCATGAGGATGACCTGCGGCCGGTGGGCGCGCGCCAGCTCGATGCCCAGCTGGGCATCGGGTGCCGACAGCATGCGCAGGTCGCCGCGGAAGGCGACGATCTCTTCGACCAGGCGCAGGTTGGCCGGGTTGTCTTCCACGTACAGCAGCAGCGGCGCTTTCTTCAGCCCAGGCGATGCAAGAGGAACCGGGGCGGTGCGCTCTGCGTTGTTGGCCGCTGACGCTGCCGGCGCAAGCGCCTGCTTCAGTTCGATCCAGAACTCGCACCCGCTGCCGGGTGCGGTGACCACGCCGATCCGGCCGCCCATCAACTCCACCAGGCGCTTCGTCACCACCAGGCCGATGCCCGAACCTTCCACCATGCCGGCTTCCTGCCCCAGGCGGTTGAAGGGCTGGAACAAGGCGGCCACCTGTTCGGGGCGCAGGCCGGCGCCTGTGTCTCGCACCGACACGCGCACGCCGTCGTGCGACACCGGCGCGCACTCGACGATGACGACCCCGTTCTCGCGGTTGTACTTGATGGCGTTCGACAGCAGGTTCAGCAGCACCTGCTTGAGCCGCGTGCGGTCGGCGACCACGCTCAGCCCGAGTGCCGGCGGGAACAGCATGTGCAGGCCACGCTGGCGCGCCGCGGGTTCGAGCATGCTGCGGCACTCTTCCAGCACGTCGGACACCATCACCGGCTCGAGCGAGAGCATCAGGTTGGCCGACTCGATCTTGGCCAGGTCGAGAATCTCGTTGATCAGGTTCAGCAGGTGCGTGCCGGCCTTGAGGATGTGCTGCGTGAACTCGGCCCGCTTGGTCGGCGGCAGCGTGACGCCGTCGACGGACAGGAGCTGCCCGAAGCCGAGGATGGCGTTCAGCGGCGTGCGCAACTCGTGGCTCATGCTGGAGAGGAACTCCGACTTCGCACGGTTGGCCTTCTCGGCCGTTTCGGTGGCCTGGGCCAGCTCGCGGTTGGAGGCTTCGAGTTGAGAGGTGCGGTCGTGCACGCGCAGTTCCAGCTGCTCGTTCAGGCGCATGACCTCTTGTTGCGCAACGCGCCGCTCACTGACCTCGCGGGCCACTTCGGCCAGCGCGGCTTCGTTCTCGAGTGCGCGGCGCTCTGTCTCGGCCATCATGTCGTTGAACGACTCGACCAGCGCACCGACCTCGTCGTCGCTCATCTTCTCTGCGCGGCGCGAATAGTCGCGTTGCTGCACCACCTCTCGTGCGACGTTGGCGATCGACAGGATCGGCCGCGTGACGAGCCGCTGCAGCCGCATCGATGTGAGGTAAGCCACGACCATGGCCACTGCCAGCACCACCACCGCAATCAACGCGTAGCTGAGGATGCGGTCGTACAGCTCGTAGTCGGCGCGCAGATAGACGGTGCCCACGAGTTCGCCGTTTTCGAACACGGGGGTGAACACCAGCAGCTCCCGCTGCTGGATGCGCACGCCCTCGGCTTCGGGTGCAGCAGGGAACGCGGTGCGGTCATCGTTGGCGGTGTAGGTGGCGAACAGCTTGCCCCGGGCGTCGTACAGGGCAGCGGCGCGAACCTGCGGCCGGGACTGGAGCACCGCGAGGTGGTTGGTGGCGACCTTGCTGTCGTCGAAAGCCAGCGCCGTGGCGGTCGTCTGGCCCAGCAGCTGCGCCTGCGCGGCCATGTCGTTGACCCAGCTCCGGTGGTAGGCGCGCAGGTCGTAGGCAATCATCGCGCCGAGTGCCACGACGAGCGCCACCAGCGTGGTCAGCAGCACCACGCCGACCAGCTTGGCCTGCAGCGAGCCGGAGCTGCGGCGCGGCATCATGGCGCGGCCCCCTGGATGCGGCGCGCGACACCGAGCAGCCGGGAGCTGATCTTCAGCCCGTTGCCTTCGTTGGCACGCAGGCTGACGTCGAACCGCACCTTGTTGTCCACGAGCACGAAGTTGATTGCGCCGCCGATCGCAAACGCTTCTTCCGAATCGGTGACGATCAAGATGGGCAAGTCTCTCGCCGCCGTGATGAGCGCGGCTGTGCGTGCCGCAGCCTGGCGCCCGATGAACAGCACGTGCACGCCGGCGAGGGAGGCCCCCGCAGAGATCTTGCGGGCCACGATGGGGCGCCCGTTGGTCGACCGGTTGGCCACCATCGGCGCCAGCTCATCGGCCAGCGCGTCGGTGCCGCTGACTCCGATCACGAACGGGCTTTGCGCCCCGTCGAACGCACTCGCAGGCCAATCGACGAAACCGAGGAACTTGTAGAGGTAGGCCGCCTTGACCTGCTCCTCTTGGGCCACGCGTTCGATCTCCGCGCTGCACACGGCCGCCGGCCAGAGGATGCAAATGAAGGCGGCGCGCCAGAAGGTGCCGACCACACCGCGGCGGTTCACAGCGTCAACCTCAGCCACAGCGCAATGCTGGCGGGGAATTCGCTGCGGGGCAATTTGCCGAACTCGGAGTGCTCCGAGCCGAAGAGGTTCTGGCCGACGAGAGAGAGTTCCACGTCGCGGGTGACGCGCCATCCGTAGCGTGCATCGACGGCGGTGTAGGCCGGCACCTGGCCTTCCGGCAAGCCGGCGACGCGGCGCAGGGCCACGTCGATCTCATGCCCTTCGGCCGGGTTGAAGGCCGAGCGCAGCGACCATTGGTAATCGGGGTCATCGCCCAGCTTGACAGGCCCGTCCGGGTCGGTGCTGCCGGGTTGGAGATGCAGGTCTTTCTGCAGCGTGCTCGCGCCCGCGCTGAGCCGCCACGTGGGCAGGGCCTGCCAGGCGGCCCATGCTTCCACGCCGTAGGTCTTGCCGTCGATCATGTTCTGCACCTGGGCATTCGGGGGCGTCTGGCCGCTGCGCAGGCGCTGCCAGTCGTGCAGGAACGCAGTGGCTGAATAGCTCCAGGCGGGCGTTGGCTGCGCGCGGTAGCCGAGCTCGAGCACGTTGGCGACTTCGGAGACGAAGTCCGGCCCGCCGGCAATGATGTAGGGCGGCCTCGGCGGCAGCCGGAGGTCGCGGTCGAGCTGCGCGGGCGCCCGTACCGCGCGCGACACTGCCCCCCATACCAGCTCACCGGCAGCGGGCTGCCAGGCCAGCCGCAGGTTGGGCAAGGTCTCTGTGCCGGTGAAGTCGTTGCGCTCGAACTTGAGGCCGAGCGTGAGCTCGAGGCCGGGTTGCAGCTTCACGCCGTCTTGCACGAACACATTGGTCCAGGTCAGCGTGCGGCTCGCAGGAACGAAAGCGAAGAACACGCCCGGGTCGATGTGGTCTTGCGCGCGCCGATAGCCGGCGCCCCACACCAGCCGATGGTTGTCGAGTGCCATGCTGTGCTGGAACTCCGCGTCGCCGATGTCTGTTCGCGGGCGGTACAGCAGCGCATCGTCGCGTTCGCTGTGGTCGAAGTAGAACTGGACGCGCAGGTCGGAGTCGCCACCCAGTCGCCGCGTCCAGCGGCCGAGCACGTTGGTGCCGGTCGTGGCGATCGGCGTCAGTTCGAAGGGGCCGAACCTGCCGCGGTATTCGGCACGCGTGCGGTAGGTGTCGCCTTGCAGCGTGTAGGTGTCGGCGTTGCTGTTCCAGTCGGCCCGAAAGCCGAGCTGGTGGCGCTCGGTGCCATCGGTCACCGCGGTGTCGGTGACGGTGTCGGTATGGCGAATATTCGCGGTCTTCGCGTAGAAGCGCACGTGGCCGCTGTCTCCCAAGGCCGCGCCGTAGCGCAGCGCCAGGCCGCGCTCGCGCTCGCCGCCGCCCGCGACGGCCATCAGCCCCTGGGTCTCGGCGCTGGAGCGCGTGATGACGTTGATGACGCCATTCACCGCGTTGGCGCCCCACAGCGTGGCGCCGGGGCCGCTGATGACTTCGATGCGCTCCACGTCGGCCAGCATCACGTCTTGCTGGTCCCACAGCACGCCCGAGAAGAAGGGCGTATAGACCGTGCGCCCATCGATCAGCACCAGGAGCTTGTTGCCGAAGGTGTTGTTGAAGCCGCGGGCGCTGATCGCGTACTGGCTGGCATTGATGCGCGCCACCTGCAGGTTGGGGGCGAGACGCAGCGCCTCCGGCAGCGAACTCACGCCGGCGCGGTGAATGGCATCGGCGGTGATGACGTAGATCGAGGCCGGCGCCGCACTGAGCGGCTCGGCGCGCCGCGACACCGAGGTCACCTCGATGCCCGCGAGTTCTTCCAGCGACAGGTCGGCGATCTCCTTGGCGCTCGGCACCGCGGCCTGTGCGGCTGGCAGCACCAGCGAGATCGTCATTGCAAACAACCATGGTGATCTGGTCAACGGGGTTCTCCAAGCCGTCGGTGGGCGGACTGCATGGTCCATTCGAACAGTGCCGCGCCTGCCTCGCCACTGTCAGACCTTACATGCTGCGCAGGCACCGGGTATTCCCCAGATTGGCAGCATTGATGTGCATTGCTCAACGGACTTGCTGGTTGCGCTGCGTTGCTTGCAATCAAGAACCCATACCGCCGGTCGATATGACCTGAACACCCCCTCGACAGGCTCCGCGTGCGCACGGGCCGTGGGGCGGGTTGTTCTGGAGAAAGCTGGTGACTCAATTTGCAAAGCACCGGCCGATGGTTTCGGCGAGCCGGCGGTTGGCGCGCCCCCTCTGCCGCGCCCTGGTTCTGGCTGCCTGGCTGGCGGGGGCCGGCCATCCCCTGGCCGCGCACGCGGCTGACGACCTCGCTTCGTCTCCGCTGGATGCGCTGCTGGACCTGGAGGTGTCGGGCGCTTCGAAGCTGGCGCTGCGCGTCAGCGAGTCGCCTTCATCGGCGACGGTGATCGGGGCCGACGAGATCCGGGCCCTGGGCTACCGCACCTTGGCCGACGTGCTGCAGTCCGTGCGCGGCCTGCTGGTCTCGTCGGACCGCACTTATGCCTACCTGGGCGTGCGCGGGTTTGCCGCGGCCGGCGATTACAACACCCGCATCTTGCTGCTGATCGACGGCAACCGCGTGAACGACACCGTGTTCGACCAGGCCTTCCTCAGCACCGACTTTCCGCTCGACCTGGCGCTGGTCGAGCGCGTCGAGTTCATCCCCGGCCAGGGCTCGGCCGTGCATGGCGGCAACGCCTTGTTCGGCACCATCAACGTCGTGACGCGGCGCCCGGGCACCGAGGCGCTCAACCAGGCCGCGGTCACGGTGGGGCAGGGTGGCTTGAGAAAGCTGCAGGCCACCACCACCCGCTCGTTCGATGGCGGGGGGCGCCTGCTCGTCTCGGGTGCCACGCGGCGCTTGTCTGGAACCGACGTGCGCTATCCCGGCCTGGCGGACGCCGAGGGCAGCGAGGTCAGCCAGCGCACCGACCACGAGCGGGGCGACCAGTTCTACCTCAAGTACGAGTGGGACGAGTGGGTGGCCACCATGCTCCACGGTGACCGCCTCAAGGGCGTGACGGCCACGCCCGGCACCGTGTTCGGAGACGCCGGCAGCCAGTACCGCGACATGCAGACCTTGGCCGATGCCACCCTGTCGCACCCGCTCGGCCTGGCCAACCTGTGGAAGCTGCGGCTGTTCGCCGGCCGCTATGTGTTTCGAGGTGACTTCGTCGTGGACTACCCGCCGGTGACGCTCAACCGCGACGGTGCGGAATCGCAGTGGTGGGGCGTCGAAAGCCAGTTGTTCTCGCAGCAGTTCAAGGCGCACAAAGTGGTTGCCGGCGTGGAGCTGCAGTCGTCTCCGCACCGCGACCAGAGCAACGTCGACGTGGCGCCGGCAGCCAGCTACCTCGATGACCACCGCAGCAGCATGCGCCAGTCGCTGTTCGGCGAAGACCAGTGGGAGTTGTCGCCGTACTTTGCGGTGACGACGGGCCTGCGCTGGGATCGCATCGCCGGCGATTCGGGTGCCACCCAGTTCAGCCCGCGGCTGGCATGGGTCGCGCGGCCCACGGACAAGCTGGTGCTCAAGTTCATCCATGGCACAGGGTTCCGCCCGCCGAACGCATACGAAACCTACTACGCGGTGGACGGCACGGTGGGCTACAAAGCCAACCCGGCGCTGAGGAACGAGCGCGTGCGCGGCAACGAAGTCGTGCTCGAACTGCGGCCGTCGCCGGCCACGCGTTTCACCGCGTCCGCCTATGCCAACGAGGCCAGCGGCCTGCTGGTGCAGGGCCTGGACCCGGCCGACAACAAGCTCGTGTTCAACAACGCCGGATCGATGCGAACGCATGGGTTCGAGCTGGAGTTCGAGCGCGTGTGGACCCAGGGCGCCCACTTGCGTGCGAGCTACAGCGTGCAGCGCGCGCGCGATCTGTCCAGCGAGGGGATGAGCGACCGCAACGCCGAGCAGCTCGGCAAGACCGCGCTGGTTCTTCCGCTCGGCCACGAGTTCACGCTGGGCAGCCAGGTGGTGTTCGTCAGCCGGCGTGGGGACGTGCCGGGCTATGGGGTGACGAATCTCACGCTGACCCGTCTTTGCCCGCAGCTGCACGCCGAGTTCTCGCTCGGCGTATACGACGCGTTCGATCGGCGGCCGGTCGACCCCGGCAGCGATTCGGTGCTCCAGCCGATCTCTCCGCAAGACGGGCGCACCTGGCAGTTCCGCGTCAACCTCAAGCTCTGATCTCTACTCCGTGCGCAACCACCTCTTCGCCTGTCGCTGGCCCGCCGTGCTGATGCTGGTGGTACTGGCCTGCCCCAAGCCGGCCCGGGCGGTGGACGAAGACGAACTGAAGGCAGCCATCATCTTGAACATCATGACCTTCGTCGACTGGCCGGCCGATGCGTCCCCGTCGGCGGGAGGCCCCTGGGTGCTGTGCGTGGGATCGCGGTCCGCGCTGGCGCCCGCGTTGAAAGCGCTGGAAGGGAGGCCGGTCCACAGCGGCCGGCTGCTGGTGCGCGACGTCCAGCCGGGCGCCGTCACGCCGCCTTGCCACGCGCTGTACGTCGAGGCCCGCGACGGGCTGCACGCCGCCAACCCGGCCCAGCCGGGCAGCTTGGCCGGCCTGCTCGTCATCAGCGACGACGCGGTGCTGCCTTCGCCCGCGGCTTCGGTGATCTTGCGTGCCGTGGGCAGCCGCCTGGGGTTCGACGTCAACCTGCATGCGGCACGTGAGGCGCGCCTGCAGCTCAGCTCCAAGCTCATCCGCTTGGCCAAGGTGGTGAAGCAATGACGACGGAACGCCGCCGCGATCGGTTTCGGGTGTCATCCGGCGCCGGGCTGGGCGGGCGCGTGACGCGCGCGGTGGGGCTCGGTGCCGGCGCTGCGCTGCTGCTGAGCGGCCTGATCCTCGACACCTTCGTCTACGTCTCGCTGCGCACGGCGTTGGTGGACGACCTCACCATCCAGGCGCGCATCACGGCCGAGAGCAGCTCGGCCGCCATCGTCTTCAAGGACGCCGCCGCGGCCACGCAGATCCTGGCCGCCATGCAGGTTTCGCCGTCGGTGGAGCACGCTGAGCTGCGCGACGCCACCGGCGCGCTGGTGGCGCAATACACGCGGGCGGATGCGATTCAGAACTCCCTCGGCAACCCGCTCGCGCTGCCTGTGGAGGGCCATCGCTTTGCCGATGGCCGCCTGCACCTGAGCCAGGCCGTGCGAGAGGCCGGCCGGGTGGTCGGGTCGCTGCGGCTGGCGGTGACGCTCGACCCCTTCTACCGGCGCATGCTCACCTACGTTGGCATCACGCTGGTGGCGAGCGTGCTCGCGCTGGGCCTGGGCTTCGCGCTCGTGGTGCGCATCCGCCGCGAGATCAACCGCACCGAAAGCCGGCTGGACTACCTTGCCTACTACGACCCGGTGACCGGGCTGCCCAACCGCCATGCCGCCAACGAGCGGATCCAGCGGCTCATCGACACCGTGGGGCGAAGTAGCGAAGGCTTCGCGCTGCTGCTGATCGACCTGGACGACTTCAAGGTGGTCAACGACACCCTCGGCCACGCCGTCGGCGACGAGCTGCTGCGTGCCCTGGCAGGGCGCCTCACCGAATTCATGCGGCCCAACGACATGGCCTTCCGCTTCGGTGGCGACGAGTTCGTGATCCTGGCGCCGCGGGTGACGGGCGAAGTGCACCTGCGGCAGGTCGGGCAGGCGGCGATGCTGGCGTTCCAGGGCACCTTGCAGGTCGGCACCCACGAGCTGCGTGCGCGAGGCAGCGTGGGCATTGCGCAGTTCCCGCGCGACGCCACGAGCGCCGAGGCGCTGGTCCGCGCGGCCGACACGGCGATGTACGAAGCCAAGCGCCAGGGCAAGGACACGTTCGCCCTGTTCAACGCAGAGATGCACCGCGGCGCGACGCGGCGCATGCGGCTGGAGACGGACTTGCGCGAGGCGGTGGCGCGCAAGGAACTGAGCCTCGTCTACCAGCCGATCCTCGACCTGCGCAGCGAGCGCCTCTGCGGTGCCGAGGCCCTGCTGCGCTGGGCGCACCCCGAGCTGGGCATCGTGTCGCCGGCCGAGTTCATCCCCCTGGCCGAGGCCAGCGGAGTCATCGTGGACATCGGCCTGTGGGTGCTCTACACCGCATGCCGGCAGATGAAGGTGTGGACCGACCAAGGCCACGACCACCTGTTCATGGCCGTCAACGTCTCGGCCCGTCAGATCATGCGCGGCCTGGATGAGCAGGTGCATGCCGCGCTGTCAGCCACTGGCCTGGACCCGCACCGCCTGGAGATCGAGATCACCGAGCATTCGATGGTCGAAGACATCGACAGCAACGTCGAGCAACTGCGCTCGCTGCGCGAACTGGGGGTGCAGGTGGCCGTCGACGACTTCGGCACGGGCTTGTCTTCGCTCGCCTACCTGAAGCGGCTGCCGATCGGCAAGCTCAAGATCGATCGCGCCTTCGTGAAAGACTTGCCCGAGAGCGAAGACGATGCCGCCATCGCCTCGGCCATCATCTCGATGGCCCACCGGCTCGGGCTCACGGTCGTCGCCGAGGGGGTGGAAACCGAAGCGCAGCGCGACTTTCTCGCGGCCCAGGGCTGCGACTGCCTGCAAGGCTTTCTGTACAGCCACCCGCTGCTCCCGAACGCATTCGGCGAGCTGTTGGCGGCTCAGGCGGCCGAGTTGTCGCGGGTGTAGCCGTGGCTGCGTGGCCGGGTCACTTCTTCTGCCAGACCTTCACGTAGTCGACCTCCATGCTGACGGGGAAGATCGTGTCGTCGACCGTGCCGCCCATGTCGCCGCCGATCGCCAGGTTCAGCAGCAGGTACTGCGGCTTGTCGAACGGCCAGCTCGCCGTGCCCTGGTGCTTGTTGGCATAGGTGTGGAAGGGCTTGTTGTCGACGCCGATCACGAGGCTCTCGGGCGTCCAGGTCAGCTGGTAGTTGTGGAAGGCGCTGCAGGCGTCGTTGACCTTCGTTTCGCTGCCGTCACCGTTGGTGCCGGCCGTCGAGGTGTTGTGGATGGTGCCCTCGATCACCGTCGGGTTCTTGCCCACCTGCTCCATGATGTCGATCTCGCCGCCGGCCGGCCAGCTGCCGCTGGTGGCCAGCATCCAGATCGCCGGCCAGGTGCCCTTGCCGCACGGCAGCTTGGCGCGGATCTCGAAGAAGCCGTAGGTCCAGCTCGCCTTGCCGTTGGTGATCAGGCGTGCCGAGCTGTAGTCCTGGCCGCCGTAGTCCTTCATGGTGGTCAGGCGCTCCTTGCGCGCGGTGATGACCAGCTTGCCGTCGCTGATCTTCGAGTTCTCGGGCCGCGCGACCGCGTAGTACTGCAGCTCGTTGTTGTACCAGCCGGTCGCGTTGGCTTCGGTGTCGTAGACCCACTTGCTCGTGTCGGGCAGGGTGCCGGTGTCGAACTCGTCTGACCAGACGAGGGTGTAGCCCTCGGGCGCGTTGCTCGGTGCGGGGGCCGGTGCTGGTGTCGGCGTAGGTGCAGGTGCAGGTGCAGGTGCTGGTGCAGGTGCAGGTGCAGGTGCTGGTGCTGGTGCTGGTGCTGGTGCTGGTGCTGGTGCTGGTGCAGGTGCAGGTGCAGGTGCAGGTGCTCCGCTCACCGGGGACGGGGCTGCCGAATCGTCACCGCCGCCGCAGGCGGTCAGCACGGTCGCGAACAGCGCGCACAGCAAGTTGATGTGCTGTGAATTCAAGCGCGCTTTCATGGGGTGACGGTTCTCCAAAGTCCCGAACGGTGGTGGGCCGAATACAGCACCCGGTGGTCATGGTCGTAGTCGAGCCCCCAGGGGCCGCCATTGGTGCCCATCTGCGGCCCGGTGATGCGCGTCCACGTCGTCGGGTTCGCTTGCGAGGCCTGGCTCAGCACCTGCGTGCCGCTGCTGAAGACGAAGCCGGTGTAGATCGTGGTGCCGGTGCCGACCAGCGACGACGTGGGCGGGCTGCCGGCCATCACGCTCCAGGCGAGGCCGCGGTCGGTGCTCCTGAGCATCCCCTGGTCGGACGGCAGGTACATCACGCCTTGCGTGTCGAGGATGCCGCCGTCGGAGCCGCTCTGGGCGACGAGCGTCCACTTCTGGCCGCTGTTCGTCGTGAGCCACAGCCCTTCGTGCGAGGCATGCAGCCAGTTCGTGCGCGTCAGGATGTAGGCGCGCGCGCCTTCGGCCCAATGGCCGAGCGGCCCGGGCACGATGTGCCAGCTCGTGCCGCCGTCGGCCGATTCGGCCAGGCACCCGCCGACGTTCGGCGCGATGCAGTTGGCGTGGAAGTTCACCATCAGGTGCTGCGGATCGGCGGGGTCGATCGACAGGTCGCCGCCATAGCCGTCGAACTCGACCTGCTTGGCCACGTCGTCGCCGTAGAGCAGGCTCCAATCGACGCCGCCGTTCTTCGAGACCAGCATGCGCAGCGTGCCGCCCAGGCCCTGGAAGTTGTTGACGTACAGCACGTCGCCCGCGGTCGTGGCCACCATGTGCATCGAGAACTGGGTGCCGAAGTCGAGCAGCGCACCGTTGCGGCCGGTGTTGGTCTTGGCCCAGGTCGAGCCGCAATCGGTCGACTTCCAGATGCCGTGGTTCAGCACGGAGACGTAGACCGTTCCCGAGTGTGCGGGGTGCGCGAGCACGCGTGCCGCACCCCACTTGAGGCCTTCTCCGGCCGCGCCGGCAGGCGGCCCGTTGCCGGGGACGGGCGAGATCTCTTCCCACACGCCGGGCTGCGGCAGCTGCGCGCAGTTGCCCACGGTGTGCGGTGGTGGAGGTGGCGCAGTCACCGGGGGCGGTGGTGCAGGTGGCGCATTCACCGAGGGCGGTGCAGCCGAATCGCCGTTGCCGCCGCAGGCGTTCAGGGCCAGCACGACGGCGCACAGCACGGCCAGGCGGGCCATGGTGGAACGTTGGGGGTTGTTTGCGTTCAAGGTGATTCCTCTGGCGCGGAGCATGACCTAACACCTGCACGGAACCTGCAAGCAAGCCGTGAAGAGCACTACACCGTGTAACCGCTGCCGTGCTGAATGAGCGGTGTCGCCATGCCCGCCAGTGGCGATGGCTTCGCCGTCGGCACTGGCTTCATCACGTGCCGGCGTCGAGTTCGCGCGTGGCTTCGAGCAGGAGCCGATCGAGCTGTTCGATGTCCATCGGCTTGACGAGGTGGTGCCGAAAGCCGGCGGCACGGCTTTTCTCGAGGTCGCCGCCCATGCCGTAGCCGCTCATGGCGATCGGGTAGCCGGCGTTCTCGGCGCCCAGTTCGCGCAGCCGCTCCATCAGCTGCCAGCCGCTGCCGTCGGGCAGGCCGAGGTCGGAGATCAGCACGTCGTACCGATGGCCGGGCAGGTGCTGCAGCGCCTCGCCCATGGTCGAGGCCGAAGCGACCTCGTGGCCCCAGCTCATCAGCAGCAGGGTCAGCATCTGGCGGCTGTCGCTGTCGTTCTCGACCACGTAGATCCGCAGCGGGCGAGGTGGGCGGATTGGGGGGCTGGCTGTCATCGGGCGGCTCGATCGGATGGGTCAGGTCATGGCGGTGCGAGCGGAAGCTCGACGGTGAACTGCGCGCCGCGGTCCCGGCCGTCGCTTGCGGCTCGCAGTTGGCCGCCATGTGCCGCGGCCGTGGCCTTGGAGATGGACAACCCCAGGCCGAGGCCGCCGAACTGCTGGGTCACCCAGGCGCCGCCCTGGGTGAAGGCGTCGAAGATGCGGGGCAGGGCGTCAGGGTCGATGCCCGCGCCGTCGTCGGTCACGGTGGCGATGAAGGTGTTGCCCTCGACGCGCGTGGCCAGGCCGATGTGGCCGTGCGCCGGAGTGAATTTCGACGAATTCTTCAGCAGGTTCCAGAACAGCTGCTGCAGCCGCTGGGCATCTCCGGTGAGCTGGTGGGCGGGGGCGCCCAGAGACAGCGTGAGTTCCTGGTGCTTGCCGGCGATGTCGGGCATCGAGATCTCGACCGCGTTGCGGATCACCTCGTGCATGTCGACCGGCTCACGCAGGATGTCGAGCGAGCCGCGTGAGATGCGCGTGAGGTCGAGCAGGTCGTCGATGAGGTGCGCCTCGACGCGGATGTTGCGGTGGATCACCTCCAGCGTTTCGCGCATGCCGGGCGGCAGGTCGCCGCGCCGCGTCAGCAAGTGGACGGCCATCACCACCGGCGTCAGCGGCGTGCGCAACTCGTGCGAGAGCACGGCGAGGAACTGGTCTTTCGCGGCGTTGGCGCTTTCCAGCGCTGCGCGCGCGCTTTCATTCTGCGCCAGCGCGGCCAGCAGCTGCTGCTGGCTCAGTTCGAGCGCCTGTTGCGCATTGCGTGCCTCGGTCTGGTCGCGCAGGATCTTCACGTAGCCGACGATGGGGCCGCCGGAGTCGTGCATGGCCGTCATCACGCCGCCGGCCCAGAAGCGGCTGCCGTCCCGGCGCTGATGGAAGCGGTCGTCGGAGGCGCGGCCTTCCAGGCGGGCGGTGTCCAGCTCGTAAGCCGGCACGCCGGCGGCGCGATCTTCGTCGGTGAAGATCATCTCGGCGGAACGGCCCAGCACTTCGCTCTCGCTGTGGCCGAGCAGGCGCTCGGCACCGGCGTTCCATGCGGTGATGCAGCCGTTGAGGTCGGTCGAGAAGATCGCGTAGTCGCGTGCGTTCTCGATCACCAGGCGCATCAGTTCGGCACTGCGCCGCAAGGCGGCCTCGCCATGCTTGCGCTCGCTGATGTCGACGAAGGTCAGCACCACGCCGGCGATGCGGTCTTCGATGGTGCGGTAGGGCCGCAGGCGGGCCAGGAACCAGCTGCCGCGGCCGTCGACCTCGCGCTCGATGGGAACGAGCTGCTCCAGCACGCGCCTGGCGTCGGCCACCAGCGTCGGGTAGTGCAGCTGCGTCGAGAGGTGGGTCAGCGGCCGGCCGATGTCGGTGGGGATCAGGTTGAACAGCGTGACCGCCGACGGCGTGTAGCGCGTGATCTGCAGCTCGCGGTCGAGAAAGATGGTGGCAATGGCCGTCGCGTCCATCAGGTTGTGCATGTCGCTGTTGGAGTGGCCGAGTTCGTCGACCTTCAGCTTCAGCTCGAGGTTGACGGTGGTCAGTTCCTCGTTGATCGACTGCAGCTCTTCGCGGCTGGTCTCGAGCTCTTCGGTGGCCGAGCGCAGCTCTTCGTTCATGGCCTGCAGCTCTTCGTTGCTGGCCTTCAGCTCTTCGGTCGAGGCTTCGTACTGTTCCACCGTGTCGCGCAGGTGCGACTTGAGCCGCTCCAGCTCGCGGTCGAGGTGCTGGGCGACGGCGTCGGGCTCGGCGCGGATCGTCAGCTTGGCGCCGTCGATGGTCTTGTCGACCATCTCAGGTTGCAGCACCACGAGATAGAGGCCGGCACCGACGTCCGGCGCCGGCGAGACACGGATCGTCACGATCACCTGCTGGCCGTGCAGGTCCAGCGGCAGGCGGGCCGCTTCTGCGGAATGGCCGCTCTGAGACGCCTGCGACAGCATCGCGCGCAGCTCGATGCGCAGGCTCGGGTGCACGGCATCCAGCAGGTTCTTGCTGGGTTCGCCGCCGTTGAACTGCAGGAACCGGCCGGCCGTGGGCGACAGGTGCAGGATGTCGTAGTCACCGTTGATCAGCACCGATGGCGGCGCAAAGTGCTCCAGCAGGCGCAGGTGCATGTCACCCCAGGAGCGGCTGCGCGGTTCGTGGCCTACCCCGCCCGGGCGGGTGGCTGCCGGCATGGACTCGAAGTTCCGGCCGGCCACGCTTGTGGCTTCATTCGCATGCTGCTGGGCTTCGAATGCCAGCGCCAGCGTGCCGGGGCCGGAGCCGATGGGCAGCGACATGCGGGGCGCGGGGCGATGCACGTAGAGGCGGTGCTTCTTGTCGAGCACGTTGAACAGGAGGCTTTCGTCTTCGACCGACTCGGATGAACCGAGAAACAGGCGCCCGCCCGGCTTGAGCGCGAAATGAAAGATGTCGAAGGCGCGCGCCTGCGCGTCGCGCGTCAGGTAGATCAGCAGGTTGCGGCAGGTGACGAGGTCGAGCCGGGAGAAAGGCGAGTCTTTCAGCAGGTCGTGCACGGCGAAAAGCACCGTTTCACGCAGCTCGCGCCGCACGCGGTAGCCGCGTGGGTCGCGGGTGAAGAAGCGGCGCAGCCGGTCTTCGGATACATCGGCCTCGATGGTGGTCGGGTACACGCCTTCGCGGGCGGACTGCACGGACTCTTCGTCGAGGTCGGTTGCAAACACCTGGATCAAGGGCGGGGTTTCCAGCGTGCGCGCATGTTCGCTCAGCAGCATGGCCACCGAGTAGGCCTCTTCGCCGGTGGCGCAGGCCGCCACCCACACCCGTACCGAATCGCTTTGCCCCTTGCCGCGGAACAGCTCGGCCACCTGGGGTTCCAGCGCAGCGAAGCAATCGCTGTCGCGGAAGAAATTGGTGACGCTGATCAGCAGGTCTTGCAGCAGCGCGCCGGCTTCGCCGGGCCGTGTGCGCAGGCAGTCGAGGTAGGCGGCCAGGTCTTGCACGCCGTTGACCTGCATGCGCCGGCCGATGCGCCGAACGATGGTGGCGCGCTTGTAATACGCAAAGTCGCGCCCGGTGCGGCTGCGCAGGAAGGAGAGGATGTCGCGCAGCAGCGCTTCGTCGGCGGCCGGCGGCGCGGGCACCGCCTGGGCGGGCTGCGGGCCGTCTTCGGGCGGCAGCCGCAGCTTCTGCCCGAGCCGGTGGTATTCGAGCAGCCGGGCCGGCATGTCGGCCACGGGCAGCACCCAGTCGACCATTCCCGTTGCCAGGGCAGCGCGCGGCATGCCGCCCTGTTCGGCTTCTTGCGGGTCTTGCACGATCGTCAGCCCGCCGCGCTCCTTGATGCGCTTGATGCCGATGGCCCCGTCGCCATCACCGCCCGACAGCACGATGGCCGATGCGTGCGGGCCATGGGTATCGGCCAGCGTGCGGAAGAACAGGTCGACGGCGACGTGCCTGCCGCGCTCGGCCTGCAGGTCGGCCAGGTGCAAGCTTCCGTCCAGCGTGGTCAGCGCCTTGCGGGGCGGGATCACGTAGACCGTGTCGGGCTCCATGTGCTCGGTGTTCTGCACCTGCACCACCCGCATCTTCGTGGAGCGCTGAAGCACGTCGGCCAGCAGGCTCTCGTGCTCGGACGAGAGGTGCATGATGACCACGAAAGCCATACCCGAATCGGGCGGCATGGCCTCGAAGAACTGGCGCAGCGCAGTGATGCCGCCGGCCGAGCCGCCCAGCCCCACCACCCGCAGCATCTGGTAGCCATGGGTCGGCACGACGTTGTCGAGCTGATCGGCGGTGTCTTCCTCGGCTTGGTCCGGGGCCAGGTCGTTCATGCGGTGGGGTTTCCTGGTGACGCTTGCGCTCGATGCTCTCGTTTGCTCATGCCGGGCGCACAGGGGTCTTGAATTATGAAGCGCGCTGCAGGGCAAATCGGCATCGCAAGTCCAAGTCTTCAGATCGAAGAGCGGCATGCCGATTGCCCTTGGGGCCACCGTGGCAATGATGACCGGCGCGGAACGCGGCTTGCTTCGTTCCCGACAGGAGGAAATGGGCGATGCGCATCACCCAAGTTATGGAGATCCACCCGCCATGACCACCGCCAAGACCCCAGCCAAGACCAGCCGCTGGTCGAAGAACGTCACCGAGCACAGCAACGCGCTCGATCTGGAACAGGGGCGTGTTCGAGCAGCACGACCCGAAGCGCATCGCCAAGTCGCTGAAAGAGTCGGCAGAGCAAAGCGAGCGGCGCAAGAGCAGCCCCTACCGCTCGGCGATGTCGATGCTGAACTTCTACATCAACCGGGCCGGCGACAAGCTGCCGCAAGACCAGCGCCGCCGGCTCGAAACCGCGAAAGACGAATTGCGTGCGCTGTACGACCGGCCGAAGAAAGAAACTGCATCGGGCTAGGGCCTGCCCATCGAGACGACCGACGGCTCCGCCGGGGGCATGGCGGCGCGCGGGGTGATGGCCTCTGCTGGCGGCAGGTCGAGATCCGACAGGTTCTGCTTCAGCAGGCCGTAGCAGTGGCGATAGGTTTCCGCGGTGGGGTGAACCTGGTCTGCCGCGATGAAGCGCGAGGGGTCGGTCGAGAAGAAGGCCTTGTCGCGGGGCTCGCAGAAGTCGACGAAACGCACGCCCGAGCGGTCGGCACAGCGCTTGAACAACGCACAGGCCTGCACGCTGCGCCGCGACAGCAGCCACGAGAACGGCGGCACGAACGCGGGCAGCAGCCCGACGTCGGGCGGCCCCAGCCAGACGACATGGCGCGCCAGCGGCACCAGCTGCGCCAGCAGCGCATCGGCCGCGTGCTGCATGCGAGCCGGCGAAGTGCCGCGAAAGATGTCATTGCCGCCGGCATGCAACAGCAGCAAATCCCACCGTGCGCCGGAGCGCGGCAGGTGCTTCAGCTGCTCGGCGATGTCGGCCAGACGAGCGCCGCTGCGGCTCACGTTCAGCACTTCAGCGTCGGGGCGGTCGGCGGCCAGCAGCGCGGCGAGCGATTGCCCGCCCTGCGCGCCGACGCCCAAGCCGGTGCTGTCGCCCATGAGCAGCACACGCAGCACCGGTTGCTCCGGTTGCTGCGCGAACGCCGAGGCGGCCGAGACGATGCCGCGGCCGAGGTGCAGCGCACGCATGACCTTGAGCGACTGCAGCACCAGCGCCCCGGCCAGCGGCAGCATCGCACCGACCAGCACGATCGGCCTCCACCCCGGGCTGATCATGGCCAGGGCTCGAACCGCAGGCCGACGACCGCCGCGCCCGCGCGGCCCTTGGTGCCGGAGAAGCCGCAGCGGCAGCGGGAAATATTCATGCACGTCTCCTGTCGAGAGACCACCTCGTTGCGGCAAGGCACGGCATGTGCCCATGCGCCGGGTGGTCAGTGCCGATAGGCAACCTGCATACCCACCCGGGCTGCGACATGATTCTTTGCATCGTGCGCCGGGGTCAGCGCGGCACGCCGGCTGCCCGGAGACATTGCCTTTCGTTCTGCTGAAAGGAGCTTCTTCATGGCTCTGCTTCACCCGGGCATCCACAGGGCCGCATCGGCGTACCCGCTTTGAACTTACTTGCTGCAAATTCTGGAATTGCGCGCCCGCTTCGCGCAAGAGTCTGGCGCTGGCTGACCGGCCGGCGGCCTGTTGCGGCATCGTGCCCGCCGCTGAATGCGCACGAAGACCCCGCGTCGCCTGAACGCCATCGCCGAGGGCTTTCATGACGACGCGGCGCATCTTTCTACAGCTCTCGGCCTCATCGGGCCTGGCCATCGCTTGCGCTGCGTCGCGTGCGCAGACCCCGGTGCCGATGCTGAGCGAAACGGACAAGCAGGCCGTGGCACTCGGCTACGTGGCCGAGGCGATACGGGTCAACAAAGCCAGGTTCCCGAAGTACGTGGCCGGCCAGCGTTGCGCAGCCTGCCAGCTCTACCAGGGCGAGCCCACGGCCGACATCGCGCCGTGCTCCCTCTTCGGCGGCAGGCAGGTACCCGGCCCCGGCTGGTGCAGCGGCTTCGTGGCCCGGCCTGCTTGAGAGAGGGCATCTAAATACGCGCTTGTATGCCGCGTTCTCTGAATCACCATTGAGAACACTCGAATTGCGCAATGCCAATGCGCTTCTTTCCAACTTCAAGGGCGTCTTTTGCACTGTCAATCGAGCGCAAGTCGGCCGGCTGTACTTGCCGAGCCGCTTGTTCTGAGTAGCAGTAGCCACTCTTTGCGGTAGCGTTCGATAGGTAGACAACGGGAACAACAACTGTTGTTCCATACCGGTTCGACTTGACGCGCACCCCTTGAACCACGTCTGCGATGCCATCGCCATTGATATCGAAGTAAAGAACGGCGGTCACATCCAGGCAGTCGTCGAAGTTTGCTTGCGGCGGAACTTGGATCAGTTCTGCAACCTGAAGATTCGCGGACATGGTGACAAGTCGGCAGTACGAATTCTTCAGGCCTTGATAGCGTATGTTGACAGGCACCAACAGGCGCCTTTCGTTTTGACTGGTCGACCACCGCAACGGTTTTTGAACCATGGCCCTCTCCCGCTGATGCGGGAGAGGGGGCAAACCCAGCTCAAGTAGGTGCCATTCGCCCCGAGGCCTCGAATCAATGAGCGGTGGCGGGCGCAGCCGTCGCCTGGTCAATGCGTGCCAACTCTGCTGCGTAAGCGGCGTTCTCCCGCTCGATCTGGTTCATTGTTCCGCGACGGTATTCGTCCGGGTTGGCAACCTGGCCAGACGCCACGCGCTCGTTGGCCGCGTCTTTGATGCGCTTGAGTTCGGCATCGTGTTTTGCTTTCGCATCGGCACGCTTGCGTTGGCGTTCGTTTTGTCGATCGAGCTCTTGCTGCTCTTTGTCCACCGGCGCCGGGTCGTCTTCACCTTCGTAGTTGCGTTTGTCGGAGTCAACAAACCGAATGCCGGCAAGGCCAGTGCCGGCACTTTCGTAGCGCCAATAAGAGAAGCGCTTGCCGACTTTGCCCACGAAGTATCTGCGGCCGACGCTCCAGCGGCTCAGCTCGGTCTTCCCCAGCGTCGAATTGGCTTCTCTCATCTGCTTCTTGAAACCGGCAATCGAGTCATGCACGTATTTGTCAAAGAGCAGGTTGAAGCCGGCTCGCTCCTCCGGGGTCATCGCATCCAGGGCCTTGCCCTCCGAGGCCTCGAAGATGGCTGTCTCTTGAATCCCCGGGGCGCCCTTGTCTTTCGCCTTGTGGGCAGCGGCTATTCTGAGCACGTCTTCTTTCCATTCGGCATCCGTGATGGTCATGTAGGGGTCGGCCTGCGCGGGCTTGAGCTGCCCCAGCTCCATGCGCTTGCGCCGGCCCTCGCGCCACGCGTAGTAGCGGTTCATGTGCCACACCACGGCGTTTTCAAGCCGCGTGTTCTCCAGCGTCGGCGCCTTGCTCATGTACAGGTCAAACAGGGGTTTGACGGCGTCGATGTTGAAGAGATCGCCAGCGCGCTCAAGCACGTCGACAGGCTCATCGAGCGGCACGCCCGCTTTGTAGGCTTCGATGTACATGTGGCACAGCGGTATGCGAGATAGTTCATTGCTCCGGCCTTCCGCCCTCGAATCGTCTGCAGGCTCGTAGCCGCCACCCACATCCGAGTGCATGCCGGGGTAGACGACCTCGACGCAGTTGCCCGGCAGGTTCTTGTTTTTGCGCACCGAATCCGACGGGAATTTTTCGCGCACTTCGTGGCCTGCCACATAGTGCACGCAGCGGTCCACATAGTCGGGAATCGTCATGTCATGCGCCCAGCTCGCATGCCCGCCGTCATCGGCCACGGCCAGCCCGACACTGGTTGCGGCTGCGAGCCCTGGTCCGACGACAGGTACCATGCCAACCACCCCAGGCGCTGCGACCTTCGCCGTCGATTCGGCTCTGCTGCCGCCATAGCCCACGGATGCCACGGTATCGAAGATGCCCAAAAAGTAGACCACCACCTTGGGCCGCACACCGGCCACGCCGGGTCCCTTCCAAAGAAGCTGCTTGCCATCCCAATCGGCCATCTCTTCGGCCAGCATTCGTGTGAACGCTCTGGCTTGAGCAGCACCGCGAGAGAAGCCAAAGACCGCGAGGTTGATCTGGCTGACGAAGGGCATGTGTTCGGTCACGTCGTCCTTGAGCCTTCGCATCATCCAGCGGATGCGATCTTCGGCTTTAGCTGCCACAGCCATGCCAGCCGCTTTGTCAGCGCCCAGGCCGGTGTCGTTGATACCTTCCACCCTGCACTCCGTGCCGACACCTGCGATGTACCGGAAGTGGGTTCGGGACTCTTTTTTCTCCGCCTCGGTTTGGGGATTTTTTTTCCCCTCCGGGGTATGCGCAAAGCGGGCCAGCTTGGCGACATTGCTGTATTTGACCCGGGTGGCGTCGTTCAAGCCATTCCCATCAGCTTTGAGGTTGTTCCCGGTCCCGTCAAAAAACGCTGAGAACCAGACTGGCTGCGGGCACGTTTTGCAATCGGGTTGCTGATCCAGATTTGAGCGTGCGATCTTGCGCGCTGCGCGCTCAAGGGGGCCAATGCTTGTAATTGGCTGTGCAGTAATGGGTTTCACGATGCTCGTCTCGTATCGAATAGTCGATACGCCTCCTTAGTTCATTTGAATTGGCTTCTTCTTGCCGAAATACGGGTTGGGTATTTCCTTCAGGCAGGGGCGATCTTTGAGGACGGGTAGCTCATCGCGCTTCTTGATGTCGACTTTTGAATCAAGATCCGAGTGGCCTTCAATGTCACCTTCGATGTGCCCGTCTGGGTAAAAGTGAAGAATTAGGTAACTGCTCTTCCCTTTGACCGGCCTGCGAGTGACCACAATCTCTCCTTCGCACCACGCCGCCCCCGCGTCCGTCTCTTTCATCGTGTATTTGTCGTACTTACTTCCGGACGCGTGAAACGCCGCCTCGTCAACAATCCGAAACCACCACACCTTGAATTTCCGTGGCACTGTCCATCTGTAGTCCCAGGCCAGATCTGCGCCCGAAGCTCCCTCTAATGCCCACTCATCTTTACCCCGTCGAACGGGTTGGGCTCCGCTCCCCTGCGCCGCAAATTCCAGGTCATTCTTGTCTGGTGGCAACAAAAACAGGTCGTAAATGCCGTAGTCCGTGTAGTTGTAGACACCGACGCTCAGGAAGTCGAAATTCGAGTCGTTCCACTTGGCATGCTCCCCTGGCCCAAGGCTGTCATCAGCCGCGTCAGTTTTCTTGCACCCAACCATCAGCGCAGCCGCCACGAGCAGCGTCAACAGAACTCTTGTTTTCATGCTTGCCCCTTCAGACGCGCCATGTCTTCATCATTGACCTCGGCGAGTGCCTCCAACAGCTTCTCGCCCGCTTTGACCTTCAACAGCGCCGGCCGCATGGCGCGGTCTTCATCGAAGCGGGGGCCTAGCTCAATGGCCAGCCCGCAGTAGGCCTCGATCTCGCCATTGGATTGAACCCCGTGCCCGCGGGCACGCGCAAGCTGATCACGAAAGAACGTGTACCTGTCTTTGACCGGCACCCGTTCGAGTGCATTGGCGTCTTCGCTGCGAAACCGCTCGATCAGGGTGAACGGGTAGCAATCGTCGAGCAGCTTTTGTTCGGCCTCGGGGGAGACTCGAACAGGGAATGTTGCAGCCGCTCCCGGCGTGTTGCTCGCGTGCAAGCCGACCGAACACAGCGCCAGCTGCGCATCCCAATAGAGCCAGCTCGATGCTGACGCTGCCAGATGCGCGGTGTAGCCGGGTTGAACCATGTCGAGCCAGAAGGGCAAGACGCGCGGGTCAAAGAAGCGCATCACCATGGTTGAATCGTCGTCAAGTTTGATGTCAACGAACCGGGCCAAACAAGCGGCCAGGCCGCTCAGGCTCTGGCTCGATACCAAGAAGCTGCCGGCAGACCGCCCGGTTTTGACATCCAGCAAGGTGTCTGGCAAACCGGCATCAACTTGTTCTTGCGAGAGCGCAAACAGCAGCGGCCCAACCTCGGCCGCGCCTGCGCCCGTTGCACCGGTCAACAAAGACAAGGCCTGCGACGCGGGCCAGGCCTGCTGCGCACGCTTTGGGAGATCGAGTAACAACGCGCCATCGACCAAGGCGAACAGATGAACGGGAGCGGAGTCTGGTGCCGCTGGCACCAGCGCGGTTCGCAGCGCAAGCACAAGCTCAGAGGGCGGTTTGCTCATCATCAGGTCTTGGCTGCAAACGGTGACACCATCGCAGCAGCGCTCAAGAGGCAGGGTTTGCAAACATGGGCCGGGAGTGTCGGCATCGGATAACTCTCCGACCCCGGCCCGATAAAACTCTTCTGCGCCGCATGCACCGTGGCCTTGCCCGGGCAGGAGGGAACGATCCCCTCGGCCGAGATCACCAGCTTGGCCCCGCCCAGGGTCTGCAGCGTGATCTTGGTGGCCGCCGCCCACTCCACCGCCCCCACCGCCGACCGGATGTTGACCAGCCCTTTGGCCGCCACCTGTGCGCTGCCGGCCTGGGCCTGCAGCTGCA
>Ga0307508_10000071_pt1 | contig 118790 bp, 107 predicted proteins | sample 9_EM_MG_FD_203089 | JGI IMG/M metagenome (GOLD analysis project Ga0307508, IMG submission 203089) | Populus trichocarpa ectomycorrhiza microbial communities from riparian zone in the Pacific Northwest, United States - 9_EM | ecosystem: Host-associated > Plants > Roots > Unclassified | place... | reverse complement strand
CGCGAAATAAATAGGGAAAGATTGCTTGGAGATTTCGCGTCATTCGCGTGTTTCGCGGGCGACCCAAATCCGATCCGGGCACATTGCCGTGATGGTGATGTCTTCCCGCGTTTTTTAGGTTTATTTCGGGTTAATGAGAGTCGCGGCGTTGAAGAAGGCGTCGACCGTCCGGTTAAAGTCGTCGGCGTGGGCGATCAAAGTTTCATGGGGAGAATTCGGCACCACCCAGAGCGCAGCGTGCGGCAGACTGCGATAGATTTCGATCGTGTGCTCCAAGGAAATGGCGTCGTGATCGCCGCAGATAATCAGGGACGGGGTCTGAATGGCGCGCAGAGCGGAGGAGGGGATGTTCGGCTCCAGCCGGTCCAGCATGAATAGCTTCCAGTCGTTCTTTTCCTTTTCCGTTGACCAGACCTTGTGCTTGTCGCGCTGATACCGTTCGTTATCCGATTCCCAGATGCCGGGCGCAAAGGCGCTGGCGTCGGGCCGAAGATTTGCCCCGGTGACGGCGAGGCGCCTGATTTTTTCCGGATGGCGCAGCGCCAAAAGCAGCGCGGTGATCCCGCCATCGCTCCAGCCGATCACATCCGCAGACTCCACGTGCAGTTTGTCGAGGAGGGCGGCGCAGTCGTCGGCCATCATTTCAAAAGTGAGCGACGGGCCGTCGTCACGGGATTTCCCCTGCGCCCGACTGTCGGCGATGATTACCCGATGCGTGGCGGCGAAATAGGGAATGTTGTGCTCGAACTGCGCGATGCTGCCCCCGTTGCCGTGGATCATCAGCACCGGTGGCCCGCTGCCGTAAGTTTCGCAATAAATGCGAATGCCATTAATCTCGTAATATTTTCCGCTCACGGCGTTGTTTCCGTAAAGCGGCGCCTGGTCTCGGGCGACCGCCGGGTTGGCGGCCAGTCCGAGCGCAAGCAGGACGAAGAGGGTAAATTTCATGGAGACGGGTACAAAAGAGGCGTCGAGTTAAGGAACTTGATTTGGCAATCCGGAATCAATGGCTCGCCACAAAGTTTTATGTCCATTTCCCCGGCTGCGCCGAGGCTTTTTCGGCGATCAAACAGCCGGTGGAAAAGGTACAACCGCAGTCCGACCCCTTTCGCCAAGGCTCGTCGGTTGGAACATGCCGGGTGTGAAAGACAGTATATTTCGGGCCATGGCCCTGTTCCTCACCATCGACAAGCAGGTCGGCAAACCATTCGAAGATTCTCTCGTCCCCGTCCATGGCCAGGGCCAAAGCGCGCAGGTATGCGACAATTGTATCAAAGAAACGCGGAATCTGTCCGGATCCGGCCCGGCCATTCGTTGAGTTATTGAACCTCAATTCAAACAACAAGAATTCGCCATCACCTCCATCCCCATGCAAAAGATAACTCCTTTCCTCTGGTTCGACGGCAATGTCGCCGCGGCCATGAAGTTTTATTGTTCAGTCTTTAAGAACTCGAAAATAGTAAGCGTCAGCGGAAGTGGCAAAAACGTCATGTCCGCGACCCTCAAGTTGAACGGCCAGGAGCTCATGCTGTTCAATGGCGGCCCGCACTATAAACCCACCCCGGCCTTTTCACTCTTTGTCAACTGCCAGACTCAAAAAGAAATCGATTATTACTGGAAACGGCTGACGAAAGGTGGCGAGGCGTCTCAGTGTGGCTGGTTGAAAGATAGGTTCGGTTTGTCCTGGCAAATTATTCCCGACATACTTGGTGAACTGCTCGGCGACACGGACGAGAGTAAGTCTGAGCGCGCCATGCGGGCCATGCTGCAGATGAACAAACTCGACCTCAAAGCCCTCAAGCTGGCCCATGCAGGAGCAAAATAATCCCATGAATATCCCCACTCACAATCCCCCTCGGCGCATCGGGCGAAGTATTGCGTCAGTTGGCCTGGGCTTTCTGGCGGTCGTCGTGCTGTCGCTCGGCACTGATCAGGTGTTGCATGTGCTCAACATCTATCCGCCCTGGGGCCAACCGATGCATGAGCCGGGTTTGAACTTCCTGGCTCTGAGCTATCGGTGCGTCTATACTCTCATTGGAGGCTATATCGCCGCCCGGCTCGCGCCTCATGCTGTAATGCTTCACGTGCTGATCCTGGCGATAATAGGGTTTCTGATGGGCACGCTGGGGGTGGTTGGCACTTGGAACATGAATCTAGGCCCACGCTGGTATCCCATCGCGATTGCCGTCACCGGCGCGCCGCTTACGTGGCTGGGTGGAATGTTCCACGGCCAAAAGCGCTCCGCCGAATGAATAACGGTTGAGCAGCCAAAAATTGACAGGGGAGAAGGGGAACGGATCAGGCCACTGGATACCACGATATAAATTGTGCTCCGGGACCATCACTGGAAATATCGCCAAGCGGCCCGCCCCCTTTGCTTGTCGCGCTGGCGATGTTTGTGAAGTTGAGAACAAAGAAAGAGTATAATTTTAACCGAGGTTCCAGCATCCATGTGCGTCGAACGTGCTTGGACTTCAAGTTGTGACGGGTTTGTTCCGGCGATGGTGTTATGTCGAAGTGATGCATCTTACCCGCTGGGCCTTTTTCACGGCGTTGTTACCCGCACTGTCCATCACGGACGTCGCGCGCGGCGAAACGCCCGCAATCGTCTATCCACCGCACACGATCGCGAATTCGCAACTGCGAGTTCTGCCGCCTGACGCTAACGGCCGCCATTATCAACTGCACATCGACCTCCCGGCGGATTATGCCAAGGATACCACCAAACGCTATCCGGTCGTGTTTGTCACCGATGGCTATTGGGATTTCGAGAAGATGCATACCATCCGCGGTTCATTGCTTTTCGACAAATACGTGCCGGAGTTCATCATCGTGGGCCTGGGCTACGCGGGCGAGAATCTCGATTACGGCCAGATGCGTCTTTGGGAGCTCGCGCCCGTGGCACGCAACAATGATTCGAAGAACACAGGCCATGCCGCGGAATTCCTGCACACGATCGAGACGGAGATCATTCCCTACATTGACCGCGAATTCCGCACCGACCCGGCTCATCGTGTGCTCGCCGGCGCGTCGCTCGGCGGTTTGTTCACGCTTTATTCCATGTACACCAAACCGGAGTTGTTTTCCGGCTATATCGCGGCCACTCCGGCGGTGTTGTCAGCGAACGACTGGTTGCTCGGGTACGAGGCGGCATTCGCTAAATCCGGACGTTCGCTCAAGGGACGTTTGTTCGTCAGTGTGGCAACCAACGAGTGGCCAAACTACGTGGGTTCGATTTTAAAATATAACAGCCGTATCTCCGCGCGGAAATACCCGGACCTGGCGTATGAATTTCGCGTGATCGACGGCGAGCGCCACGCCGGAATGCAAATCGACTCCTATGTGCGTGGCCTGACCTTTATCTTCGCCCCGCTCGCTGCAGAAAGCGGCCCACTGCCGAATCTCGAGTGATGAAGATTCAAGTTAGAGGACCTAGTAAGATTCACCTGGATTCACGGACAATGCGTTGACCTGTTCAATCAAGAGTCACGACATAACGTCTTCAGCTCGTCTGTACGCCACGAAAACGTTTTCGAGCAACCATTCCGCCGAGAAGCAAAGAGGCGCCAAGGCCGTAGACCGATGGTTCGGGCACAGGCGAAAGCACTGGCGGCTGAGTGTCGGGAAACCCTTCGTAACTTGTAATTTCCCAATTAATCCGTCCCGTTGGGACGGGGATGTCTCCGAACAAGTATCGGTACTCTCGAGAATAATAGCCTTCAGTGTTAACGAAATTGCTTATGGGAATTCCAGAGGGAAATTCTTTCACCGAGGTGAGGAAGCTATATGAGTCGCCAAGAAGAAGCGACTGTCTGAATTCCCGGTTTGACGAGGGTTGCCAGGTCGATGAGCCGCTATCGTACCAACCGCCGCTATCGTACCAATTGGTAAAACCACTTAAGCCTTCTTTGTCCGACCGGTTGTAGATCACAGCCGCTGCATTGGGTAAGCTTGGAAAGTCCTGCGAAATGGGAATGACCTTGTTGTTAACAGACAAGCTCGCGGTAACCTGGTAAAAGGCTTGTCCAGGGAAGGCTCCGTTGAAGATGTCGACGAGGCGACCGGTAAAATCAAATGACAGCTTCACGCTATCACCGCCTGAAAATTCACCGACATAATTTCCGGTGACCGAAGTCACGTGACCAGTTAAAATGATTACCTGTCCCTGGGCCAGGGAACACGTGAAAAATAGAGCGGCCAGCGGCAAAAAGCGCAATGCGTTCATGATGTATAAGGAATTGGATACGCTCGGTGTGATTAATAGACGTTTTTTATTTAACGATTTGAAAACAAAAAAACTCTCCCTGATCCGCACATCAGGTTTCCACTGAGTGCATGCAGTGTCGTCCGCAAGAAGGCCAGCGGCCAAATCCGCGCCGCCGGGGCGATCATAGTCACTTACTCGCGGCATTGTGCCAACGGGCAGCCGCCACGCATTCTTCAACCATTGTCCAGTTGGGCGCCGATCCAAGCGCAACCAGACAAACAGGCTATTTCACGCACAAAGGCGGACCCGAAAAGTCAAAAGGAAGAACACGCTTTCTCACGACAGCCTGATAAGCAGGGAGACCCAGGGGGCGTTTGATTAGCCCGGGTTGGCTTCCGCCGCCTCAGATGTGGCGGATCACTTGATCGATGGGAAAACGTACCTTGGGCGTGGTGGCGTATTTGTCGCCGGTAGCGCGATAACCGAGGGCGGCGATGACGGAGGCGGTCAGACCACGTTCCTTCAGGCCGAGAATGTCGTCGTAGCGCGACTTCTCAAAACCTCCCATCGGGGCGGCGTCGATGCCGAGCAGCGCGGCGCTGGTGACGAGGTTGCCGAGTGCGATGAAAGTCTGGTTGACGCCCCAAGCCCGGCGGTCGGCGTCGTTCAAGTTCTGCACGATCGAGCGCATGAGCGTCGAGCGCAGGCCGGCGAGTGACTCGGCGCTGGTGCCGCGCACCTCGGCGGTGCGCTGGATATGGGCATCGACGTCGCGCTCGTTCAGATTCGCCTTGGTGGCGAAAACCACGAGGTGCGAGGCGTCCACCACCTGCGGCTGTCCGTAAGAGGCGAGCAGGAGCTGGGCGCGGACCGCCTGGTCGTCGATGACGAGGAAGGTCCACGGTTGCAGGCCGTAGCTCGATGGCGAAAGCACCAAAGCCTCCTCCAGGGTCGCCCAGTCTTCCGGACTGATCTTGCGGGTGACATCAAACTGCTTGGTGGCGTAGCGCCAGTTGAGTTGGTCCGTGAGTTGGTGCCGGTCAGCAAGCTTCATGGAAGGGAGTGTTTGGATTGGTCCGCGTCTGCAGGGACGTCGTTTATTCGGCGTGGTGCGAGACTTCGCCGTCGGCGGCGACGAGGAGGATGAGGGAGGCGAGGATGAGGGTGGCAGTGATCATGGGAGTGGGCGGGTTGAGAGTGGAGGCTGGTTCGTTGCTGGACTGACGTAAGAATAACCGAAACCGACCGTCCTGCCCAATGCCGTGTTTTTGGCCTCGCTCATACTTTTGGTAATAGCCCTAATCCCGCCATGGAACTACGCCACCTCCGCTATTTCGCCGCCGTGGCCGCGCACGGAAGCTTCAGCCGGGCGGCGCGCAACCTGCACCTCACGCAGCCAGCACTCAGCCGGCAGGTGCGCGACCTGGAGGACGAGCTCGGGGTGCCGCTGCTGGTGCGCGGCACGAATGCGGTGACACTCACGGAGGCCGGCGAGGTCTTCTACGAAGAGGCGCGGGATCTGCTCGCCCGGGCCGACCAAGCCATCCAGCGCGTGCGCGGCGAGGCCCGCAGCGAGACACTGCGCGTAGGTTATGGGCCCTCGCTCACCACGGGCATTATGCCGCGCGCGCTTGAGCGTTTCCAGGCGGCGGTGCCGAGGGTGCGCATTGAGCTGGAGGATTTGTCGCCCCGGGAGATGGCGGAGAAAACGGAAGGTGGCCTGCTCGATCTCGTCATCGCGACCGAGAGCGCCGAAGGCATGATCAAATCCTTTCGGTGGACGGTGCTGCGTCGCATGGCCCTTGTGCTGGTGATGGCGGCGGGGCATCCGCTGGCGAAGCTCAAGAAAATTCCGCCCAAGCGGCTTCAGGGTCTTCCGCTGCACGGGCTCGGCCGGGCAAATTTTCCCGATTACGTCCCACGGGTGAGCGCCATGCTCAAGTCAATCGGGGTCACGCCCCGCTTTGCCTCCCTGAGCAACGACGGGGTCACGACCATGTTCGCCTCGCTGGAGGCGACCAACGGAGCGGCCATCCTGACTGACGGCGTGGTGGGCGTGCTGCCGCGCTCGCTCGAGCTGAGACCTTTTTCCCCCGCCTTGCCCGAGGTCGTCATCGTGGCCGGTCTACCTGCAGACCGGTCAAATCCTCACGCCGAAGAGTTCGTCCGTCTGTTGCGCGATGAGGTCGACCGCGAGAAACAGAAATAGGAGGAGGTTAAAAAGAGAAACGCATGTACCTGCCGCGTCCTACCGAAAATTTGCAGCTCGAGCCCTTTTCCATCTTTAGGCAAAAGATTCCTGCTTTGGCCAACCCGCAGGTGAATCCTCCCACTGCTCCTGACGACCGAAGGGTGTAAGATCGAGGTAGGCGTTGGGTAGGTGAAGTGCGTCCAAGCCCCGGGCGTAGGCCGAGTACGTGTGGTACACATTATCGCCATCACGCAAAAACACCGAGTTCGCGGGCCAGTCTTCCTTGAGTGATTCCGCAGAGAATCCAGCGGCTATTAATTCTTCCCGATTGCGGTAGTTGTACTCCACGGGTGCTTGGGATTCGTCGAGCGTGGTATGATAATCGTAGTTGAAATGGGATCCGGCCGATGAATACCACGGAAAGGTCCAGCCGTGTTTTGCCTGGTAGGCCTCAATTTGATCCCACGGGGCGCGCGAAATTGCGACAAACGTGACGTCGCGCCCGGCGAGAACTTCACGAAACTGGGAATTGTTAAACCCGGTCCTGGCGGCGCCGGTGCAGCCCATACAGAACGCCTGGCGGTCAGCGAACCACATAAAGTGATGAACGAAGAGTTGCTGGCGGCCGGCGAAAAGCTCCGTGAAATCGACGACACCGTCCGGACCGCGGAAACGATATTTTTTATCCACCTTCACCATGGGCAGACGCCGCCGTTCTGCGTTGATGGCATCGCGCTCGCGAGTCATTGCTTTTTCCCGGGCGAGCAGCGCTTTGCGCGCCGCGAGCCAGGCTTCAGCTGAGACGATCGGGGGAAGGGCTGCAGGAGAGACAGGATTCATTGGGATTAATGGGTTGAATGATGCGTCCAATACTAGACGAACGAGCCACCTCAAAATGGACAGACTGAAAAAATCACTGCGATCCGGTAACGAGTAGAAACCGGCAGCTACGAGCGATGCGATCGTGCATCGACCGCGCACCGCAAAGACCGAGTTCAGATTTCCTCCCGTGGTTATGGATCGCCGGTCTGGGTCGCTTGACGCGACGGGTGGATTTCGCTGAATAGGTGCGTGAGCTTGGCGCGACGACTGAAATGGACCGCGTGGATGGCGATCTGGGCTTTTGCTGCAAGATTGACCTCTTTTGCTGCGCAGTCTGTCGCTCCGACTCCGGTGCAATTGGCGTTTCAGATTCTAATGATTAAAGCCTGAACTCTTCCGGCCGCCTCCTGACAGAGGGTTGTCAGTGGAGGGTGATAGGATGCCGGGATGAAAAAACCACGTCAGCCTTTCGGGTTTTTCCTTTCATCGTTCCTGCTGCCTTGTTTTGCCCTGTTAGCCGACGGTGCCGATGCCGCGGCACCAGGGCCAATCACCGCATTGCCTGCGCCGAATTCGCCTCAACGCGACGGCGCGAGAGATTTTAACTTCCAGCGCGGAGAATGGCGGGTGCGGCACCGGGTGAAGCGACAGGATACGTGGATCGAGTTTGGCGGAACCTGCCGCAATCGCGCGCTGATCGATGGTTCGGCCAACGTGGAAGAGCACAGCTTCAGCCGGTCCGCCGGCACCACCTATGGCATTGCCTTGCGCGCCTACGACGCGAAATCCGGGCAGTGGGTGATCTGGTGGGTTGATAGCCGTGATCCGCATGCCCCGTTCGATCCACCGGTGAAGGGCCACTTTGAGAACGGCGTTGGCAAATTTTATTCCGATTACATGGCGGACGGAAAGCCGATGCGTCTGCGCTATATCTGGTCCCACATTTCCGCCGATTCGGCTTATTGGGAACAAGCCAGTTCATCAGACGAAGGCAAAACGTGGGACACCAACTGGACGATGGAGTTTGATCGGACCGCCCCGTAGCCGTGTGGCGCGGCTCACCGCTCTGCAGCGTACCAATAAGCCGGCTCTCTCTTTTTAAAAATTGTTTTTGGAACCATGCCGTGAATGCCCTTCGTTCCATCGACGACTTCCGTCACTTCATAGTCCACCGCCAGGCTGCAGAGCGTAAGCGAGTCAAAGAAATCGAGGCCTTTGCGTTGCTGGAGAAACTCAACCGTATTCGCAATCGCTTCGTGCATCGCGATGCTCAGGTCCTTATCCATCCCCATGATTATATAGTGCGTGGCCGTCTCGGCCTCGACCCGTTTGAGGTGCATATCTTTGTGCAGGAAAAATTGCATCGTCACGGTGTTCGAGCTTTCCAGCGCGCTTTGTCCCACCTCGCCGTTTCCTTGCACGGCGTGCGGATCGCCCGTTTGAAAGAGCGCGCCTTCCACCTGCACCGGAAAATAAACCGTGGCGCCTTTGCCGAGATGCTTGTTGTCCATATTGCCGCCGATATCGGGATAGGGCGGACCATTGGGGAGCTTGCCTCTTTCTTTCACCGGCGATACCGCCATGCGCCCCTGGAACTGATGAAGCGGCACTTCGACGTCCGCTGAAAAATTTGCCACCTGGCGATCAAGATCGAGTTTAACGAACTTCGAATAGGGTCGCGGCACCAAATCGGGAATGCCACCGGCACCCGGCCTATTCTGATTAACGCCAAAGTTCGTCCGCGACTTAACATCCAGAACGCGAACCTCCAGCGTATCGCCGGGCATCGCTCCTTCAATATAGATCGGCCCGGTCATCGTCGTTCCAGCAACGGGCGCCGCCATCACCATCTTTTTCATCGCCAGCATTTCCTTCGCGATCTGCGAATCCAATGGGATCCCGTTATCAATGAAAAACTGTTCCGGTTTGTCGTTACTCATCCCGAAAAGACAAAGCGTGTCGATCTCGACGATCTGCCCGCTCTTGATTTTCAGCACGGGCGGGTTCTCCGCCGAAAACATGATGACGGTGTTTTCAGGCGTCGATGCGAGATGGTAATCCGGCTTGATCGGACCCGCGGCGCACAGCGAAGTCAGGAGGAAAACAGCCAGCGGTGCGGTCGGAAAATAACGGAGCGGGAGGTACATGGAGAGACGATTTGGGTGAGGAGGACGCTCCAAGCTAGCCATGTGCCAAGCGGGGACTGAAAGGTGTGGGGTGTGAAGTATGACGGGCACTCATGTCCAAAACGGATTTTGAAAATGGACTTCATCGCCGCCTACGACCGAACAGCTTCATCGACGGTAGGGCAGAGGAGCAGCCACGGTTCATCTGAATTGGCGGATGAGCGGGTCAGGCAGGATTCAAATTGTGAGTTGTTCAGCCCGGCTTGATAGCCGCGGACGACAGACGTTCTCGCTTTGATATTTCGTATCCGATGGCCAACAACACCCGCGCGATCTACCACAAACCACAAGGTTTCACCCCCCTTCAGGCTGCGCGAATATACAATTGTGGAGTTCGAAACCGATTGCGTGTAAGAAAAGACCCGCGCAGCGCTACTAATGGGGTCAAAACCAATGAATTCAGATCACAACGGTTTCAATTCACCGCCTGACACCTTCACGTTCCTGCCCTCGACCGCCCCGGCTCGGGGAAATTAAAGCGATGCACGACAACGAACGAGATCGCATCTTCAGCGAGTGGCTGGCGGGCCACAAAGGGATCCTCTTCAAGGTGGTCCACGCGTATGCGTTCGAGCACGCCGACCGCCAGGATCTTTTTCAGGAGATCGCCATTCAGGTATGGCGTTCCGTGGATGCGTTCCGCGGTGAATCGTCCGTGCCCACATGGATGTATCGTGTCGCCCTGAACACGGCGATGGCATGGACGCGTAAGGAGGGCAGGCATCAGCAGGGCAAGCAGCCGTTCGAAGGGATGGAAGGCCTGCTCACCACGGAGTCTTCCGGGAAGCGCGACCCGCGCGTGGAGTGGCTGTATCACCAGATCGCGCAGCTCAAGGATGTCGACCGCTCCGTGGCCCTCCTGCTGCTCGACGGCTTCAGCTACAAGGAAATCGCCTCCATCGTCGGCCTCACCGAAAGCAACGTGGGAGTGAAGATCAATCGCATCAAGTCGGCGCTGGCCGGCAAACGTATGGAGGAAACATAATCATGAATCTCGACGAATTAATGGCGGTCTGGAAGTCGCAGGACGCGGCTCCGCTGCATGATGTGAACAAGACGCTCCTTCATCTGGCGTTGCGGCAAGATGAGACGAAGCTGCAGAAGTGGCGGAGCATCGAGAGATGGATCATCTACGTATTTAGCGCGGGATTCGTCGCCGGCATGGCGGTTTGCCTCATCAAACCGATCTACCGCTACCATGCCGATGTGGTGACCGGTTGGGATTTCGCTTTTCCGATCGTCGGCGCGGCCGCCGCCCTGCTTATGGGGCGCGCGATGTATGTGCGCCACCGGGCGCAGACGCTGCGGGAGCAAAGCTTCGGCGCCTCGCTGCGAGATCAACTCAACCGGAACATCGCGCAACTCGACTACCAGGCGACGACACTCCACCGGACGCTCATGCTGGTCATCGTGCTGCTGGCGGGGTTCTGCCCGATAGTCCTCAACCTCGCCGTCTCGCGGCTCAACGAGAAATCCTTCAGCGACGACGGATACATGATCGTTTGGCTGAGCTTAATGTCCGTCTACGGGGTGGCGATCGGCATCTGGTCACTCCGCCAGCAGAGGCGGGATGTGGTGGTGCCGCGCAAGCGCCGGCTTGAGGCGTTGCTGAAGGAACTCGACGGTCAGGAATAGCTCGCCTGCATCGATCGCGCCCCCGACGGCGACTCTTTGCTTTCGATTGGCAGAGGGGCCCACATCTGTCCAAAACAGAAACGGAGAGTCGATTTTCATCAGAGGGGAATGCGCTCGCGGCAGATGAGACAACCTTGTTTTCTGAAGTCGAACTTCCTGGCGAAAACGAAATAACGTCGGGCGCACGGCGTCACGCGCCGCTTGGGGATCCGCGTGAATTTCAATCACGGTTCGGTTCAACGGCGTGTGGATCGCGACTACCTCCCATCTCCATGAGCACCTCGGTCAGCTGATCGCCTACGCTAGCAGCAACAACGTCACGCCACCTTGGAGCAAGTGAGGGGTAGGAGGGTGTGGGGCTCGATATTGACAATGGAAATGCGACGGAAAACGAAGCGGCACAGCCAGCGCGATTAGTTCCAACTTAGCTGAGAGCTAACCACAAAGTCTGACTCCTTTTTTGCGGCCCTCGTGTCTTTCGGGCTCGCTGAAATCCGGTCGCTGCGAGCGAGGTGGAAATCCGGTCTATTGCTCGCTCACCTGGCGCTGTCCCGTTTGCCCATACAGGTGGATCTTCATATCCTTGCCTTCGCCATCAAAGCTGACGTGCACGCCAGTATCATGAATGAACTCGCGCGGTCTGCCTTCTATCGGAACCATGGGGAGGGGAAGGCGATCGCCTTTCGGGAATACCAGCGTGAGTGAGTCGTGTTCGTAAACCACCGAAACCTTCCAGGCCGGCTCCGGGAAAACGTAGCTTCCAGCAAGTGACTGCAAGACTGCGGCGGGTTGTTGCATGCGTTTGACATGCTCCTCGCGGAACACCGGCCATTCATAGGCACGGGACACGGCGCTGAAGAATTCAGTGCCAAGATTTGCTCCGTCATCGGAGTTGGTCAGAAACACCGCGCCATCACCGGTACGCAAGTTCAACGTCATGCCTGCCCTGTAGCCGACTGTGCCGCCGTAATGGGTGATAAAGACCTGATCGCCTTCACCCATTAATCTGAAGCCGTAAACATGATTCTCAATGGGGTTGGCCAGCATCTCACGGATGCTGTCTTGGGTGAATACGTCGCTCTTGCCCTCGTAGCCTTTACGGATTTCGACCAGAAACATAGCCAGGTCGGTGGCCGTTGCCCACAGACCGGCCGCAGCCTGCTCGGGATAGTTATTCCAGCCTCCAGGAACGAGGATGCCGTCGATTTGATGTCCGCGAGCGGTATGGGGATGACTGGAGGCGGGCAACGGCTGGGTGAAATCCGCCTGCCTCATGCCGACCGGGGCGAGCACCCACTCACGCATGATCTGATCGAAAGGTTTGTGTAGTTGGTCCTGCAGAGCGATCTCCACGACGGTGTAGCCGCCACCTGAATACGAGAGTGAAGTCCCCGGTGCGTTCACCACCTCTGCCTTGCGTGAATTGCTCGGTGCTTCGCCGCGCACGATCTGTTGGTCGGTTGGCATCGATTCTTTCTGTGCATACCCGGCGTAACCGCCCGCCGTGATGCCTGCGGTATGTGCGAGCAGGTTGCGGAACGTGACCGGGTTGGCGTCGGTTTGCCGGCCCGCAGGCAGATGGTAGGATGACAGATAAGTTTCGATGCTCCGGTCGAAATCGATCAGTCCTGCTGTCTTCATGCGCAGCGCGGCGAGCACGGTTACTGGCTTGGCGATGGAGCCGGCTTGGAACAGGCTGCCACAATCAACAGGAGCGCCCTCTGTTTGCAGCCGCCCCCACGCTGCGCTCCAATCCAGCTTGCCGTGGTGGATTACTGCCACGGACAGCGCCGGCGTCTTGTACACGGCCATGCGCGATTCAACGCTTACGGGTTTGATTTCGCCGTCAAACACCACGGGCGGCAGCATGCCGTGCTCGACCTGCTTTTTGCGCCCTGCTGCGTCACTCGCCGTATAGCAACTCCAGGGTTGTTGCAGTTCGGCCTGCTTGCTGTGCTCGATCGCCGACGTCTCAGATGCGCCGGCCATGGCTGAGCTGATGATGCCGATGAGCAAAACCGGGAATTTCAACAGTGAGGTTTTGTTGTAGCGGCACGCGGCCAGCAAATTGCACGCTCCGTGAAAAACGAGATTGATGCGCATGGGAGACTAACAAGGAAAAGGGCGTCGATCTGAGCAACCCACATCTTGTGGTCCCCGACAATCGTGGTGTCATAATTGGCGCCAGTGGGCGCGATTCTAACAAATCTCATTCGACCGAAACACTATGATACTTATAACCTAAGGTTCACCTGAATTGATGGACAGTGCGCTGGGCAGGCCAGTCGGGAATCAAGGGCCTGCTGCTCAAAGCGGTAACCACCTTTTTAGCCGCTCGTGGATTCCGAGGACGAAAAGATTTAATCTATCCGTCTGCGATTAGCACCGTTGCTGCGTACTTGCATCCTGGTATGCCCTGTTGAAGCGTGCTCGCTTCCGGGGATCGTCCACCAGCTTCCGCTGGGGCGATTGTCCTGCACATTCGTGCGAGGCAAGCGGACGCCTCGGAACCAAAACCGGAGACGACTTGCCCGCCGAAGCCTTGCGCGAAGGAGGGTCAGTCGAGGGGCCGCGTAAGTTTCGCCGCCTTCTTTTTGGCGAAGCTATTAGTGGTTAAAATGGTTGGGGATCGGAGCGCAGGATTGAGTTCGGATTTAATTCCAAATTGAGTGGCCAGATGTCGTCCCGTCATCTGGCTCCGGATCTCATCGCCATGGCTCGCTCACTGCTGATTGCCGCCGGGCTCGATTCTGACAAAGCGACCGCGGTGGCGGAAATTCTCGTCGAAGGCGATTTGCTCGGCCACACCACGCACGGCCTGGCGCTTTTGGCCCCTTACCTCGCAGACTTGGAAAAAGGCGGCATGGAAAAAAATGGCGGTCCGGACGTGATCGCCGATTTTCCCGCCGCTGTCACTTGGGATGGACGCCGATTGCCGGGGCCGTGGCTGGTGCGACGCGCACTCGCGCTCGCCGTCAATCGTGCACGAGAGGCGGGCACCTGCACCGTGGTCATCAGGCGCAGCCATCATATCGCCTGTCTGGCCGCTTATCTCAAATCCGTCGCGGACCAGGGCTTGATGGTTTTGTTGACTTGTTCAGACCCCACGGTCGCGACGGTCGCACCGCATGGGGGACGTCGGGGAGTTTTCACCCCAAACCCTTTTGCCGCGGCCTGGCCCACGGCGACTGGTCCGGTGATCCTCGATGTTTCAATGTCGATCACGACCAACGGTCTGGTGAAGAGACGTCACACGGAAAAACGTCTAATGGACGGGGAATGGCTGGTCGATGCGGACGGTCGTCCCACGGATAATCCCGGGGTTCTTTTCACCGAACCAGCAGGCGCGATTCTTCCCTTGGGCGGACTCGACAGCGGGCACAAGGGATATGCGTTGGGCTTGATGGTGGAAGCGCTGTCCAATGCACTGGCCGGACATGGCCGGGCCAATCCACGCGAAGGCTGGTCAGCGGGCGTTTTTATCCAGGTGCTCAACCCCGCTCTATTCGGCGGCACGGAGAATTTTCTCAAAGAAACCACGCATCTGGCGGAAATTTGCCGCGCCACGCTGCCACGCCCGGGATTCAGCTCCGTGCGATTGCCCGGCGAGAGTGGGCTGCAACGGCGCAGTGAACAACTCCGTGAGGGCGTGGAACTCTATTCCGGTATCCTCCCAACGCTGGTTCCGTGGGCTGAAAAATTCGGCGTGGCACTGCCCAAAACGAAAGCCGGCAATTAATCGGACGGGGATGCGATCGACGAATTGCGCCACCCTTTCATGGTGGAACTGCACCCGTCAATTCAGGTGACCCGTCGCCGACCCCACTTTTTCTGCTCCTCGATTGATACTGAATCCCGCGTGCAATCTCTCATTCAGTCAAGAGTCAGGACGTGACCTCCTCCGGTCGCATCCCTCCGGCCGCCGCTGTATCCGGAATCAGATACGCATCGCTGCGCCACAAACCACAAAGCCAGATCTTTTTTTACGCCCTGTGCGCAAAGCGCCGCCCCAAATTCTTTCAGCTCCTCACGCGCCCTGTCATCAGCTGGTCCTGTCACCCACTCGCGCTTGAAAATGACGCTGCCTAATTTAGCGCCATTCGGCTTTGACCCCTGATCCCGCCTCATTGCGTTACACCTGTGCCATGCCTCCATCGACGGCGAAATCCACGCCGGTAATGTATGAACTCTCATCGGAGGCGAGGAACAAGACCGCGGCCGCGACTTCTTCCGGCTTACCTCTGCGACCCATTGGAACCTGCGTGACGAACTGGGCGGCTGCTTGTTCGACCTGTTCAGCGGTGAGGCCTACTTTCCCCAAAGCCGGAGTTTCGATTGGGCCAGGACTCATCGAATTCACCCGGATCTTGCGATCCTTTAGCTCCATCGTCCAGCCGCGAGCGAAGCTGCGCACGGCTGCCTTGCTGGCGGCGTAGGCGGTAAAGGCTGGCACACCCAGTACGTTTGCGCTCGAAGAGGTCAGGATGATCGAGCCACCATCTTTGAAAAGGGGAAGAGCCTTCTGTACCGTAAAGAACATGCCTTTCACGTTTACATCGAAGGTCTGATCAAAATGGACCTCGGTAGCCACCGCGAGTGGTGCGACTGTTCCCGCACCCGCGTTGGCGAAGAGGACATCGATGTGACCATGTTTCTCTTTCACGACGGCATAGAGCCGGTCCAAATCTTCCAAGCGCGACACGTCGCCGGCGACCGTCGTAACGTTTCTCCCGATGAGGGCCGAGGCCTCTTTCAAGTCTTTCTCTCGTCGTCCAGTGATCACGACGTGCGCGCCTTCTTCCACGAAGCGTTTGGCCGTGGCCAAGCCAATCCCGCTGTTTCCGCCTGTGATTACCGCAATTTTTCCCGCCAATTTTTGTCCGTTGTTGTTGCTCATATGTTTTCTGTTTTGTTTTTATTCTTCGTTGTTTTGAGAGTGTGAGATTTACGCTTTTCCTCCAAAGCTGACGTAGTCGTCGAGTTCGCCGAATTCGAAGAAGGTTTTGATGTCTTCCCGGGTTTTAGAAAGCCGGCCCAGCTGTTCGGCAAAGAACGCAAGTGTTTCGGCGTCGCTGTCCGGCGCGCGTTTATCCATATAGGCAGACCAAGCCTCGATTTCCCATGGAGCGCGCGGGGTCTTGGAATGATCCTGAACCCATTCGAGTATTTCCCCGTCGCCTTTGCCCGTGGCCAATTCCTTCAACAAGGCGTCGGGATCGAATCCCAGAAATTGCACCGAGCGCTGATCGGTTGGGGAATTGTAGATATATTCGCCGTTCTTTCCGGCGAGGGTCGCCCGGCCCTTGTCGAGCATGCGTGCCAAAACCACGTAGTTGCCCAAACGAACGCGAAAGCTCCGGGGTGGGCGTTGAGTCAGATCAATAAAGAAATTCGTTTTCATGACGCACACCATACGTCTGTTCGATCCTAACGGCTAATGCCGGTTCGTGATTGGCGTGATGCGAATTCTGCATCACCACTTCAGTCATGCTGGAAAAACTTCGCTTGTTCCTGGTGGTTCTTGAGGAAGGCAGTCTCCGTCGTGCGGCTGACCGTCTGCGCATTTCCCAGTCCGCCATAACGCGACAAATGCAAGCACTCGAACTCGATCTCGGTGGGCGCGTTTTGGAACGAACATCGGCCGGGGTGCGTCCCACGAACGGAGGACGAGCGCTTGCCGAAAGGGCTAAAACGCTTCTGGCAGATTATGATTCAGCCATGGCTGAAGTCCGCCGGCTGAATCACGGAGAAAGTGAACGGTTGCGGATTGGGTATATTGCGTCGGCCGTCCAGGAGTATCTTGGGCCGGCTCTGGCCGTGCTGCGGCGCGCTTATCCAAAGCTGAAAGTCAAAATGCTCGATCAAACGCCCGGCGAAATGATTATCGCATTACGGCAGGGTAAAATTGATCTGGCATTGACCTTGCACGGTATAGACCTCCTCTCGCGCGATTTCTATGCTCGTAAATTGGCGACTGTCAGGAGCGTTGTAGTGCTTCCCGTCAGCCACCGGTTCGCGACCGAAAGACAGGTGTTTCTTTCACAACTAAAGGGCGAAACGTTCGTGAGGGGATCGGACGATGTGGTGCCCGGATACACCCAGAGGATCATTCAGTTCTGCCGGAAGTATGGCGGCTTCCGTCCCCGCCTGGCCACCATTGACCAAGCAACCAGTCTGGTGGAATCTCTCGCCGTGGCAGCGAATGAAGAAGCGATTTCGATTCAACCCGCCTTCATTTCCCACCTGAAGGTTCCGAACGTAGTAATGGTTCCCATCGCTGACGCCGGTGTAACGTGGGATTTGTTCGTTGTCTGGCAGCCGGGCGAAATTGCCAGCCCATTGCGAACCTTGCTGCGTGAGTTGAACCTGAAGTCTCAATAAATAACGGGTGGACAGACGGGGGCAGTCTAACCCGAACAAATCACACTCTGAGGTGTGAATTGTTTGACCTGTCGGGCCGACTCTGTCGGGGTTAACCGCGACAAAGTCGCTTTTCTCCGACGCAGCGTCGGAGAAAACGGATGTTTTTCTGATCGATGCGACTTCATGATGTGAAATATCCGGGCTAAGGTTCACCTGAATTGACGGATAGCGGGTCGAGCCGGTCAGTCAAAAGTCAAGAGGGCTTCGACCCCTGCCGTCATGACCCTCTCACGCTCCTCTACTCCGCCTTGAATTTCTCGGCGTCGGCTTTGTTCCAGGTGATGGTCGCCTCGCCGGACTTGAAGTTGGTGTTGAGATAGGGGAAGGAGCCGAAGGTCGTTTTCTCCTCGCGGGCGCGACCGGCTTTGATCTCCCCAATCAGTTTTTGCATATCGAGGATGTACTGCATCGTGAGTTTTTCCTTTTCGCGTTTTTGCCAGTAGTGACCACCGTAGATGAGCAGCTTGCTTTCGTCCACGCCGTTGGCGGACGTGCGGATGTACGCGATCAGCCGGTCCACGCTCTGGCGGTATTGCGCGAACCCCGCCGCGGAAAAAATCCAGACGCCATTACCGGAGCCGATGCCATCGCCGCTGAACAGGAGATTTTTTCCCTTGAGGAAATAGGCGGTGGAGTGATCGGTGTGTCCGGGTATCTCCAGCGCGTTCACCACGACGCCATCGCCCAAGTCCAGCGTGGGGCGGGTCGCGATGGGAATCGTCCGCTCCGCGGGAAAAATTTCCCGGCCCTTGAACTCGTCCGTTTGGATCCAGAATGTCGCATTCCGGTCGTCTTTGAACGCCGGCAACATGCCGGTGTGGTCGCCGTGGAAGTGCGTGACGGCGATGAACAGCTTCCGCGCCGCGATTTCCCGCGCCACGACGGCTTGGAGCGAGGCGACGGCGGTCGAGTCCCATGTGACAAAGTTGGAGAGGTCAATGAGCAGCGCTTGGTCGCGTCCGAGGATGAGGTACATGTCGGAGCAGTTGTTGAAACCCTTCTGGTTTCCTTGAGCATCGAGTTGGACCCCGGCGGGGTTGGTGTGGTTGGAGTCCTCGATCCGCATCACGCCCGGGATGATCGGGTAGACGGTGTAGGGCCCGGTTTCGCGGTTCTGCGCGAAGGCGGCGGTGGCGAGGAGCAGGGCAAGGACAGCGGCGAAGGATTTCATGAGGGGTTTCCTGTTAATGATCCGTACCAAAGAGCGCTGGCCTTCGCAAGCCGCCTGCTCGCGGAAGAGCCAACGACGGGATTCCTTATGCTCCGAATCCCTGACGAGCAGACGGAATACTTGAAGGCAGTTAAGAAGTCAAAAAGAACGAGAGTCTAGTACAGACGACACATGCATTTTTTCCACTCACCTGTATCCGGAATTAGATACACATTACTGCTGCCACAAACCACAAAGTTTGACTCCCCTTCGGCTGTTCGAACGTCATACTGTAGCACAATTGTTTAAACCTGACCCTTTTCGTTTTTCCTCAAGACATGACGTGATGGCGTGTTCTCTAAGAGGCGGGCATCTTGATGCGACGCGCCAGCCGCTCAATCGCAGCGGCGGGAATGACGACACGCCAGCCTCCAGGAGTGCGTGTCAGGGAAAGAGCGGTAAATTGAGTGAAGTCGGGGCCAACGATTGTGGGCGGGTTATTGTTCCTGGATGGCGTCACGCGAAGTCCTGTCGGAGAATTCTCCTTGGGCATGCCCAGGAGTAAGCCGATGGTGGCGTGGTCAGCGTCGCGTTGGTGAAACCAACTGAGCTGCGCCCCGTCACTTGGTACCGCTTGAATCGTTAGTCCGGCAACCAATGCTTCCGGGGTTGGAAAATCTTGGCGCGCGGTAGACGGTAAGCTGTCGAAGAGCATTTGTGCCTGCTTTCGACTGGCCTCGTCATAAGTGGTAAGCCGCATCAGCGTGGTTAAATCGCCGCCCGCTGCGGCCCACAACAACGTGGCAATGGTGCTTTGAGCTGTCGACTGGCCCTCATTGCGCCAATCGCGCGAGGAACGCCATTCTCCCATTACCAATGAAGGGGGAAGCGCGCGCGGTTGGAGAGGTTGGGCACGTGTGTCTGACGTTGTCGCTGTGTTTGATAGACGGCGTCGATTAGCTTCCGCCAGAGCGGAACGGAGGTGGTCACGCTTCAGCTCCAACGTGCGTGCCGTGTTATCGCGAACTATATTGATCTCCGACAGACGCGCTTGCAGCGCAAGCGCAGTGGTGCGGGAGTTCATCCAGATCGCGCCAACCCCTGCGATTATTGCGACGGAAATAACTTGGACAAAAGTGCGGGTACGCATGGGAGGGTTCAAAACCAAACGGTTGGGAATGGGCCATCGACTTGCGGTTCGCTGTCGCTTTCGAGTAGGAGACTGGTGATTCCGGCCTTTCGGGCTTCAACAAGAACATAGTACACTTGCGGAATCCGTGCCCCGTTGGCTTTGATAATGATCTGGGAGGATTTGCCCGTTGACGTCGACTGGTAGTCGAGGAGATGGACGAGAAAGTCGTCCAGCGTCACCGGTACGCCTTCCCATTTGAGCCTTCCTTCCGGGTCTACTGTTACTTCCTTGGCGCCGGCGATTCGGGCACTTGCAGCCGAAGCGGGTGCCGGGAAGGACACAGGTGCAGCGGCAGGTTTCGGTGCTGCGATGACTGGCGGAGTTTGAGCCAGTGCAAGGGTGCGGGAAAGTTGATCGATTTCAGATTGCACATCGCTCCTCGCTTTGGGCGCGTTTTCTATGCGGGCAATCTCGTTCACCATCGCAGCATTGGCTCGCTGTTGCGGAATGATTGTCCAAAGTCCCGTAAGCATGGCAGCGCTCGCGGCAGCGGGTAGGAACGAAGTCGTAAGCATCGATGTCAGAGTGGCGGCAGGGAGAGTCATGCCTTGGGCGAACGCGACACCAGCGATCTGGCTCACCAAGGTGGCGGGTGTTGTGGTGACACCGGCCGCAGTCATTGTGGTACCCAGTGCGGCCACGCTCGAGGCGATGCCGCGTCGGGAAAGGGTGCACTGCAATTTTTCAAGGGCACGGTCGACGCGCTTGCGGGCCGCTTCTTCAGTGATGCGAAGAGCCGCGCCGATTTCCGCAAAACTGCGTTGGGCAAAAAAACGGAGTATGACGGCTTCGCGGTCGTCGGACTTGAGTTCCACCAGGGCATCGTCAAGTAGGTGGCGCAAAGACGCAGGATCAACGGGCAGATCTTGAGGGGCATTGGTGAGGTTCATGGAGTGAGCCGCTTGTTCATGTTGCTTGCGCCGTTGTTCACGGCGCACCACCTCGGCGGTGGCCCGATGGGTGCTGACGTAGAGCCAACCCGCGAGAGAGCCGAGGTCGCGCAGTGAAGAAGCTTTCCGGGCCAGGGAAATGAAAACGGTTTGAGCGACATCTTGAGCGAGATAGGCGTCTCCGCCGACGCGGCGTAGAGCGGTGGCGTGAACCATGGGGAGGTGATGCTGCACCAGCGTGGTGAACGCTTCCTCTGAGTGGTTTTTGACAAAATCGTGGAGGAGGAGGGCGTCTTCGTTCATGGGATCTGCCACTAGGATGCCGGCCGATCACAAACCGGACAAAATATTTCGGAATCGCTGGCTTAGTTATCCCAAGGTCCCCACAAACCACAAAGCCAGACTGCCTTTTTCCGCCTCCAAGTTTCCAGAACTGACGTGTTCAGCTCGGTTCATTTCATTGGGCGACACCAGCGCGAGGAAAAGTACTTCAGGGAAAATCGGAAAATGATTTGGCGGGGATTGATGTACTGTGACGAATGCGGGTGTTCAGGTCCATGAAGCGATTTGGTTACCCTTATTAGCGTTGGCTGATCGCTTCATCAACATCCCATCGGCGGACATTTCATCCGCTGGTTTACTCAACTCCGTCCAATGAAAAAGCTGCTTCCCTCCCTTATAATCGCTGTCACTTCGCTGCTCGCCAGCTTGCCGGCTACGCTCTCCGCTCAGTCACTCACGCCGGTCGCGTACTTCGACGGCTCGGCCAATGAATATCCCGAAGGCATTGCCGTCGATCGCCAGGGCAACGTCTACCTCAGCATGGTCTTCGCGGGAAAAATCAAAAAGGTCACCCCTGCCGGCGTCGCTTCCGACTACGCGCAGATTCCCGACAACTGGCTGCTCGGAATGACTTTTGATCATCGGGGCAACTTGATGGTGCTCGGCAGCAGCGGCGTTTGGAAGGTCACTCCTGCAGGCGTGGCGACGCTCTTCGCCTCACTGCCCGATCATTATTTCATCAACGATCTGGCTGCCGACAATCACGGCAATCTCTATATCACCGACAGTTTCCGTTATGCGATTTGGAAGGTGGATGCGCAGGCCACTGTCACCTTGTGGTGTCAGGATCCACTCCTGCAGGGCGCCGTGAGCACCTTCCCAAATACTCTCGGGCCGAATGGCATTCGTTTCACCAACGACATGAAAACGCTTAACGTGGCGATAACCAGCGCTGGTACCTTGCTTGCCATCGACGTGAAACGCGATGGCACCGCCAGTCCCGCCCGCGTGATCGTTACGGATCCCTCGCTGGTCGGCGCAGACGGCATCGAGATCGATGACCGTGGCAATACTTACGTGGCGGTGAATATTCAGGATCGCATCTGCCGCATCAGCCGGGAGGGAAGGCTTTCGACGGTCATTGAAGGCGATATCCTCGCGACCCCCACGGCGCTGGTCTTCGGTCGCGGCCGCGATTCCCACAACCTCTACATCAGCAATAACGGCAATGTATTCTTCAGTGGCGAGCCGCTAGGGGAGGGCTTGGTTCGGCTTGATCAGGACGGCGACGGTCACGGCTGCAAGTAATCGGACTATTTCCGCAACGACCATGCGGTCGGTCCGCATGGTTGTTTGCCATTGTTCCCTGTCATCGCGGCTGCGGTCAGAACAAACGCCGGTGAGTGCAAACAAAACGCTGCCGGACTGAAACCGAATCGTGAGCGCAGAAGTCAGTGGGCGAATGATTGGGTGGTTCGTTTGGTGGGCTGATCTAGTCAGTCAACTTTCAACACGTAAAGCTTGCCTGAATCGACGGACAGTGGGCCGAGCCAGTCAGTCAAGAGTCAAGGCAGGACGTGGTAGCGCGGTCGCAGCTTTCCCGTCATGGCATCATGCCCGGCCCGCACCGACGATGTAGACAATCCAAATAGTAGCACTTAGCGGCCTGACCCCATCCAACTCCGCCGTCTATAAGGTCCTACATCGGACGCTTACCGTCGGCCAGAATCGTGAAAGAGGCAGGCGAGGGTTGCTCCGAATTGCCAGCGGGCTGAATAGTTCAGTCAATAGTCAAGACATGACCCCTTAGGCCGCTCACCCCTTAGGCCGCTCTGACCCCTTAGGCCGCTCACACGCAACTGCTGCCGTCTTCTTTGTTTTATGTAGGCAAACTTTGCCGTTACAAAGCCACCTGCTTTATTCCCAGTACTTCACGGATAAATGACCGATTAAAGATGTCAGACCATATAGTCTCCGCCGCTCACGCATTAAACGTTGTCACACCGATATACGAATTGGCTTTACGATCCGATGAAAGATTCAATTATCTCATCTCAGGGCCGTCAACCACCTCTTCCTGTGCAAATATTAATGCCGTTTGATATTGAGTATCGCTTGGCCTTTGAGCGCTTATGGATCGCCGAATCTTCCCAAGTTTTTCCGACTTCGAAGCCAGGCCACGCATCTGATATTCTATGCTTTTTTTTCGAAAAGGCACAATCACGAGTTCAGATTTTTTCCGAGAGAGCAGATCCGGAAATATTTGATCGCCCTGCGTTGGTGGAATCAGCGAAGCAAGCGATATATATGGGTCGAAATGTCGAGGTGATTGTTAAGTCACTTCCTGACATTCAAGCGTCACCGTTTTTGAGTTTAGTCGCACAAAAGCAGTTGGAGGTTCCACAGAGAGTGTTTCTGAATCTTAAAGATGTCCCTTCCGTTGTCCAAGGGCTAGCAGGGAATTTTGCGTTAGTTGATAACCGAGCGTATCTTTTTCAAGACGTAGGTAGTTCTTTTGATCCTCGAGCCGTAGAAGGACTTTCGGATCTTTTTTCTACGATTAAAAATTACCTTCGCTGATCTGTGCCATGTTCGATTTTGGCATAAGTTGGCTCAAGGGGGCATTGTGTGATTCGTCCGATCCATTTGGCGGGGAATCGTTCATACAATTAATCGCGGGAACGAATTTCGTTTTTTTCGCATTTAGAGAATTAGATCCCCGGAAGGGTGTGCTCATTAATAAAGTTAAGCAAATTCGCGATGCGACCATTTTGACAATAAAGGACCGCGAGACGCTAACGAGGACCGATATTGTAGTGGATACCGTTTGTGATGGGCTCAAATATTTTCACGACCTTCTGTGGACAGTTTGTCGTCCACTAGCTTTGCTCACAGGTTTGGTCGGTGTATTTTTTCTTTTTATCGGCGTGCATGGTGTGTGTACAATGCCGTTGGCGTTCCCGCTTGGGGTATACTTGGCTGCATGCTTGATGGGTACGCTATTTTTTAGTTGTTTCTGCCGATTTGTGACGTGGAGGTGTAACACCAAGCGCCCGGATGTGAAAAACTTTGTCGCTGAATCAAAAGCTGCCTTGGGTAGTCAGCCGAATATGCCCGACTCGAAAAAGACTCATCAATAGGCCCGAACGACTTGCTGCCCCCGAATTCCGCGGAATTCAAAAGGGTCATGACCTCTTTTCATATCCCTAACTATTCACGCCATCCCGTGTTGTTGCCGCGACACTTCTTTTGGTGGTGTTTCCTGCGATCAGTTTTTCAAATACAGTTGCGAGACCATCAGCTACACTTTTCCAGGCATCAGCAGTTCGCGACCAAGAGTTAATTGGCTTAGCTTTGTCAGGCAGCGCATTTATGCTCCCTAACAAAGTTTTGTCCCAACGGCAGGATTCTAGAATAACAGGGATGACTATCGTTTTGCCTGCTTCGTGCAGTGCGATCGCCTTTGGGATTTCGTGGGTTGTAATGTAGTCGGTGGACAATGCAGCACTGCTTATTAAAACAATAATTACATCAGCCTCCGATAGTTGTTTTTGAATTGCGGGATCCCATTTGTCGCCCGGATCAATCATCCGGTCATGCCACCCGCGTTCCAATAGACCTTCGTTCTTCAGAATCTTGAGTTCGGATTCAAGTCGTTTCCGTTGAGCGATATTATTCTTCGAATAGCTGATAAACGCTTTTGGTTTCCAGATCTCGTCGACGCGCGCAAGTTTTTCGGAATATGCGTTGTTGGGTTCTGTTGGATCGATATCTATTGTGCCTCGATCTTTGGTGGAAAGTCCCGTTTTTCTGCCTTTCCTCTCATCTATCTCCAAGGTAGCGGTCGCCATCCATTCGCCTTGCACTTGAGTCTCTTCAAGCGGGTCAAGACCGGGTATTTCTTTATGTATGTCCCGCATTTCAGACTGGCAAAGGCCGGCTAGCTGCTGGCGCGGCTTTAGCGGGCCGATTACGGTTATCGTAACTTGTCGATCTTGCGGATCTGTTCTAATCAATGCGTGAGCCCCTTCGCGTACCAATACTGCCCCGCTAGCCCACTGTTGGCGTTTCTTCTCAGTCTCCTCGACGAACTCATGCAGTCGAACAATTGCCCTAGCCACCAATCCTTCGGGAAGAGCCTGATAGGTGTAACGCAGACGAGTAGCTTCGGAAGATTCGCGGAAAATTTGGATTCCTTTGGGCTGTGTATCCGGCAAGGCTTGGGGAATTAACCACACACCAGAGGCTGTACTCCTAGGGGTATACGCGATTTCGAATCTCTCCATGATGCGAACCAGGTAGGTTCGCATCGACTTGTCTTTTTCGGCCTTCAGTACAATTTCTAAATCGGCATTTCTCAGTACTCCCGCCTGTTTTTCAGCACGGCGCATTAGTGCATATACGTTTTTTGTTAACCATTCTGGTTGCAGCACCGTTGCCTCTCGAAGGCGCGCATCTTTTCGATAGTTTAAAGCAATTCCCAGATTGTGCAGTATTTCAGATAGAGAATCCTGCTGCTGGTAGTCGGTCACACCATGCTGCACGCACAACGTCCTGTATTCTTCGTAGGTCAAATGCGCACGCTTGGTGCGGCCACTGGCTAGTGCCCTTCGCACTGTGTCCCATGTACCTGGGAAGGGCTCGCGCACCCAACTCAAAAGATTTACTTGGCGTGCGATTGCAGTGCGGAGTTTGGCGATTCCTTTGGCTGACTTACAATCCATTTCGACAAACCCTCGAATGAACGGATAGCGCTCTCGCAACACACTTCGATCCACTTTGGGTCTGCATCCAGGAACGTCCCACTTATTGAGACCAATAATGACTGGGGGACCCTCGCCGTTATCATCGGTACCGAAAGCTTTGATCAACCGGAGCCAATATTCAGCATCGTCGCGTTCGTTGTTCTCACGACCTGTGAGGACTACCACGTAGATACTCCGCATACTAAAGAAGAATTGGTGAAGTGCGTGAGTGATTACCTGTCCTGCAAAATCCCACACATGAGCGGTCACTGGCTGACCCTCAATGCAGTCAATTTTCCAATCACATAAAGCAATGCCCGGCGTGCTATCTTGACCATCTTGAAAGGGCAGTCCGCGCAGAGCGTTCACGGTGCTTGTTTTTCCTGCGCCTCCTCGACCGACTAGAATTAATTTAACCTCATTCAGTGGGCGGGTTAGCCCGGACGTGCGCCCGAAATACAAGTCCAATATTGATTTAACTGGCGAAACCGGCTCATCGGTCTTCCTCGGATCGGGTCCCAAAACGGATGGCGAGAGGTTCAATCCCACATTGTCGTGTAGATAGAATCTCTCTAGTTTGTTTAGGTTCCCGAGCGTATCGGGAAGCGCGACCAACTGATTCTTAATGAGCGCAAGCTCTTCCAGGTTTTGTAGGAGGCCAATCTCTTTGGGGAGAGTACTAAGTCTGTTTATGGATAAATTGAAGCGTCTTAAATTAGTGAGTCGACCTACTGAAGAAGGAATCAATGCGATTTCATTCCTGTGGAAATCAAGCTCTGTCAAGTTTGGGAGATCTCCCATCCAAACGGGGAGCGATGTTAGTTCGCACTGATTGGCATGCAGGACAGTTAATTGCTTAAGCGACGATATTACTTCAGGTAGCTTTCCCATCGGGCAGCCACCAAGTCCTCGACCTAAATAGAGATGTTTAAGTTCATGCAAATTCTGGAGAGTGGAAGGGAGTTCTGTCAGCGGGTTCGCGTTAATTACCAATTCTTCAAGGGCAGAAAATTCACCAATCCAGTCCGGTAGGACATCGATACCAATTTTGTATATTTCTAGATTTTTTAGAAAGCGAAGATGACGTAATTCCTCGCTCAAAGTGACTAATCGATTGTTGCCCACATCAAGATGATCCAGGTGGACAAGTCTGCCGATTTCCTTTGGCAGTCGTGTCAGTTGGTTGGTGGAAACATTTAGCAACTCAAGCTTGGCAAGGCGCCCGATTTCCGATGGCAAAATAGTTAGTTGATTGCTGGCGAGCGAAAGAACTTTCAAATTGCTGAGTTGACCGATCTCAATGGGAAGTTCCGTTAGTTCGTTGTTATTCAGAATTAGGAGTTCGAGTTTATCTAACCGCCCTATTTCTTTCGGTAGAATAGTAAGTGCATTTTGGGATAGATTTAGAGTCGTGAGTGCGGTGAGCTGGGCGATTTCCGGAGGGACCTCTTTCAATTTTCCGGACAGAGTTAATTCTGTCTGCGCATTTCGCTTGCACGTCTCGATGGCTTTCAGTGCTGCCTTGTAGGCTTCAATTTCAGATACATTCATGGGTGTTGCACCGCTTTTCCTGGGTGGATGGAGCTGACTTTTCCTCAGACTTCATGATGAATTAACGCATGGCCCGTGCGCATTGTTCTCGATGATAGCCTAGGGTATTTCGACAGCAAGGCGAATGTCTGTAACGGTGCCGGTGATGCACAATGTGCCAAATAAAAGCGCCGGCTTTTGGCCGGCGCTTTATTTGGCACATTGAAGTGTTTTTTAGCGATACTCCTCGTTCGTCATCGCGTTGATGATTTTGAAATTTTCTACGTGATAGCTCGGGTCGGCTCTAAAGGCCAACTTGATGCCGTAGGTTTTTTCGATGCGGACGAGGAGCTCGGAATCCTCGACGCGGAGGCGGTCGAGGATGCTCGGATGGACATGTATCCGGAGCGCGTATTCCTTGCCGTCTTTGCGGGCTTGGAGCCGGCGGGCGACGGAAGAGAGTTTGCGCTGCAGCTCCACCGACATCGTCGTCGCGGACTTGACGATGCCACGGCCGCGACAGTACGGACAGCTCGTATAGATGTTGGCCGAAAGCGATTCCTGCTGACGCTGGCGGGTCATCTGCATGATGCCGAGCGTCGAAATGGGCAGGATGTGCGTCTTGGCTTTGTCCTCGGACATCAGCTCGACCATCTTGTCATACACCGCATTGCGGTGGCGGCGTTCCTTCATGTCGATGTAATCCATGATCACGAGTCCGCCAATATTGCGGAGACGGATCTGGCGGGAAATTTCCACCGCGGCTTCCATGTTTACCTGGAAGATCGTGTTCTTCTCGTCGCCCGAACGGGACTTGTGCGAACCGGTGTTAACGTCGATGGAGATCAACGCTTCCGTTTCATCGATCACGATTTCGCCGCCGGAGGGCAGGGTGACGCGACGCTGAAAGGTCTGCTCGATCTGACGCTCGATATTGAAACGTTCGAAAACCGGGATCGCTTCCTTGTAATAGGCGATCTTGCCGCGCGAACGGGAGGAGATTTGCGAAACGAGTTCCTGCGTGCGCTTGAAGTCGTCCTCGTTGTCGATGAGCACGCGGTCGATCTCCTCGGTGAGGAAATCGCGAACGGTGCGCTCGACGATGTCGGGTTCCTGATAAAGACAGGATGGCGCGCGATCGGCTTCCATCTTGCGCTGGATTTCCTTCCATTTGGTGAGAAGCAGATGAAGGTCGCGCACGAAGTAGCGCGGTTTTTTGCCTTCGCCGGCGGTGCGGACGATGACGCCCATGCCTTCCGGAATCGTGAGCTCGTTGATGAGCGTCTTGAGACGCTTGCGCTCGGCCTGGTCCTCGATCTTGCGGGAAATACCGCAACCGTCGGAAAACGGCGTGAGGATCAGGTAACGGCCGGGGAGCGAGAGGTTCGTCGTGGTGCGCGGACCTTTCGTGCCGATCGGTCCCTTCGTGACCTGAATGACGATTTCGCTGCCGGGCGGATAGAGCTGCGGGATGTCTTTGACGGTCGGCTGGGCGGGACGCTGCTGGCCGGAATCCTTCTTCTTGTTCACGCGCACGACTTCGACGGACGAGTCGGCGGCGGCGGGAAGCATGTCCCAATAGTGCAGGAACGCGTTCTTGTTATAACCGATGTCGACGAAGGCGGCCTTCAGGCCCGGGTCGAGATTCTTGATGCGGCCCTTGTAGATGCCGCCGACCATGCGGCTGTCGGATTCGCGTTCGATTTCGAAGCGATCGAGCGTGCCGTCGATGAGAAGAGCGACGCGCTTTTCGAGCGGCTCTGAATTGATGACGAGTTCGCGGAACGTGCCTTTTTCCTTGCGGAAGATGTTCAGGATTTTCTGAAGGAAAGGCCGGTCGGCGGCGCGTTCCTTGGATTCCTTGCGGAGCTGGTCGGTGGTAAGAGGTTCGCTGTTTTGCTGCTGAGGCGGGTTGGCGAGTTCTTCTTCATAACGTGCGGCGGCGTCCTGTGGGGAGGAGCCGGGGTTGGATGGGTTGTCGTTCATGTTGGGGTTGATCCCTGGTGGTTGTTGACACGGGGCGCGGGTGACCAGCGGGCTGCATGCAGGAAATTCCGGCAGAGCGGTCCATATCGCGTGGCAGGTGACTCATGTTAAAAGTCCCTCCGAAAACGATAGACGCTTTGAACCAGTCCTTGCAGGAAACAGCAGCTGAGCACGAACGTGCCGCCGTAGCTTATAAATGGAAGCGGTATACCTTTCACCGGCACGAGGCCGATGGTCATGGCGATGTTGACGAACACATGCAGGGTCATGAGCACCGTGACGCCCAGCGCAATAAGTGCGCCGAAACGGTCGCGAGCCATGCCCGCGATCCGCAGTCCATTCCACAACACCACGCCAAACAGTCCAATGACGGTGATGCTTCCCAAAAATCCTCGTTCCTCCGCGATGACGGAGAAAATAAAATCACTGTGTGCGACGGCGCGCGGCAGGTAACCCAGTTTCGCCTGCGTACCTTCGGTCCAGCCTTTGCCGGTGAGTCCACCCGAGCCGACGGAGATGAGCGACTGACGGCTGTTCCAGCCGATGCCCATCGGGTCCACTTTGTCCGGCATCGCAAAGGCGAGCACGCGATTCCGTTGATAATCCTTCAGGGGCAGGATCCCGTGCGGTTCATAGGCCCCGCGATCCTTCGAATAGCTGAGGTGATTCGTCTCAATAAAGTCTGCGTAGCGCCACACGTCCAACGCGACGACGCCGATCAGCAGGGCAAAAATGCCCAAGGCCGCGCCAAAGAAACGCATCGAGAGATTGGAGACATAAAGCATGGCAAAGACCATCGGGGCGATCACAAGCGCGCTGCCGAGATCAGGTTCCGCAATTATCAACAACATGGGAATCCCCACCGCAAGGGCCAATTTGATCAGAACCTCCAGGGAATCGCGGACGGTGCCCAGTTTATTGCCGGTGAGGATGGCCGCCGTGGCAAAAAGCACGGCGATTTTGCCGAGTTCGGAGGGCTGGAAGGCGCCCAAGCCGGGGATGTCCAGCCAGCGGCGGGCACCCATGCCGTGGGTGGTGCCCAAGCCGGGAATGAGCACGAGCACGAGGAAGGCGATCGCCATCAAGTAGACCCAATGCGCGAACTTCAGCCACAAGCGGTAATCGAGCAATGAGGTGAACAGATAAACGACGGCGCCCATGCCGATCCAGACTGCTTGTGTGACCCAATGCCGCTGGTCGGTGGCGTATTGCGCGCTGTAAATAAAGAAGAGCCCGATGGTTGAGAGCAGGATCATGCACGCAGGCACGACCCAATTGAAGCGCTCGCGCGTGGTGAGCTTAAAGAAACTGGCGAGATCGAGGGCGCGGATTAACTTCACAATAAGGAATTGCCGCCACTAAACACTCGAAGGGGGCGCTGGCAACGGCGCATTCACTTAAGACCCGGATTCTTGCCCTTTGCCTCGCACGCAGGTGCGCGGACAATCGCCCCAGCGCAGGCGGGTGGACGATCCCTGGGAAACGAGCGCGTTTCAACGGGGCATGCCGGGATGCGAGCACGCAGCAACGGCACGAAACACGCGAACGGTGCGAAATTAACCACAGAAAACACGGAATACACAGAAGACGGACTGGGTTTTAGGAAGGACCGGAGCGCTTTTAATAAAATTGTAGCCGGGGGCGTTGACCCCGGAGGCAGCGGTCGTGTGCCGGCCGGGGTCAGCGCCCCCAGCTACAACAGGAAAATCCGGCCTCAGTTTTTATGAAAACGCTTTAGAGGATTTTAACCATCGGGAGGTTGGGATCCGGATTAGTGAGGCATTAGTGGCCATTAGTGGTTAAACAGACCGGGATGGATTTTCCGCCCGTTAACAGATGTTGCCAACGTCCATGACAGCCGTAAGGTCGCGGCCCCTGAGATGCTGACCTTCATCGCAGCCACCAAATCGGTTTTAATCCAATCGAGTGCGGCCGAGCCGTATTTGTGGGCATTGTTCGCGTCCGGCATCGTCGGAGCGGCGGGTGGATTCATCGCGGTTTGGTTTATCATGCGCCAAAGCCGCCGGTTGGCGGAGCACAATGCCCAATCGCACCTGGAGCTCGCCAAACGTGAAGCGGCGGTCGCTTCGCAGGAGTTGATCAGCCGGGCCGAGGAGACGATTCGCAACCGCGAGGCCGATCTCAACCGGGACTTGGATCGCCGCAAAATCGAAATCGAAATGATGCTGCGCGAGATTCGCTCCCACGAGGAATCGCTGGCCTTGCTCGATTACCAGCTGGAGCAGCGTCAGGAGCGTCTCTCTCGCGAAGCCAATGCGATCAAAACCGCGCGCGATGCGATGCGGGATCTTTCGAAAAGTTTGCGCAAACGCCTCGAAGGCGTGGCGTCGCTCGACGGTGAGGAAATCCGCAAACAGTTGCGCGAAGAGGTGACTTTCGAGTGTCAGGAAGAGTTGCGGGCGTTGCGCAAGGAACTGCTGGAGCGCTCCGAACAGGAAGTCGTGCAGGAGAGCAAACGCATCCTGGTGGCGACGATGCAGCGCCTCGCGAGCAAACCGAATAACGACCTCACCGCGACCATCGTTCAATTGCCCAGCGAGGAAATGAAGGGCCGCATCATCGGGCGGGAAGGGCGGAATATTAAATCTTTCGAGGCGGCGACGGCGACGACCCTGCTCATTGATGAATCTCCGCAGATGGTGTTGATTTCGTCGTTCGATCCCGTGCGACGTGAAGTGGCCAAACTGGCACTCGAGGGTTTGGTTAAAGACGGACGCATTCATCCCGCGAGCATCGAGGATTTCGTGAATCGCGCGCGGCAGGAAATGGATTTGCATGTGGCGCAAATCGGCGAGGAGGCGGTGGACCGGCTGAAAATTTCTGGGCTGCATCCCGAAGTGATCAAGTTGCTTGGGCGGCTGCGATTTCGTTTTTCCTACACCCAGAATGTGCTCGATCACTCGGTCGAGGTCGCGCACCTCTGCTCGATGCTCGCTTCTGAATTGGGCCTCGAACCCAACGTTGCAAAACGGGCGGGCTTGTTGCATGACATCGGCAAGTCAATCGAGGGAGAATATGAAGGCAGTCACGCATTGATCGGCGCGGATTTTATCCGGCGCTACGGCGAGACCACGATTGTGGTGAACGCCGTTGCGGCGCACCACGCTGAGGTAAAACCCGAAACGATCTACGCCGGTTTGGTAATTTTGGCCGATGCGATTTCCGCATCGCGTCCCGGAGCGCGCGCTGAATCGATGACCTCTTATATTGAGCGCCTTGGCCGACTTGAAAAGCTGGCGATGGCCATGCCTGGCGTGCAGCAGGCGTTCGCGATTCAAGCGGGCCGTGAGGTTCGCGTGGTGGTGCAACCCAACGTGGTCACCGATGAACAAGCCCATGCCCTAGCCAAAACCTTGCGGCTCAAGATCGAGCAGGAGCTCGATTATCCCAGCACGATCAAGATCACGGTCATCCGCGAACAAAGATATACGGAGACGGCGACCTGATTGGCCCACGAAACACACGAAATTTCACGAAAGCGATTTGTGGGGTAAAGTCTGGCGTAGCGGCGGGCGGCCCGCCTGCCGAATCCCTACAGGCGGATGTTTCTGTCGACTGTAAACCGGGCCGGATTGAATAAACTATCGCCACAAAACGCACAGAAGGCGCAAAAAGGACGATGGCTTTTGCGCTTTCTGTGCCTTCTGTGGCCAAATTGAATTGGATGGATCGCAGTCCGTTGTAACTGGTTAGTTGGAACAGGGATTCATGAGCCATCTGAATGATGCGATCCTTAATAACCGGTGGTTTTGGATTTTCTTTCGTGTATTTCGTGTGTTTCGTGGGCGCAAATGGCTGACTCTAAGATTCTCGAGACCTTTCCCAATCCTGCACCGCGGCGCGACTATTTGATCGAGCATACGCACCACGAGTTTACGTCGGTGTGTCCGATGACCGGTCATCCGGATTTTGCGGATATCACTGTCGGCTACATCGCGAATAAAAAGTGCGTGGAGCTGAAGTCGTTGAAATTATATTTCCACGCTTATCGCAACGAAGGCATTTTCTTTGAAGCGGCGACCAACAAGATTTGCGACGATCTCGGCACCGCGTTGCAGCCACGAAAACTGTCGATCATCGCCCGCTGGAAAGCCCGCGGTGGTTTCTCGTCGGTGGTGACTGCCGACTGGAAAAAGAAGAAATAAACCACAGAACACACGGAATACACAGAAACGGAACGGAGGGTTGGGCCACGAAAAGTCACAAAAAGTGGTTTATCGATGCCGCGAAGATTTTCCGTGCGCCTATAGGCGCTGGGGAGATGTGTTTCCCAAACCAACTATTCTTTGTGACTTTTTGTGGCTAAAAATACCTTCTGGATTGAGCCGGCGTTCCCCGAGGGTTGACTGGGTTCAGCGCATTCTGTGTGTTCCGTGTCTTCTGTGGTTAATTCCAATAGTCCGATTCATTTTATCGATTTCGAGGGCAATGGCACCTCGGGGATTATTGAATTTGGCGTGGTGACTTTGCGTGGCGGTGAGATTGTGTCCACGCGCACCCGGCTTTGCGCAAAAGTGGGACGTGTAACAGCAGAAGACACCGCGATTCATGGCTTGGGAGAAAATGAATTACGTGGTGCCGCGCCGTTCAAAGACGAGTGGGAGTATTTCGCCGGACTGCGTGAAAGCGGACCGCTTGCGGCGCATTTTTCCCAGGCGGAAAATTATTTATTGAAGACGGCGTGGGCTTATCCGCGCTCCGCGCCCGATTTTGCGCGGCCGGGAAAAACGAGTAACGAGTGGGGACCGTGGATTGATACCGGGCGTTTGTATCCGCAATTTTTCCCACAGTTGGGTGACGGCAAACTGGAGCAGTTGGTTGCCGCGTGCGGACTGCAACCCGAGCTCGATGCGGTCGCGGCAGCTCACTGTCCGGGCGACCGCTGTCACTACCACGCGGCGCTCTATGATGCGCTGGCCGGAGCGCTTTTGTTGAACGCTTTCTTGCAGCGTCCGGAGTTTGCTGCCGCTACAATTCCCTGGCTTCTGCAAATGAGCACGGTCGACGGCGAAAAGCGTGATGCCCTGCAGCAAGGGGATTTGTTTTAGCGAACCAATCTGACGGAGTATTGCCCACGAAACACACGAAAGGACGCGAAATCGGATTTGAGGTAACCGCGGAATACACTGAACAGACAGAAATCGGACCGGTATGTTTGGCCACGAAGAGCCACGAAAAGGGGGTGTTGAAGCCGCGAAAATCTACCGTGCGCCTATAGGCGCCTTGGTGATGTGATTTGGCCAACCAACTATTCTTTGTGACTTTTTGTGGCTAAGAAATGCCTTGGTGGGATTGGCATTCTGTGTTTTCCGTGTTTTCTGTGGTTAGTTTCTTTTCGTGGCCATAAACTCCGCTCAGTCTTCCGGCGTTTCAGGCGAATTTTTGCAGCAAGTCCGGCAGTGATCGATCAGCCAGGGAATTCAGGATTAGGTCGGCGTGGGTGAGGTCGTGATTGACTGAGGATGGACCGGGGACGGCGACGCACCAGAGACCGGCGCGTTTCGCGGCGTGTGCACCGTGTTCGGAATCTTCGAAGGCTATCGCTTCGTTTCCGGCCACGCCAAAATGATCGATCACGGCGCGATACAGATACGGCTCTGGTTTTCCCGCCGGGACATCTTCAATGCAGCGGAGATAATCGAATTGCCCCAGAATGCCGAGTCGCGCGAGGTGGCCTTCTACGTGGGCATGGTCGGAATTTGAGGCGAGGCCGATTTTCAGGTCGTGTTTTTTTGCTTCGGCCAGGTAGTCGAGTACGCCCGGAAGCACCTTTTGCATGGCGATCAGCTCGCGATTCACCCGTTGGAGTTCGATCTCCAGGGCAACCCGGTCGGCATTGGCGCCGAACGCGGACCATTGATCGTAGTGCAAGGCCGCGCGGCCAACGGCTTCGTGGGCCAGTTGACGGGAGAAGTTTTTTCCGGCGCGGCGGTGAATCAGTTCACACGCGTCAATCACCGTCGTTTCTGTATCTATGATCAAACCGTCGAAATCGAAAACAAGTGCGCGAATCATGATTGTCAGGACGTGTTGAAGAGAGGGGCGATTTATTGGCGTGCCACGGCACGGTCATTTCGCAGAAAGAGGCGGAAGGAGCCCTCGAGTTTCATCTCGGAATATTCGCGGGCAATATAGTCACGGAGTTCGGGGACGGTTTCGTGGCCCTGATGGACGGAATCTCGAAGCTGAAAGTCATCGGGCCCTACTGAATCGATGAAAAAGGCCGGTGCGCTGGCGCGGAGGTCGGTCACAAATCGAGCGCGAAAATAATCCCTTTGCGGGTGCTCGTTCACTTGGGCCTCGGTGTGTGCTTCGTGGGTGGCTTGGGGCAGCTGGGTTTCCACGTAAAGCTCAGGTCGCCAGCCCCAGACGGCGAGTGAGTCACCGGGCTTTTTCGAATGATTCACAAATTGCGTGACAGGGGCGCGTGGATTGGTGGAAGCGATGAGTTTGTGCATCGAATTCACATCGCGAATCCGGTCAACCAACTGTGGCACCACTCCGAGGGCGAGAAAGGCGACGAAAATTGCGTAGTATCGCACAGCGCGTCCCTCGAGCAGGTAGCCAAATTGCAAACCCACGACCAGGGCGAGAGGAAGCGGCAAAAAGAGCAAGTAGTGCGGATACAATCTTCCAGGTACAAGGACGCAGCAGTACGCGGCGATGACCAGCAACCAGCCGGCCATCACCGGCCGCCAGGCGAAGTGTTTTAAACCAATCAGGCCGATTACGAGCAACGCCAGCATTCCGTAGTGGAAGGGAGCGAATCCCCACGAAATTCCTGTGAGGTATTTGATCACATAATCCGATTCGCCCCACGGTAGTCCGCGTGCTTGGGCATAGTGCAAATTGTGCACGACGTACGACTGGTAGACTTCGTTCCATTGCCCGCTTCGCCATAGACTGAAAAGCATCACCCCAAAGCCTGCCGCGGTCCCCACCATCAGCAGGAAAAGGTTTTGTCCGATGTTTTTGGAATCCGGTGCGGGTGGCCGCATGATCCAAACCAAGGTGGCGAGTCCGATCGCGGCTCCCATGGGGAGCACCTGGATTTTGCTAAAGGGCATCAGTCCGAGCACGAATCCACCTGCGACCAGCCGCCAACGACGACTCAACGAACCGTCGGGTTCAAACGCCGTGAAGCAAAGCCATGCCGCGAGGGCGCAGAGAAAAACCGGCAGAATTTCGCTGCAGTAAGGCACGAAATCCCAGAAGGCCAAAAAAATCATCAGGCAGGCCAGAGGCATCGACAGGAGCCGGCCCTTTTGATCGCCGTGCACATGCCGCAGTATGAGGTACGCACAAAACACGGTGCCCCATTCGAGCAACAGGCCAACCAGCCGGCCGTGAAAGAAGTCGATGGGTAGTCTTGCGACACCGGGTAAAGTTAGCGGCAATACAACCAGCGGGCCGGAAGTGGTGGGATCGATCCACCAAATCGAGCCGCGCGCCAGCATGGTAATACCGCCAGCCAAAAACTGGGCTTCGTCAGGATTGACGGGTTTGTAGTGAGCCATCGCCGGCCAGCGCCACGCAAACATCGCGACCAGGAGCAGGGCGCCATAAATCCAAGGCCGGTTTAAAGGCTCGGACAAACGGTTCCCGGCAAGGACCGAGACGATAAACCAGAGAAGAAAAGTGGTGCCTGCGAACACCCAGTAGTTCACCGGGTTGTAGCCGAGTTCGCGTAAGAACTCAGACATGGCAACACATGCCCTCGCTGCTGTACCCGGTCAGAACCATTTTTTCTTTTTCAGATAAATCGCCATGACGATGGTTGAGACCAGCGTGAGCAGGGAGGCAAAAAGATAACCATGGGGAGAACGCAGCTCCGGCATGTGGTCGAAGTTCATTCCATACCAGCCGCCAACCAGCACGGCGGGCAGGGTGATGGCCGTGAGTGCGGTCAGGAACTTGATCCCCTCGTTGGCTTCGAACGCGGCTTTATTGAGGTAAATATCGAACGCCATCATCAGTCGCTCGTGATAGCCGATGGTCGTTTCTTCGAACCGCGAGAGGTTCTCTTTCAAATTTCTGAAATAGGGCAGAAGGATCGCGCGGATGTATTTGCTGTCGCCGCGCGCGAGCCGGTCGATCACGTCGCGCTGCGGCCGGACAATCTGACGGAGCTGGGTGAAATCTTTCCGGACTTTCAGGAGCTCTGAAACGAATTCCTTCGAACTTTCCTGGGTCAGGACCACGTCCTCGATTTGTTCGAGCTCATCGTGCAATGTGGCGAGCATGGGCGCGTAGTTGTCGATGAGTAGATCGAGGAGGGAATGCGCCAGCCGGTCGGGGCCACGCGGACCGGGGCCGCTGTTTTTCGTCAGCCGCTCGATGAGAGCGGAAACAGACCGCAGCGGGGTGCGATGGAACGTGACGAGAAACTCCTTGCCGAGGAAAAGGTCGAGTTCGGTGGTGGCGAATTTATCCTTTTTGGTGAAATCCACGCCATGCGTGACCATGAAGAGATAATCGTCGTAGTCCTCGATTTTTGGCAGACTGCTGGGCGTCAAACAGTCCTCAATGGCCAGCGGGTGAAAATGAAATAATCCATCGAGGACCGTCTTACTTTCCTCGTCGGTCGGATTTTCGAGGTCCACCCAAACGATCAGGCCTTTGTCCGCCTGCACCAGGCGCAAGGCTTCCAGTTCCAGATCGCGGCCTACGAGCTTACCTTCGCTGAAAATGAAGGAGTGAATCATGGGCGGCTTTTACCGTTTCGCGGTCAGGCGATGCTGGAACGGTGGCTATTTTGTCTCAGGACCGAGAATCTTGTTTTCCAGCTCCTTCACGGTGGCAATGAACTCTTCGGGGGTTTGCGCGGCGAAGAGCGCGGCGCGTTGCGGCGCTTCCTTGATCAACCGGCACAGCGAACCCACAAGCATCAGATAATCGCCGGGGTTCGACTTCGGGGTGCCGAGCACAAACATAAGGCGCACGTTCTGATTGCAATTTTCAAAGTGGACACCCGTGTCGCTCCGACCGACGGCGATCACGATTTTCTTCACGTGCTCCGTGCGTGCGTGGGGCAGGGCGATTTCATTGCCCAGACAGGTGGTGTCCAGACGTTCGCGAGCGAGCAACTCGTTGTAGAAGCCCTGGAAGTTGGCGACGTCCGGGTGGTTTTCGAGCACTCGCGCCACTTCGTTGATCGCGGTCGTGCGTTTAGCGTTTTGCAGTTTAAGCAAAATTCGATCGGGAGCGAGAAGCTGGGAAAGGCGGACGGCCATGCGAGAGAGAGTAAATGAAAAGAGATTCAGGCACACCGTGGTTGGCAAGGACGGAGTAGTAAATTTCCAACGACAAAAAAGGCGCGCCGATGAAGCGCGCCTTTGAAAGGGTTCGAATTCGTTAGGAATTTGTTGGCGGAATCTCCATCGGCGGAGTGGAGTTTGCCTCGATTTCCTCGGCGGATTCCACGATGCGGGCGATGGCGAGCAATTTGTCACCCGCCTCGAGATTGACGAGGCGAACGCCCTTGGCGCCACGGCCGGTTTCACGGATTTCCTTCACCCGGGTCCGAACGCTCTGACCTTTGGCGGTGAGGAGCATGACTTCGTCGGTTTCGCGGACACTGAGCGCACCGGCGACCGCCACGGAGCCGTCTTCCGGCAGATCGATCGCGATGACACCCGTGCCGCCGCGACGCGTGAGGCGATAGTCGGCGAACGGCGTGCGTTTGCCGACGCCGTCTTCGCGCGCAACGAGTAAACGGGCCTCAGGATCGCACACTTCGATCGCCTGGAGGTAGTCGCCTTTTTTCTTAAAGCGCATGCCGGTGACGCCGGCTGTAAATCGTCCCATGGAGCGCAGGCCTTCCTTTGGTCCGGCGACTTCGCCTTCTTCCTCGGAAGCGGGCGTGGGCATCGGTGGTACGGTCTCGGCGACTTCGATTTGGCCGGCGCCCGCGGCGCCTTCAAAGAAGCGAACGGCCTGGCCCTGATGGGAAACGAGCACGATTTCGTTGGAGCCGTTGGTCAGCACGCAACCGATGATATCGTCGCCTTCGGCGAGTTTGATGCCGCGAAGTCCGCCTTCACGGGTGGCGGTTTCGTATTCGGAGAGCGCGGTCTTCTTGATGGTGCCTTCGCGCGTGGCCATGACGACGTATTGGTCGGCGGAGAATGCTTTCACGCAAAGCATCGAGGCCAGTTTTTCGTCGGCCGCGAGACGCAGGAAGCTCGAAACCGATTTGCCCTTGGAGGTACGGGTTCCCTCCGGAATTTGATAGATTTTCTTCGCGAAGCACTGACCGGTGCTCGTGAAAAACAACGTGTAATCGTGCGTCGAAGCGGTGAAGAGATTTTCGGCGAAGTCCTCCTCGTAGGTTTCGGCGCCGATGACGCCTTTGCCGCCGCGTTTCTGGGAGCGGTAATCCGCGACCGGGGTGCGTTTGATGAAACCGAGGTGGGAAACGGTGATGACGCAACCTTCGTTGGGAATCACGTCTTCCATTCGAAGTTCGGCGGTGTCGTCGATGATCTGCGTGCGACGGGGCGATTTGTATTTTTCCCGGAGCTCGAGCAGCTCGGTTTTGATGAGCGTTAGCAATATCGACTCCGAATCGAGAATCCCCTGCAACTCGGCGATGAGTTTCATCAGTTCGAGGTATTCCGCTTCGATCTTGCCGCGTTCGAGGCCGGTGAGCTGATAGAGGCGAAGTTCGAGAATCGCGTTGGTCTGGATGTCCGACAGCGGGTATTTCGCCATCAACTTCACCTTCGCTTCATCGCGATTGGCCGAGGCGCGGATGATTTTGACGAAATCGTCGAGGTTATCGAGGGCGATGATGTAGCCTTCGAGGATGTGGGCGCGCTTCTTGGCCTGATCGAGGCGGAATTGGGTGCGGCGCGTGACCACTTCGCGGCGGTGGTCGATATAACATTCAAGGAGTTCCTTGATGTTCATCTGCTTTGGCCGCTTCTTGTCGAGGGCGAGCAGGATGACGCCGAAGGACGATTCGAGCGCGGTCTTCTGGTAAAGCTGGTTGATGACGATCTGCGACTGTTCGCCGCGCTTCAGCTCGATAACGATGCGCGTGTTTTCATCGGACTCGTCGCGAAGGTCGCGGATGCCGTCGATTTCCTTTTCGCGGACCAGCTCCGCGATGCGCAGCACCAGCGTGGCGCGGTTTACGTTATAAGGAATCTCGGTGATGACGATCTGCTCGCCGCCGCCCTTCATCTCTTCGGTGTGGGCTTTCCCGCGCGTGCGGACGATGCCGCGGCCGGTCGTGAGATAGGATTTGATGCCGGCGCGGCCGGTGATGAAACCGCCGGTCGGGAAATCCGGGCCCGGGATGTAACTGACGAGTTCTTCGACGCTGATGTTTGGACGGTCGATGATCGCGCAGGTGGCGTCGATGATTTCGCTTAGATTGTGCGGCGGGATGTTCGTGGTCATGCCGACCGCGATGCCGGTCGAACCATTCATCAACAAATTGGGCAGCGCTGCCGGGAGAACGGTCGGCTCGGTGGTCGATTCCTTGTAGTTGGGAACGAAATCGACGGTGTCTTCCTCGATATCCTTGAGCAGATCTTCCGCGATATCCTTAAGACGAGCCTCAGTGTAGCGGTAAGCCGCCGCCATGTCGCCGTCGACCGAACCGAAGTTACCCTGCGGATCGATGAGCGGGTAGCGCATCACCCAAGGCTGGGCGAGACGGACGAGAGTGTCGTAAACCGAGGAGTCGCCGTGTGGGTGGTAGTTTTTCAGCACTTCACCGACGACGCCGGCGCACTTGTCGAAGGGACGGTTGTGCAGCAGACCTTCGCGGAACATCGCGTACAGCACGCGGCGTTGAACGGGTTTCAGGCCGTCGCGAGCATCCGGCAGCGCACGGGCAATGATGACCGACATCGAATATTCGATGTAAGCCGTCTGCATGATGTCCGTGATATTGGCGGTCGAAAGTTTTTCGTTAGCGGTGGTGTACACAGAAGAAAGGAGGAGTAGTTAGTAGTTGGGACTTGGCAGTTGGGAAACGGAGTCGGCGGTTCGAACCAAATACCAAATGCCAACTACCAATTTCTGACTTTAGACGTCCAGGAACTGCACATTAAGCGCGTTGTCTTCGATGAATTGGCGGCGCGGCGGCACTTCTTCGCCCATGAGGAGGGTGAAAAGGGCGTCGGCCTTGGCGGCGTCGGGAATGGAAACCTTCAACAGCCGGCGGTGCTCCGGATCCATCGTGGTTTCGTAAAGTTGCTTGGGGTTCATTTCACCGAGACCTTTGTATCGTTGAATGGAAAGCCCCTTGCGACCGTTGGCGCGGATTTGTGTGACGATTTCCAGCGGGCCGAATAACTCGGTGACATTTTCGTTTTTTTGGCCCGCGTTTTCCGTCATGGTGTAACGCGCTTGTTCCGTGGGACTGCTTTGAGCGATATCGAGGCCGGTTTTGGCGATCGCATTCAGCAGTTTCGTCATTTCGGTGCTCTCAAAGATTTCGTGAATCGTGATGCGTTTCACCGAGGCGAGTTTTTTCTCGCCCGCGAAAGGCGGCACGGTGCCATCGGAACCCGGGGTGGTGTCGATTTGCTCAGTGAGGTCGGCATTCAGTTTGCGGGCCTCGAGGAATCGCGCGCGCGCGGCCTCGTCCTTCAGGAATTCGTGGCTTTCCTTGTTACCTTGACGGATGCGCGCGACGTAACGCGGCAGGGCACGGGTGGTCGGATCGTGCTGGTCAAGATATTCAGTGAGCTGAGCGCCGTAGCGTGTGACGCTGCCGCCCAGTTTCTCGAGCACGGAAAGATTTTCGACGATCTGTTCGATCTGGGCTGGCGCGAAAATATGTCCGTCGGCGACGGTTTTGAGCACGATATCTTCAGAACCGAGCTCAAGCAGGATGCGGTTGAGCTGGTCGTCGTTGTCGACGTATTGCTCGCGCTTCTTGCGCTTGATTTTATAAAGCGGCGGCTGGGCGATGTAGACGTAACCTCGTTCGATCAGGCCCTTCATCTGGCGATAAAGGAACGTGAGCAGCAACGTACGGATGTGCGAGCCGTCGACGTCAGCGTCCGTCATGATGATGATCTTGTGGTAACGCGCTTTCGCCGCGTTAAAACCACCGACGGATTCGTCGCCCTCGCCGATACCCGTGCCGCACGCGGTGATCAGCGTTCGAATTTCCTCGTTGGAAAGTACTTTATCGAGGCGGGCCTTCTCAGTGTTGATCAACTTGCCCCGGAGCGGGAGAATCGCCTGGAACATGCGGTCGCGGCCCTGCTTGGCAGAACCACCGGCGGAATCGCCCTCGACGATGTAGAGTTCGGTCAGTGCGGGATCGCGTTCCGAGCAGTCGGCGAGTTTACCGGGGAGGCCGCCGCCGGAAAGCGCGCCTTTGCGGACGGTTTCCCGGGCTTTGCGTGCGGCCTCACGAGCGCGGGCGGCGTTCAGGGACTTATCGACGATTCGTTTGGCGACGCTCGGGTTGGTTTCGAAGAAGAAACCGAGTCCTTCGTAGCACACCGAACCGACGATACCTTCAACTTCAGGAGAAAGTAGTTTTACCTTTGTCTGTGACTCAAACTTAGGATCGCTGTGCTTGATCGAGATAACCGCGGCAAGACCTTCACGCACGTCGTCACCCGTGATCTGGGGGTCCTTGTCCTTCAGAAGATTGTTGGACTTCGCGTATTGGTTGATCGCGCGCGTGAGAGCGCTGCGAAAACCGGAGAGATGGGTGCCGCCGTCCGGATTATGAATCGTGTTCGTGTAACACAGCACCTGATCGTTGTAGGTGTCGTTGTATTGCACGACGATTTCCGCGTGAACTTCGGCGGGTTTGTCGTCGAGCATCACGGAGCTTTCCTTGACGATGCGGATGGGCTTCGGGTGGATCGGAGTCTTGCCGGTGTTGATCTGCTTAACGAATTCCTCGACGCCGTCCTTGTAGTAATACGTCTCGGGTTTTGGCTCGGCCGGGCGTTCGTCGGTGAAAACGATTTCGAGTCCCGAGTTGAGGAAGGCCAGTTCACGCAGACGCTGGCTGATGCGGCCACTTTGGAATACGGTCGTCTCCTTAAAAATTTCCGCGTCCGGTTTGAAGGTGATATAGCAGCCCGTGGTGCTGGCTTTGCCGACAACTTCGAGCTTTTGCACCGTCTTTCCACGCTCGAACTTCATGTGATGCACATGGCCTCCACGGGAAACTTCGACCTCAAACCATTCAGAAACCGCATTCACGCACTTTGCGCCCACGCCATGGGTGCCGCCCGAAAATTTATAGCCGCCCTGACCATATTTGCCGCCGGAGTGAAGGGTGGTGAGCACCATTTCCACGCCCGGGACTTTATAGATTGGATGGATATCCACGGGAATGCCGCGGCCGTTGTCGCGAATACTGATGGACCCATCGACATGGATGTTCACTTCGATGCGCGTGCAAAAGCCGGCCAGATGTTCGTCCACCGAGTTGTCGAGCACCTCGGAAACGCAGTGATGCAGGGCGCGTTCGTCCGTGCCGCCGATATACATACCGGGCTTTTTGCGGACTGCTTCAAGACCCTCCAGTTTGCCCAGTTTTGAGGCGTCGTAGGCGTCGGCTCCGGCTTGATTTTTGGCTTGTTGAACGGCTTCTTCGGAAGTGGACATTTAGAGGGTAAAAGTGAGGGGAAAATGTCTAATAAAACACGGGCACTCACAACGTTTTTCTCCGCAAAAAACGGGGTATTTTTTGTGCAAAAAAGGAACATTCGAATGTCCCCGACTTTTCACCTCAAAACAGGTGCAAACGTTTACCGATTCAGATTTGAAACTGGGTAATTTTCCTGATGTTTTCGGATGGAAAAATTGCGAAAACACGAACATTGCGGCGCGGCGTCGATGGTTTCGTTTGACCGCGTCGCGTCGGCTTGCACAGTGGCCGGAACATGCCTGCCATTAGTCTGGAAAAATTGCTGGTTCTCCAAGACCGTGATCGCAAACGACTGGCCTTTGAGCAGCAGCTTTCCTCGGTCCCCCGTGAACGGGCGGCAATCGAAGCGAAAATCGCCACTGAAAAAGCCGCGATCGAGTCCGCCAAAGCCGAATGGCATGGTTTGGAATCGAAGAAGAAGCAGCTGGAGATGGAAATCGGCAGCGCTGAAGAAAAGATTGGCAAATACAGGACCCAGCAGAGCCAGGTGCGCAAAAACGACGAGTATCAAGCCCTCACCCACGAGATTGAAACGACCCAGACCGCGGTCGGTAAGTTGGAAGAGGAGGAAATCGGCGTGATGTTTTCCATCGACGAAGCGAAAAAGCGTTTCGCTGCCGCCGAGGCCGAGCTAAAGGCGAATATCAAAGGCCATGAGGCCAAGATCGCGGCGCTCAAGGACCGCGAGACCCATTTGCAGACCGATGTGGCGGACGCTCAAAAAGACGTCGCTGCCGTCCGTGAGGTCGTGCCCGTGCCGCAGTTGAAGGTTTATGATCGAATTGCGATCAAGCCCGGCCACCCGGTGTGCGTGCCGGTCACCGCGGCGCGCTGTGGAGGCTGTCATTTGAAGGTTTCGGCCAATGTGGAGATGGAGGCTCGAAAATTGGAGCAAGTTACCACTTGCGACCAATGCGGACGCATTGTCTATTGGGCTCCTTAGTTTTGGGGCCAGATCTTCGCTCCGCGTTCTTTGAGCAAGGAGAGGAAAGTCCGGACACCATAGGGCAGGATTCCCTTTGAAAGAAGGGGCAGGGCGTTTCAAGGCGCCCTGACGGATAGTGTCACAGAGAATATACCGCCCGGTTCGACTCGCTGAAAGGCGGCTCGCTCAGGGTAAGGGTGAAAAGGTGGGGTAAGAGCCCACCGCGCCGAAAGCAATGACGGCGGCACGAAAAACCCATTCCGGTGCAAGACTAAATAGGGGACTCGGTGGCCCGTCGGATAGTCCCGGGTTAGTCGCATCCCGCTGTGTTTCACGCAAGTGCGGCAACAGAGGGACCGGTCGCCTTCGGGTGACCGGAGAGAAATGAAGATTAAGCGCATGAATAGTGCGCTGCACAGAATCCGGCTTACCGGCCCCAAAACTAAGATTTTTCACTCAAAAAGGGCCGGGGAAGGCCGCTTTTCGTGGGATCGGATGACGAAGTCGGGTTGCGTCGTGGAATTCTCCCTTGACTCACCGGATTGGGTATGAGTTTTAGCCCCTTCCAAATTATTTAAGTACAAGTACCATGGCCAACACCCAGTCAGCGATCAAAGCCGCCCGTAAAGCTATCCGCAATTCGGCGCGCAATCAGGCAATCAAGACCCGTCTCAAGAGTCTCGGCAAGGCCGTGCAGAAAGCTTCTGCTGGTTCCGATGCCGAAGCCACCCGTGCTGCGGCCATCGCCTACAGTTCCGCCCTCGACAAGGCCGTGAAGAAAAACGTGATTCACCGCAACTCGGCTTCGAACCACAAATCCCAGTACGCGAAGTATATTTTCGCGACGAAGAAGTAAGACGTTCGCTCCTTTCCCCGACCCCGTGCTCCGCAAGAGCCCGGGGTTTTGTTTTTCTGGCGAACGTGGCTCTGTGCTTGCGAGCCGCGAATTGCGGGGAAAGTTTGGTGAACGATGCCGCCCGCTGAAGATCGCCGCCACTTTTTGTCCTGGGAGCGGCCGCTGCTGCCACAGGCGGTGGCGTTTCTGGCGAAAGACTGGGCCGGAAAAGGCCCGCTCGATTTATCGCGTCTGTTGGTAATCGTTCCGACGAGACAGGCAGGTCGCCGGTTGCGAGAAGCTCTGGCCGAGTATGCGAAACGGCACGGCCAGGGCGTGTTTGCCCCTCGGGTCATGACTCCGGAAGTGATGCTGGCGGCGAATCTGAGTGAGGACGTGGCTTCGCGACCCGATTCCCTGCTCGCATGGAGCTGGGTGTTGCAAAATTTACCGATCGAGGAATTTCGTGAGGTATTTCCGATCGATCCGCCCGTGCGTGATTTTGGCTGGGCTCTCCGGCTGGCGCGTGAGTTCTGCGTGCTGCAAGTAGCCCTGGCGGAAAATGGGCTGCTGATTGCGGGTGTCGCGGCGAAAATTGGCGACGGACTTCCCGAGCAGCTGCGGTGGCAGCAGCTGGCTAAATTGGAAACGCTGCACGCGAGGCTGCTCAATCGCGCGGGTTTGCTGGACGGACCGTCGGCCCGGATCAGTCAGGCACCTCAGCCTTGGCTGACGGGCATTGAGCGGATCGTCCTGCTGGCCACACCCGATCCGCTACCGCTCGCGCTGTCAGCGTTGCAGGCTCACGAAGATTCGATCGAAACCGACGTGGTGGTTTTTGCGCCGAAAGAAGAAAGGCACGCCTTTGACGAGTGGGGCCGTCCGATTCCCGACCGCTGGAAAGATCGTCTTCTGAAAGTCGATCCGTTTGAATCCCACGTTCATTTGTGTTCCGATCCGGTTGAACAAGCCGAACGCCTCGCCGAGGTTGCCCGGGAATATGCCGAACCCGAAGGATTGGTTGCCTTCGGTCTCGCGGATCCGGAAATCGTGCCGCCGTTGGAAAGCGCGTTGGCGCGGCACCGGATTGCTTCCTTCAGTCCCGAGGGAATTCCGCGGAAAAAAGCAGGGCTGTATCAATTGCTTTCATCTCTCGCGGCGTTGATGCGGGAGCCGGTTTATCCCCATGTCGAAGCGCTGGCGCGTTGTCCCGATTTCATTTTCTATCTTCGCAGTAAATCGGAAGGGTCTTTTTCAGTCGCGGACTGGCTTGCAGGATTGGATCAATTGCGCGCCAAACATTTGCCGGGCGATTTGTCGGCGGCGCTCCGGCAGGCGAAGAAGCCCGGAAATCGAATTGAAGTCCTTAATGGATTGAAAGCCATGGACGCGTTTTGTGAGCGGCTCTCGCAAGGCGCCTTCGAGGAATCGGTGACGGCGGCGCTGAACGAACTCTTTGGTGATCGGAAAATCGATTTGAAGAGCGACGACGACCAGCGGTTCGAAAATGCGGCGCTGGCGTGGATGGAATGTGTACGTGGCTGCGTGCGGGCGCGCGAGCGCTTCGGCGATATGCCAATGAAGGATTGGTGGGACCTCGCTTTGCAACTTTTTGCGGAGAGCATTCAAACCGAAGACAAAGTGGAAGGCGCTTTGGAACTGCAGGGCTGGCTTGAACTCGCGTGGGAAAATGCCCCGCACCTGCTCGTCGGCGGATTGAATGATGGACGGGTGCCAGAGGCCGTGGTGGGTGACGCTTTTTTGCCCGAATCGCTGCGTATCCGGCTGGGGCTTGCGACCAACCTCACGCGATTTGCGCGCGACGCGTACCTGTTGCAGGCAATGGCATCGTCGCGCCAAGCGGGTGGCCGGCTCGATTTGTTTTTCGGGAAAACCTCACTCACGGGCGAACCGTTGCGGCCTTCGCGGTTGCTGTTGCGCTGTGCCGATGAAGAACTGCCTTCGCGGGTTTCCTATCTTTTCGGGACACCGGAGAAAAACGAACAGCCGATTGCATGGACGCGAGCGTGGCAGCTTCGTCCGCGCCGCGAAAATCCCCCCGCCCGGGTCGCGGTCACCGGTTTGCGCGCGTGGCTGGCGTGCCCGTTTCGTTTTTATTTGAGCTATGTGCTGAAGATGAAACCGGTTGATCCGGCAAAAAACGAATTGGACGCATTCGATTTTGGGACGCTTTGCCATGCAGCGCTCGAGGGGCTGGCGGGTGTGGCGATGCGGGATTGCGCCGATGAGCGAACGCTGAGGGATTTTTTGCTGACGGAATTTGATCGTCAGGTGCGCGACCGGTACGGCGTCGAGCTCTCGCTGCCATTGTTGGTGCAGCTGGAATCGGCGCGCCAACGTCTATCCAAGGTGGCGGAAGTGCAGTCGATCGAACGCGCGGAAGGTTGGGTGATCGTCGCCGTTGAAAAGAAAATCGAAATTGAGTGCGACGGGATCGTCATCAGTGGACGCATCGATCGCATCGAGAAAAATGAGAGAACCGGTCAGGTGCGGGTGCTTGATTACAAAACGTCTGACACCGCAGTTTCACCATTCGATGCGCATCTGCGGTCGCTGCGCTCTGATGGGAATCCGCCGGCATGGGCGCGGATTCAGGTGGAGGGGCGCGAGCGGGTCTGGGCGGATTTGCAGCTGCCACTTTACCGTCACGCGCTGGCGGCTGAATTTGGAGCGAATGTGACGTTTGCGTATTTCAATTTGCCCAAAGCCGCGGGCGAAACCGGACTGCGGCCTTGGGAGGATTTCTCCATCGAGCTGCAGGAGTCGGCGATGCAATGTGCGCGCGGAATTTGCGCGGCGATCAAAGCGGGTGAGTTCTGGCCGCCGAATGAACGGATCAAGGCCGACTACGATGATTTTGCCACGCTGTTTCAGCATGGTGTCGCGGCCAGCGTTGCGTGGGAGGAGGCGCCATGAATCCCGCGCGCCACCTTATGATCCGCGCATCCGCGGGATCGGGTAAAACTTTTGCACTGACGAATCGTTTCGTCGCCCTGCTCGCGCATGGCGCGGCGCCCGAAAAAATTGTCGCGCTAACTTTCACGCGCAAAGCAGCGGGTGAATTTTTCGATGAAATTCTCAACAAACTTGCGCGTGCGGCGAGTGAGCCTGCATTTGCGAAAAAGCTGGCGGCGGAGATAGGTTTGCCCGGATGGACGCCCGGCGAATTTCTCGGACTGCTGCGGAAGGTCGTCGACGCCATGCCGGTGCTGCGGTTGGGAACACTCGACGGTTTTTTCGCGCGGATCGCACGAAGTTTTCCCCTGGAACTCGGTCTCGGGGGAAAATTTGAATTGCTCGAAGAACACGGTGTGCGGATGGAACGCGCGCGGGTGTTGCGGCAGATGTTCGCGCATCGGGGGGAGCTCGATGATGCCCAGAAGGAATTCGTCGAGTCTTTCAAGCGCGCGACTTTTGGCCGTGAAGAAAAACGGCTCGGCGCGCAGCTCGATGCGTTCCTTGACGATCACCAGGAAAAGTTTCTCTCGGCATCGGAGGGTGCGTTGTGGGGGAATGCGAATAAGATCTGGCCGGAAGGAAATCGCTGGCTCTCGAAAAAAATCGATGTGGCGGCGGCGTTGAAAGTATTGCGGCGATGGCTGGAAGGGAGTGGTGAGCCCGAAAAGCAGCGATTGCGCTGGCAGAATTTCTTTTCTGAAGTTGAAACCTGGCGGCCGGGTGCTCCGCCGGCGCGGGAGCTGGCCTATGTGTTGGAGAAAGCACTGGCAGCCTGGGACGACTTGGAGCGGGGAAGTGCCGTGTTGGAATTCGACCGGAAAAAACAGGAGCTTGGCGCGCCCGCGTGCGAGGCATTGAGGGAAATTACGACGCATGTGGTGGGAGGTGAATTGGCGCGGCGATTGGAAACGACGCAGGGAATTCACGCGGTGCTGAAATCGTATGAAGGCAATTACGACGCGAGCGTGCGCCGGGCGGGAAAGCTCACCTTTTCCGACGTGCAGCGCCTGTTGATGCCCGGTCGCGCGCCGGTGCTGACGGGCGAGGCGGTGGCGGGGAATGGGCGGCTGTTTATCGACTATCGTTTGGACGCGGAGATCGATCATTGGTTGCTCGACGAATTTCAGGATACGAGCGTGGGGCAGTGGAGCATTCTGAGTAATCTGGTGGACGAAGCGGTGCAGGATCCCGCGGGCGAACGCAGTTTTTTCTGCGTTGGCGATGTGAAGCAGGCGATCTTCACTTGGCGGGAAGGCGACCCGCGGCTTTTTCAGGATATTCTGAATCAATACAACGCGGCGCAACCGGGGACGATTGCCGAGGGAAAGCTGGTGGATTCGTGGCGTTCCGGGCCTGCGCTGATTGAGATGGTGAATGCGGTTTTTGGCCACAAACCGGTGATCGATGAATTGTTTCCCGCAACGGTGGCCCAGCATTGGAATCAAGAGTGGGCCGATCATCACAGCGCGGTTCCGGATCGGAGCGGTCAGGCCGCGTTGCTTTTAGCCGATGACGAAGCGGGGCGGCGACAAGTGATGCTGGCGCTGCTCCGGGAAATTCGTCCGTTGGAGCGTGGGCTTACCTGTGCGGTACTCGTGCAAAAAAATTCCACGGCTGCGGAGGTCGCGGATTTTCTCCGAAAAAACGACCTGCAGGCGCTGGCCGAGTCAGATTTGCATGTATGCACGGACAATCCGGTGGGGGCGGCGCTGCTGGCGTTGGTGCAGGTGGCAGGTCATCCGGGTGATACACTGGCGTGGGAGAATGTACAAATGACGCCTCTGGCCGGAGTGTTGAGAGAAGCGGGGATTGAAACTCCGTCGGCGCTCGCCGAAACCCTCCTGGCGCAAATTCATTCGCGCGGATTTGAGCAAATGGTGGAAATCTGGTGGCGGCGGCTTGAGGGCATTCTCGCTTCGCGCGATGAATTCAGCCGTCTCCGCGCGCTCCAGTTCGTCGAGGCAGCCCGGGTATTCGACGAAACGGGCAGTCGTGATATCGCTGAATTTACCGCATTCATGGAGCGTTACACGGTCCGCGACGCCGAGAGTGCATCGGTCATTCGCGTCATGACGATCCACAAGTCGAAGGGATTGGGTTTCGATGTGGTGGTGCTGCCCGACCTGGAAGGGCGCAAACTGGATCAACGTCGGGATGGCCTGGCTGTGCAAAAAAATCGCGCCCGTGAAGTGGAGTGGATTCTCGATTTGCCCAACAAACTTTTCCGCGAGCACGATTCCGTGTTATCCGGACACGTGGCCGAAGCGGAAGCCGAGGCAGGCTACGAAGCGCTTTCATTGCTGTACGTGGCGATGACGCGGGCGAAACGCGCGATGTATACTATTATAGAGCCTCCGGGAGACTCCAAATCGCTCAATTATCCCAAGGTGTTGGCCGCCACACTGGGAGCGGCGCCGGTAAGAATTCAGATTGGGGCGCTTTCACTTGGAGGAGTTTGGAGTGCGGGCGAGGCGGATTGGCATGCTTCAATCAAGGCGGATGCGTTTCAGTCGCTGGCGCCACGCCCGGTACTTCAGGTGGAGCTCAATCGCGTGCAGCGGGCGGTACGTCACGCGGCGCGCCGACCCTCCGATGGCAAGCACGGCACGATCAGCGCGGCTCCGTTGTTTGCGTTAGGGCAGGGTGGATCGGCGGATTTCGGGGCACAGCTGCACGAGTTGTTGGCGGAAGTGGAATGGTTTACGCCTGAGGAATTGAAGCGGTGGGAAGACAAGTGGTTGAGCAGTGGCGTTGATCAAAAAGCTGCGGAAGCTGCCCTCAGCTGCCTGTGCGCTTCCACGATGACGGACGTTTGGAGGAAGCCGGAGGTGCGCGGGGACCTTGGTGCTGAAGTCTGGCGCGAGAAACCGTTCGAGATTGTTTTGGATGGAGTGTGGTTTACCGGAGTATTTGACCGGGTCGTGGTCAAGCGGGGCGCGAGCGGGCGCGCGGTTGAGGCGTGGGTGATTGATTTCAAGACCGATCGCATACCACCGTCGGGCGAGGCGGAATTGGTCCAAAAACATGAGCCGCAGCTTGGCTTGTACCGCCGGGTCGCGGCGGTGTTGACGGGGTTGCCGGTGGAATCAGTAAGATGTTCGCTGGCCCTGGTGGCCTCGCTCAACGTGGTCGACGTTAGTTTCGTTCCTTAAAATTCGCGCTTTACACGACGCCAGCCGGCTTGCACGTTGACCCTTCACAAACTCTTTTACCATGGGAAATCTTAAGAAGAAACGACGTCTCAAGATGTCGAAACACAAACGCCGGAAGCGCCTGAAAGCGAATCGCCACAAGAAGCGTACTTGGCAGAAATAAGCTGTCCGAACTTCCCGATTTCATTTTCCAAACCCGCCGCTCAGACGAGCTGCGGGTTTTTTTTCGCCAACGTATGGCGTTACCTCGTGGTTGTAAAAAATCGGGAAACTATTGCAGGTTAGCGACTCGGTACTGGGTTTCGTCTTGTGAATAGTCGTGTAAACCCCTACTCGTTTTTTATGTAAATTCTCATCGGTTTCTGCCGATGCAGCATTTGCCACCGACACCGGTAGGTCAGCAACCCCTTCATCTACACCCAGCCCCGTCATGTTATTCGCAAAAAAATCCAAGAATTTTTGCGTGGAAGTCGGCGAACAAGCGACCTTGGTTGCACGCTTTATCCAAACCGAAGAAGATCGTATTATTGAGGAGCTGAAGGAATTTCAGACCAGCGATACGGCTGGTTTGGCGGATTGGATCAAGGCATCCGAAGGCAAAGGTGCCACCGGGTTCGCCCATGCGATCTGTGGAATCTATCCGGCAAAACGCATTGTTCGCCGTCAACCGGTGGATCAGAAGAAGGTTAAAGAGCCCACTTACTTCAATGAGTTGTACACTCAGCAATTTAGGATCGAGCCGGACAAGTATGCGATTCAAGTCCTCAGCCATAGTGATGGCAGTCCTTGCGACCTGACCAAGGGAAACCAAAAAGAAGCATTTTTCTGTGGTTTACCCATCGACGATATTAACGAGTCGCAGGATAAATTCCTCGAAAGAGGAATCTATCCGGAGCGCTTGGAAATCGGAACAGTAGCGGCTTTGGGAGGGTTGATTAACTATTTGAAGTTTAAACAGAGCAAGACGCCGGTGTTGGTCTTGGAAATGGGTAACGAAGGGACGCAAAGCTATATTGTGAGCACGGACGGGGTGGATATTTCGCGTAGTATTCCCAACGGCATTTCCTCAATGATTCCCGTGGTTCAAAAAGAGCTCGGTCTGAAAGACCAGGACTCGGCCATGAAATTATTCTATTCGAATACCTTCGATTTCACGAGCATGGGCGGCACGTTGGTGAAGAAGCTCCATAAGGAACTTCAATCGCTGATAGGATTTTATGAGGTACAGACCGGCCAGTCCATTGGATACGTGTTTTGCACCCAGTTACCCGGTAATTTGAGATGGCTAAGTGCGACTATGGCGGGAGCCCTTGGCGTGCCGCAGCTCAAGATTGATATGATGCCGTGGCTCGAATCTTTGCACGTCAAACTAGGGGAAGGAGCCAGTTCAACCTCGTTCGATGAAGGTTGGATGGGACTTTTCTCACTGATGGTTTCCCACGAAAATGCTGTCGCTACCCAAAAAAAGTGACGATCAATCGGAAACGGAGCCGCTCTGGCATCCTAATTTCCGTAATTTCGAACGGTTGCCCGACACGAAGGTCGTGCGGACGACTTTCTTTGTTAACACCGCATCGATCGCCATTACTCTCGCGCTCGCCATGTGGGTGTTCTATCGCGAATATCACATTCACACGCTTGAGCAGCAGATTGTCGGCGCCGAGCAGCAGATCAGCTCGAATACAAAGCAGAACGCGGAAGCGCTGCGCTTGAATAAAATATTCGTCGCAGAGAATCAGAAAGTGACCGAGGCGGAGAATTTTTTGCAGGCTCCCATTAGTACTTCGGAATTCGTGAAAGTCATTGGCCAGACTATGCCGAAGGAAATTCAGATCGATTACATCGAAACTAGAAGTCAGCTTTTTATTTTGAGGGGTCTCGTTGCAGGAACCAAGGATCAGGCCAGCGGCAGCGCCTCAACCTATGTGGAGTTGCTTCGCACCAATCCGCGTTTGAGCTCGGTTTTCGAATCGACTTCGTTGGATAAACTCACGCCGTCTTCAAGCCCCGGCACGTTGTCTTTTGAAATCTCGCTCAAAGTAAAAGTAGGAGGGAAAAAATAATGACCTCGGCGGATTTAGTGGCATTGATAAAGAAACAGCCGGTCGCGTCTGGAGCGCTTATTGTGTGTATTGCTCTGGGAGGCGTTCTCTATTTCAGGAGCAGTCAGATCGATACTGACCAGGCTGACTACGATGAAAAAGCGGCCCACGCCGCCAAAATTATTTCGAATGTTTCCGCGGCGAAAAATCTGCCTGAGCAAGTTCAGGAGATTCAGGCCGCAACCAAGGAATTGGAAAGCCGCCTCGTCCGTGGGGGTCAGCTTGCGATCAACCTGCAGTATTTCTACAAGCTGGAAGCCGAAACCAACGTAAAGTTGATTGATGTCAGGCCAAACGCCGTGCCGAAAAGCAATGGAACGGCATACGTTGGCATTCCCTTCTCGGTGACGGTTCAGGGTTCCTTTAACCAGGTGATGCTTTTCCTTAATCGTTTGGAAAATGGCCGGCACTTTTGCCGGATCACTAATACGAATTTTAATCGCAGTTCTGCTGGAGGAGCGGATGCGGTTCAAAACGGAATGATCGTTTCGCTCAACCTCGACCTCCTGGGCCAGCCATGAACGCTCCACGCGCCAACCGAATTCAAGCACACGCAGTGCTCCTCGTTGCCCTGGTTGGGCTTCACGCCACGGCGGCCGATTCGGATGTGATGGCACCCATCCAAAGACAGCGTGCTTTGGACGGGGCAAAAAAACTTGTGGCCGTGCGAGAGGTGCCGCCCGTTGTGGCTGATCCGTTTTATTCCGTCGCCTTCGCCGAACTAATCGCGGGCCCGGGTGCAGCTCCTGTCGTCAACGCCGCTCCCGTCGCCAGACCAAAAACCGATCTTGAAGTGTTGCGCGCGATTGCCGCCAGCTTGAAGCCCACCGGCAACTTTGTCGTGGCCGGACAGAACACATTGGTCTTCGGTCAAAAGAGGGTCAAAGCGGGCGGCCTCATTACTATTACCTTTGAAGGCACTGAATACACTCTAGAAATCACCGCTATTGAACGTACAAGCTTTTCCCTCCGACTCAATCGCGAGGAATTTACCCGGCCTATCAAATAACATTTGAACTATGAGCACACGCATCATCATCACCGCGCTACTTACCTCGGCACTCACCATGCCGGTCTGGGCGCAAACTGACGCAGCTCCGGCTGCTGCGCAGCCGCCATCGGCCGCTGCTGCTCCCGCCCCAGCGACAACCACGACCACCACCCCTGCCGTTGTTGCCGCGCCTGCTGCTACTCCGGCCGCGGTGAATCGTGACAAGGATACTTTGTCGGTGGATTTCCCCGACGAAGATATCAAAACCATTCTGCGCAACGTCGCGGATCTGTTCGAGCTCAACCTGGTCGTGCCAGACACCGTCACCGGCAAGACGACCATTAAGATGCACGACGTGACGTGGCGTCAGATTTTTCACAATATCCTTGCTCCGATTAATTTTACGTACGTCGAAGAGGGAAATATCATCAAAATTGTGAGCAATGAAACGCTTCAGCAGGAGCCGGGAGCGACCGAAGTGTTTATTTTGAATAATGCCAAAGCGGCGGACATCAAACCCACGATCGACGGATTGGTCGATGCGGCCACTGGTGGTAAAATCGTTATCGACGGTCGTAGCAACGCCCTCGTGATCACTGAACGGCCTTCCCGCATGAATCGGATTCGCGGAATTATCGAGCAACTCGACAAGGCGACGGATCAAGTAATGATCGAGTCGAAGTTCGTGGAAGTAACGGATCGCGATATCCGCAACATCGGCGTCAATTGGGCCTCACTTTCCGGGATGCAACTTGGAGTTGGGAATATGTCGCAGACCTTCTCCCGGAGCCGGGGGCAGATTTCGAGCAACGGAACCAATTCCTCTAACGGCAGGGTCACCACCGACACGCAAACCTATACAGGTCCCGTTGACACTAAGACCACCACGATAACATCAGGGACCACACTCACTAATCAAACGACAACAACAACTGACGCTGCTGGTAACTCGGTTACGAATACGTCGCCCGTCACTGTTCCCACGAATTCTACAAATATTGTAAGTGTCCAGACCCCTGCGACGATTGGAGAAACGGGAACCGACACCATTTCGAGCGCCCTTAACAACCTCGCCTCGCTTACCAACACCGGTGGCACATCGCGACTGGCAAGTGCGGTTTTCTCGGCTTCCGATTTCAACATCATCGTTTCAGCGCTCAAATCGCAGAACAACACCAAGATCGTTTCGAATCCAACGGTGGTTACGCTTAACAACACGGAAGCCACCCTGAATGTCGGCCAGGAATTTCCGGTCCCGAGCTATACCTACAATACCGAGCGCGGCACTTTTGAGGTTTCCGGTTTCACCTACAAACCAATTGGTATCATCCTGAAGGTTACACCGCAAGTGAACTCCCAGGGGATTATCAAACTTTCGCTTGAGCCGGAAGTAAGTCAGCGCAATGGCGAAACCACCTTTAACGGTGCCGCTCTTCCCATCGTCGCTACCCGCAAGGCTAAAACACAGGTTTCGCTCAAAGATGGGTACACAATGGGTATCGGTGGCCTGATCGCCGCTTCGACTAACCACGGCGGAACCAAGGTTCCTGTGTTGGGCAACATTCCTGTGCTGGGACGCCTCTTTTCGTCCAAGGCTGTGAATGACGAAACCACGAATCTCCTCATTTTTATCACGGCCAAAACAGTAACTTCGGATGGCGCGTCGCCTGAGGAAGTGTTTGATCCTCGCGCGATCAAGGCGGTGGGAATGTCCAAGGAAGACCTCCCAGGCAATCGTGCACCCAAGGGTGTCAGCCTTTTTGCTCCTGCTCCCGCTTCCGAGAAAGAGCCATAAAAGCGATACTGTATCATCTGATTTTCAAGACCGGCGGTTTCCGCCGGTCTTTTTTTGTGGGTTGCTGCAGACTGCGAGGGTAAACTTCTTCTCGTTGTAAGAATCGCTGCTATACAGAGGACGAGCGCCTGCGATTTAGTATTTGTTAGCCATTTGGACGAATGTTTCTAGCGTGGATTAATGGTTGGCCCTGAATCCCATCCTTTTTCCTCCCAACCCCACAGTCCCGAAGATTTGTTCGTTCGTATCCGTCCCCAGATGGCGGCGCTCGATCGTTTCATGCGTCATCAGGTGGATTGCTTCGAAGCGGAAATTCGGAACAGGGCGGCCTATTGCCTTGATACGACGGGCAAGCGACTGCGTCCCTCGATGGTGTTCATTTGTGGCTGGCAGGGCGACGGCGTGGTTTCTGAGGAACTCGTGCGGGCGGCGGGTGTGGTGGAGATGGTCCACCTCGCGACGTTGGTCCACGATGATATAATGGATAAAGCCGACTTGCGTCGTAACCGTCGCACTGCCGCGCGTGAGTTCGGTCCGGACGCAGCAGTTCTTTTGGGTGATGCGCTCTTTTCGCAAGCCCTTCATGTCGCGTCGCAGTTCCCAACCACCGAGGTGTGTCGAATGGTCTCTGAATCCACGCGCAAGGTCTGTTCCGGTGAAATCATGCAAACCCTGCGCCGGCGCGATATCAGCATCTCGCTCGCGGAATATCGTCGCATGATCGATTTGAAAACTGCGGAGCTTTTCCGGGTGTCATGTTTTCTGGGCGCCCGTCTCTCCGGGCATACTGAAAGCTTTGCGCGGGCGGCGGATCAATTTGGGCATCACTTGGGAATTGCCTACCAAATTTACGACGATCTCGCGGATTTCGTCGGGGAAGAAGACAGGATTGGAAAAACTCTCGGCACAGATTTGGCGACTGGTAAACTGACACTCCCTTTGATGATTTTGTTGGAACTTGTGTCGCCGGAAGAACGTTCCGCCATTATTACTTCTTTGCGGGGAGGACAGCCTCTTGGGCTGGCCGCCAGCCGACACCGCATGCGCGAGCTCGGCATTGCCGAAAAAGTGCTGCTTGCGATCGAAGACGAATTGACCGTCGCGACACGAAGTCTTGCGCCATTCCAGGAGTTGGCCCCGGTGCCTTTAATGCTGCAGCTGGGCAGTTTATTGAAGGCGCAGGTGGCTGCGTTGCAATCTTCCGCGCCCGCTGCTTAATTTGCGTTTGCCTGACGATTTGTGACTGCTAACCTGCCTACCGCCTGATGAATTTGTCCAAGGTATTTACCAAGGCCATAATCTCCTCTCCTGAACGCCAGCAAGAGGCGGATTCGGATTTTCTCGTGGTTAAGCAAGTTCAGGCAGGCGACGTAGCGGCATTCGACAAACTGATTCTTAAATATCGCGAACGTCTCTTCGGAGTGGTGTATAATCTCACGTCGAATCGAGAGGACGCGTCAGATTTGACGCAGGAGGCATTCATTAAGGCTTTTCAGTCGATTAATCGATTTCAGGGGAATTGTTCGTTTTTCACCTGGCTCTATAAAATCGCCCTGAATACGACGCTTAGTCACCTTCGTAAGAACCGCTTGCGCACTTTTTTTAGTTTGGAAAAACTCAACGCGGAAGGCGGGGATGCCCATTTACTTGAGCATCTGACCGACAGGAAAGGCGCAGATCGGGACACTTACTTGAAGGAGCTTCAGGAAAAATTGAACGAAGCACTGCAAAAATTGTCTATCTCACACCGAACAGTGATTACGTTATTCGAAATCGATGGCCTCAGTCACTCAGAGATCGCCCAAGTCGTGGGCTGCTCTGAAGGCACCGTCCGTTCCCGGCTCCACTACGCAAAGCAATTCCTGCAAGGCGAAATGGGCAAATATCTTAGCTCATAAACTGCTCATGCCAGACTTAGATCATCAGTCAAAAATCACCATCGAGGACCTGCTGCGCCTCAAAAAAGTCGAACGTCCCTCTGCTGATTTTTGGGTGACTTTTGAGCGTGAATTACGTCAGAAGCAACTTTCCGCCTTGGTGGAAAAACGTACGAGCTGGCGGGATATCCCGCAATTTTTTGTCCGTCGGGCTTATCTTCCAATTGGAGCGACCGCGATTCTCGCATTCACGTTGGTCTCGATCAAATTTTATAGTTCGAGTGCAGTCCCCCAAGTTGCTGAGTCGACCACTGCATCTACTTCGCCGGTGAAATCGGATTATGAGGCTCCCGTGACTTCGTCTGCGGAAGTCGTATATATTTCTCCGTCGGTAAGTTCTCCCTTGGTTAACCGTGCCGACCAAACGGTCGCGTTAACTGAAGTTTCCACGGTGCATTCGTCACCTCAGCCCACCGCTGAATCGGCAACAGATGCTTTGCAGCCACAGTTTGTGCCCGCTTCGGAAAATTCTCCGTCGGCGCGTTCAATAGCGGCCAATTATGCTCGTTTGGAACAGTCCGAGCCAGAACTCATTAATTCCGTCCTCGGTAGCCGGCTCAGTGCGCCTTCGCGGCTCCGTGCCGCCACTTCGACGCCGGTGGTCGAACTCGCCTCTTTGCAGACAGTCAGCTCAAAACGCACGCGACTTTTGGCGCGCTACAATGAACGTCAACCGGCTGCTGACTTGACAGCGCCTGACGCGGTGCGTGAACGAGTGTCCCGCCGATTGGGTGACAGCGATTTTAACGACCACTTCAACCGGGGCGTAGGCCTGAAGGGCGACAAGGTTTCGCTGAAATTCTGATGAGTTAAGTTTCCCCTGAAACCCGCTGCGGCGGGTTTTTTTTGTTTTTCCCGTTTGGTTCCGTAAGCTGACTTCCATGAGAACTGAACGCGATTCGATGGGCGAGATGGCTGTCCCCGACGAGGCCCTGTATGGCGCATCCACCCAACGGGCCGTGCTTAATTTTCCGATCAGCGGCTACCGACTTCCGGAGGATTTTATTCGAGCTTTGGGACTCGTAAAATGGGCCGCCGCCGCCGCCAACGAAGAGCTTGGGGCCCTGACCCCTGAAAAAAGCCGCCAAATCCGGGAGGTCGCGCAGGAAATTGCGGACGGACACCTTCTCGAGCATTTTCCGATCGACGTTTTTCAAACCGGCTCTGCCACCTCGACGAATATGAATGCGAACGAGGTGATCGCAAACCGGGCCAGTCAACTCACAGGGAATCCCGTGGGTACCCAAAAGCCGCTGCACCCAAACGATGACGTCAACTTGAGCCAGTCGTCGAATGATGTCATCCCAACCGTTTTGCATGTGAGCGTTGCGGTGGCGTTGACCGGAAAACTTATTCCCGCTCTCACGAAATTGGCCAAAGGCCTGCGCAGGAAATCTTCCGAGTGGGAGGGGATCGTCAAGATTGGGCGCACTCACCTGATGGATGCCACGCCGCTCACGCTCGGTCAGGAATTTTCGGGCTACGCCCGGCAAGTGGAGAAAGGAATCGACCGTTGCCAGCGCGCCATCGATTCCCTCCAGGAGCTGGCGATTGGCGGCACGGCGGTCGGAACCGGAATCAACGCCGATTCGCGTTTCGGCAAAACTGTCGCGCGAATTTTGTCCGGGAAGACTGGCCTCATTTTCCGCGAAGCGGAAAATCATTTCGAGGCGCAAGGCGCGCGGGATGATTGCGCTGAAGTGGCGGGTCAGTTGATCGCCGTCGCAGCGGGATTGACGAAGATAGCCAACGACGTTCGTTGGCTCGGTTCGGGTCCGCGGGCAGGTCTCGGTGAGTTGAAATTGCCTGCGACCCAGCCCGGTTCATCGATCATGCCGGGCAAGGTGAACCCGGTGATGAGCGAAATGCTCGTTCAAACTTCATTATTCGTGCACGGACTTTGTCAGACCGTTCAAGCGGCAGACAGGGAAGGGCAGTTTGAATTAAACGTTACGCTTCCACTGATCGCGCATTGTCTGCACGAAAGTATCCGGTGCCTGAGCAATGCAGTTAATGTTTTCACTGCCGAATGCGTAACTGGCCTTCAAGCAGACCCCGCGCGTTGTCGCGAGCTCGTGGATCGTTCGCTGATGCTTGTGACCGCGCTCAATCCCCATATCGGCTATGACGCCGCGGCAAGTGTGGCCAAGGAAGCGCACGTGACGGGAAAAACTTTGAGGGAAATTGTGCTCGAACGAAAACTCATGGATGCCTCGTTGCTCGACCAGGCACTTGAGCCGCTTTCGATGACAAAACCGGGTGCCGGAAAACTCGGCGCGGGCGGAGGCTGATCGATGATTTATCAAGCTACGCTCACTGTTCGTACCAGCGGTCAAGGTCCGGTGGAAGTTACCGACGAAATCAGCCGGGAATTGAACAAATCAAAAATGAATCGTGGCGTCGTAAGCGTGTTTTGTCAGCACACCAGCTGCAGCTTGGTCACGATGGAAAATGCCGATCCTTCGGCATGGGCTGATCTGCAGGCGTGGCTAAGTCGACTCGTGCCGGAAAAAGATCCGCACTTCCATCACACGCTGGAAGGTCCCGACGACATGCCGGGCCACATCAAGATGGCGCTCACTCGCACGAGTGAAACCGTACCCTTCAGTGATGGTGAATTGCTCCTGGGAACGTGGCAGGGAATTTTTCTCTGGGAACATCGCCGTGCTGCTCACCAGCGTTCCCTGATATTGACCTTTATCGGCGACTAGCGGCACGCAAAAAAGACTCTGCCCCGTATTTCCAACCCGCCGGTGGCGGATCTGGAGGGACTCGAACCCCCAACCCCTTGGTTCGAAGCCAAGTGCTCTATCCATTGAGCTACAGATCCAGGTCACTGCCTTGGCTAACCGGAATTGGTGGGCGGGAAAGCAAAATTTTGGTGATTTGAATTATAAATCAGGAGGAAGCCGCACGAAGAGGGCGCGCAGGATTTTATAAATTCTCCTTTTCGTGTGTTTCATGGGCCATTTCAGGATATAGGTTCGGTGAATGAGCGATCATTTAGATATTTCGTCTGCGTCGAAGACCATGCCTTTTCGCGAGGTGCATTGCGCGGATGCGATCCCGTGGATGAAAGACCGGGGAGTAATTAGAGGAGCTTGCGCGGTGACATCATTGCCTGATGTGTCGGAGGTAAGTCTGCCACTCGCTCAGTGGCGGAAATGGTTCACGAGCGCGGTATCGTTGGTAATCGAAAGCGTTCCGTCGGAAAGCGCGGCGCTCTTTTTTCAGTCGGATATCAAGCGCGACGGCGAGTGGATTGACAAGGGAGCACTGGTGGTTCGCGCCGCTGAAGACGCAGGGGCAAAAGTTCTCTTTCATAAGATCGTTTGCCGGCGCCCGCCCGGAATGCTGACCATGGGACGGCCGGGCTACACCCACTTGATTGCAGTGTCCCGGGCGATGAAGTGTCCGGACGTATTGCCGATACCTGATGTTATCACGGATGCCGGACGCCAGCCGTGGGTGCGCGCGATGGGTGTTCGTGCGGCGGCGCACGCGGTTCGATTCGCGCTCGATCAGGTGGGCGCAAAAACAATTTTCGATCCGTTCTGCGGCGTCGGTACCGTGCTCGCTGTCGCTAATGGGTTCGGGCTCGATGCAATCGGAGTCGAGAAAGCAAAGAAACGGGCCGAACAGTCGCGGGCGCTGAAGGTCAGGGCGGATGAATTATAATTAAGGCGCGGTTCTACTTACTGGCCTGAGTCGGAGGAAGCGTTGTCTGCGCCGGCGCGCGGAACGACCGTTCTTCCTGGTCCGCCGGATCGGTTGACACGGGTTGATCGCGCCACAGCCAACGCATCATTTCGGGAAAGATGGCGCCGCCTTGTTTCTGGCCGTGGTTGCCGATGCCCCAAGTGTAATTCAACTCATAACCTTTTTTGTTGAGCGCTTCCTTTAGACGCACGTTTTGGTGAAACCAATCGCGGTTGGGGTTGGTGGGATGCCGGTTGTCATTGCGGCCGTCCTGCAGGAAAATCCGGATGGGTTTCTTTTCGCTCGCGGCGACGAGCTCGGGATAAATGTATTCCCCGCGAATATCGGTGTAACTGCCAACAAAGGTGATAACCTTCCGAAAATCATTGGGGCGGAACCACGCGGTCGCAAAGGCGGCGCAGCCCCCTGAGCTCGCTCCCATTATGCCGTGTAATTCCGGGTCAGGCGAGACGTTGTATTCTTTTTGGAGTGCAGGCATCAATTCCTCTACGATGACGCGCGCATATTTGTCGTTAGGTGGATTATATTCGTCGGCGCGATTAGTGGTCTTGTCGCCCCAATCACTCGGAGTGGGCTCGGGTTGATCGGGCCGGCGCCCGGGATTGATGAACACACCAAGCATGACCGGAATTTCACGGCGATAAATCAGGTTATCGAGTACGTTTTGCGCCTGGACGCTGCCCGGTTCAGCCATCATGGCCTGGCCATCATTGAAAACCATCAGCGCCGTCGGTTTCGCCGGATCATACTGTGCGGGAACGTAAACGTAATAGGTGTGTTGCGTGCCGGGAAACACTGAGGACGGCAGTATTTTCGCTTCCGAAAATTTTCCCTTGGGCACGCCCTCCATGGGCTGCGAATCGGGTCCGAGCCGATAAAACGAATCCATTTTTGGATTGGAAGGCGGTCGCGCCGGCGCGGTTGGATTCGCTGAGGCCGGAGCGGAATTCGACGGTGTTGTCGCGGTGGCTGGCAGGGTGGCTTGCGCGAACGCCAGATGCGTTGCCACGACGGAGCTCGAAAAACAGAGCAGTAATTTTTTCATGGGGTATTTGAAATCAATGACGGGCGTTTGACGTTTTGGTGACTGATTCAGTGATTTATTTGCCGTAAATCGGCGATTCTCATTATTTGCCTCCTCCGGGATTGAATCGCTACGGTTACACGTCAGGGTGGCAGGCAATCGCATGCCGGAAACCATCATTGTCGAAGGTCTCACCAACCAGGAATTTTTTGAGCGACACGCCGCGCCTGGTCGCATCGGATTGATCGGCGGGCCAGAGCTGATCAACCGGATAATCAGCCGGGCTCAACGCCATCTCAATGATGCTCACGAGTGGAGTCGTTGGTCGCACGCGTTTCTGTTTCAAGGGCGCCGTCACGATGGGCATCATTGGGTGATTGAATCGGACTTGGATATCAAATCGAAGCACATCCGTCTCGGTGTGCAGGAAAATCGCACGACGAAATATTTTAGCGACGCGACCAACTCCTGTGTTGCGGTGCTGGATTTCGGTCTGACGCCGGAACAGGAGCAGAAGGTCCTCGCGGCGGCACTTGAATTGGTTTCCGACGGCGTGCGTTATTCGTTACGGGAAATCGCTGGAACGGTGTGGGCGATGCGCCACCCGCGATGGCAACCGCGCGAGAATCTCCTCGCGCGCGAAAAAGCATTTTATTGTTCCGCTTTTGTCCGTCACGTATTCGGTCGCGCGGGTCTCGATCTGGCCGCCGGGATCGCGGAAAAAAATACGGCCCCCGAACACATCGCGACGACGCTTGTGCCCCACACGAAGTGGGTTATGGCCCGCGGTGATAACCCGACGAGTCGGGTCGGTCAGGTGGTGAAGCGAGTGAAGGCGAAATTGCGCAAAAAAGACTGAACGCGGAGGGAGAACATAGGGCGGCCGCGTTCGCAATTGGTGGCGGCGATGGCCGCAGCGCTCTTAGTACGCGATCAATTCCACGCTCTTGTAATAGATTTCCGCGCCTTCAGATTGAAGCAGGATTTTCCCGGAGGACACGTTGGCGTTGGTGCCGGAATTGACGAGGTGTCCGTTGACGTAGTGTTCAGTCTGGGTGCCGTTACAGATAATCTCCGCGATGTTCCATTCGTCACGCGGGCTTTCGAAATTGGCGGTGCGGGGAATGTGTTTCATGCCCCATTCGATGCTCGAGGGATTGGGTGAGTCGGTCGTAGCGCCATCGACACACCAGTAATCGCCGCAATCACCTTCCTGTACCTGGTATTCGAATGATTTTGGCCAGACCTGGTCGGGAATGCCTTCACCAAAATGATAAAGTATGCCGCTGTCGCGTTTGCCGGTGGCGCGGGGCGCGTATTGATGTTGGCCCCATTTGAACACCACTTTGAGATAATAGTTGGTGTACCCGTGTTCGGTGGCCAGGTAGCCCATGCTTTTTCCTGCGACGTGTAGAATACCGTTTTCGATTTTAAAATTTCCTTCGGGATCAACGTTTTTCCCGAGCTTGTCCAGATACGAGTACCAACCCTTGGTGTCAGTGCCGTTGAACAGGGAATGAACCCCTAATTCTCGAATCCAAATGTTTCGGAATGAGACCGGGTTTTTGTGCTCTTGCAGTACCAAGGGTTGCTGGAAGGGATGTTTCCCGTACTGGGATTGGCCGCGATGGCCGGTGCCGCCTTTGATCTCCACATGGTTTTGCACGAGCACGCCGTTGTGGAGCACGGTCACGAAGGCCGGGGTTTTTATCGTGCCATCATTATTAAAGCGGGGAGCGGTGTAGATAATGTCGTATGCCTGCCATTCTCCCGGCGGGAGCGAAGCGTTTACCTCAGGAATATGCTGTTTGTAGACCGCACCGGCCTGACCGTTGACATAGGTTGGATTGTTGTGGCTATCCAGGATTTGTATCTCGTAGCGACCCTGGAGAAACACGCCGCTATTTCCGCGACTCTGGCCGTTCCCCGAAACCATACTTGGAGTCCGCCATTCCAGGTGCAGCTGGCAATCCGCGAATGCCTGGCGCGTCTTGATGGCACCGCTTCCGGGCTTGACGGTGAGAATACCATTGTCGACTGACCAATTTGGAGCGCTGCCATTTTCCGTGCTCCATGCATCGAGCGTGGTTCCGTTGAAGAGCACGATGGCATCTGATGGCGGGGCTTGGTTGATTCCGGGCGTAACGAGTGCCGGCACGGGCGTCCATATTTCAGTCAGCTTGGGATCGTCCTGCCCGCAAAGCCGGACGATAAAAAGGGAAAGCACGAGCACGATTTTTTTCATTGTGGGGAAGAACTGATGACGTCCGGGAAACGAAGCCGGTCAACAGATCGTCGTTCGAATGACCGAGGTCAATCCCGCGTCAGCCGGGCCACCACCAACGGTCAGAAAGGGTGCGGCGCTGGGCCGAAAGTCTAGGCGGGCGGAAAGGTGCCACGCTTGCGTCCGGCGAGGGCCGGATTCCACACTTGGGACCTCATGACCATTCAGGATTTCATCGCAGTGTGGCAGGCACAGCCATTCCGGGCATTTCGGATCCACTCTTCGGGAAAAAGTCTGGCCGTGGGCTATCCGCTGGCTGCTGCGCTCACCGCGGACATGAAAGTCCTGGCGATTGCAGGCGACAGTCACTGCGAAACTTTTTCTCTCGAAAAAATCAGTGGCTTTGAAGTTTTCGGCGACCCGGTTTCAGTGGCCGATGCAGTAAATGGCGTTACGCCGGAAACTTTGGCGCGCAACGCCCAGCTGCTGACCGCCGCGATGCAATCGACGCCAATGCCCGGCGAAGAAACTGCACCCGCTTTGCGCTTTGATGCCGGCCAGGTGAAACTGCTTGGATACATTGCGAAAAAGGGAATTCACATGGTGGAGGCGGCGGTTGCAGCGAGCAGTGGCGACGGCCCGATTTTCGCCACGACCGGTACGCGCTGGAATCTCCATGGTCTGGAGCAATTCGAAAACGGCACGACACTCTATTTGCATCATCTCGATCATCCCGCGGTTGAACAGAGAGTGATTCTGTGGCCGCCCAACACGGGAACATTTGAAAGTTTTGGTGAAGCGACACCATTTGCCGAGATGATGGCCGAGCTGGCCAAACGGGACAAACGCCTGGCTAAAAAGCCGGCGAAAACCAAAGACCTGCCAGCAGCACATTTTAGAAAGATCCTGGCAACATATCCCGTGATTGAGGCCGATAGCCGCATCGATGCATTTGGTGACGAATTGGATGATGACGACTTCGACCGCTTCGAAATTCATCTGGTGCCGCGAATTTTGCCGGACGGTGTCGTGGTGAACAATCCTTGTCTGGTGGACGTACCGGCGGAGAACTTCATGTTCAATCTTACGGAGACGGATTGGGATGCGAAGTTTGCGCGAGGTGAGAAAACGATATCGCTCGTTCTCCAACATCCCAGCTTCCCCGGAAATGAATTCGAGATGGTCATTGATCCCTATTTTCTCACTGCCGACATTCCGAAGATCGGAGACGATCTGCCGCTTGGATTTATCGAGCGGGAACTTCGTAATTTTGTCCTCTACGAACGTTGGGATTTGCTGATCGGCGCGCTGCGAAGCGGACCCGATCGATTGAAACAGCCTGATTTGGTCGTTTCGCTCGCGGAGGGATTCCTCGCTGAAATGTGGGCCGGTGAAACGCGATTTTCGCTGCCATTTCTTCAGCCGCGGATTCTCGATGCCAGCGGAGCTACGCTGTTGGATTTCCGGGCGACGACGTGGGCTGCGTCTCTCGCGGCTGATGAGAAAAATCCGCTGCTCACGCTTCGTCTATGGAGTCACGAACGTGAGAATCGCTGCGCGGAACCTGGCTTCGATTTGAAATTGAATCTGGTGACCCGCCGGGTGACCTGCGCTGGGTACGAAGGATCGACCACGATCGGAATGGTCCAGGCAATGATCGAACACGTGCGCGGGTTGAAATGGCTAAAGGAGCAGCTTTCCGAATGGCTGAAGAAAGGACGGACGCTCCCTTTGCCATAATCGATCGAGTGCCGCGAATCTCGTTAGACGGGCTCGGAGGCTTCGGATGAGCGTTCGAGCATGCGCGTGAGATAATTTTGCTCGGGACCCACTTGGGCGAGTTTCAGAGCGCGGCGAAAACTTTCCGCGGCGGCGCGATCGTTTTTTAAGCGCCAGTGTAATTCGCCGACCACTGCGTGAAGCAAATAGTGCGATTCCAGCCGGTCACGGTTCGGAATTTCCGCGACGGCGTTCAAGCCGGCCTGCGGTCCGTGCAGATTCGCGACGGCGACTGCCCGGTTAAGCGCGACGATTGGGGATGGCTTGATGTGATTCAATGCATCGTAGTGCCGAACGATTCGCTCCCAATCGGTCGATGCATAGTCCGCGGTCGTGCAATGGATCGCGGCGATGCCTGCTTGAAGATGGTACTCGCTCAGCTCGTTGCCCTCAGCTGCGTCGGCGAGTTGCATCAAGCCGCGCTCGATGAGCGCGCGGTCCCATTTCGACCGGTCCTGATCATCGAGCCGCAACAAATCGCCATGTTCGTCCAGGCGCGCGGGAAAACGCGCGGCCGTCAGCAGCATCAGCGCGAGCAGGGCGTGGCTGCGTGGCGTACGTCCGGCGCGGTGAACCAGCAGCAGGGAAGTGAGACGCACCGCTTCGCGACATAGTTCTTCCCGGAGCAACCGTTCGCCGGCCGAGGCCTTGTAGCCTTCGTTGAACAAAAGATACAACGCGGCCAGCACCCCGTCGAGCCGCTCGGCGAGTTCCGGTCCTTCTGGAATCACAAAGCCCACGTCCAGTTCTTTGATTTTCTGTTTGGTGCGCGTGAGTTGCTTTTCTATCGCGGCTTCGCTGGTCAAAAAAGCCCGCGCGATTTCACCGGTGCTGAATCCGCAGAGTACTTTTAGCGCGAGAATTACCTGGGCGTCGGGGGCAAGTGAAGGATGACAGCACACAAAAAGCAACCGGAGTGCGTCGTCGCGAATTTCGTGCGCCGTTTCGAGTGCGACCGCGGGCGTCGCGTACGTTTGCTCGATATGGGTGATGATGGCCGGTTCCTTGGCGGTGGACATGCGTTTGTGCCGCAACGCGTCCTTCCCGAGATTCATCGCCACACGCGTAATCCACGCCGACGGATTTGCCGGCACACCGCCCATCGACCACGAATGCAACGCACGCAGCATCGCTTCCTGTGCGACGTCTTCTGCGAGCGTCAGATTATGAACGCCCAACAAACGCACCAACGCACCATGCAAGCGGCCGGTCTCGTGACGGAAGAAGTGTTCCACCAACTGGGCCGGCTGGGTTGCGGCGGCCGCCGATGCTGGAATTGCATCGTCGACTCGAGTATCTGGATTGGACGGCGCCACGAAAATTTCAGACCGACGATAAAGTTTGGGTGGCAGCGCCATGTCCGGCGGTGACGCCGAGATGACACGACGGCGTCATGGAGCGCACTTCAATGATCAAGCCGTACTCCAACCCCGGATGGCGCTTTGCGATCTCCGTGGCTTCCTCGAGACTGCTCACGAGTAATTTCACATACCCGCCGATCGCCTCCTTTGCTTCGGCAAACGGCCCATCGACCACACGCGAACCCCCAATCCCGGATACCATCCGGGTTTCTAATTCAAGGGGTTGACCCTCGACGGCTTTGCCCTGCGCGGCGAGACCGTCGTACCAGGCGTTCCAGCGTGTTACCAAGGTCTGGCGTTGCGTAGGCGATAAGTGCTGGTGGGTTTCCGGACCTGAGTTGCGGAAAAACAGCATGTAGGGGGCGGTGGTGGAAGCGGTGTCCATGATTTAATCCTCGCGATGGTTGAGTTGATGAAGGGTGGCTACTTTTACGACGTATCGTGGCCGGTAAAAAGGACATTTTCCAAAAAAATTATGTCGGATGTCCGGAACCCGGCCCTCCGTTCGTTGAGACTGTGAACGCCCGATTGAAATCACATTTTCCGCTTTCTCAATGAACGCTCAATTGACACCCTTTTCCAACCGCGAATTGGTTATTACGCGGGTGATCTCTGCGCCACGTGAACGCATTTTCAAAGCCTGGACCACTCAACTTCCCCTCTGGTGGGGGCCGCATGGCATGACCACGCCGGTCGTTCAGATGGATCTCAGGCCCGGTGGCATTTTTCGTACAGTCATGCGTGCCCCCGACGGAACCGAATACCCCACGAAAGGCATTTTTCTCGAAGTCGTCCAAAATGAAAAAATCGTCTTTACCGACGCTTACGATGCCGGGTGGACGCCTGCGGCGGATATTTTTTTTACGGCAATCACCACCTTTGAAAGCCTTTCCGATGGGAAGACCAAATACACGGCGCGGGCCATGCATTGGACGGTCGCCAATCGGGAAAAACATGAAAAGATGGGCTTCCATCAAGGCTGGGGTGAGAGCCTTGATCGCCTCGTGACTCTTGTTACCCAACCCTAAAATTCAAATCCCATGAATGCTGCCATGTCCTCAACCACATCTGATATTGCCGGTGCGAACAAATCGTTCACGCGCCATTTTCCCACCGTTGGCCGGATCCTGCTTGGATTTCCGCTTTTCGTTTTCGGATTGAATATGTTTTTCAATTTCATTCCGCAGCCCAAGACGCCGATGCCCGAGGGGGCGATGGCCTTTGCCGGCGCGCTGATGAACAGTGGCTACATGATGCAGCTGATCGGCGTGACCTTTTTGGTGGTGAGCACGCTGTTGCTGATCAATCGCTTTGTGCCGCTGGCCCTCGCGCTCTTTGCGCCATTCATCGTCAACAGCATCGCGTTTCATGTTTTCCTCGAGCACACGGGCCTGCCGATGGCAGCCGTTTTTCTGGCTCTTGAGTTGTATCTCGCGTGGGCCTATCGCGCCGCTTACCGCGGCATGCTCGCCGCCCGGGTGTCGCCGAATTAAGCTGCTCACTTCCTTCCGTCCAACCTCAACTTTCATTCCATATGATCGCTAAAATCTTAATCACCCTGGCCGCACTGGTCGTGATTGTTCTCATCGTCGCAGCATTTCAACCGGAGGATTTCCGCGTCGAACGTAGCATCGTTATTTCCGCGCCCGCTGTTCTGGCGTTCGAGCAGGCGAATGACCTTCACAAATGGCAGGAGATGTCCCCGTACGCCAAACTGGATCCGGCGGCGAAATATGTTTTTACCGGGCCATCCGCCGGGGTGGACGCCGCGATGGCATGGGTGGGCAACAGCAACGTAGGTGAAGGAAAGATGACGATCATCGAGAGCCGTCCGAACGAATTGGTCAAAATGCGGCTCGACTTTGAAAAGCCGTTCAAATCGACCGGCATAGCGGAGTTTACTTTCAAACAAGCGGGCGATCAAACCACCGCCACCTGGGCAATGACGGGCAAAAAGATTTTTATCACCAAGGTCATGTGCCTGTTTATGAGCATGGATAAAATGGTTGGCGGGCAATTTGAGGAGGGCCTCGCCGACCTGAAAAAGCTCGCCGAAGCACGAGTGAAAAAATAGGCGGGTAACGCATCCGCGACGGAGATCCTATCATGCCCAAATATGTTGACGGCTATGTTGTGCCAGTGCCACGGAAGAGGCTTCGCGCTTATCGTCGAATGGCGGCGCAGAGTGCCAAAATCTGGCGGGAGTACGGTGCGCTGGAATTTCGCGAATGTGTGGCTGAAGACCTCGCGGCGGAGTTCGGCACACCGTTCCCAAAACAACTCAAACTGAAAAAAGGCGAGACCGTGATGTTTTCCTGGATCACCTTTAAATCCCGGGCGCAACGCGACCGCATTAATGCGAAGGTGATGAAAGATCCACGGATTGCCGCCATGATGAAGGAGCCGGCGCCATTCGATTGCAAACGCATGCTTTACGGTGGGTTTATTGCGATCGTGGATGCCTGATTCCCATGGCCGATACTGAAACAGAAACGTGGTTGAAGAAGCTTTTGGTCTTTCGGGCCGAGCTGGCCGATCTCGCTTTTTCGATGGATCGGCGCGGTCGCGCGGAAGCTGCAGACGTCGCGATGATGGCTTTCGCTCGAATCGGGGAAATCTGCGAGGAACTGCAACCGCCGGGCGGTGATTCGCCAGCGATGGACGTGGATAAACAAAATGAAGGCAGAACGGTTTCAAGCGGAACGTAACCGTTAGTTTCGGATCAGAGATTGCGAAATCGGGCTGCAGCTGCAACCTGACCGTTTTCGTAACCATACCTCGTTGCCTTCATGAAAATATTCCTGCCATTCGCCTTGGGCGTAGTTCTGTTTGCCGGTTGTCAGAGCGCAAGTGAGCGCCCGCCGGAGAAATCTGCACCGCCGGTCACGACGGTGGCGCCAGACAAATTCTGGCCCGCAGATGGCGTCTTTCACGCGAAGGGTAAAACGTCTTCGTGGTCGGGATTCCGGGCCAAAAATGTGGAGCGCCGGACCTTGTTTGAACAGCGTCGCGAACAGGACCAGAACGGGATAATTTTTGTGGGCGACTCCATCACGGAAGGCTGGAAGACTCTCGGGCAGGATTTTGCCGACCTGTCAGTCAAGGTAGTGAACCGCGGCATCGGTGGGGATACGACGCCCAATTTGCTCTATCGCTTGAAGGAGGATGTCCTCGACTTGCATCCGCGCGCGCTGGTGGTGCTGATCGGCACGAACGATCTCGGGGAGCACACGACGCCGGCGGACATCGCAGAAAATCTCGGAGTTTTACTCGACCGCGTTCGCGCCGTTTATCCGAAAATTCCCATCGCGTGGTGTCTCGTGATGCCGCGTGGAGGCAACGATACGTACCCGGAAAGAATTCGTGAGTTGAATGCCCGCATTTACGGGCTCGCTGCCACGGATCATCGGGTAATTGTGTGCGATACCTTCGCGCCGCTCGCCCAAGCCGACGGCAGTTCCAAGCCGGAAGATTTCGTGCCTGACCGACTCCATTTAAATGCTGCCGGTTATTCGGTCTGGGAGAAAACGATTCATCCAATCATTGCCGGCTGGGAGTTGTCTCCGGACAAATAACCGCAACCCGCAGGATGATAATTTCTGCAACGCTCCTGTTGGTGGAGGCTTGATAAAAGTCCGCGGATTTACAGCATGGCGTGATGGAATTTGTCTCCGTTTCGCGGGCAGCGTGGAAAATTGTCCTCTTGATCGCAGTAATTGTGGGTCCACTTTCTGCCCAGAATCTCTTGCTGACGGAATACAAGGGGAAATTACTTCCGGTAGTCCGGGCGCGTGATAGCCGGCCGTTTGTCAACGTGGAGGGAAAACTAATGGCCGCCGAAGGCCGCCGTTTTGCTTTGCACAAGGTGGACGAGTACTGGCCGGTGTATATCGCAGTCCGTGACATGGATGTTAGCACCTCTTACCTGGATATGTCCGGTTCTGAAATTAACCACGAATTTCGGCTGCGGGCACGTCTTGAAACGCCGTATGTGCTCGAAGATGTCTTTATCGTGCTGGAGCTGGATACTGAATCTGCCGGCAAAATCCTTTTTCTGACAGAGGTGGGAAATATGGCACCGCGCGAGCCCAAGCATTTGGCGCTCCGGGTGCCGATGAGTTCCGGTTTGGGAGCCGGCCACTATTTCATTCATCTCTTCAGCAAGGGCGCCGAAGTGCTGCATTCCCAACTCGATCCCGCTTATCGCGACGCGGTGCTGGACGCGATGACGCGAAAACGGATTGAGTCGATCAAGGATTCAGGTCCAACCCTGCTAATGGGACCTCAACCAGAATATCCCGCGGCTTTGTTTAAAAACAAGGTCAGCGGCGAGGTGAAAATTTCACTGCGGATTGGGTCTAACGGACGCGTCTATGATCCGAAGATCGAAACGGCTTCTGATCCCGCTTTTGGCGACGCGGCGCTCACCGCCGTTCGCTTATGGCGCTTTTTGCCGAAAGTGAAAGGCGGGCGCCCGATGGAAACCGTCGCGACTCTACCCCTCACTTTTATGCCACCTGAGGAAAAGAAGAAATCATAGGACGGCGATCCCGGTTAAGCTGGGTCAGCTTTTCCGGAGATGGAACGGGATCAATTTTTCTCCGGCCCACTTTCATCCACCGCGGGGGCCGCCGTGCCGAGGCGTTTGAAACGATGGGCGATCAATCGGTAGAACTCGGCTCGCTTTTCCTTCGGAAGCACCGCACCGATGCGCCGAACCGTCTCGCGGAGCTCTTTCGTGACTTCCGCCGCAGCCTGGGTTCGCGTGGCTTTTACGTTGACCGCCGATTGGTCGAGGATCGCCTGCACCTGGGCTGATTGTTCCGGCGTTAACTCCAGCTGTTTGGCGAGATTTTTTCCGATATATTCCGCCGCACGGTCGGCAAGGCCGCGCGCACCGTTTTGATTTTGAACTATATTGCGAAAAACGCGAACGCCTGCCCAGGCCATGCCGGCCCCACCCACGCCTACGCCGAGGATGAAGATCGCGATCGCGATTAACCAGCCACGCCAACGGGAGTCGCTCATGATGCACCTCCGGTGCTTGGATCGATCAATTGAATCCATGGTAGTGACTGCCAGGAATCCCAGGCATTCCAAGTGGCTACCGCAGCAAGCGCGGCGGCGGCGGCAAGGCACCCGGGGATCATGCGGGTCGAGGGGAACAATGCGGAAATTTCCGCCGTCCATCCTTCACTGACGAGAGGGGCTGCTTGCGCATTCCGTACGATGCGCTGCAATGCGGCAACGTCCACGGCGGGGGCGACATCCATGCGCGCCTGGCGTAGCAAATTTTCCCAGCGGGGATCGGAAGGATCGAGAGGTGTATTCATGACGTTTTCGAGGTTTGGAAAAGTGATTTCAGCCGGCGGCGTGCGCGCCAGGCGCGCAATTTCGTGGCTGTGACGGTCCAACCGTATTGACCCGCGATGTGCGCGAGGCTCCAGCCTTCGAGATGGTGCAAGGTGAGCAAAGCGCGCTCATCAGGGGGAAGTTGAGCCAGCAGCGTTTTGACTTCGTTGGCCGCGCTGCGCGCAGCAGGATCTCCTCCGGGATCGATGGCTTCCGGTTGCAAGGCGTGCTCGTTGTCCGGAGAGGGCTCGACCGTCCAGCGCCGTCGGACTGTTTGTCGACGGAAATAGTCCCGTCCGGTATTGGTCGCAATTCGCATGAGCCAGTGAGCGAACGGCTGATCCCCGCGCCACTTCGGAAGGCCACGCACCATGCGGAGAAAAGTGTCTTGAACGAGATCATCGAGGTCGGTGCGGGTTTTGACGAACCGCCATAACAGTCGCGCCACTGCGGCTTGGTGACGTTCCACGAGTGTCGTCATTGCCGCGCGATCTCCCTGCTGTGCCTGCCGGGCAAGTTCGGCATCTGCGTCGGGCGTGGGGGAGCCGTCAACCGGTGCGGTCCCCGGATCGTGAAGGCCAGCCGTTGCATGATGGTGTGCCGATTTCAAACAGGCGATGAGTCAACGCGAGAATGTGCGTCCTCGCCGGTCAAACGCGAGGACGCATTGGTGCGCGTCTCGCATCAGGGTGTCGGCGGTGGGGTCTTGGTGGTGGTTTCGGTGCGTGTTACCGTGTTTCCTTCCTTAGAAACAGTAATGTCTTTTTCGAGCGCGCCGCCATTGGGACCGGTTTTTGTGACATCGCGCGTGAAGCCATTGTCGGTGTTCGTTCGGGTTGAGTCGTACGTGGAAGTTTTGCCATTGAAACCCGTGCGTTCGCCCGTCGTGGTGCGTCCGGTATCGGTTTTCTCGCTCGTGAAACTGCTGCTGGCCGTTTTGCCGTTGGCAAGGTTGGTTGAAGATGAACCGGTGCCGGTGCCGGTCGCCGCATCTTTTGAGCGCTCGGACTCGCGGGTGCTGATTTTGCCTTTTGGGCTGGTGTAGGTGGTGGACTTGTCGACTTTGCCCGGTTTGCGCGTGACCTCACGATCTACGGTGCCGTTGCGTGGGCCAGTGCCGTGAGTGGAACGTTCGCGCGCCAGGGCGTCGACGGGTAGGAGTGAAATGAAGGTGGCGGCGGCAAATACGAACACTGGGACGAAGGAGGAACGAGGGTGATTTTTCATGGTAAAGATTGGTTTTCGGATACGCCTTCCCAAACGCATCAAAAGCGTTTTGGTTTCGTGGCAAAATCGCTAAGAAATAAACCGGTCGCTACGTGTGAGTTGCGTGCATGTGGTCCGGAAGGAGTGTTCCCGATCGTTCGTTCCTTCACCTGGCTTTTACATTCTTGCGTGGCCCATTGCCGTTGACGCAGATTCACCCTTCCGTGGAATCATCTTCTAGTCGCTCATCGATTGCTTTTTTATGGCTTGGTCTCGGCGTGGTCCTTTGCGCAGTGGGCGCGAAACTCGCATTGATTCAGCGCTATGGTACGGATCAGCCCTATGCGGACCAATGGGCGGCCGAGGGAATGTATTTTTTGCGCGGTCCGCTTTACTACAAAATTGATCTGGCTCAACTCACTTCGTCGCACGCAGAACATCGTCCCGGCCTGACGCGGTTGTGGGTGAGGGCGGGGATCCTCGCGAACGGCGGACAGTGGGACTGCTTTGCAGAACTTGTGGTGAATTTGCTGATTTACGCTGCGTTTCTCGCGGTCGTATGGCGTTGGCTGGCCACCTTGGTGAAAGGCGCGCCGCTCGTTCTGACGGGCTTGGTGATGGCGGTGATTTTTGGCATGCCTTGCGCTTACGAGAATTTTCTTTGGGGATTCCAGTCGCAATTTCTTTTTCTGCTGCTGCTGGGCATGCTGCACATTCTCGGAGCAATCGGTGAAAAGCGGTTGGGAGTTCGCTGGTGGCTCGCCCACATTGCAGGGTTTCTCGGGCTTTTTTCCATCGCGGCGGGCGCCATGTCAGCCGGAGCTTTGGTGGTGGTGGCATTGGTGGAAATTTTGCGCGGCCGGCGAAACGCGTGGTCGTTCACGACCTTATTGGTGAATCTTGTTTTGTTCGGCGTGGGCTACTGGTTGTTGCCCGGTGACCTTCTTCAGGGATCGCGCATTGATCGGTTGGCGCAGGCCGTAAAGGGCACAGGTTATCTGCTTTCGTGGCCGTTTCCGGCCGTGGGATGGTGCATTCTCCTGCAGGCCCCGTGGGTTATTCTGTTTATCAACTGGTGGCGGGGTCGTGACGAACCGAATGTCGAGGGAGACGGTTCTCTGAGTGCCGTCGGGCTATGGGTGTCGACCATCGCTTTTGCCATCGCGTACGGTCGTATCCTAACTTCCGACAACATCGGCGTGCGCTATTACGATGTATTGGTGCTGGGCCTTTTTGTGAACGTTCCGGCGCTCATGCGCCTCGTGAGCCGGCATTCGTCTTGGCGTCGATTCATGTGGGGTGGCCTGGCGGCAGCGTGGTTCGTCGCGGTGGGCGCGCAATTGTGGCAATACAACCGGCCGGCCCAGCTCCGGGACATGTTCCAGTATCAACAGGGATTGGCGATCGAACAGCGAAAAGTGGTGCAGGAATTTCTTGTATCGAATGATCCGGCAAAACTGCAGGAGTTCGAAAATAACACGCATCGATATCCGCATTTCAAAACAACGCTCGATTTTTTACGGGACCCCAAGGTGCCGATGTTACTTCCACCGACCTTGACGCCAGATGGACACGAAAACGGATTGTCGCGCCTTACCAGACGGGTCGCCGTTAACTGGCCGTTTGTTGTGGGCGTCGGAATCTTCCTTGGAATTTTCGGCGCGATCAAAACGATTCGGCTTTCGCGGCGACCCGGAAGTCCGGCCACGATCTAACGCGAGGAGATTTGTTCCGGGACCCGGCGTAACCACGCGAGCGCCTGCCAGATCACCCGCGTCCAAATCAGACATTTCCGCGTCCTCGCCACCAGAGCGTGACGACGGCGATGATCGTGCCAAGAACCCCAAAAATTCCTCCGAAGAACGGTATCACCATGAACGCGGTTCCCGCTCCAGGACCGGCGCTGGGCTGGTGATAGGTCATGCCATTGCAAAAGATCGTCGCGGAGACCACGAGACCGACCGCCATCGCAAGATCCACGCGCAACAACAGCCACCAGCGACTGCTGTCCGGTACGAAAAATAAAACGAAGGTGAGCGGGGCAAAAACCAGCGGTAGCCAGGCCCAATGATCATCGAGCCAGCGGGTGACCGCGGGATCAGGCGCGAGGTGACGACGCGTCACGAGCTGAGTGACGATGCAGACGATCACCCAATAAAGTTCCGGTCCGAGTATGATCGGCAATAGGCGGGACATGTTCGGGGGAATTCGCCTAGGAATTAAAAAACCACGGGGTATGGGTAATCGGCAGCGGAGGTTCTCCATTCAACGCCCGGATGGTTTCGGTAAATTTTCGGGAAAGCTCATAGGCAGCTCGGCAAAGCCGGGCTTTCGCCGCCTCCAACGCTGGCGTGATTCGCGCCTGGGCGGATTTTTGTTTCGCGAGGAAGCTCAACAGTTCTTCCAGGCTTTGTCCTTCGAAGGTGGCCCCTTGCCGGCTGATGACATCGTCCATCCAGCCAAGCAAAGAATTAAGCGCCGGCGGCAACAGTGCGGGCTCTTCGTTTACGATCGCATAGATGGTCTGTCGGACAGAGGGATCGGAGTTGGCGGCGGCTTGTCCGATCAAATAGGCCGCGTCTGATCGTTGCAACAGGCAGTCGGTGGCGAGGGCACTGGTGGAACGAATCCGGGGATTGGCAAATCGCAGCAGCGTATCCGGATCGGTCGAGGAACTCAGCTGGGAGGCACGCCATAGTTGGCGATAATCCTCCAGTGCCTGGGGCAGATCCGCCGGCGGCGCCTCAGTGGGCGCGCCGACATGATGAAGGCGGCGACCGCGCGGCAGAGATAGTTGTTCTTTGCGCGTGCGCGTCGTGAGATTGATCAATTCGTTTTCATCGGCGCATCGCGTTTGCGGCGCAACAAAAACATAATCATTTTCATGTTGGCCGTCGATTACCCGCGGCCAGCATTCGAGCCATGCGCGCACTTCGGCCGGCAGCTGTTTTTCGCGGCGTCCATAGGGATTATACGTGTTGTGATGAATATGCTCCCAGAGGACCTCGGTCGCGGTAAGCCTTCCACATCTAATGCAAGCATGCACCGCCTCAAAGCTGTTTGTTTCCGCCAAACCCAGACGCAAATGAAACGATGCTGGACAGCTGCAAGTGACGCGCAGTTCAAAAGGCAGGTCTTTGGGAAGGACAGAGGTATTCACCCATCAACCTTACCGCAGGTAGAGCAGACAAAGTATGGGTCAACGGGCGAAATCGCAGGGGCCGAAGGGCGAAGATTGCGCCACGACTATATTGCCAGGTTACCTGATCGTAGCATCGGGAATACACCGAGTGTTTTTGAACCGAACGTATATCTCGCGGAGGTGAAAGAGGTTTTAAGTTTTGAGTTCGTTGCCCCCTGCATGGAGCTCAAAAGGGTATGGCAGTCGTGACTTGTTCCAGATCGGTGAGCTTGGTGAATTGCCTTTATGGAAGCCAACGGCAACTCAACTGCACAAAAGCGCTGGCTCGAGCTCGATGGAGTGCGCGGACTAGCTGCATTATTGGTAATCTACGCGCATTTGTTCTTAATGTGGATGCCGGGAACACCTGGTGTAGTGTTTTGGATACGCACCCTGACCGGACAGGCGTGGACCGGGGTCTATCTCTTTTATACGTTGTCGGGGTTTTTGATCGGGGGAATTTTGATGCAGAATCGTCCGGCGGAAAACTTTTTCGGGGTTTTCTATTGGCGGCGCGCGCTTAGAATTTTGCCTGTATATTTTGTATTACTGGCGATCTTCATGATGGTGCGGCTCGCTCCCGCCCTGCGAAATCTGAGTGAATTCAATGAAGGACCGGTGCCATTCTGGAACTATTTTCTCCTCATTCAGAACTTTACGATGGCCCGCACTGGCGAGTGGGGGGCTGCGCCGTTGGGAGTTACCTGGTCCGTTGCGTTGGAAGAACAATTCTATCTTTTTTTGCCACTTTGGATTCGTTTGGTCCCGACGCGCTGGTTGCCAGTTTCGTTTCTGGGGCTGGCTGCGATTGGCCCTGTTTTCCGTGCGTTTGCGCCGTTTGCGCACTCACCGTTTTTAGTCCCTGGCTCGGGTGAGGCGCTTTTTTTCGGCACCTGGCTGGCGTGGGCTTTCGAATATAAGTCCGACATCTTCCGCAGTGGCACCTGGCGAAGGGGAATGTTGGGCGTGCTTGCGCTCGGCGCAGTTGGAATGGTGCTACTCGTCACCAAACGTAATTTCGGTGTGTTCTCCATTTCGATCATTTCGATTTTCTGGGCCTCGTTTCTCTGGCTGGTTCTGGCTTTCATGGGCACGGCGTGGACTGCTCCGCTGCGTCATGTCACGCTCCGCTCGGTGGGAGGGATTTCCTATGGCGTTTATCTTTTTCATCCTCTGATCAATCACCTGGTCTTCATTGCCCTGACCGGTGCGCCGCCGCGCCACGAAGTGGGCTTGTTGAGGGGCTTCGGCATCGCGACACTGTCTTTTGCGTGCACGCTGGGATTCGCGGCGCTCTCGTTTTATGCGATGGAGAGCCGCCTGATTGCACTCGGTCGGAAGCTGAAATACTTCCGACCGCGACCGGTTGCTCCGACGCCGGCGGTGATTTATTCCCAGTCGCCTCCGATTAACTAACCTGGAAATCGGTCGGTGACTCCGATCCCGAGCTTAACTGAGTTTCTTTTTGAAAAACTCGATCGTCCGTTTCCAGGATAACTCGGCAGCTGCTTGATCGTAGCGGGGCGTAGTATCGTTGTGAAAGCCGTGGTTCACGCCAGGGTAAATATATGCCTGGTATTCCACGCCTGCACTTTTCAATGCAGTTTCGTACGCCGGCCAGCCGGCGTTGACGCGCGTATCCAATTCCGCGTAATGAAGCAAAAGCGCGCCTTTAATTTTGGCCGCATTCTCCGCGGAGGGCTGCCCCCCATAATAGGGGACTGCGGCCTTCACCAACTCAGGTAGACGCCACGCCAGCGTGTTTGCCATGCCACCGCCGAAACAGAAGCCCGTCACTCCCATCGATCCGTTGCAGTCGGCATGGCTGTGCAGGAATTTTGTCGCTGCCACAAAATCTTCCGTGATCTTTTTGCCGTCGAGTTTTGCCTGCATCGTGCGACCTTCGTCGTCGTTACCGGGATAGCCACCGGCGGGATAAAGTGCATCCGGCGCAAACGCCACGAAGCCAGCCAGCGCCACCCGACGGGTCACATCTTCAATGTATGGATTGAGCCCGCGATTCTCGTGGACGACGATGATGCCAGGAAGTCGTCCGGCCGCGCCGGCGGGTTTGGCGAACAGGCCGCGCATCTCACCACTGCCTTCCGGCGAAGGATATTTGAGATAGGAAGAAGTGATGCGGGTATCTTCCTTGGGCACTTGAGCTGCAAAAACGTATTGGGGATTGAGCATCTCCAATAATGCGGCTGCGGTCAGGCCACCTACCGCAAATTTGGCCGCCCGTTCAAGAAAACCGCGCCGGTCGATCTGGCCGTGCACATAATAATCGTAGATATCGAGCAATTCCTGATCAAATTCCTGAGCGGTACTTCGGTTCATTGGCATCGGGGGTTAAGGGTGGAGAACAAAAGACGACGATTGTTAGCGAACGCGGGTTTCATGCGGATAGCGATTCCGTGAAAAAGCAGTTTGCTCGAAAACCATGCCACCTTTCAAGCCGCGTTCGCCGCTCTGACTCGATCTCGCGAGGAGCATTGAACACGCGGGAAACCAGAATTTCCCGGTCGGAGGTATTTTCTGAGGATGGGGAGGGCGTTTTCATTTTTGCGTCCGTTTTCCAGGAGTTGATTTTTGTGTGGATAAAAAACCTGCCAGTTTATCGAAACATTCGCTCCATCCGCCGCGGTGGCCGTCGCGAGATGCGGCCGAATCGAAAAACGTCTGCCGCAAGCTGAGTTTGGTTTTTTTGCCGTAGTCGGAAAATCGTACGGTGACCACCGTTTCGTGGCCGCGCTTGCCGTTCTCCTCCCACGCGTGCGTGAATTCAATCAATTCGCCTGGCACAACCTGACGGTATTCTCCGCTCAGCCAGAGATCAGTGCCGTCTGCGAGACGCATGCACGACCGCCACTTACCGCCAGGGCAAACTTCAGCTTCCGAAAAGGGCAGGGTGATGCCCCGGGGCGTGCTCCACTGGGAAATATGTTCCGGTTTGGTCCACGCGTCGAAAACAAGCGAACGTGGTGCGGAAAAGATTCGGGTAAGCTCGAGCACGCGATTCGCGGGCTGGCGTTCGGATTTATTTTTTCTTGGCGGCATGTTTTGGGTCCTTGATTTGAAGGTCCTTTAAATACTCATCGAGTCGGTCGAGACTTTCTTCCCAATGACGGCGATATTCCTCGAGCCAGTCGACGGCTTGTTTCATTGGCGCAGCTTTGAGCAGGCACGGACGCCATTGCGCATCACGGGAACGTTCGATCAATCCGCTTCGTTCGAGCACACGAAGATGTTTTGAGATGGCCGGCAGGCTCATGTCGTGCGGCGCGGCGAGCTGGGTTACGGTGGTCCGCCCCGCGCTTAGTCGCGAGAGAATCGCGCGACGGGTTGGATCTGCGAGCGCGGCGAACGTGAGACTGAGCTGATCAGACTGCGACAGCGGAGGCGGCTTTCTCATATTTAACCATGTGGTTAACTAAGATTCGCTGCCTGTCAAGTACGTCAGTGCACGCTCACTGAACCTCCGGGAAAACCCTGGTGCGCGACTGTTGCAGCGCGCGAAATTATCTCCCGGCAAGGATTGCCCGGGAGCGGTTGTTGGAAAACTCAGCGATCTGAATCGAGCGGCCAGTCGTCGGTGCGGAAAGGAGCGGCAGGCAAACCTGCCGAATTGAAAAGGGTCGCCTCGGGATTCGCCTGCCACGCATAGCGGACCGCTACGGGCGCCGAAACCTCGGGCCCTGACACCGTAATGGCGTAGTCGCCATCGAGTTTTGCAGTCGCTCGATGCCATTTTTTATCCGCACCTGAAATGACGAATTCTCCTGGTGCGTTTCCATGTACGACAAGAATCCCGCCAGCGGGATCAAAGAGCAGCCGGAGCTTGCCGGCTTCTTTTTCGAGAGAGCGAAAAATCGGACCGGACGCGACGACGGAGCGCTGATAGTGCTTTGCCAATGCGAGAAGCGCGAGGCGTTCGCCCGGAATTCGTTTCTCTTTGGGATGAATATTATCCGCTTCACCTGTATCAATCGTAGTGGCGACGCCCACATTGGGGACGTTCTGCGCGGTCTGAATCTGAACTTCGCGCACTGCCGTCCAACCATCTGAGCCAGGTTCTGCGCGACGCGTCGTGAACGCCGGCAGACTGACGATATAGAATGGAATGTCTCCCTGTCCAAATTCGTCGCGCCAATCGCGAATCAACGCGGGCAGGAGTTTTCGATATTGAGCGGGACGTGTTTGATTGGCCTCGCCTTGGTACCAGAGCGCACCGGTCAGTGCCAGGGGCGCGAGGGGAGCAATCATGCCGTTGCCGAGCACGGTGGGCATCGTGGCGTAGTTTTCCAAATCCAGTGGCATTGGAAATGGCGGGCAGGCGTCCACGCTCAGCCGCCCCAGCCAGCGACCGGCGAGCGGAATGATGGTACCGTTGGCGAGTTGTAAGCTCAGGATTTTGGTGTCGGACTGAAATCCACCGTGCGGTTTGGTTTTGAAAACGCGCACTGCGATGACGTTTTTGCCTGCGTGGAGGATGCCGTCGGGAACGGAATATGCCCGTGGATTTTCAACCCATGAACTAGCACCGATCCAACGACCGTTGATATAAGTCGTGTCCATTTTTTCGACCTGTCCCAGAAAGATTTTCGCCGGACCGCTCCTGAAATCGTCGGGCAGAATCACGGTACGGCGAAACCAGCAGACCGCCGGCGTTTCCGGCACGCCCAGTTCTGCAAATCCGCCTGGAATTTGGACCGGTTTCCACGCCGACTCGTCGAGCGTCGGTTGTGCCCATAAAGCGTCTTTGCCACCGGCATCGTTCTCATCGAGCCAGTGCATGAGAAAACTGCCAAATTTTTCCCCGCCCCGGGCGTTCAATCGTTCGATCTCGGCCAGTTGGGGAATGAACTCGCCGAGTTTGGTCAGGCTCGCCGTGCTCATCCACGATTCAGCCGGACTTCCGCCTATGCAGTCTTGAATCAGTCCGATGGGGACGGGAATGTCGTGTTGGAGACGCTGGGCGAAGTAGTAGCCGACCGCCGAAAAGGCGGCTGCGGTTTCCGGCGTGCAGGTTTTCCAATCGCACACCGGCACTGCGGCCGGCGCGTAGGCATTGCGTCCGGCTACCGTGCAAAAGCGAAGTGCATCCTGGTTTGCCAAACGCGCTGCTTCTTCTCCGCCTGTACTATTACTCAGCGGAATCGTCATGTTGGACTGGCCGCCGCACAGCCAAACGTCGCCCACGAGAACGTCGTGGAGTGTGACATTTTGCGGACCTGAAATTCGTACAGTGTAAGGACCACCCGCCGGTGGCACGGAGATCGTGACGATCCATTTTCCATCGGCGCCTGCCGTTGTGCTGGCGGATTTTCCCTCTATTGCAACCGCGACCGTTTGCCCGGATTCCGCCCAACCCCAGAAGCGATTGGGTTTATCGCGTTGCAAGACCATGTGATCGGCAAAAATCGGGCTCAGAAAAGGGAGCGCGGGATTTGAGCCGGGCTCCGCCCTCGCGGGGATCACCAGGTGAATAAACAAGACGACAGCCAACACGAACCACGACCGAAGAAAACGAAGAGGCATCGAAACGGGAGAGTAGAGGAACAATGGGTGGAAAAAGGCGTCAGTGACTGACAATTATACCTCTGGCTTACCCCGCAAATGCCCCGAAAGTCTAACTATCGTATGGTTGCAGAGGAAGGATTGGTGATTACGATTCGGGCTGTGAGCGGATCGCATCATTTCCGGTGTGGCGTATTAACCGCGATGGTATTGGTGGGCGCGGAACTCAAAGCGCAGTCACCTGCGCTTCCAGTTTTGCCGCCGCCGGTCCACAGCATTTCGCCGGAAATTCGACAAGCCGTGACTGAAAAATTGCCGAAGTATACGCCGCCTCCGCCAAAGGCTTCCGACCCGGTGCACGAAGAGGTGAGTGATTCTCCCGACGTGTTGCGTTTGCCCAAAGTCACCGTGCGAGCTGCGCCGCCGACTGCGTTTCCCCCCAATTTTGCCACGCTCACGCCGAAGCAACGGCTCGATCTCGCTTTAAAGGCAAATCCAGGTCTCCGCCTCGGAAATATTTTAGGCATGAACAACGGGATCGCGATGGCCATGCAGCAAGAGCAGCGGGAGTTTGAGAAAAGAACGGCGTTGGCCGAGACCGTGAAGTTCACGAAGACTGACGACAGTCCGGAAAGCAGAAGGATAGACGGATTGGTTAAAGCGGCCACACAGCGGCCAAGTACGGGATGGACAAAATAAAGCCCGACAACTCCGCGCAGCGAAAACACGCGCATCTTTTTGAGCTTGGTGATTCGAGTTTGTCGTTCAGCTGAGTTGAGCCATCTCTGACTCTCATGGATGAAGTACTTCAATTCATAATCCGGCTTTTCACGCATTCGCCTGGAAATTTTATTTCGTGGCCGGCGGTGGCGATGATTTTGGGCACTTTCGTCGGTGTGCTTTCAAAGAACGCGTCGACCCGCCTCGCGGTGGTTCCGCGTGATGCGGGTGGGCTGGTGGGCCTGGCCACGGCGCCTTTTATTCATGTTAACTTCAGTCATCTCGCCGCAAATCTGCCGCCATTCGTTGCACTGGGAATTCTTCTCCTGCGGCGTAACGAAGGCGTATTTATGAAAACAGCGCTGATCATCGCTTTGGGACAGGGAGTTCTATTGTGGTGCTTTGGCCGCAAGGTCGCGCACGTTGGGATGTCGGGAGTGATCTTCGGCTTTTTTGGATACCTTGTTGCCTTGGCTTGGTTCACCCGGACTACGCCGGATCTTTTGGTTGCGGCGGGAGTGCTGCTTTACTACGGCGGCATGCTCGCGGGTGTTGCCCCGGCTCGTGATGGGTCTTCCTGGGAAGGTCATTTGTTCGGCCTCGTTGCGGGTGGCGCCACGGCGTGGTTCCTCCACGGACTATAAGTTTAGCGTTGTTTTAGCTGATACCGGTTGCTCTATGCATTTTCTCTTTTCAGCGGGTAGGGCGCGACCGCTGGGCGCGCCGTAACGATGTTCGCGGCGGGCCCAGCACCGTTGCTGCGTGCTCGAATCCCGGTATTTGTCTCCGCGCCTGCGCGCGAAGCAAACACTCCCGCCCTACCACAGCGACGTCGTCGTAGTGCAGTTGCCAAGAGTGATTGGTATAAATAGCCGGGGAATTGCCGCAATTAGGCGAACCAAGCGCCCGCGTAGCGTTCCAATAGTTGGCGTCGGTGTGCGGCTCACCCCATTTGAGCGGCGCGCAGGCGCCTGCTTTTGCATGGCCGCTGATGACTCACTGCTACGGTGTCCGCTCTGTGGGCAATCCCACAGCACGCCCGTGTTGAAGCGGGGGCAGCGTGCGCTGTGCGTGCGGTGCGGCACGGTGATTGCCGAACATGACCGATTGGGAGGAAAAAACGCGACGCTGGCGCTTACCCTGACAGGTCTGTTTCTGGCCATCCCCTCGCTGGTGTTGCCATTGGTGACGTTGGAAAAATTTGGACGGGAGCGAGTGACGGTGTTGACGGCGGGTTTTGAAGGTTTCTGGACGCATGGTTTTGAATCACTCGGGATGCTGGTGTTGTTATGCGGGACCCTCGCGCCTTTCGGTTTACTCGGGTTGCTGGCCACGATTATTTTGACCGAGAGCAACATTGCATTTCAGAAATGGAATGGCCGGCTGCGCCGATGGGCTGATGCAATCGAATATTGGGCGATGCCAGAAGTGCAGGTTCTCGGGGTCATGGTGGCGTTTTTTAAACTGGGCGACGTGGTGAATCTCACGGTGGGCCCCGGCCTTTGGTGTTACGGGGCCACTTCGCTGTTCACTTTGATGGCGTGGCGGCGCTTCCATCTGCAGCCGGCTCAACCACGCCCGCCAGCGTTGGCGAGCGCGGCCACTGTTGCTGAATGAAAACCCGCGCGGCATTTACGCATTCGTCCACGCTCCAGTCTGCCTTGTTGGCGCTGGCTGCAGTGGTGATGCTGGTCCCCGCTTATGCCTTGCCCGTGATGCATCTCGGTACCTTCGGAAAGCCGACTTTGGATACCACGATATTGTCCGGTGTGATTCAGCTTTGGCAGGACGGTCTGGCGGGCCTTGCGGCGATTGTTTTTACCGCCAGTTTTCTCGTTCCTTTGCTAAAGCTCGCCGGACTGACCTGGCTACTCTGTGCCACGGTGGGAAAACCCACCCGGCACGCGCGCTTGCTCACCAAGGTTTATGCCACCATCGATTTTATCGGCCGCTGGTCGATGCTCGACGTGTTTCTGGTGGCGTTTCTTTCCGGAGCGGTTCGCTTTGGCAAACTCGCGTCGGTGCACCCACGGCCGGGCGTCGTGGCGTTCGGCGCAGTGGTGGTCCTGACGATGCTGGCAACTCATCGGTTCGATCCGCGGGTATTTTGGCTGGAAACAAAACGTCTCGACGAACTGCAGGATTAATTCTCAACACCTCTTCCCAAATGGCTGCGCCTGCTCCCAAACTTTCCCGTTTTCCCCGGATACCTCTCGTGTGGGTGGTTCCGGCGGTGGCACTGGCTGTAGCAGCTTGGATGCTCATGCGGGAATGGCGCACCCGGGGTTCAGAGATCACGATTGAATTTGCGGATGGAGCGGGAGTTGAACCGCGCCAGACCAAACTGGAATACAAGGGCATCGTGGTGGGGACGGTCAGGGAGGTAAATCTCGCGCCCGACCTCGGACATGTGCTGGTGCGATTACAACTCGTGCGGGAGGCCGACGCGATTGCCCGGGAAGGCGCGCAATTTTGGATTGTTCAGCCAGAGATCGGTTTTGGTGGGATCAGCGGTTTGGAAACATTGCTCAGTGGCGCACGTCTGGGCGTGCAACTTGGGCAGGGAGCGCCCGCCACCCATTTTCGCGGACTCGATACGCCGCCGGCGCTGGAGAAGACCGAAGAAGGACGGGCATTCTTGTTGCGGACAGATCGCCTGGGTGGACTTCAACTGCACGCTCCGGTGTTCTATCGCGACATGAAGGTGGGTGAGGTCGAATCGGCGCGACTCGCCGATGATGCCACCGGTGTTTGGGTCCGCATTCGCGTACAACGTGCCTACGTCAATTTGGTTCAAACCAACACCCGGTTTTGGAACGCGGGGGGATCGCCCCTGCAAATCAGCCTGTTCGGTGGCAGTTCGCAGAAAAAATCTCTTCAATCCATCATCACGGGCGCGATCGGGTTTGCCACGCCGGAAGAAGCTGCCGAGGTCGCCGCAGACGGTGCCCAATTTCCACTCGCGAACGAACCCGATAAAGACTGGCTGAAATGGAGTCCGCACATCCCGATCAACGCGCAGGAACAGGCGCCGGAAAAATCGCAATCCTCGAAAGTCGTTCCAGGATTAATCGGAAGCTGAGCAACGCAAGCACCGCTACGGCGCTGTTAACTTGGATGATTCATTCTTTCCCGACCAAGGCTTATTTTACAGAGGACACGGAGCGCGAAACCAGAGGCCGCGGGAGGGCACAAGGTGTACGGCGTCTCTTCACCAAATGTTTATTTCCCCGGGGAGCGCCAGATCAGCAGACATCGGATTTGTCTCGGTGAACTCCGTGTCGGCACTCAGTGTTCTCTGTGACCAGACGTTTTTCGTCATTTCAGTGTGATGACTGCGGCGTCAACGTCCGGTGGGACCACCCAGCAAACGTGACGGGAAAAAGAGAATCGCTTTGATCAGCGAGAAAGTGGCTTCGATGCAAATTCCCAAAAGGCGGAAAGGAATGGAGATCAGCCAGACGATCGGCGAGAGTAGCAGCGCAAGCAATGCGAGCGGCCAGCATAAGACGAACAAGAGACACCAGAGAATGAATATTCCGATAGTTTTCATGGCTTTCTTGAAGACACGGCACCGGACCTGAAAGTTGCAGCGAATTTCGTCTCCCGAAGTACCTCGCCTCGCGCAACGTGGGCGCGCGCTGCATCGCCCTTGTCTTGGCCGGTGCAACGCTCCACCGTTCTTATTATGCTTCCGTCAAATACCCCTCTTTCGCCGATTTCCCGGCGTCACTTTCTGGCTTCGATCCCCGTGGCGGCGCTGATTGCTCAATCGCTTGGAAACTCTGCTTTTGCGGCAGGCGAAACAGCGCTCAAGTCGCAAGCCTCGGTGTCAAAACCCAAACGGTATCCCATAGGTCTGGAGCTCTATTCAGTGCGCGGGGAACTTGCGCGTGATCTGCCGGGCACACTCACCAAGGTGGCACAAATCGGCTACGAGGCCGTGGAGTTTTATTCGCCGTATTTCGTATGGACGATCCCGCAGGCCAAGGAAGTGAAAAGCCGGATGGATGACCTCGGGCTGCGCTGCTATTCGACGCACAATCATATTGAGTCGTTTACACCGGGAGTAGGGATGGCCAAGGCGATAGAGTTGAACCAGATTCTCGGAGCCAGGCACATTATCCTCGCCTCCACTCCCAAGGGCATCGCGACTTTGGAGGACTGGAAGAAGTTATGCGGACAACTTTCTGCGGCGGTCACGGAATTCCAGCCGCATGGACTTACCGGCGGTTTCCACAACCACCAGGTGGAGTGGGCGCCGCTTGACGGTGGCCCGCGCGTGATGGACGTGGTTGCCGATCACACGCCGGTGGAGTTTACGCTGCAGTTCGACGTGGGCACCTGCATGGAAGCGGGTGCCGATCCGATCGCGTGGATCAAAGCCCATCCCGGACGAATTCGCAGCGTGCACTTGAAAGATTGGGCGCCTGGCAAGCCGGCTGGCGAGAAAGGCTATCGGGTGCTGTTCGGCGAAGGCGTTTCACCGTGGAAGGAAATTATCTCAGCGGTGGAGGAAACGGGCGGAGTGGAGTTTTATTTAATGGAGCAGGAAGGCAGTCGTTTTTCCGAGTTCGAGACCGCCGAGCGCTGTCTCGCTTCGTGGAAAAAATTGCGCGGCAACGTGTGATGCTGTTCGGCATTCAAATTCTGGCTGCCTCGTCGCGGTAGGGGCCGTTGCCCTCAACGGCCTTCCGTCGTCCGTATGACAACCCACGGGCCGTTGACACCGTTGATGCGCGCTCGCATCCCGGTACTTGTCCCCTCGCCTACGCGAGAGGCAAGGGGCAACGGCCCCTACCGCGGACTCATGTCCGCATCCCTAGTCGACGCCGCACTCCTATTCAAATTTCCGAATAGGGCTTCGGTACGACAAAGCGGGCTGTGTTTTTGGACGTGTTGTCGGCGTACTTAGGCAAATCCTTCATCGCGACCCAGCGGGGATCAGGCCCAAATTTTTTCCAATTAGCCAGATGGGTGGCGAGGTCGGCGGCGCCGGTGATGTAACGCAGATGAGGCAAATCCGGTCCGGAAAGTGCCTGGCCATAAAACAGTGGATTCATGCCGAGATCCTTCATCAGTGAGATTTCGCCATCGTTGAACATGGCCATTTTGTTGAGCGCCTTCAGTTCGCTGTGACTCTCGTAGTCGCGCATTTCAAAAATGCGTGTCGGTGTCCGGTTGCGGGAGAAAGCGGGCACCTCCATCTTCGGTAAACCGGCAAACGCCAGCAGCAGCCAGCTATCGATGCGTTCGAATGCGGGACTGGATTTTGGCGCATTGAGATAATCGGTTCCTACGTTTTGTACCGTGGCGTCAGCATTGAGCGTGGCGGTGACTTCAACAAAAGATTCGAGGGTGCGGTGCGGGATCAGTACCCAAACCGGTGAGCCGGGTTTCGGTGCCGCGCTGGTGGTTTCCTTGTTAACGTCGACCTCGGTGAACACACCGACGTTTTTCACGCCCAGTTTGTCGAGCGCCGGCAGAAAGGCGCGCTCGAGATAGGCGTCGAGCAATGCTGGGTTGGCGTCAGCTTTGAGCCGGGTGCCGGAGCCCGCGTGCAAACGGTAAGCACGCAATTCATAGTATTCGCGGGCGGATTCGGCAGCGGGGGCCGAAGTGAGTTTTGAGGCGAGAGCAGCGGAAGCGGTGGCGGCGAGGGAGGTTTTCAAGAACGTGCGGCGGGGTAGGTTCATCGAAGCGAAGTGTATCGCCCGTGGATTCGGGCGGGACTGCGACAGTGTGGCCGGATTTCGCCAATCGCCAACAGGTAAAATAAAACAGCCGGGCGATTAGCCCGGCTGCAAAGTTGTTTGATACTTATATTCCGGCGAAGCGATCACTTCGGTGGCGGAGTCTGTTTCTCCGGCGGAGTTGTCGTGCTTGAGTCAGGAGTGGTCGAGGTGGCCCCGCTCGAGCTGCCTGATGTAGTGGAGTCGCTCTTCGATTCCGATGTCGAGCTCGGGTTTGTTCCTTTGTCAGCTGAGCGTTTGCATGACGTGGTGCCGAGCAAAAGCGTCGAGCCGAGGACTGTGCTCCCCATGATCAACGTGAGTTTTCGCGTATTCATAGCATTCTTTTTTCAGTTGGAGGTTTTGTTGTGATCGGCGCGACACGGTTGTGACTCGGGTACAAATAATCCGATGTGTGACGCTCGACGTGAACGGCGAACAACGCCCACCATATCGACCCGCACGAGATTAAACCATGGGGCTATTTCCGAAGGGTTTGCTCAGGGCTTTGCCTACGCAGAATATTCACCCATCTATTCGCTACTCAGTAAAGTAGCCCTGCGCGAGAGCGCAGGGGCCCGCCGCTCCCTCAGCGGGTGCCATAAATTCCGGCCGTAGGTTTTTTAGACCGCTCTAGACGCCGGCGTAAATCCGCCATTCGCGCCAGCGCTCGCCGCGAAGGCGGACGAACAGCTGGATCGCCGGTATTCGGCCGCTCTCTTTAACCAGGTGGAGCGAAACGCCGCGGCGACTGATGGCGAATCGACAGCGATTAAATTCCCTCGCGCAAACACCGCTGGTTTGCACGCGGGCGACATGAGTGCAAAATCGATACGCATCCTGCACCTTCGTATCATTGCCGTATGCTTCACTCGAACGAACCGAAACGACGAAGTGTTCCCAGGCGGATTTGCCCAGCGCCTGGCACGTGCGGGGTAACAACCGGCGGACTTGATCGAACCGTTTGCGCAACAGTACACGGGCCTGCACTTCAAGATCGGTTGGCGAAAGCCGCAAAAAAGACGCTTGGTCGCTTTCACGTAGATCGATCGTTTTCACGAAAGCGGTTGCGTCGTGCGCAAAAGCATCGCGCAACGTGCCATCGTGCAGTACGCGCCCCAACGCGGTAATGAAGTCAACGGCTGCCACGAATGCGCTCCAGTTTGGCGATCTCCATTTCGAGTTCACCGTTGGCGGGAATGTCCTCGTCGCGTTCCAGGACGATTGATTTGACCGGCGCGTAGCGGACCACTTCGGAAGCGAGCTCGATCAACTCGTCCTGGATCGGGCGGGCGTGGGTATCGGTGTAGCGATCACCGTCGCGCGAATAACCGACAATGTGCAGCTGTTGAATTTTTTGTGGGTCGATCTCACGGAGCCAGGCGATCGGATCGAAGCCATGATTGCGGCTATTGATAAAGAGATTGGTGACATCGAGCAGCAGACCACAGTTGGCTTGGGAACAAAGCTCGTTGAGGAATTCCGTTTCGGTCAACTCGCCTTCCAGCTTCACGTGGGATGTGATGTTTTCAACGAGCATCGACTTGGCGCAGCGCTCGCTGAGTTCGCGGACGTGGTCGATCATGACGCCGAGAGATTCGCGGGTAGGTGGCACAGGATTGAGGTGACCCAGATCGAATTCCGTGGTGCGGGTGAAGGCGACGTGTTCGCTGATCCACTCGGGATTGGCAGCCGCGACAACTTGCGCGAACTGATCCACGCGTTCCGCATCGAGCGGTCCCGGCGTGCCCAAGCTCAGTCCCAAGGCATGAATATAGAGTGGATAGCTTTTTCTGAGCTCGGTGAGATGGGCTGCGCCGCCCGGATGGAAGAAATGTTCCGCGGTGATTTCCAGGCAATCGACGCCGCGGGGCTGCCCGCGAATCCAATCGGACATTTCCCGGCGATAACCAACACCCACCTTCATGATCCGCCGCAGCCTCCACACCCGCCGCCACCGCCGCAGCCTCCGCCGCCGCCACAACTTGAACCCCCACTGCTGCTACTGCTGCAACTGGAACTGCTGGAGCAGCTGCTGATCCAGCCTCCGCCGGAACCGGTGGAGTTGAAATGTTCGCCACGGATGAAAAAAATGACGCCGCCAATAAACATCATCATGAGGAGAAAATCCCATTTGTGCATGCCATGAGCGGAACCGACCATGATGCGGGCGACACCCAGCCCTTCAAACATGCAAAGCCCGATGAAGGTGGCAGTCGCGCTGTCGTGTTCGGTCGCCCGTGCGATGGCCACGCCGATTCTGGTGACCAAAAACCAAAAGAAAAATAGCGGGAGAAAGTCCGGCCCTTTAATCGTATAGAGGAAATCAAACATACCGTGGCCTATTTGGTCCAACGATCCTCAATCCATTTCAGTACCGTATCGATTACCGGAAAAACGCGTTCGTGCCATTTCACGGCATCCGCTTCAGAAAAACGGCGTGGCTCCCGTTTCAAAGCAAGCAGGTCACCCAGCACTTGAGCGTCGATTTTGAATTCGCGCTCAAGAATCGGCAGGCGCGCTTCGAACGCTGGCGGAATGGCGATGTTCTCGAGTCGCAGGACCTCCGACAAATTCACGAAAAGAGGAGTGACGTTGCGAACGAGAAACCGGTCGTAGGCCTTATGCCGTCCGCGGGTGATGAACGAATAGATTAGCCGCAGACGAAGATTGCGCAGCGCTTGTTCGCAGAGAAATCGTTCCAAGGCGACGTCCACCTTGAGATCGGCGAGGGGGTCGGCGCCGTGCAATACCCGGTAGTTGCGCCGGATGCTGACAAACTTGGGCGCAAACGCGCGCGTGCTTCGTTCGAAACCGCGTTTTCCCAGAACGAATGGATCGATTTGCGGATGATCTTTCAGTGCCCTCGCCACCGCAGAATGAGCGGACGCATCGGACTCGTTGAGGACGAGCAACAAATTCAGATCGGAGACACCCTCGATCGCATTGCCTCGGACGGCGCTTCCGTAGAGGCAGCAAGAATACAGATTGCCGCCTAGTTCGGCTTTCAGTGATTCAACGGTCCGCTCCAACGTTGATTCCGCTTTGGGGTTCACGGGAGCAGGTTTGGCGGGCGCGGTGGAGTCGTCAAGAGGGTTGCAGCGTTTTGGTGAGAGTGGTTTGACTTAATCGCAGGGTGCCCGGAAGGCCGTTGGGGGAAACGGCCCCTACCTTTGAGAAGCAGCTTCCGGTTCGGACGCGGCGGTACAGTTGCGAAGAAATTCCTGTGAAGGTGGTTTTGTGGCTTTCCTGAATTGGTGAGGACGTTTGGCTGGATCGCATGAAAGACATCACAGAACTCCAACGGCTCGCGTCTCCGGCACCCAAACCACAATCACTCGCGTGGGACGGAACGACGTTATGGATGGGATCGAGGGAAACACGCCAGCTCTACGCCATTGATCCCCCGACTTGGAAAGTGGGTTGGCAAACCGCTGCACCTGGCACCCCGTGGGGCATGACCGTGGTTGGTCGGGAGCTGCGCGTCCTTTGCGGTGAAACCGCGTCCGATAACCGGATTATCCGGCGCTGCGTTCCCGGAGAAGGATTCGATGCAAAGTTCGCCCTGCCATGTCCCGACGACACTGGCTCTCATCTTAGTTTCGATGGGCGGAGTCTTTATGTCAGCCAATGGTATCCTAAAAAATTGATCGAGCTGGGCGCCGATGGACAAGTGGGCCGGGTAATCAATGTTCCGCACGAAGTCGTCGGACAGGTTTACGTCGATGGCTGCTTTTATCTCGTCACGACCGATGACGAGGAGACGACGGATTATTGGCTGACGCGTGTCGATCCACGTTCATCAACACCGAAGATTGACGACCTTGCGCGCATTCCATTTGCCGCTCGAGCGATTACCTTCGACGGCAAAAATTTCTGGACGAATCACCGCGAGCAGAACCAGATGGTTTCCTTTGCCTGGGTGGATTGAAGGGTGTCGGCGAATGTTCCGGGTTTAGGGTAGGGGCCGTTGCCCCCAACGGCCCGTCCGGCGTTCGAAGGTATTGTCATCTTCGGCCTGCAACGACTGATCGAAATCAACTTATGACCAATGCCGTTATCGCGGCGACAAATGGGATTTTCATGCAGAGTGATACGGCTTTTTGCTCGTCATGGTTTAAAGACGACGGAATGCCGCGATTGGGCGTTCTATCGTGGCATAAAGCCGCTCCTATATTCAGGCCTTTGTCGGTTTCAATGACAACACGCTCCTGATCTTTTCGAGCAGCGCGGCCTCGCTGAAGGGTTTCATGAGGGTGTCTTTGGCCCCAAGACTTGGGAGTTGGGGAACCACACGATGATCGGCGCGTGACGTGAGCATGATGACGGGAATATCGGCGATCTCGGGAGCGCCTTTTAATCGTGAGAGCGTTTCGATGCCGTCCATGACTGGCATGCTGATATCGAGGAGGATCAAATGTGGCCGCGCTTTCTCGATGGCGAAAAAGGCGTTGTACCCATTGCTCGCGGAAGTCACCTCGCAGTCGAAAGGACGGACGGTTTTTTCCACGAGATCTCGGACTGCTTTGGCGTCGTCGACGGTGAGAATGATGGGGCGCATTCCTCAACCCAAACGGATTTTTAGTCACTAATACACATTAATGCGGCAGCAACTAAGGAAAGGATTACCGGCTGGACGTGGCTTCGACTTTCTTCGGCCGGGATTTCCTGTGGTCATACGGTTGAGACGCCATTCACTCGTGAATAAGTTGTCTCTCAAGCGGCATGGCCACGAGGGCCAGCCCTACAGGGCCGATTTTGGCACTGCTGGGCTGCAGCTAACTTCGTGGACGAGGATCAGTGAGCAGCCGCAGGTTCCCTCACGGAAGTTTTTTCTGCGGTCGGGAAATCGGCGGGTACTTTCTGAGTGACCTGCCCGGTGGCGGCCCATTCGGTGCCGCGTTGCAGAGTCACGATAAAGCCGGCGCAAGTGAGTGACGGGTACGGCGCGGTTTCCTTTGGTCCGACATGGCCGAGAGTCGTATGAAAGATTCGGCCCTTCCCATAGTTGATCGTCATTAGCATCGGTTCGTTTTCGCCGGTGGCGCCGGGATATTTCGCTTTGTCTGGCAGCGCAGTGGCAAGCACCGTGACATTTTTTGCCGGGCCGCGAAGCTGGCTGTAGATTTCGTCACTCGCATGCAGCCACGCCGCCGGCAGACCTTTCATGATCGGGTGCTCGGGCGTACGCGTGGTAACCAGAAAGTCGTGGCGCGCAGGATGGGTGGCGTTACCCGGGGTGGTTGAATCGAGAACCATTTTCCCCTCGGTCCAGCGAATCTTGGGTCCCCAGGTTTCATTGCGTGCACCGATGTTTCCGTCCGCTTTAAAGCCCCAGCCCCCGACGCCGATCATTTCGTTCCACTCTTTCCAGTAAGGAAATGCATTGTCGGTGTCGTGGATTGAAACGAGTCCGCCACCGTTCTGCATGTAGTCGACGAAAGCCTGCTTGGTTGCGGCGGGCCATTCGGTGCCTTCATAGACCATTACCACGGCGGCATAGTCCGAGAATTTTGGATTGAACGCAGACATGTCGGCGCCGAGGGCGGGCGTGGTGACGGTGTCGACGGTAAACAAGCCAGCTTGTTCGAGATAAGTTTTGATGAGAGGCGCGCTTTTGCTCCAATCGTGGTACTTGTTGGACTGGCCGGTCAGCAGCATGATCTTGTGCTGGGGAGCAGCGGACAACAGGGCGGAAGTGAAAAGCGCGGCGGTCACGGCGAAACGTTTGATTGAGGTAAGCATGGCGATTGGAAACAGGACGTGCTTTGAAAGCGGGGACGACCTGTCTTTTGGTGAATACCATTGGCTAGAGCAAGCTCGTCGCCGCGCTAATGCTAGACGTCGCCTGTTTTTCGCCATAGGAGCGGCTTCACGTGGCTACGTTGGGCTGAAGGTAGGGGCCGTTGCCCTCAACGGCCTTCCGTCGTCCGTATGGCAACCCGCGGGCCGTTGACACCGTTGATGCGCGCTCGCATCCCGGTACTTGTCCCCTCGCCTACGCGAGAGGCAAAGGGCAACGGCCCCTACCTCGGACTTATGTCCGCAGATTAAAAATCCTTCGCGATGCGGAAATACACGAAGGCTTTTTCGGGGTTGCTGATGTCGTTGTTGAATCCGCCGGTCTGGTGTTCGTCGAAGGGCGGGTCTTGATTGAAGACGTTGCGGGCGCCGACGGTGAACTTGATGTCGCGAAATCCGCGATAACTGATCTGCGGGTTCACCTGAATCTGCTGCTTCACGTCTCCGACTTCTGAATAATTTTCGAATTTTCCGATGTAATCGATCAGCACCGACGCGGACCATTTCTCCAACTCCCAAGTCGTGACAAAGGTTCCGCGCCAGTGAGGAACATTATAGGTGCCGGCGAATTCGTCCTCGTTGTACCGCAGTTTTTGCAGATAGGTGCCACCCACCTCGAAGGTGAACCGGCCTGCGCGCGCATTTTTAAAAGTATAACTCACGTCGAAATCGATTCCACGGTAGAGCTGTTGATCGATGTTCAGATAAGTGTCGTTGATATAGTTGATGACGCCGACAGTTTCGCCGACGGCGGGAGGATTGCGGACCACGAGACCGGGCAGGCTGTCTTCGTGTTTTAGAATGAAGTCCTCGCCGAGTTGCGCGATGAGATCCTTTTGTTTGAATTGCAACCAATCGACCGACAGCTCCAGGCCCTTCAATGTCCCGGTCGGGTTGATTTGAAAACCCGCGTACCACGAGTCCGTGGTTTCCGGCTGCAAACGCGGGTTACCACCGCCGTTGGTTTGGATTTCACGTGGGGAATCGTTCGGACGCTTCGGATCGATCAACGGGCTCGAGCTGAACGTCGTCACCTGACTCGTGTAGAGATATGCGATGTCGGGAGCGTGGAACGACTGTCCAAAAGAGGTTCGCAACAAAAGCCACTGAGCTGGCCGGTACGATAGCGCGATCTTGGGTTTCGTGGTGGAACCGAAATCGCTGTAGTGTTCGAATCTGCCGGCGAGCTGGAGTTGCAATCCCTTCAAAACGGGAATGTGCAGTTCGGCGTAGGCGGCGGACACGGAACGTTCGCCGAAGGTTGAGGTGCCTTCCGATCCGCCAACGACGTTGCCAGTGGCGTCGTCGACGGTGCGGATGCTCCGCAATTTTTCGCTGCGCCATTCGCCACCGAACGCGAGTTTGACCGCGCCGGCCGGGAGATCGAAGAGCGGGCCGTTGGCGCTGAAATCGTAGGTGTGCACTTCAAACGATGCCGAGTTCACGTCATTGTTGGTATAACTCGCGGTGACGCGCGGATCTTCCGGACCGAAAGGATTGGCGTAGAGCGTTTGTCCGCCGATCTGGATGCCATTGAGTGCGGCTTGGTACAAATTATCAAAGACGCTGCCGCCGTTGAGATTTTCGGTTTTGTTTTTGCTGTAGACGGCCGCGGATTCCCATTTCCAATCGTGCGGTAATTTTCCGCCCAGGCCGACTAGCAGACGTGGCGTATCGGAAGTCACATCGTTGATGCGGTTGCCCGAGTTGACGAGGCGGGCATACCATTCGTCCTCAAGGTCCTCCCCGAAGGGATTGTTTGGGTTGGTTGCGGGAATGCTCAAGTAACCTGTGTTCGGCCCGGTGCCATTTTCCGCGTAATTAAATACCGGGGTGGGCGCCGCACCGATTTTAGTTTCCGACCGGCGGTAGGAAATTTCGGTGAAGCCGTAGAGCTGTTCCGAAAAATCGTACTGGGCGCGCGAATAAAAACCGAAATTGCGTGACTGCGGCACCTGGTCGGAAGCTCCCTGAAAGTTGTATGTGCCGTGGCTCGTGTCTGCGACATGGAAGTCCCCAGCGGCCGGACGCGTCTTGGGCGCGGCGAGCGTGTAGTAGTCGCCCAAACCTGGCACGTAAACCAACGCCGGAAAATCTGCGTAGCTCCGCAAATCCGGCCCGCCGCGCGAGGTGAGATCGGCATTGGAGGAAAATCCATAGTCAGCATCGCGAATGCTGGCGCGTTCCGTCCAATCAATCGCCGTCATGATCGAGACCTTGCCCGAGCTGGTGCCGAAAACGAGCGAGGCGGTTTTCTCCAGCGAGTCGGTGTGCACGGTGTTGCCGATTCCCAGAGTGGTGGTGAGGCCCGTGTAGTTTTTGCGCAGGATAATATTAATTACACCCGACACGGCGTCTGAACCGTAGATGGCCGACCCGCCGTCCTTGAGTACTTGAATGGATTCAATCGCCGCCGCGGGAATGCTATTGAAATCAAATACGGTTTGGAGGCCGTTGAAGCCGGGCGTGGCGAGAGGAGCGGAGCGGCGGCCGTTAACCAGTACGAGCACGTTGTTGTTGCCGAGACCGCGCAAGTTGACGGTTGAAGCTCCCGGCGTGAAACTGTTGCCCGATCCCGTGGGGATCAGCGAGGAACCTGAGACGAATGACAAACTGCGCAATGCGTCGCCGACGTCCGCGTAGCCATTCAGGTCGAGCGTGGCCCGGGAGATGGAGGTCACAGGATTGAGACCCGCCGCGTCGATGCCACTGATGTGCGAGCCGGTAACCTCGAATTTTTCCAGCGTCACGACATCGCCTGTTTCTCCTTTTTGTTCTGGAATGGCAGGCTGGCCGAAGGCAACCAGGCTTCCGGTCAGGTTGGCGACCATGACGAACGCCACGGATGCTGCGGTGGTTGAGCTTATGGACATCACCAAGGCGCGGAAAATTCGCGCCGATTTTTTAATGAGTTTGTTCATGGTCCAGGTTGTTTGCGGTGTGAGCGGCGCTTTCGCTGATTCTTTCTCCGGGTCGAAGAGCCCGGCAGTCGGCGCGTCGCAGTTGTGTGCTCTGAATTTGCAGCGAACGGCTGCCGATGCCGTCGTGCTTCAGCCTAACGACTACGCATCAAGTTTGCCCGGGCCAGCGTAGAGCGTTGAGCTGCTATTTAATCGCGCCGAGATGCTGGATACAGCCGTCGACGCACGAAGTTCGTGGAGTGCGCGAGGGCGTGATGGTTCAGGTGGCGAGGCCGGTGGCGGATGCGATATCTTTTGCGTTTGTTAAATTCCTCCACCCCTTGTCGGTAAATTTATGCCTTACGATCCGCTTTTCACTCCTGTTTCAGTCGGTTCACTCGACTTGCCCAACCGTATTATCATGGCACCCCTGACGCGCTGTCGGGCTGACGCCGCTCATGTTCCGACCGATCTCATGGTGGAATATTATGCCCAACGCGCCAGTGCCGGCCTGATCGTTGCTGAAGCGACGATGGCCATGGAAGGCAACTCGGCCTTTGGCGGTCGCGAACCGGGAATTTATTCGCCGGCTCAAGTGACAGCGTGGAAAAAAGTCACCGATACGGTGCACGCGAAAGGCGGAAGGATTGTTCTCCAACTCTGGCATGGCGGGCGCGCGTGCCATCCGTATTTCAATCGAGGTGCCCAACCTGTGGCGCCGAGTCCGTTACGGATCGAGAACGACGAAACGCATACCCCGGAAGGTAAAAAACCCTACGTGGTCCCGCGAGAGCTGCGCGATGACGAACTCCCGGGGATTGTGGTCGGATTCCGTCATGCCGCGGAAAACGCGAAGGCGGCGGGCTTCGACGGTGTGGAAGTGCACGGCGCGAACGGGTACCTGCTCGATGAGTTTTTGCGTGATGGCGCCAATAAGCGCACCGGCACGTATGGTGGTCCAATTGCCAACCGTGCCCGGCTGTTGTTGGAAGTGGTCGACGCCGTGATCGGCGTGTGGGGCCGGGGCAGGGTCGGTGTACGTTTGTCGCCGCTCAACAGTTACAATTTCATGAAGGACAGCAATCCGGTGGAGCTGACGAGTTACGTCGCTGGACAGCTCGATCAGCGCGGCATTGCCTATTTGCATCTGATGCGCGGAGATTTCTTCGGAGTTCAGAAAGCTGACGTAGTTACGCCCGCCCGCGTTACCTTCAAAGGTGCGATAGTGGGCAACATGGGCTATTCCCCCGAGGAAGCGGCTCAAGCGATCACGTCCGGAACACTCGCCGCCGTTGCGTTCGGTCATCATTATGTAAGCAATCCCGATCTGGTTGAGCGCGTGCGTGTCAATGCGGCGCTTGTCGAACCGGATGGCAAAACGCTCTACACGCAAGAGGCTCAGGGCTACACGGACTATGCGTCGTTGGCGGCGAAGTGAACGGCGGTCTATTGGTAGCACAAAAGGAGTGGCGCGTTCGGACCGCGTTCTTCGCGATAAGACGTGAGTTCGCTTTCCCTCTTTTCGCCATGCCTACCTCACTGCGTGTTTTGCTTGTCTCAGGATTGGCCGTTCTTCAGAGCGGTCACCTTCGCGCCCAGTCCGCCTCTCTGCCTCAAACTTTCGCAGCGACGCCTAAGACTGCTGCCCCCGCGCCGGCGGCGTTTCCGGGCATGCCCAGCCCGGAGGAACGTCAGCGTCTGCAAAAGCTGTCCTACGTGGATCACGCCGACATGATGGTGAAATTGGGGATCAAATCACTGCGCCCCGGCTTTAATGGCAGCACTGCGCCGGGGACGCCAAATCAAGCCAACTACGACGAAGCGAAGGCGAATCCATATCCGGACTATCCGGAAATTTTGATGCTGAAGAACGGCGGCAAAGTCACCAGTGCGGAGATGTGGCAGCAGAAGCGTCGTCCGGAAATTGTCGAGGACTTCGAGCGCGAAGTCATTGGTCGCGTTCCAAAAAATGTGCCGAAGGTAACGTGGGAGGTGACGCAAACGGAGCACACCACAGTCGCCGGTCTGCCGGTCATTGCGCGGCAAGTCATCGGTCACGTGGACAACTCCGCGTATCCGTCCGTCACGGTAGACCTCAAGATGGCGGTCGTTCTACCCGCGAACGCAAAAGGGCCGGTGCCGGTGCTGATGATGTTTGGATTCGGCAATATGCCCGGCGTCGTGTTGCCGCGATGGCCCGGAATCGTGGATCCTCCGGTGCCACCATCGACCGATCAGCTGATTGCCGCGGGTTGGGGTTATGTTTCAATCAGCACGTCCAGCATTCAAGCCGACAACGGGGCCGGTCTCACCGAAGGAATTATTGGGCTCACCAATCAAGGCCACCGTCGTACGCCCGAACAATGGGGAGCACTGCGCGCCTGGGCATGGGGCGCGGCGCGCGGGCTTGATTATCTCGAAACGCTTCCAGCGGTCGACGCGAAGCATGTCGGCATTGAGGGTGTTTCGCGTTGGGGAAAGGCGGCGCTGGTCGCTATGGCCTTCGAGCCACGTTTCGGACTCGTGCTGGTGGGATCCTCGGGCGAGGGCGGCGCGAAACCGCATCGGCGTAATTTTGGCGAAGCGGTGGAAAACCTCGCTGGTTCGGGTGCGTATCACTGGATGGCGGGCAATTTCATCAAGTACGCTGCGTCTGAGGCGACGTTTGGCAGCAAGAACGCCAACGATATTCCGGTGGATGCACACGAGCTGATAGCGCTCTGCGCGCCGCGTCCCACGTTTATCAGCTATGGGATACCCGAAAAAGGCGACGCCCACTGGCTTGATCAGCAGGGAAGTTACATGGCCACGGTCGCGGCGGGGCAGGTGTTTCGTTTGCTCGGCGCGAGGGATATCGGCGACAAAAACGATTACCGCATCGCGAAAATGCCGCCGTATAACACGAGCATGCTCGACGGGGAACTCGCCTGGCGCCAGCACGACGGTGGACACGAGGATCGCTCGAACATGAGTTACTTCATTACCTGGGCGAACAAGCTGATCCACTACACGCCGCCGGCGGCCGCTCACTGATTTTTTACCGCTAATGGATTCATTACCATGAATCCGTACGAGATGTATGCCGACTAATCGTCGTCATGAGTTGGTTTCGGGGAGCCTGCTGATTGCAGGCTGGGATTTGAGAATCGGAGTTTGTGACACAGAGCGCACAGAGGAGACACAGAGATCGCAGAGAAAAGCCTTGGAATCATGACCAGCAGAAAGGTGACTTGAGGAAGGAAATAAACTGACGTTACAGTCGTCGTTCTCCCTCCTTCTCCTGCTGATCACCGAGGACTCCGTGTCAAAATTGGGTGTTCAGGAACTACGATCCTAAATAAAATGTCTGCGATTAGCACCGTTGCTGCGTACTCGCATCCCGGTATGCCCTGTTGAAGCGTGCTCGCTTCCCAGGGATCGTCCTCCAGCCAGCGCTGGGGCGATTGTCCCCGCACCTACGGGCACGGCAAACAGACTCCTCCGAGCCCAAACCGAAGACGATCAGTCGGAGGGGACTTCTAAAGTTTCGCCGCCTTGTATTTGGGGAAACTATTAGCGGTTAGAAAAAAATTCACACCTTCTGCTGCTTCCATTTGCCGCGCCGGAAAAGCAGACCGCTCCAGATTGCAAGTACTGTGAAAGAAGTTGGCACCGCAATATAGACGCCGAGCGGACCGAGGCCTACGGGCACGGAAAGTACCCACGCGAGTGGGATTTGCCCCAGCCAGAAACAGAAGAAGTTGAGTCGGGTTGGCGTCCATGTGTCGCCCGAGCCGTTGAATGTCGCCTCGAAACACATGCCCGCCGCGTACAGCGGAAACGCAAGACTCACGATCCACAGGGCACGTACACCTTCGCGAAAGACGATCGGATCGTCGGCAAAGAGACCGACAATGGGTCGGGCAAAAATCACGAACAACAGTCCGACTGCGCCGAGAAAACAGGCGTTGTAGCGCACGGCGACCTTCACGGCTTCCTCCGCCCGGTCCGGTTGCTTGGCCCCGAGATTCTGGCCGACGAGCGTCGCTCCGGCGTTGGATAAACCCCATGCAGGCATCAGGGCAAAGATCACGACGCGAATCGCGATGGTGTAGCCGGCCAGTACGGGTGCGCCGAACAGTGCGAGAATCTTGAAGAGACCGACCCAACTCGTGGTGTGAATGAACATCTGAAGCACGCCGTTGCCGGAGGTCTTGAGTACCGTGCCGAGAATTCCCCATCGTGGTTTGAAGGAAGCCCAGTACAGGCGCACCCGGCCAGCGCGGCCGGTGAGGTGCCACAACTGATAACACACGCCGATGCCCCGGCCGATGTTGGTCGCCACGGCCGCGCCGGTAATGCCCAATTCCGGAAACGGTCCGAGGCCAAAGATAAAACAAGGCCCGAGCAGAATGTTCAGCGCATTGGAGAGCCACAATGTGCGCATGGCGATGACTGCATCGCCGGCGCCGCGGAAAATTGCGTTGATGAGAAAAATCAAGAAGACGGTCGCATTGCCGCTCAGCATGATCCGGGTGAAGCCCGAACCGAGGGTGATAACTTCCTCGCTGGCTCCCATCAGCCGCAGGAGATCAGGCGCGAATGTGCCGAGTACGAGACCTAACAGCGCGGCCAGAGTGACGCCCAGCAAAATAATTTGTCCTGCCGCTTCTGAGGCAAGAATTGGATTTTTCTCACCGGTGCGCCGGGCGACGATGGCGGTCGCACCGAACGAGATCCCAATGGCCACTGCATAGACCAACGACATGATCGACTCGGTCAGACCCACGACGGCCACTGCGTTCAAACCCAGATGGGAAACCCAAAACACATCCACCACGGCGAACAGCGACTCCATGGACATTTCCAGCACCATGGGCACCGCCAGCAGGAGCACCGCGCGTTTGAGTGGCAATGAGGTGTAATCGTTATGTTCACCCTTGAGCGCAAACAGCACACTTCGCCAGAATGACATGGGGGCGTGAGTCTCAGGTGCAGTCGTGGTGATGGTTGGTTCGCTCATGAAGATATGAATGGAAGGTTATCTTGCAGCCCCGGTATGACAGCGTGATGTCAGCAGCCTGTCTGAATCAACGAACGAATGTGCTCCGGACGGACACACCCAGCGCGAATTTGAAGAGAGTTGTCAGGGTTTGCAGCGGGAGTTTTTCCTCGGGGAGGCATGACATGTGCTCGAAATAGTTGATATGAGCACATTCACCTTGATTCACGTGGCGATCAGCCTGGTGGGAATATTCACTGGATTCGTGGTTTTATTTGGCATGCTGGCGGGCAAACCGTGTGCGACCTGGACGAGCGTCTTTCTGTGGACGACTCTGCTGACGAGCGTCACCGGCTTTTTCTTTCCCTTCCACGGATTCACGCCTGCCATCGGCGTGGGTATCCTGTCACTGCTGATTTTGGCGCCCGTGTTTTATGCGTGGTATGTCCGGAAGCTGTCGGGGGCCTGGCGCTGGATCTATATTATCGGAGGTGTGCTGGCTTTGTATCTGAATTTCTTCGTGTTGATCGTTCAATCATTCCAGAAGATTCCCGCGCTGCATGCTCTAGCTCCAACGCAGGCCGAGCCGCCTTTCGCAATCGCTCAAGGTATCGCGCTGCTGTTTTTCATTGTGGCGGGTTTTCTTGCCGCGAAGAAATTTCATCCATCGCCTGCGTCGGCTTGAGGTTCACGGAAGGTGGGAACGGTGGTGGTATTTACTATTCCGCGATTGGGTCCGCGGATTCAGTCTGTGCGTAGCGGAGGCGATAGTTTGCCGACGAGAATATGAGCGCATGGGGCGAGCCCGGCTTTCTGGATGGTTTTGCGCGATGCGAGATTTTCCGGACTGCAGCGGGCGCAGGGAATAATGCCGCCTTCGCGGCAGACACGTTTTAGTTCCTGAACAAGATAGGAACCGAACCCGCGACGGCGGAAGGGCGCCGCGACCTCCATATAAATATCACCGTACGGTTTGTTATAGTGATATAAGAGGCCACCGGTCGCGGCAATGTTGCCGTCCACTTCCAGCAGCCAGTCACCAATCGGTTCACGATGGTGCTTGAAAGTCCGTTCGAGATCGTTGGGTGTGGATTGACGAAAGATGGCGCCGTTGGCCGGGAGTGTGGTGGTGAGTTGATCGTGGAACACGATTTTTTCGCTCGTCGCGTGAGGGCACCACGCATGGAGAATGAGTGTCGGCAGAACGTCATTGGTCTGCACTTCGAAGGCAGTGATTTTCGCAGTGTCTGAAAACGCTTCAAAAATATCAAAGGACTGATGTCGGAGCTCAGGCGTGAGGTAGAATTCGAACAAGGTTTTCGTTCCCCTCCACGGTCCGCCAATTGCCAATGCGCCATAACCAACAGCCGTGTCTTCCACTTTCAGCAAATAGGACTCAGTCCAGCCTGCCCGCGCATGAAGCGAATCATGCACAATCTGGCAGTTCATCTCCCGCCGATAAAATTCGCGCCAGGGGAGAATCTCCTGAACCGGCACGACGGTAGCGGTGAATCGCATGGGAGTGGGCTGTTGCTGAAAATGTAGCCGGGGCTTTTGGCGGAGCAAGACTGGTCCAGCCATGACTATTAAAACCAGAGGATTGCCCGCGAAACACACGAATGACGCGAAATCAGAATCGATCCCCGTTATTTGACCCCTCGAAATCTCATGTTCATTTGCATGTATTTATTTCGCGTCATTCGCGTGTTTCGCGGGCAATATTTCTGGTTCGGCGATTTTTTTTTTGGAAAAAGTACATTTGCCCTTGTCGGGCGCTGCGGGTCGGTTGCACTAACGCCCCCTTTTTATGCAAACGCAGACCCAGAAAATTTCCATTGAGCAGATCAATATCTATGGCGGCACGCAGGCGCGCGTGAAGACGAACGATGATGCCATCGAAAGCTATGCGGAAGAGATGCAACGGGGAGCGGTATTTCCCCCGATCAGTGTTTATTTCGACGGCACGACTTACTGGCTCGCGGATGGCTTTCACCGGTTCCTCGCCACCAAGCGCAACGGTCAGACAGATATTTCCGCGGAGGTTCAGCCGGGTGGTCGGACGGAGGCATTGCGTCACGCTTTGGGAGCAAACTCGCTCAACGGCGTTTACCGCACGAATGGCGACAAACGGAATGCCGTGGAGATCGCTTTGGAGGAGTGGCCGGAGCTGGCTAACACCGTGATTGCCGAAATCTGCAAAGTGTCTTCTGAACTCGCGCGCGGGTGCCGGCAACAAATGGAAAAAGCCGGACGCATTCCGCAAATGATCACCGTCAAGGGACGCGACGGTAAATCCTATCCCGGTGCAATTGAGCGTGAGCCTCGCGGCAAAACCGAAGAACCTTCGAGCGAAAAGGGCGGCACTGGTGGAGGTGGCGGAGGTTTTTCAAAGGGGAAGGGCGATTCGGGCGCGTTGGGCGGTACGACGACCGAACTTGAAATCGAGGCGCGGGAGATGATCCGCAAAGGTGAGATCAGTCCTTTTGAGCTGCGCAAAATGTCGAGCGCGACGGCCAATGATTACGCCACCTCGGTGATCACGCTGCTCGGGCAGATGCGCAAAGATGATCCGAAACGTCGCGAAGGTCTCAACCGAATCAAATCCTGGATCGAGCGGGAGCTGCGGGGAGAAAATGTGGCGTCGATGGAACCGGTGGCAGAAACGCCTGCCAGCGAGGCCACGGCGGATATGGCCGCGTCCAGCAGTTGAGGAACCTGATAAAAAACCACGGATTTTTAACCACTAATTGTCACTAATACCTCACTAATCAATGCGGATGAGTTGCCGGCAACCTTCTCGGAAATTAGTGAAATCTTAGTGCGGATTAGTGGTTAAAAAGATTTCGCTCCGGGGAAATTTGCGGGCTCGGATTTCGGCGGGTATACACCCCATACTTAATCGTGGGGTTTCGGACTATGGTGGGGCATGCCTCTTCTTAATGTAGTCCTTACCCTGGTTATTGTCGGCGTCGTGCTGTGGTTGATCAACACCTACATCCCGATGCAGGGCACGATCAAAAAAATTCTTAACATCGTGGTCGTGATAGTCGTCGTCCTCTGGCTGCTCTACGGATTCGGTGTCATCAACAACTCCGGTGATATTCATCTCCCGGTCGTGAAGTGAGGTTGGCGTCCGGCGTCAGCCGAGTTCGCTCGTTTAATCGTCGGACATCCGGATTGGCTCCGTGAGTTTGCTGTGCTCGTGGCGGCGGTAACCTTTTAACGCGGGATCGGCGGCGCACTTGAGCTGGAAGTCTTGCATGCGGTGAAACACGCTCACGAGTTGTTCGGGTTGCAGGTAGTGATCGAGCCCGGCCTGTTCCAAGACTACCAGCAGTTCATGCGTCGCTTCGAGCGTGGAAAGACAATCGGGCCGCGGTTGTTTTTTGATGACGTAGCGGCTCGGCGTTGTCGGCGTGAATTTGATGCGCGGCAGACGCTGCAGGCTCGGGCTGAGCCGGTGAATCGATCGTGCTCCACGCCAGGTCGCGTCGATTAAAATCACGACGAGGCGGCGCTGATCGACCTGATTACTGAACATGGGGATTTGCGCCGGATCGGACAAATTTGTCGCCGTCTTTCCCGGGTACAGCAGCACGCAATAATTCTGCGGATCGCTGAGCGTCTTTTGTACGGCTTCGTGGTTGTCGAATTCCATGCCCATATGCAGTTCGCTATTCGGCAGGCAAAGATGCGTGAGTCGTCCCGTGTTTGCCTTGGTCACCTTGAACTCCTTCGGTGACATGAGAAAAATAAACCGCGTCCGCGTTTCCATCGGCACTAGCGTCGGACACCAACAAAGGTGCTTCGGCCAAAAACAGCGGTAGCAGGTTTCTCTCATTGACGAGGAGAACGAACACAAAGCCGGTCGGAAGCGAAGGCTGAAGTTCACGCGCTTCGGAAGCGGGTCGAGCAGCCTTGTCTTGAGGGACTCCCAACCGTTTCCGTGAGACTGGGTTTATCTCAGCCGAACTCCATCAGATTGCACTTGGAACTTCATTTTACCCATCGATAACTTTAGATGATGAAGAGCCATCTGTTCAGGATTTTCGCCGTAACGCTCCTGGTCGTGTGCGCGGCAGACGGTTCGATCAGGGAAATTCCCGCAAGCCGGAGCGTCGCAGTGATCTCAGCCTTTGATTTTGGCATGCGGGGCTATCACCCCGGGGTCACTGTGTTTGGCAACGAAGAGTGGAGGGCCGAAAACACCGGGTTTGATATTAATTCCATGGTGCTTGATGCCGTTAAACTGAACAGGAGCCGCGAGGTAAAATTGGTGAATGGCGACGGCATGCATCTGTTTCCTGAAAAAGAAGAGCGACCGCGTTCTGTGAAAAAGATATCTTCGGATGTAACGGCAAAACTGGATAAATTAGGGCGGGAATGGCACGTGGAATTCATTGTCCTCCTTTTCGACGGAGAGTCGTCTGATTTGATCGGACAAACCAGCCAGACGTTAACCGGTTTTGGTTTATACAAAAGAGCGGGCCGGGAGGTCGTTTTTTGGGTCTCTCAAGTTGCTATTTTCGACTGCAAAGCACATCGGTTTATTGGTTCTGATCAGAAATTGGACACGCAAAGACTCCCTGACGTCGACTGGCAGAAAAACTGGAGTGAATTTGGTTTGAGCCAACAACATGCCGTTCGTCGGGAGTTGGAGTCATTGATTAAGGAGTGCACGGCTGCGATACTCGCCGAGGTTGGACTGAACGACAAACCGGTAGGGACGCCAAAAAGGTCTCTTGCTTCAAAGATACTTTTCCCCGGGGCCAACGCCCGGCCTTCATTGACAGAAAGTAATCAATTGGAGATTCCGCCCGGGATTTCCGTCGTATCAGCGCGGAGGGCCATCGTATATGGATTCAAGCAGCAGGAATGGATTGTCGCGGCGGAAACAGATGAAGAGGTAATTGGAATCCGCCGGGACGGCAAAAATGAAGCGCGCTGCACTGTGACGATCAAAGAGCGAGCGATTATTTTGGTCCACGAAGACTACCAAATTCAGGCCGACGGAAAACACGTTCCGAAGGAATTCACCCGCTGGCAAAATAATCTGAGGGAAGCTATTTTAGGAAATCTCATGGGCGGGGACGTGGGCCTGCAACCTCCCCCGGGTAATCAATTGGAAGTACCTTCGGCAATATCGACGGCGGCCGCACACCGTGCGGTGTTGGCCGGGTTTAAGGATCGGGAATGGACGATTACCACCGAATCCGACGAGCAGATAATTGGTGTCTACCGGAAGGGAAAGAAAGAGGCGATTTGTTCGGTCACGCTCAAAGATCGGGTGATTCTTCTCGTGCCTGAGGCTTACGAAATTCAGCCGGATGGAAAGCGCGGGCCGGCCGAATTTCGTCGATGGCAGGAAAATTTGAAGGAATCTATTTTTAAAGAGCTGATGAAAGTGACGCCAGAGAGTGTGCCCTGACCACGAGCGATCCTCCCGCCGATTTCCTTCCAGTCAGGCGCCGCAGCATTTCTTATATTTCTTTCCACTGCCGCACGTGCGGCGACGAGGAGGAAGTGCTAATGGCCTTGGAGCCGAGAACACAATTCACCGCTAATCCCCACCGTTTTTCTTTCCCACTCACGAATGCCTGGGAAACCGTCGAAAAATGGCATTTCTTCGCCCCGCTCCGCACCGTGAATGGCGGGAAAAACGCGCTTATCCCTTATTGCAGGCCTGATCGATCGTAGCTCACTTAAAATTAAACTATCGGATTCACGAATCCTGTTCATCTTTATCGCATGACGCCGTTTCCTTCCCGCAACGTTCTTGGTGGCCCGCTGAAACCGTGCTCAATGAAACCGCTCACGGGCTTCTTCCGGAACGGACACTGCGATACCTGCGCCGAGGATCACGGTTGCCACACGGTGTGCGTTGAAGTCACCGACGTTTTTCTCGCGTCCAATTTTGCCGCCGGCAACGACCTGATCACGCCCCAGCCCGAATATAATTTTCCCGGTCTCCGTCCTGGCGACCGCTGGTGCCTCTGTGCGAGCCGCTGGCTGGAAGCCGTCGAAGCTGGCGATCCCTCGCCCGTCATTCTCGCCTCGACTCACGAACGCACACTCGAACTGATACCGCTCGCTGTTCTGCAGCAATACGCCACCGGTTGAATTTGGCGGTGAAGACTCCGAGTTGCCAAGCGTGCGTGGTTCGCAGACCGGAAACTTAACCATTCACTTGCCGATCACTGCAGGTGCCAGAGCAGCCAGCGATCACCCAACCCAATCGCGTGCGTTGTAGAACATCTTCATCCACGGAGAATCTTCGGGCCAGTCCTTTGGCGACCAGCTCATGCAGACGCTGCGGTGGACACGTTCGGGGTGCGGCATCAGAATGGTGACTCGTCCCGTGGTGGTCGTGAGGGCGGTCATGCCGAAAGGCGAACCGTTGGGGTTGAGCGGATACTGTTCGGTGATTTCGTGTTTGTTGTTCACGAAACGACCGGAGACCAGGCCGGAGTCGCTGAAGACCTGGGCGGCGTGGGCGTCTTTGAACTCTGCGTAACCTTCCCCATGCGCGACGGCGATCGGGATCACGGAACCTTCCATGCCTTGGAAGAAAATGCTTGGGCTCTTTTCGATTTTCACGGAAGCGAAACGCGCTTCGAAACGTTCGCTGCGGTTTTGCACGAAGCGGGGCCAGAGATCGGCGCCGGGGATGATGGACTTCAGGTTGCTCATCATCTGGCAGCCGTTGCACACGCCGAGCGCGAAGGCGTCTTCACGGGCGAAGAAGGCTTTGAATTCCGCGCGCGCGTTGGCGTGGAAGAGTACGCTCTTGGCCCAGCCTTCACCGGCACCGAGGACGTCGCCGTAGCTGAAACCACCGCAAGCGACAAGGCCGCGGAAATCTTTCAGCGAGACGCGTCCGCTGAGAATATCGGTCATGTGCACATCGACCGCCTTGAAGCCGGCGCGGGTAAGAGCAGCGGCCATTTCGACTTCACCGTTGACGCCCTGCTCGCGAAGCACGGCGACGGATGGTTTAACCACGGAAGACACAGAAAACACAGAAGTAGATATTTTTTCTGTGTGTTTCGTGTGTTCTGTGGTGATATTTTCGGCGTGCGTCGGGCCGTTGGGGGCAACGGCCCCTACCTCGGGCTCCTGTGAAAATGATTTCGGTAGATCGAACGTAATCAATGGCGTGATGCCTGGGTCGTTGCGATCTAGCTTTAGTTGGAATTCGGATTCGGCGCAGGCGGGGTTGTCGCGCATCGCGGAGATGCGGCGGGTGACGTCGGACCAGATGGCGCGGAGTGTCGACAGGTTCTCGTTGTAGATTTCCTTGCCGGATTGCTTCACGCGCAGCGCGTAATGCGGATTCAGTGTGCCGATGCGCGAGACGCAGGACTTCAAGCCGTGCTCACGCAACGCGAGATACACGTCGTCGAAATCGTCCTCGCGGATTTGGACGACAGCGCCAAGTTCCTCGTTGAAGAGCGCACTGAACGGATCGTGGAGATGCGGGATTTCCAGATCGACGCCGACGTGTCCGGCAAAAGCCATTTCCACGATGGTCGCAAGCAAGCCGCCATCTGAACGATCGTGGTAGGCAAGAAGCTTTTTGTTGCGGCCGAGTTGCTGGATGACATTCCAGAAATTTTTCAGGTCGGCGGGATTGTCGACGTCGGGTGGCGCTTCGCCGGTTTGGGAGACGACCTGCGCGAGGATCGAACCACCGAGGCGATTTTTGGAACGGCCGAGATCGATGAGGAGGAGGACGGTGTCGCCGATGGCGGAGGAGTTAACCACAGAAGACTCAGAAAACACAGAAGAGGATTTGTTTTCTGTGTGTTCCGTGTGTTCTGTGGTGATATTTTCGGTGGGCGTCGGGCCATTGGGGGCAACGGCCCCTACAGCGGGATCATACTGCAGTTGCGGGGTGAGGCTGAGGCGGATGTCGCTGACGGGGGCGAAGGCGGAGATAATGAGCGACGTCGGCGCGGTGATGCGTTTGTTTTCGCCGGAGGAGCGATCCTTCCACGCGGTGCTCATGCTCATCGAATCCTTGCCGACGGGAATCGTGATGCCGAGTGCGGGACACAGTTCCATGCCGACGGCTTTCACCGCGGCGAAAAGATCGGCACCGTCACCGGGAATCGCAGGCGCGGCCATCCAATTCGCGGAGAGATTCACTTTGCCGATGTCGCCGATTTGCGCGGCAGCGAGATTCGTGAGTGCTTCGCCGACAGCGAGGCGCGCGGAAGCGGCAGCGCTATTGACCGCGACCGGCGTGCGTTCGCCCATGGCCATCGCTTCGCCGGTGTAGACGTCGAACGATGCGGCAGTGACGGCGCAATCGGCGACGGGCACCTGCCATGGACCGACCATTTGGTCGCGCACGATCAAGCCGCCGAGTGTGCGATCGCCAATGGAAATGAGAAAGGTTTTATCGGCGACCGTGGGATGCGCGAGAACGCGGCGGACGGCATCTGCCAACGTCAGTTCACGCAGGGACAAAGGCCGGAGTGGCCGCTGAAGTGTGCGATCCGAGCGCGACATGCGCGGCGGTTTGCCGAGAAGCACCTCGAGGGGAAGATCGATGGGCGTATTTCCAAAATGAGAGTCTTCGAGCACGAGCTGTTTTTTCTCGGTGGCTTCGCCGACGACGGCGAATGGACAGCGTTCGCGTTCGCAAAGTTTTTGGAAAACGTCGAGACGGGCGGCGGGCACGGCGAGGACGTAGCGTTCCTGTGATTCGTTGCACCAGATTTCGAGCGGGGACATGCCCGGCTCGTCGTTTGGAATGGCGCGAAGTTGGAAGCGCCCACCGCGTCCGCCATCGTTGACGAGCTCTGGCAGCGCGTTAGAGACACCGCCGGCACCGACGTCGTGGATGAACGAAATAGGATTCTCGTCGTCGAGCGCCCAGCAGCGGTCGATGACCTCCTGGCAGCGGCGTTCCATTTCGGCGTTGTCGCGTTGGACGCTGGCAAAATCGAGATCCTCGTTGCCGGAGCCGCTCGCCATCGAGCTGGCCGCGCCGCCACCGAGACCGATCAACATCGCAGGTCCACCGAGAACGATCAATTTGTCGCCCGGATTGATTTCTCCTTTTTTAATGTGGTCGGCTTTGATGTTACCGAGGCCGCCCGCGAGCATGATGGGCTTGTGGTAGCCCCGGAGTTCCGTCGCGGACGGGCCGTTGGGGGCAACGGTCCCTACCTGGGCGGAGGGAACCTCCGCTTCGTAGGTCCGGAAATAGCCATTGATGGAGGGGCGGCCGAATTCGTTGTTGAAGGCGGCGGCGCCAAGTGGGCCTTCGACCATGATGTCCAGCGCGGAGACGATGCGCTCGGGTTTGCCGTGGTCTTTTTCCCAAGGCTGAAGCGCGCCAGGAAATTTTAAATTGGAAACAGTGAAGCCGGTGAGGCCAGCTTTGGGCTTGGAACCGCGGCCGGTCGCGCCCTCGTCGCGAATCTCGCCACCGGAGCCAGTCGCAGCACCGGGAAAAGGGGAAATTGCAGTCGGGTGGTTGTGCGTCTCGACCTTGCAGAGGATGTGGATGTCTTCGTTGTGCGCGCCGTACTCGTTGGTTTTCGGATCAACGTAAAAGCGTCCGCCACGCGTTCCTGCGAGGACGGCGGCGTTGTCCTTGTAGGCGGAAAGAATGCCTTCGCTATGCAGCTGGTAGGTATTCTTGATCATCTGAAACAGCGACTTGTCCTGCGCTTTTCCATCGATGTCCCAGGTGGCGTTGAAAATCTTGTGACGGCAATGCTCGGAGTTGGCCTGCGCGAACATCATCAACTCGATGTCGTTCGGGTCGCGGCCGAGCGTGGTGAACGCCTCGACCAGGTAATCGATTTCATCTTCGGCGAGCGCGAGACCGAGGTGGACGTTGGCGGCGACCAACGCGGACCGGCCGGCGGCGAGCACCGGCACGTGCGACATTGCGCGTGGTGTTTCGTGGCGGAAAAGCGCGGCGCAGGCGGGCAGATCGCCGAACACGACCTGCGTCATGCGATCGTGGAGCTTGGCGCGCAGGATTTGCTGCTGCCTAGCATCGATCGGAGAAAAAGGGAAACGCGTGTCCGGGCTATCGGCGCCGACGTCGATCGTGTAAGCGACGACTCGCTCGATGCGTTTGATGGCCGTGAGTCCGCAGATGTGGGCGATGTCAGTGGCTTTGGAAGACCAAGGTGAGATCGTGCCGGGACGCGGGGCAACAATTTGTAGAATGCCGGTGACTTGTTGGGCGGCGCGGCTTGGCCCATAGGTGAGCAGTTGACCGAGGACGTTCCGCTGATCAGCGCTGAGTTCTCCAGTGGTCTCGACTACGTGCACAAATTCCGCGTTCGCGGCGCGAACCGGAATACCGGAAGCGACGAGATCTTGGACGAGCTTCTGGAGGCGGAAAGTGGAGAGGGCGGGTGAGCCGGAAAGGATCAGCATGGTCGGGAAAAGACGATGTTCACAAAATCACCCCTCCGGTCAAGTGAGGGGAATGCGAAGCCCTTGGAATCGTGGGCAGATGACACCGTTTGGGTGTTATTAAATAGAAGGTGGGACAAAAAAGTCGCGCAAAGCCCTTCAAACTGGTTCGAGAGGTGTAGGTTGATCTACGCGGGTGGCTGCATGCTGACACTGGTTTGGGGTCAAGTCGTGCAGTCCCACTGGCAGAAGGAGAATACAATCGACGTTCCATCGAGCATCAATTCCCTTAACTGCACCCCATGAGTATGGCGCACGACGCAGCGGAGCCGGTCAGCTGTAGCCTTCCGACTATTGCCGGATTCGGGGTGCGACTGCGGGCCCTGCCGTTCATGCTGATAGTCTTGAGCCTGCTTTTGATGGCGACTACCGGTCCGCTCCAAGCGGCCGATGACGAGCTCACGCCATTGCCGAAGCTCCCTTCCGACGAGCTTGTGCCGCTGCCGAATCTCTCGCATGACTCACCGCCGCGCTTTAATGAGGTGACGGCGTGGCGCGGCTCGTTTATCGCCTCGGCCCACCGGTATACTACCGATGATATTGTGGGGACGAATGGGCGGAGCCGGGGGACGAGGACGATCTTTTATGACAGTTACATCATGGTGGATTTCCTGCTCGACGAATTTGAAGACGACCCGGCGGTGTGGCGAGGCCGGCTAATTACGCCCAAGCTAACGGCCGACTATCGGGCGGTGTCCAATCAGGTGATTGACTCCGAGAACGGGAATACGCTGTTCGAAGAAGAGTTTTTTCATACGGATGGTCTGCCCCAGTTTGATTCGGGGGCCAAGGCTGAGCTCCAGTTTCATCGTGAACGCGGTTGGTCATTCCACTTTCCTACACCGAATTGTCCGGCGCAGCTCACTGAAAACATTGTTCTAACGCCCAAGAAAGGCCCGGTGACGCGCCAGACAACACAACGAGAAATCTCGGCCTCTCCTGAAACCGGGACGCCGACGCTACCCTACCCGGCGAAAGGGTTCATTCTCTTTGCCGGTAACAACAAGTTGGAACATGGACGCCACATCCCGGGTGCAATGGCCGGCGACATCGTATGGGAGTACACCGTTTATCTGGAACCGGCGTCGATGGAGGAGCTGAAGTTGGAAATCGAGGAAACCGACGCCTACAAGCAATGGCGCCCGGAGACGACGCCCGAGTGCGCTGCGGGAGCGCCGTTGAACGTGAAGGCGAAGGTCGTTGATGCCAAGGGCGGCACGCCGAAGGTTTCGGTGGAAAAATTTGTGTGGGAATTAACGGAAACTTCCAAGGAACCGGGCGTGGCCATGAATTTCCCACTCGATGCGAAAGACGAACGGTTCGATCTCGATCTCGACGCCGAGGGTGAATTTTTCGTGTTGAAAAACAAAAACCAGCAGATGACTCGCGCGGTCCGCAGCGGTTTCAGCGACACCGTCAAGGTCGTCCCGTATGACTGGGGCGGCTGGGCCACGCTCCAGGTGACGGCCTACATGCGCGACGGACGCCAGGTGCGGGGTAAAGTGAAGGGACGCTCGGAATTGGGCGTGCGCCTGCCCAAGCGCAGCGCCGATTCGCATATCGCCGATGTCTGGAAGGAACGGAAAAAATCCGGAGCCGATGACCTCGATGATGAGTCAGTCGCGGGCCAGAAAGACAATGGTGACGGCTTTTCACTCTACGAAGAATACCGTGGCTTTGTCGTCGACGGGCAGCGCATCGAAGGCGATCCGGAACAAAAAGATTTCTTCGTCCTGAACCTGATCGGGGCCGATGCGCAGACAGGGCTGGATTTGTTCACGGCGGTTTCCCAACTGGCCGTACACGACCGGTTGAAGCCGGCGGAAATGTCGGAGGAAAAGCGGCTGATGAACGGCAATCATCGTCGAGGCGCGCGCAACCAGGAGCAGCACGGTGTGTGGATCAAGACCTTTGCCAGTAAATCCGACCTGGGTGGCGGCGGTGCATTCACGACCTTGAACAAAGCAGGCGTGGCCGGAAGGCCCGGTCTGGTGAAAGGTATCGGCATTCTTTCCCGTACCAATGAGGACAGTGATTTCAACAAACCTTTCAACCTGGTCGCTTCGGACACGATCTTTGCCTACGACCGGGCGATCGCTCACGAACTGCTGCACTCGGTGGGCGTGGAGCATCACGGGGAAGGGGACTACAACATGACTGTCGGTTATGCCTCGACGCGGAATCCGGTGAACAAGATCGGACGCCCCTACTATGGAACCTCGCTCGATAAGCCGATCGACCTGCGCACCGAGGAAGGCGAGGACGTGGCCCAGCGCGATATCGCCGATTACGAAAAGGTCCGACAGTTTATGGATATGATTTTGTTGGAACGTTGCCTGAAGGAAGGAGCGGAATACATCAAAAGGAATGGCGCCACTTACAACCCGCTCTTCAGCACGCCCCAAGCCTATGCGGATTTCCAAATCGAGATATTGGGAGTGTTCTGCTTCATGCACATCAGCGGTATCGTCGGCGTGGATCACGGCGAGCATTCCGGGGCGGAGGACTGCCTGATGCGGTACTACTTCGCGAAGTACTATGAGTCGAAGAAACCGGCGACCATCGGCGACAAGCAGTATTATCTGGTTGGCGAGGGGACCGAACACACCGGCTTGCAGATCTGCCATGACAAGATTGGTACCGGGGTGAATGCTTCCGGCCATAAGCCGCAATCGCGCTACAGCGACGCAGCGAACGGCGATTGCTTCACCCACATTTGTCCCAACGACGGGGTTCCGCCGGGCACGAAATAATGAAAGCCTTGAGCACATTTTCCCGCGGCGCGATTCACGCACTTTTTCGGGCTTCGCTGCGGAAGATTTCTCCGGCTTGGTTTGCTGTAGGAGCGGCTTTACGCCGCGATTCGGCCGAACCATCGCGGCATAAAGCCGCTCCTACAGCCAGGCGCCGAACTTCTGTGCTGGGTGTTGGGATTTTTGTGATCGCTGCAATTACTGCTGTTGCTGCTCCCGCGCCGGAAATTTCACTTTCTTTGCGCGGATCGGTTGATAAAACTGTCGAGCAGTGGGAGCCGTTGCGCATTGTTGTGCGCCTTCAAGCTCCGCGCGGGGCGAAGGAAGCGATTACACTCGCTCCGGCCAGTGGCACGTGGGCTGATGCGTTGGCGGTGGAATTACTGCTAGCGACAGGCACCGCCGTGGCCGCTCGCGCCGAGCCGATGGGAACACCCGATGCATCGTCAGCGACACTGGACGCGAAGCACGTGGCCGGTGGCCTGTGGCGGTTTTCTCCGGAGGCCATGCAGGCGGTTGTTCCCGGTTCTTATCGGCTACGCGTGCAATTAAAAATCGACAGCGGCGGTGGCTGGAAGGGTGTCGCCGCGCGGGAAATCCCTCTCACGGTGGTGGCGCCGGCGACCAAGCCGTCGGTTCAACGCACCGCGAACCGGGCGCAGGATCTCTTGCTGACTGACAAAGTTCAGGAAGCGGCGACCTTGGTCGATGCCGAATTGAAAACTTCGCCTCGCGATTATTCGTTGCTGAAAGTGCGCGCGCAGATCGCCGAGAAGGCAGGGAATCCTCTCGGAGCAATCATGTGCCTGAACGCCGCCAATTTTTCCATGGTCAAGAAAACCGCCGGACAGCCGCCAGCCGAAGACCACGAGATGCTGATGCAGTTGGAGAAGTCACGGAAAACGGCCTCCGCTAATCCTCCCGCCTGGACCTGGCCGCCGACGGAAGTGCTGCTAGCTCTCTCGGAAGAAGCAAAGAAATCGTCGTTTCTTCCAGCGATGCCGCCGGAAAGCGCGCCGGGTACGCGCAACGCGGGCGCACCTTTGGCTGCACCGACTAGCACTCCGATCCAGTCGTCCATTCCGACTAATCCCGTCCCTGCAGCCGCTCGGAATTCAACTGCTGCTGCACCGATGCAGCCGACACCAGCCCAGTCGCCGTTGGTTTCTGCGAGCACGGCGACTCCTGCCCTAGCCGCGCCGGCCGGACCACCGCCCGGTGTCATCGTTCTGGCCGCCGAACTCATCGACGCGAAGATCATCGCTGATCCCAACGGTCAATGGGCTGTAGCGGCGACGGCGAGTTCACAGTACAGCCAGTCGAAGTACGCACCTGCGCAGGCTATAGGCGCACCGAATATCGCTTTGGGTATGGCGGGGGACAACCCCGATGCGTGGTGTCCGGTAAACAAAAACAACGGGACCGAATGGCTGGAGGTCGGCTTCGCAACACCGGTTCACGCGACTGAAGTG
>Ga0307508_10000070_pt1 | contig 118935 bp, 119 predicted proteins | sample 9_EM_MG_FD_203089 | JGI IMG/M metagenome (GOLD analysis project Ga0307508, IMG submission 203089) | Populus trichocarpa ectomycorrhiza microbial communities from riparian zone in the Pacific Northwest, United States - 9_EM | ecosystem: Host-associated > Plants > Roots > Unclassified | place... | reverse complement strand
GCGGCCCCCCCCCCCCCCCCCCCCCCCCCCCCGCGCCGCCCCCCCCGCCGCCCGCCGCCGCCGCCCCCCCCCCCCCCCCGAGTGACTCCTTGTGACCTTCTCCGCAAAAAGTCTATTTATTTATCTATCGGCAAACGATTTTTCCATGTGGGTCGCCAAATGTTCAGCAAGTAAGTACATACATTTAGCTGTAGTGAAATATGACGGGCATCGCATTCAGACAAGCAATATGTGGCAGATCTCGAAGCAAGAACCTGCATGTGCGTTAGGTACGAGATCAACGACACCCCTTGCGGCCATGCTGTTGCTTCGATCTTACGTCTTTGCAAACAGCCACAGGCCTATGTACCCAAGGTTTTTGCCTTGGAAACCCACAGGTGGACCAACCTGGTTGACATCCTTTATCGTCAGATACTCTGGGAGCTATCTATCCTTCTCTGTGTAGGCGCACACGTGGTGGACCCAAGGGGAGGAGGATCGGAAAAGGTAACAAAAAAGCGAGGAGGGTTTGCAGAATGGTGTGCAAATGGCCAGTGTGTTGGAAGATGTTCCGGACAATGCTCCCTAGCACTGTTCCTAGCGTAGGCGGGTCACGACAAAACCACTTGCGATGAAGACCGTCAACTTCCAATTGCATACCCAGGAGAACAGAGGGCAATTTCCGGATGGATTGATTCACTCCCAGTCGGCTACTGCTGCTCTCCTCGCTCACTATTGTGACTGAGTTGAGTTGAGATGCCGTCGACCAGCCGCTAACCGCTACCCACCCGCTGACCAAATGGCGACCCACCGGGAAAAATATGGCATTTTTGGGCTTTATGGTCAAAAGCTATGACATATTAGACGTTTGCCGTTCATTTATGTCAATTACCCATACAGCTTGGAGCCCGTAGGTTCAGTCACTCACGGAAGGAAGCTTCGGCGTCGGCTTAGTCTCTTCATGCGATCTTTGTGCGATTGCTGTGGCCGGTGTGGGAAGGAGGAGAGATATATACTCTATAAAAAAAAGACAGCAACGAGAGCAGCGGGAACAGGTGTACGCGCAAGCCTGATAAAAGGAAATCCCCCACCGGGCCGCCGCTGCCCCGCTCCACCCGCGCTCAGTCATACTGAAAGAGGTCGTAGGCCGTGGTGTGTCCCTTCTCAGGGCATCGTTATTGGTGCAGCACTCTCTGTGCGTCTTCGTGGTCACGTCCTGACCGTCCCTTAGAGTTCACCCTCCTTTGCACCAAGTCAGCTAGTGTGCGCGACTAATCTAACATCCGCCGAGATTCCATAGCTTACACCGTGACGGCCGCGTGGCCCAATGGCAAGGCGCTTGACTACGAATCAAGAGATTGCAGGTTCGATCCCTGCCGTGGTCACTTTCTTTTTTTGACTTTCAGAAAATAAATAAAGTCTTTCCCCCCCTTTTTGCTCATACCCTGCGTAGTGCGTGTTCTTCGGGCTTCAAACGAAGTCAACTTCGGCCAAAAGGCGGACAGGGAGTGTGTGTGAGCTTAGTCGGCCCTACATACTAGGTAGTACTGTGGCCAACTGTCAGCCCGACCGCCTTTTATTAAGGGAAAAAAAAGTTTGTCGTCGTGACATTGGACCTGTCGTCGTTGATCACCCGGTTTGAGGCTGCTTGGCGTATTACCTACCACGGGGAGGAGGAGGCAATGGCGAGTGAGATCCCAGTGACTGGTGTTCCGCCCTCGAAGGGCATATGCTGTTTTTGCAGGAGTACATACTGTCGAGCGCAGCAGGGAGGAAACGCGCGTAGCGGGATGGATGAGGCCATACCTGCCCGCACGTAGGCATTTCTACTGAAGGTTGACCCTGGTGACCAAGCCACTCACCGGCATTCACTCGGGCAGCGATTCCTTTGAAGTATACGAGCTCTCGACGTTATAGCCTGTACAGAATGTATGAAAGCCAAGATAAGATTGTCCCCAAAATCACGCAATCCGACTCGTACCAGCCCACCTATGCATCATTTATCTAGAGCGGCCACCGTGGCTTGATCCCCGCAGTACCAAGTAACTGATCATCTATACCAGCTGCACACTCGTGCTCCGATCCAATCACAGAGGGCTCCAGCGTCCGTCCAATGCCCCCGTCGCCCGCATCACTCCCACCTTGCCCATCAGCTCCTCGCGACCCTGGACCCACATCCTGGTCTTCTCGAACTCATACATGACGCAGTTCCGACGTCCGGATTTTTTCTCCCCGGCGCCGAGCTTCCTCCCGACGAAATCGAACTCCCAGATACCGCTCTCCACGCCCGCAAACAATTCCGCGCCACCAGGGGATCCCGAGGCGAGTGAGTACACGGGCGACTCTCTGGTAACCACATTGCGGGTGTTCCGGTGCGGTGTGTAGCGGTTGCCGGTCGAGCTGTGTAGGTACGTTGCCCAGCCGTGCATACGCTCATCAGAGCTATCATTCGGAGAAAAGGGGGTTTTCTGCAATGGGGAGTCGTAGGCGCGTCCACCTGGCATGCGGATGTCAAAGACTTTGAGGAGGCTGTGGCGTGCTCCGCCGGCGATGATCCTCTCGCGCCCGATCGAAAGGAGTGAATACACCTTGGAGTTGTCGATGGGGTCCATGAACTCGGCTACGTGCGAGTCTGGGGAACGGAGGTCGTGGACTCTGCTGAACGTTAGCGCTTCTGCACTGAGAGGCGGGGGGAAGGAGGAAGAATTACAGCGTAGCACCTGTATGCCACCCCGTGAGGAACACATCTGCCTTGGCCCTGATGTCCGGGAAGGGTGCGATAGGATTCACTGAAGACGTCTTGCAGCCGACACAATCCGAGGCACTGTACTTACGTGCAAGCGTGATTCCAGTCGGGTTGATATCGTAAACAGCCAGAGGTTCCTCGCTGCTCTTCCCAACCGCGAGCAATCCCAGCGAGAGTAGCTGGGTGCTCCATGGTTGATCGGAAGTCAACCACGTCGTGATCTCGCTCGCGATATCCACCATCACTTTCCCACCGCTGCCACCATCATCTTCAGGCGGTAGTCTATGCAGTGCGACGATATCATTCCCTAGGACACTCGACACCAAGTCTCCGAACATACTCGCATTGCGCACCTGCTGTCCCCCAGTCTCGAGGACCATATCGACCGCCACAGTGCCGACGCCGCCGGCCGTAGCATCCAACGTCAAAAGCCGTACACAGGACATCGTGCCGTTGGCCCTTCCGACCAGCGCCCTGGCCTCATCGCCGTGCATGTCCGCATCCGAAAATAGCAGCATCGCCGTGATGTCGTCCTTTCCAGCCACATGCGCCGCATCCGCATACACCCACCACTTCTCCTTCACCCCCCTGTAACGCCTGATCAGCAGATCCTGTCCAGCGCCCACACCCAGCGTGTTCCCCACCGCGTCCAGCACAGGACGATACCCAACGCTCTGCTTCCCATCCTTGATCTGGATGGAGGCCACCCAGCGGTGATACTGGGGCGCGGCTGGCCTCCGATGCACGCTCTGTCCCGTGGCGGCGGCACCGCCCCTCCAATCCCCGCGTGCATGTCTGACAGTGTAGAACCTCTGCGGCTTCTGTATAACCACATCCGGATCCAGAACCTCCGCCACGAACGCGCGGCGGTCGTAGTTGTGCGACAGCAGCGTCAGCTCCTGCGCGAGCCCCAGCCAGTAATTTGCGTTCGCGCCGACATCTTCTGGTGGCGATAGAGTTGCGTAGATGGAAGGGAACCGACTCTGTACGAAGATCTGCCAGCCGTGTTGGCGCGCGACGAACCTGTGGAGACTCTTACAGGTGCGGCTGAGTGCAGCGACGGAGGACGCATCGGGGATGTGCGTGATTACCGCGTGGAGGAGATCGTAGGGGAGGGAGGCTAGTACCGGTTGCTGCTGCTTAGTGGCGGTTGTCGTTGGTTGGTTGGTTGGTTGCTCGTTGTCCATGTATATCGCGGGGAGAAAATAGGCTTGAATATGCTTGGAGGTAATGTAGAAGGTTGCGAAGAAGGATCTTCTGTACCTCTGAATAACAAAGATGAAGAAGAAAGAGAGGTGCAGGGCTGCAATCAAGTGCGTCATGGTCGCTTCGGTGCAGGATGACAAACACAAAGCTATTTGTAGAGCAGGACACCTAAAGACTTCAAAATTTGAACGATCGGCCCTGGCGGGGCTACATAGGTACTCGATTTCGAGTGAGAGCTTGGAAAATCAACGTTTGCGGATCGAAAACTTAAGATGATCCATCAAGCTACCTACGAGGTATGTAAGTGGAATGCTGCCGCTCATCTGGTCATGATGGAGTTGGGGCTTTACGAAGTGTCTAGGTTCGAGCTAGAAGATGCGAGAATCCACATGAGCTAGCTACCTTTAGGGATCAGACCACCGCTGGGGCGTAGGTATTCATCACCACATGGCTCGAGGACGCGCTAATCGCGGTTAGGAATACGATGGGCGGCGGCAATCGAGCCAACAAAGAGAGCAGATGCCACATGAAAACTTCCCCAGCAATTGGGGGAAAGACGATATACGTCACAGCAACAAGAACATCGGCACATCCACCTTAAAACAAGCCTTTAACTAGAGAAAAACGAAACGCCGAACATCTCCCTAGTAGCTAAGCCTATGAGAATATCTCGAAGCCGTTCGGCCGACCACGTCCACCATCTTGAAAGGGCGGTCCTGAGTGACCCTGTGTCTTCGTTCCTTTGACCTCCAGCCCCGCGCGCACCATGTTCACCCTCACCAACTTGAGTCGTGCTGCCCGCTCGTAGTTGCGAGCCATCGCAAGAGTGTCTCTGTGGACGGTCGCCCGCACATCCGTCTCCTTAGCTACGAGGAGCTTCATTTGTCAGTAAAGAAACTTGGTTATGAATGGAAGAATCCGCTTACCCTATTTTTGGTATCGATCCGAGCATCCAGGATACCATTGCCAATCATACCAATCAGCTCTTCCTCCAGCCGAGCCTCATCGGTATCGAACGCTTCGGCCATGCTCACCAAAGTGACGCACGAAAACGGGATGAAGTACTGCACGATGCTCTTGGATAGGATGGTATCATAGAGCAGTTTGACGTGGCGCGAAAGGTGAATATCAAGTAGGTAGTCGCTCTTGTAATCGTTGAGGATCTGTAGACAGTTGCTGTACTTTGCCGTGTAGAAGTATGAGATGGCACGACGAATCTGTGGTTCTACCTCCAAGAAAGCTCGAAAGTTGCTGCTATCAAGCACCTCTGTCTTGAGGGTGTTGCGGTCCATAGAGGCTAGAGCACACAGACCACCATATACTGCGACATCGCTGGCCGAGATGACGTCGCTGAAGCTATTGCCTAGTGTCGAAGGGCAATCAAGAAAGTATCTCGCGGCATCTAGGAAGTGTCCATTACTAAGGTGCGCCAATCCCATAGCGGCGGCAAGCTTTGGTCTGAGCTCCTTTTCTTCATCTGGCGTCTTCTGGAGGTTCCCGATCTTCGATACGTGGGACGAAACCGACATGTAGTTTCCTTGCTCAACGCAAACGCGGATGATCTTGAGCGACATTTCGATGATATGTTTGGGAGCCGTGCAGAAGTCGCGCATGCGGCTGTATGACTTGAACGCGTTGGGCAGCTCGCCCGAGGCGTAATAGTGATTGCCCAAGTCTTCGTGGCCCATCTGCGCAAAAACGATCCGTCAGTCCCCCGCACACATCAATGAAGAGGATGAGATCGGAGCTCTGGACTATACCCTGATGCTTTCTTTGATCAAGTTGTGCTTGTAGCTCTTCAACGCCACCTCCATCTTTTCGGTTTCAAGGGCCACTCTACGGTTCGTCCTATCCGTCCATTCTTCATCTAGCTTCGCATCGGGGTCATTCGGCGCGACCTTCTGGAGGACCGAGACCGCGAGCTTGTAGCACTTGGTATCGGTGCCTTTCTTGATGAGCTTAATGGCGAACTTGAGGGCTTCAATCGAAAGTGGGATAGAATGTGTGCCGATATGGAGCAGACGGCCAACCTGCGTACGACCTGTGGTATTGCGTTCGTCAGCTCCCAGTGCAATGGTGACGATGATCAGGGTGTCGCACCGTGGTAGTTCGCGATGTAGGTCTCGAGGTCGAAGCGTGGGGCATCTGGTAGGGTTAGCGAGCTTTGTCATGAACGCGAGGAACAAGCAAGCCATACCCGAGACGACAATATGATTTGCAGCTGCCCGACCTTGGAAGTAGACGTTTAATGGGTCCGACATGGTGAAAGAAGGTGGTGCACTTCAAGCCAGGTTGGCTGTGGTTGAAGGTGCTTGCTTGTATTGTGTGGGACACGGGAGGGTTGACGATCAGGCGCTATTTGCGATAAGATAAGCCCGGATTAGTTCTAGTTCATCACGTGCGCGCTTGTGCATACTCTAGATGGTCTATCTATGTACAAAGCCAGTTGTTCTTTAATGTGTTCTACCATACCCTTCTGGTTCAGAAGATAGAGTTCGTGGCACCGGAGACACGATAGCAGAGGTGAGAGTTTGCAGCACCAAAGAGAGCGGAGTTCATGACGCTGCCGGCCTGAGGAATTGTTGCGTGCTGGCGGAGTCGATCAGTTGTCTGGCACGAAAAATAACTAGTCGCAGGGTGAAAAAGCAAAATTACAGTACCAGGGATTCCCGCATGGTCACCCACTGCAGTACTAACCTGGCGATACCATGCTTAACTAGGGCTGAGCGGACGGGAAGCCGTGTGTTCATGGTTCTACGACCGTAGCTGAAGAGCCTAAACTATGACCCGTGGGAGGCGCCTCGATCAGTCTGCAAGCGACGCGTTGTTAGATAGGTCTGTCCCAAAAATAGTAAAGCGCACCAGAAATAGCAAAGGAAATGACAAAGTGAATTACAAAGGAAAGACAAGAGAAATCTGCCGACTCTTCCGTAGAGGCTATGAAGGAAGGTGTGGGGAGGGAGAGCGGCTGCTCCTCTTCCTTGACACCCAGCTCCTCAGCCTCTTCTCTCTCTCTTCGCCCCCGGAGATCCGATTCCGACGCCTCGCTCTGTGCGTCATCCTCGGCCGGGGCTGGGGCCCGCCATCCGTGGCGGAGAGGAAACCCAGAACCGCCTGGCTGCACCTCGCATTGGCGAAGAGGTCCCGGATCTTGAACCGGTCCTTCCCCCTCCCGGTCTCCTTCCGAACAATCGCCCACAGAAACTTCTGCTGGGCCTTCCGGTAGGGGCAGCTATTGAAGACGTGCTCCCGCGTCTGGGTTCGTACAGGCACCACCGGCGCTTGGCTATGGGCTGGTTCCCCGTCGACCTTCTCGTTCCCGAGGACTCCCTTGTGGCTGGGCACCACCGGATTTCGGCGATGATGCCCGGCCTGGCCCTCTGCAGCGCCGCGACATACTTCCTGGCCTGGAGTTTGTACCTCTGGCTGGGACCGGTTCCCCCAAGGCCATGCGCTTGATAGGTGTATCGTACCTTCAAGTAGGAGTATGAGGTATGTACTGGCCAAACGCCGAGTGATACACTATAGTGCCTCCTGCAAGTGCTACATTAGTCTTCGATATCGTAGTGGTGCATATTGTAACTGCATACTTAGTCAAACGTTCATGATCAGTATTGACTGTTATGTGTCCTACGCAGGCATCGAGCTACTTCCGCCTATGATCCCAGCCATGGCCACAGCCACGCTCCCATACCCACATCCCCTCCCCGACATCTGGGACAAGTGCGGATGTAACCTCGTCATCCATCTGATTTCTCCTCGGCGGCGTCGCGGCACGGCGGCTGTTCCCGGGGATTATTGGGTGGCCGGCGTCGGTCGCCATCGAACACGGGCCGAATGCTTCCCCTGGTTGGGAAGGACGCACCTCGCGGCGTTTCACTTCGGTCCAGTGGTTCTACGGCTCCCTTGAAGCGGTTCTCCCCACCAGCCGCCGCGTTTACATCGTGCTGCCTGAGCACATCCCAGGCGCGGCACTGCGCGAGCGTATGCCGGTCAACGACGCCATGCGCGCCGGCATCTGGGAGAATGTCCACCAACCTGGACAACGAGGATATGGTCAAGCGGTGGGCCCCGTGATTGGGACTTCGTATCCGCGGGCTGAATCCCTCATGCCCACGGCGGCGGCGAGTGAAAAGGAGTGCTGGACCCTTGATCACCGGCGGTTGGGGCGGGGTTGGCAGAGTATGTACATACCAGACAGCAAGGAGCTCTGTGACACGACGAGGCTCTGCGGCAACTATGCAGAGGACGTCGGTAAGTCGGACTAACCCACTCTAAGTGGGCGCTCGTGCACCTAGTGCTACTCTAGCTTCATGCAGAGCAGTATCAACCTCGTTGCGCCGAGCGCTGTGCGAGAAGCCGATCGATAGAGATTCAAAACACCATACATAGTCTACAACGTAGCAACAATTCACCAATCCAGAGAAAAGCCACAGCAAGTTGCTACAATTGTAGCGGGTATTACTGTTCTTGCAACCGCCATCGCTGTTGAGATTCACCGACGTCGGCAACGAGGCCGCCGAGCTCCGGCGCGCGTTCGCTGAGGCCACCGAGCTCCTGTGCCTGTTCGCTGAGGCCCCCCCGATGCGTCCGCCGAGACTGCTGTTGGATGCGGTGTTGTTTGAGGACATGTTTTGGCGATAGATAATTTTGATGTTGACTGGGGTTTTTTTGGTCAGCTACATATGTGGTTCATTTACAAACCAGTTCTGACAGCTGCACAAGTTCTGAAGGTGTACGCTGTGGAGCCTAGCGTTATTATCATATGTATGGTTACTACATAATATGTACCATATAAACCCACGTAAAAAAGTTGTAAGACCTATGGCTGCCCTATGAGGACGATTTTTCAAAAACCCTTATGAAAAATTTATAGTTATATTTGTATAATTTCGACCAACAGACTTCCCACTAAATAAGGCTGAGTCAGACATTTCAGGCCATAATCCTTATTGTCAATTATGACAGAGGTAATCCTTACAAACGTTTAAACCATTCCTATCGTGTAAGTCCCATATAATCATTACAAGTCACCAAGCCTCATGGCTCAGAAGGATTTCATAAGGACACCATAATAACTATCAACGCGAAAGGCTTACTAAGGCCTATTCGTTCGTAAGGGTTCTTGAAATTGGAACATTATGTAATGTCTACTTCTACTGTAAGCCTAATTTCACACAATACTCCTCACTTAATGATACTGATCATTTGTTCGTGCTCTTTCTTCATGAACGCTTGTATATCTGACCACCTATCCCTCTTCTCTTGGCTGCCCACATCCAATATCCTATACCATACCCACTCCCACTAGTCCCGACTGCAATCTGTACATATAGATTCATAGATGCTGTACCAGCCATTCCACCAACCAGTAACCTGTTTTACCATCACCCCGATCCAGTTTATCTCCAGCGTTGACGAAGTGTGGGCATAATCCAGTAATCCGTGGCATACCAATAATAATGATATGATCAGTATCATAGAATATCGGAAGTGACAGCACAGGATCGCGATGTAGGTGATGTTCTAACATGCGTATGCGTAGAAACAGGCCTATTCGGTCAGGTTAGCAGTGCTCAACATCCTGATTTTCGGGACTGAAGTCTAGTTTCTCTAAGGTGATGAACGAGACGGCGGTTGTTAGTTACAAAAGTCCAAATGCAAAAAACTCCTGTGGCAACATGGGTCGGTTCGTTTACAACACCCATGTATTTCACAACCCCTATCGCGATCCACAGCCAGCGATGCAAAACCAATTAAGTTTTTTAAAGATGATCACAGATGATAGATCGCACCTTAGCTGATCACCTCCTGTTGTCTGATTCTCGATTGGAACGTTGGTTGTTGAGATATTCACAGAACAGTGGTGAAGGTAGTAGTGGTGCTGGTGTTGGTTGTGGTGTCGTTGAGTTGGCGGAGGTTGCCGTGGAGATGGAGGTTGCTGTGGAATCGTTACCGCCGATGGATCCCGCTCCTTCCCGGCTACTGGACCCCGATCTGTTAGCAGCATTCCTTGCTGAGCCCGTACCTCTTCGGGTCGATTTGGGACCGTCAGCGATACCGCCGAGAAAAATTGTCGGAGGTGTGCCGGGTAGCACTAACAACGAGAGTGCTAGTGGCCGAACCTCGAAGCGGGGCAATGATGCAGACGAGGAGGATGCCGGTGGGGAAAATGCAGACAAAGATGACGCCGCTCGGGATACACCTGAGAATGGGGACGACGGTGGGGACAACAGTGGCGACGACGGTGGGGACGACAGTGGGGATGACGGTGGGGACGAGTTGGATATGAACAATATGCTTTCTGAGGGGGATGTTCATCAGCAAAAAAATGTATGTACTCAGATAATTTCGTATACAGCGGAGGGAGGGGTCAACCAGAAATCGGACAGCGTTGGACAGACGTGTCAAGCAAGAGAAGCATAGTTTTGAATATGGCTCACTGAATACTTATATTACACTGGTAAAGAAATTAAGGATGTGGTGCTCTAATGGTTTTGGCTCTCAGGGCTGGTTTTTTCTTAATGCTTTGCAAAGCCTGTTAGTTTCACAGTTATGATCGACTGCTAAGGCCGTACCTGTCAATAATGACTACATATGCTGGAGCACAGTTACAACGCTTATTAAATGCAAAGACCCATTTGCTTGATAATGGTTTCCGTCGTGTGGGTATTTTGTAGTAATTCTGAGGATTTTAGGGTTTTGAGAACATTCGCCTGATTTTAAAATAAGCCGTACAGAGTCCTTATGAGATATATTTGCTTTCAACATGCTTATATAACCGCTACACAACTGGCTTTGCTAATACAAGGCAGCCATAGGTCTTACAACTTTTTTACGTGGGTTTATATGGTAGGTATGTGGCTGGTGAGCCGGCGTTACCACAGTGACCATCAATTTGCTATCAAGAACAGGGGTTTTCGAATCTATACCCGTCCTTGAGCGGGCGGAACATTCGAGCTAGCGAAAACCCACCTTTACATTATTGCGTAAACTCTGGCGTGCATCGAGCAGCACATCCTCCCCGCCACAAAGCAACCCAACGCCGCCAAAGTACGTCCATCGAAAGGGTAGTAATTCCAGGTTGTAAGTATAACTACCGCGTCAGTCCTGTCAACCATCCACCTCGCCGCCGGTGCTGTCGGCTGCGACATCGGGCTGCATACTGCAGCTAGCAGTTGCGGTTGCGTCTACGGTGCCTCCTTTTCCTGGATATGAAACCAATGCCTCCATCGACACTCACCCATGGTTCAATCTCCATGAGCTCAAGTAACGATACCCGCCTCGTGTACTAGGCCTGCCACCAGACCACCTCTTCCGTCCTTCATGGCGTCTGCAGGAGAGGAGAAGGGGACGGGGGCCGGTATCCTTTGTTCTCTCTTCTGATTTCTTTGGTGCGAATCATATCTTCTTGGGACAGGCATGGGCGGAGGGCAAAGGGGAGCTTGTAACGTGCCGCCTTCGGACGGGAAACGAACTGTGTACCTCGCCATGATCTATTTTGGTCGCATGCGAGTAATGAATAAACCAAAAAAAAACTAGACTATGTACCTCTACTTATCTACAACCGCCATCATACTGCCGCACATGCAAAAGACCGGCTCTACGGCACTCAATCCGACCTATACTTTCACCATCTACACCACCACATGGTCAAGAAATAACGGCAGTGGGCGGGAAGCTCAAAAGATCATCGGTCTTGCTGGTTCGGGTAAACCAGGTATCTACCTACGCTTTGAGTATATGCCGGGTATCGACTTTTGATGATATGGCAACACCGACAACCGAACGCCGAACGACCATAGGGAGTGGGGGCGGCCAGGTCTGCCAGTTTATCCGCACCCTTGTGTACAAATCTTGCAATCCGGCTTTGGGGCGAGGTGAAGAGAGTGGAGACGAAGCATGGTGTGTGTATGTCTTGCTATACCCACCAACCAGCTTTTCCCTATGGCTGCTCCCCCGTTCAAATCGCCCTCCTCCCTCGCTATAAGTATTCAAATACCGTTGTCCTACCACTCCTCCACTCCTGGACTAATAGTATAGACCAGCTACCTGAGGATCACATGTGCAATCACCCGATGCCCTGACTTCCACCCCCCCCCCCCCCCCCCTTTATGATGTACAGGCCCATCACTATCCAGCACAAGCCCAGCAAGACCTACCTCGACCTGCCTTACGCCTCACGCCTTACGCCTTGGCCTACCACCATTAGGAAACTTAATTTCTCCTTCCACATAACACAACACGGGCATAAGCTGCAGTGGCCATACATGTAGGGGGCCGCGGCGGGGGCCAGCCGAAGCTGGGCGACGAGCAAAGCTTACTGGACGGTTTCACCCGTTATTTTCCGAGAGGAGACATCCAAAAGCCACCCAAAGTTTGCACTTGCAAGTGCTTTTAAAACCTTGGTTGAGGAGCAGCCCCAAAGAAGTAAAAGCGAAGTTACAACAAGCAGAAGAAATACAGAAAACTCCGTGTGGTGAACGCAAATCGGAAGAGAGGCAAAGAAAAGCGCAAAGTAGAAAAAGACTCAAGCACACTACGCCGCAGATAGGAGAAAAGAAAGAAACTGAGAGCAAAGGCAGTTATTAAACCCCAGCGACCATTGCGAATATCTCCCCTAAGAAACAAAGCCTTGGCGCAGTTGTATGTTTGCCAGTCGGAAAGACTCATACAGCAGGGGAAAAGCCTGAGACACCCATGAACAACGAATGAGGATAGAAGATGCGAGAAGAAGATGCAAGAAGCAGTCCCTAATTTGCCTTACAACATGTTCTGTGAACTTATGAGAAAATGAGAGAGTATGTTGCGGGTAGCCAGGCCATGGAGTAGATGGAGCTACGGGGCCATCCGTCGACGGCGTCCACGGGCTCCACCTTCGGGTCGTTGAGCGAGAACCTCTCTGAGCGAAGGGTCGTCCTTGTCTTTATCCATGTGGTGAACTCTGACGTGCCTAGAACGAGTATTTAGCGAATGTTTTCTCCATGGTTCCTTTCGCGGTTGAGCATACCTCTGAAGGTTGTCTGGCCTGGGGTACTTGTGGTCTCCGCCGGGACAGAAAGGACAGATGTAGCCGGGTGAGTCATGAACCAGACCGTGTCGGATCATTTCGTTCTTCCTCTTGAAACCCTTTCCTCCTTCTGCGCGAGTACATCCTTTGACTGGGCAGTAGTGAGGTCTCGCGGAAGAATGAACGTTCGCATGCGAACTATTCGATTGGTAAGTAAGCGAGTAGAAAATTGAAGCAATACTAAAAGGGTCTCACTTCAAAAGGTATTGAGTCTGAAATGGGGGCGCTTTGCAACCATCATATTCACATTTGAATCCTCCTGCAACCATCGGGCCAGTCAAACCTCGCGGACCAGCATTTCGTGGAGCGCCTGCTGGTGGCGATTGTTGTTGCCGATGATGCTCTGGCTGCTGCGGCACGATGCCCCCAGAAGCAACAGGACTCACGGCCTCTCCTGTACTTGGCCCCGGAAGAGTAGCCTGGTCCGAATTGTACTGGAATTCAGATGGATTCGACACCCTTCGACCTTCAGCACCTGGTGCAGGAAACCCATTACGGGCGAAAAGATTGGCATTATCGGAGGCAGGAGTAGCTGGCTGAGTAGTGGAGTTCCCGGACCTGGGGCTAACTGAGGCATCCTTAATTGGAGGATAATGGGGTTGCTGGTGGGAATAGTATGTCTCGTTCGCCCCCGTCATGTGCGGGCGTTGTTGCACATTCAAGCGATTTGGTCGCGGCGTTCCTTCGGAACTGACAGGAGTCGGTAGTCCTGGGGATGGGGCTGCCGCTGGAGGCCTGTTAGACGATGAAATCTGGATACTTGCTTGCACTTGGGGAAAAGCAGTTCTGGTCCCGTTGATCCAGCTACCTTGCTGCGGCGACTCCTGTTTAGTAGCCAGATCGGCTAGAACATCGATGGAGCTGAGCGACCCTTCTGCAATGGAGTTGATTGGTGGCAGGGTGGTGTGTCTACCGTCTCGAATTGTAGTGGGTGAAGAACCTTTGCTCATCATTGACGGTAGCGGCGAACAACTGGAACCATAGCGCTTATTTGGCGATTCCGGCGATGATGGAGGAAGTCCATGGGCCACCCAGCTCATATCATTGGCCGATTGCGTAGACAGGTAGCTGACGGCGCCGCCAGCAAGAGAAACAAGGCTTGCAGCCGTATCTCCCACTATCTCCGAACCCCCATGATTCGTCGCGACATCCCCTATACTCTCCTTCGAGTCTTGTTCCGAGAGTCCCTGTTTCACCAGCACCGGGTCTACTGGCGGATCCACCTGGGTTCGGGTCGCAACCTCCTCCTCCTTAACCGATACTGCTTCCGCACCGTTGGTTCTCGTCTTAGTCATCCCACCCTCTCCTCCCTCAGCCTGAGTTTGATTGCTATCGCTCCCTGTCATCACCGTGTCTTCTAGCTCCTGCTTCACCGGTTGAGTTGTCGAATCTGATAGTCGTAGGTTCGGACTGCGACTACCTAAGCCTTCCGTATCGGCGCCGCCGCCGGTACCTCCTTCACCCATCTCTTGATCACTTTCGCTTGCGCACGGCAAGGGGAATCGGCCGGCTAATGCAGCTATATATGGTTGATCAGGAGCCATAAAACCTATGAGAACTTCGTCTCCCTGTGTTGCCCCCGGCTCGCGTCTTTCTGGAGCGGGCGACAGCGTTGACTCTGAGTCGTTCGAACCGGATCTGCAGTTGTTCCTTTCGGGGTGAATTTTTGCGGTTCTGAAATGTTGGAGCTCGGTGTGGTAGTCGCAATCGTAGTCGTCTGTATTTGATGTGCTTTTCTGATTTGAATTCGTCGTGAAATAGTGAGGGACGCTGTGACAACGTCCGACTTTCGAGTAGGCGGTGACTGAAGAGGAGAGATCTCAGTCAGCCCAATCGTCGTTCTGTGTAACCGTAGCTTCGCGAGGGAACTTTCTGATCGAATGCTACCGCGACGGGCAGTCGAGGTGGCCGTAAAAGGTCGAGAAAGCTGCAGTTCCAGTGCCGCCGTCCGTCGCTCGAGTCCCCGTGAGAGAGGCGAAGTGCAGCAAGATGCGCCGAGTAGAAAGAGCACTGCCTGACGACAACCCCCGCCGCAAATAGAGCCTCGCTGATGAGCTGAAAGCTGGTGCTGATCTAAGAAGTGTAGGCTGTGCGAAAGCAGTTGGACGAAACGCGCAGCAGAGATGAAAACCCTGGGACTCGATGAACGATCTGAAAAGTTCATGGACAACAATTAGCACACTGTTTCAGCAATCGCTCCGGTCGTAGACAAAAAAATTTGGTGGGGACAGTGAAGCGGAGAAGGAGGAAGCATAACACTCGCTCAGCAGTTTCGGTACCAGCAAGTTGGAGGGACAGCCAGCGCAGATGAAACAACAGTCCAAGACGATAGGTTGACGACTCTCTTCTCATAGCGACGGGTGGGGTGCCAACAGCTCAACCCACAAAAAAGTGATATGAAAACAGCCAATTGCATCGACAACGTGGTCCTATAAGAGCGTACTGTATGTAGGTGCCAATATGCGATGCGGCTGGTTTTGAGGCTCTGGGCAGGAAGCGAGCCGATCTCAAATCAACGCTTATGTATGTGAGGCTCGCATCGATCGCGAAAAAGACTAGGGGAATGAACACAACGAACGAAACGCACGTCCTACGAACGAAAGAACGACCGGGAAACAAAGAAACAAAAAGGGAGGGATGGTGGACACGAAGTGAGGTATCATGGAAAAGAAACATACTAAAAATCGTGTGGCGGTGGCCCGAGGGGAGAGGAAGATTGAGAGGTGTGTCGGGTTGTGCTGAAAGAGACCAAGATCGAGGCTGCAAACGAACAACTGCGAACGCGTAACTGGAAAACTCGGGTGACTTTCCAGTCGGCAGGCTCGACTGAGCTCGCACAACCGAGACGGAGTACGGACCGTTCCGTTGTTCCCTTTGTATGTGGTGATTTCTGGTAAGGATTAGGAATTAGTGAGGGTCGTGACTCGCTTTTCGACGGGGCGGGTGGGTTGAGGCTCTGAGAGTTTCGAGGAGCAGAGCCGCGACCGCTATTTGAGTTTCGGTTGGGGTTTTTTGTGGAGGGGGAGCCAATCACTTACTTAAATAGAGACCAAGACTATCCGTAAGTAGTAAAAATGTCAGGCTAGGGCGAGCTCTTGTTGTTTTTGGCAAGCAGCAGCCCGTGAGCCACTGCGGCCTTGAGAACAACAATAACACGAAAGCCGCCCAAGACCCAAAGAAGGCTTTTGACGGCGTCCAGAGAGAAGTGGCGAGGGAAAGAAGGCGTAGGGAGGAGGGTTCCAAGCTGCCAGATGAGGGAGTTCGGCAGCTGCCTGTGGTCGTATAAGTAGGGAGAAGGGGAAAGGGTGGTGGAAGGGGGAAGCGACAGTTAACTATGGGGCTGTAGCCACCCATCCCGCTGGCATCAATACCAACCACCTAGCTCGAAAATGCATAGTCGTTCTGTGGGGATGCGGCTCAATACCCTTTAGGGATGCCTACTCACAGTTATCGGCAACCAAGTGTGTAACTGTGTACGCTACAGAGTGAGCTCGTGCACTCGAATTCTCTTGGAAACAGCATTCGGAGCGTCCGATTCGTGAAGGCTGGAAGAGGGGTCATAGATGGACCTGTGCGATCGTGATGTAGAAGCACAACTGCAAACTGCACGGCAACAAAGCACACAGCGCCACGAAGAGGAAACCGTCACTGCTGTGACTGCTCGAACTTGAGCTCTAGACTATGCCCATGGCCGCTCCTCACTAGTCACCAGTTTCGTTTCGATCTCGAGCCCACCCTCGAACATCCCCAGCCCGTACCGAACCCCGGTTACCGAATAGCCTCAAGTCCTCGAGAGTATATACCCCACGTACAATCTAGGCCAGTACGTAGTAACTAAGTGCTTATTAAGGCTCCAGGATGGAGACGAGAGCTCCAGAGAAACCACGATCATGGTGGTGACAATCTAGCCACTGTAAGGTCTGGTAGCCTAGCTCAACTAGCCGGCATGATATAACTAGGTAAAGTACGTACATAGAGTACTAGGGAATATTCGTACGTGATTCACACAGGCGAGTCTACATTGGCAAAGGTGGCCACTTTCCAGCTCAGCGGATTATCTGGCCGCTTGGATGAGCGGAAAGCGTCGAGACAGACGGTAGCGATTTGCGATTCCGTGGCCATGCTGCTCGGTGGAGGACCCGGAAACGCAGCTGGCCCATCCGATTCGGCAGTTCTTCGGTCCCAATCTCACAAGTGCGCCCTGGCTCCGGCTTGCCGCATGTTGGGATCGAACTCACGGAGACATGAAGAGAATCCTGAATGGCTTGGATGTGTGATGTAATCTAGAAGAAATATGTGGATGTAGATATGTAAGTCCTTTGCCTGGCGAGACGTGCCCAACTAATCGGTTATTATGCTCCCCAGGATTAAATGTGTTTCAAGTTGAAGTTGGAACGAAGATGGATACGGAAAACCAACTTACGTCGGGATTGTTGGATAGGGCTGACTGCCCAATGTTCCGTAGCGCACATAGATGGGTGGATTGCTGGACCCATGGGCTTCTTCCGGTCATATGTATTCCAGGAAGCAAGGTATGCGGGTTGCATGGAGCTACAAGCAGCCCGACTGGTCGTAGATGCGAGAGGGTGGGGATCCGACGGAGAGGCGACTAGAAGTATGCTGAGCCACTGAGAGGACCACAGCACTCAGGTCCCCTCCCTTCGTGGACGAGTATGATGGCCGATTCTCACCTCTTCGACCCATTTGCGAACATGGGACCGAAGGTTGTACCCGAGATCACGCAGATATCGTCAAGTGCTTGTGAGGTAGATCCCTATCTTCTTGGCTACTGATCGCCAATGCACTCTGCGTCAAAGTTGAGGATTCTTCTGAATTAACCCCGTGGAAGAACCAGAGAATTTCTTTTCTTCCAGCTATCCATATCTGACTGGTAACTTTCGTTCGTTTCGCGTGCCCACCCGACCTGGACGTCGAAATGCACAGCTCTGGAGATCTAAAGTACCTATTTCCAGAGATGGAAAAGTAATTAGGGTACGGCGTGTGGGCAGAGCAATGGGCAGCAATTACCAACAAGGCGTTATGGTGTGGTGCAGCAGTGGTCCGTATTCTGCGATACAATATCGCCTTGCGCATGCCAGCTAGCTTCTGCCCGTAAATAATGTACGGCGCATCTTATTTATAAGCTTCCCGCCTGTGATCCATCAAGAACAGGCCGGCGCTTCTGCAAGCGGTTATAACTATATCGCAGCGTTTGGGGCCTGTTCTTTTCGAGCATATATCCCCAGCGTAATTCACAAGAAGTTACGCTCCCTAACGTGTATTTCAGCACCCAGACCTGCGGCACCACCGTATTTCATAGAAATTCAGGGATCACTGCTTCCAATAGAGACCCCAAATACCAGAAAACTAGGTATTGAGCCGAACGCTCACCATAAATGTGTTATACGGTCTATTAGATTTGTGGCAGGAAAAATATAGTCGCTGAAAAGAACAGACCTTTATCTTTTGGCAATCTAGGTCTATGATATGCATCAATCTCATGTCTCAAATGGCACCCAACTTCGGCTGCTGTTTCGTGTGACCCACCGAGTGATGATTTATGAATATCACGGGAGGGCTCGAGTTACATCCAAAAAGACCCTCCACTAAAATGAAGGGAAAACAAGAACGTGAGTAACCTCCTGCGGCTACGCAATCGGATCGACTGAGTAGGTCGATTAAAAATAATCGTTCATCCATGTATTCATACGCGTTTCAATCTCGCAATTTTTTCCCCTCACCAGTTAAATGACTTTTATCGTTACATAACAATCTTCGCTAGATGAATAGGGGTTTGTTCTGATGCTGTGGCTGTTTATCAGACTATGAGCACGTGAAGCTGAGATAGAGAGTCAGGTGATGCTAGCTCTGTCGCTCTAGCAACCAGACGCCAGCTAGATAAACAAGCACTGTTGTGCAACGAAAATATCAAAGTAACCCCACAAGAAACAAACACCGCTTCTGACACGCACGCCACGCCACGACACCCACACCACTCAGCTTCTCGCAACGAACGAAACCTGCGACATCGGCGAGTTAGCTACACAGTATCTACCGACAATAATGGACGAGGACGGCACTCCGTGTCCGGTTCGGACCAAATCAGCAAACTCCTACCAATCTTCCCCTACGACCATATACCATGACGGCCCGGGCGGCGACGATGATGACACAGCGAATATCGATTTTACCATGGCCCTGCCCGACATTGAGCCATTCCTTAATAGAGACACGCGCAAGAGGGAAGGAAAGGGACTGAAGGAACCGCCGCGGAGGATTACAAATTATGTCCCACCGGTACGCCACGAACCACAGCCGGCACTGCAGCACAGGGAGAGGAAGACGAATGTGGGGATAGGGGGAAGGAAATCGACAGAGGGTCCACAAGCAGCTCCAGCGCATCGCCAGGAACCCGAACGGCGTCCGCAAGGTGGGCTTCAGCAACAGCCTCAACGATCCTTGATTGGCGGTTTTGGGGCGATGAGACCTTCTCGCCGGAGGGTAAGTGCTATGCTGAAGGCGAAGCATCAAGAACAGGCAGCAGTTCAGGACGATAATCGCGCAGCACGTGCACCCCTACTGGAAAGTCGCCCAGCTCGCGCGAGCAGCGAGACAATTGGGAAACCAACTGCTCTCACCGAAAAAGTCCGGGGTTCACCGATGGTCAAACTGGTGGAGAAGCAATTATTTGGAGGGGAACAGAAACAGCTCAAGGCTCCGCCAAAGCGACTCACCATGATGCCTGCCACAAAGCTACGCCAGACAATAGCTCCAGTCGGCGCAGCAAGGGATCGCTACAGTGGGAAGGAGAATTTACATCCGGCCGAACGCGATCCTCGCAAACGTGCTGCAAGCAAGGCGGAAAAATCTCCCCCGAGGAAATCTGTTCGGCTATCCAATGACCCGGTTCGCGGACGGGTGCAGAAAGCTGCACCTGCGGCCAACCCGCCAGCGCCTGTAGCAATACCAAAAGATGTCAATAGATCGAGCGCGGGATCGAGGAAGAGGGGTTCCGACAATACCTCATTCGATGAGGGTTCGTCATTCACCTCACAATCGAGCAACACTTCTACCGAGGCCGCAAGTACCCTTCGACTAAGGAAGCGCGTCAAACAATCAGTTGCATCACTCCCTACCCCGCCGGGACTCACTCAGGAGGAAGAAAGCGAGCTCGTGCCACCTTCAGACCCATTGATTCCAGGTCCCGCATCATATCAACCCAATCCGTCGAAGAAACGTCGTCTGGATCCTGTTCTCGCGGAAGACATAGCGAGGTGTGAGATGTACGAGGAATCGTGGCTTTCGGCACAGGAGTCCTCGGTATCACAGCTTTTAAATCATCTGCTTGCAAAATTCTCTCCTGCGCTGGCCGGAAAGAAGAGATTGGCTATCAGGAAGGAATTACTTTCGATGTACTCTACCCAGCCATTCCCCCTCACCTACAGTCGTGTCCACGCCAGCTTGCTATATGGTGCACTGTCTATAACCCAATACGTGCTCAGCGGAAGCTCAGTGGCAAGGACGTTTCGGGTTCCGCCGAAAAATAGTGTTGCCGTGCCCAGTGGCTGGGGCACTGATGTCGGTGTGAGAGAGAAATTCATGGATATATTCATGAAAAGCTACGAGCAGACCACCCTGGCTACAGCTTTGGAGGTTGTGGTGGGACGGGAGATGTTTGCGTACGCTATGCCGGGCGAGTCCGAGAAGAAGGTTTTGGAGACTTATATCGGGCGGTATCTCATCAACTCAGAAGATATCCTTTTGACACGTTCGGAGCCGGTTCAGATGCCCACAAAGGGTGTGAAGTGGGAGGGAAACGCCCAGGGGGATGAAGATATAGGCACTCCGGCTTGGATGCTCCGACGGACCATCCTCAGGAGTTTCATGCTTATATTGTTGCTGGATAAGGCGAAGGCACAAGGCGTGCTCGGTAGACAGTGTCTATTCCAGAAGGTAGGTTCTTGTGATGCTTGGAGTGTGCCTAGGCTTAATTAACCGAAATAGGACTCTGCTCTGAAGTCCTCGGTGGAGGTGTTGCGCGCGGTTTCGCGTTTGCTTATCCCCACAAATGCCGACATAGTCAAGCCAATGAGTCATCTCAATTACACTTTGGAGACCGTCCAGGATCCTCTTTCGGAGTTCGACTATAGGATCGACAATATCGCAGTCGATATGAGAGATGGAATCCGCCTAACCCGAGTGATAGAAGTGCTTTTGCGTTCGAAACGACGGCAATCGTTATCTGGAGAGCAGGTTGACGAGGAAGAGAATTGGCCACTGTCTCTTCATCTGTATCATCCAGCTAGCTCTCGTGTTCAGAAAACTCACAACGTCAGTCTCGCGCTGTCCGCCCTGGATAAGCAGCTCGGCGGGATGCCTCGCCACGTCGAAACGAAAGACATCGTGGATGGGTACCGAGAGAAGACGGTTGGATTGCTATGGAGCCTCTTGAGCCAATGGGGTCTTGAGTTGTTGTTGGACTGGCGCACAGTCATCCACGAAACCGCTCGAGTACATGCAGGCATTGTTTCAGACCTCTCCATAGACGTGCCTTCTAATACTCGGGATTACGTCGCGCTCCTGAAGAACTGGGCAATGAGCATCGCAGCGAAGCACGGGTTGGTTGTCACGAATCTTACGACTAGCTTTGCAGATGGTAAAGTTTTCGCGGCTATAGTGGGCGAGTACGAGCAATACCTGCCCTCGTATACCAAGAATGGTCCTGCCGCTCCACTACAGACCAAGCTTCGGGGAATTGGATGCAACTCTTATTTTGGTGAGTATCCTGAACTCGAAGTCCTTTTATTGGCAATATTAACGAGTCTTTTTTAGCTGGCTTATTCAATACCCAGGATAACGGTGGTAGGGTTTTCACTCAAGAATTCGTTGTTGCCGGATTGGCGTATTTGTGTTCTAGACTTGTCCAGCCCTCCATCGAGCAACGGGCAGCAGTGAGGATACAACGAACCTACCGCAATTTAGTCTTCCAGGTCAATGTACACAAACGCATCAGGCTTGCCATCCTTGCTCATCATTGCGCAAATATTAGCAACAGGCGGACCGCGGCGATCACTATTCAGCGAGCGTTCCGAAAGTATGTTCACAAGAAAATTGAACTGTTGATTCGTTCGACTGTTGTCTTCCAGTCTATTGGTCGCGGAGTTTTGGCACGTCGCGCCCTGGAAGATGCGCGGTGGGCGGCAAGCGTTATACAGCGGAGGTGGCGCGTTGTTCGCGAAGCGAGATATCAAGAACGTATTGGCGTCGCGAAAAATGCTATCGTTGGCGTTCAGGCAATGGTTCGTGGCATTCTGGTCAGGAACAACGCTCAGGATCTGAAGACGGGCGTGAGAACGATCGAATCATGCTGGGAGAGGGTCATTGTCGGGCGGCATGCCCGAGATGCATATTTGCGCCAGAGATCCGCTGCGGTCAGTATCCAGAGAGCCTTCAGACGGCTCTGTGGATCGAAAAAGGAACGCCACATGTTTTCCGAGACGCGCCGTTCAATAGTACAGCTACAAAGCCTCGCTCGCGGTCGAATTACTCGCCTCGAATGCGCCGACCGCGTTATCGACACATGTTACATTCAGTTTTGGTATCGCCAACTAGCAGTGACGCGGAAGATCAGAGCTGAATACGTTCATCTTCGCAGCGCTGTCGTATTCGTGCAACAACGTAGGCGCGACACAGTATTGGCCCGAGAGCTGTCTGCGAAATACCAACTCATGGTTGCATGCGTTACACTGATCAAAATGCGATATTTGGAGAGGAAGCGGATTGCAATGGCGGTGGTCATCCTACAGAAAGCATGGAGGGCTAGAGCTTGGGTTGTCAGGATGAATCGCCTCGGAGAACGAGCGGGCATAATCCAGAGCGCTTGGAGGGGATACCTTGTCAGGAAGGAGTCAAGTCCTAGACTGCGTATTCTTCGAAAGAGAATCCAGAAGATCTCCGAGGGTAAGCTCGCAGAAGAGGATAGCATTGGAGCACAAACGAAGAAGGCTTTGGAGATGATCCAGAAAAAGGCACTTTTTGCGAGGGCGATTGCAATCCTGGGTTTGTTATCCTTGCGACATACTAGGCGCCTTCCGCTAACCACTTTACATTGCAGAGACCAAGTCCAAAGTGTCCCGGGAATGTGCTGCGATGGTCGCAGGAGATGAAGCAGGATTCGCTGCTATCTTAGCTTACATCGATACCGCGGTCATGCAAGTGCAGAAGTCCGCTGTGGCGGCAGCTGTGCGAACCTTGGCCCACTCGCTCGCCACCATCGCAAATGTCGTCCATGTGCCTTGTTGTCGCGATATTCTTGCGAATCGACAAGTCGGCAAAGGCGGGAAGGATATTTCCGCAATCATCCTTCATGTCCTTGGAACGTTAAAAACGGCAACCATGAGAACTCCGCAGTACGAATTGCTTCTGACCACCATGAAGATTTTGCTTTCCCTCGTGAATACAGAGTCCATTCGACGAAGGCTATGTGCAAAGAAGAAGTGGACGGAGAAGTTGATGGCCACGTTAAAGGATGTGGATAGTACTGGCAAGAGGAGAGGAGCGGCGGTGGATACGCCGAAGTCCCAGATCTTAGCGGAACTTTGCACGGTATTTGGGGATTTTCGGCAGAAATCTTGATTGCAGCATTTTGTCATTAGGATTTTTTTGTACCTCTTTTTCTTTGGTTGGTTACAGTTACCAGTAGGGGGCGCTTTGGTGTATGGGGGTTTTTTTTTCCTTCTCATCTTTGTTCAGCAGCGAGTTTGGCACTGTTTTTGACTTTACAGGTAACTATGTACCTATTCTCTTTCGGCGGAGTTTCAATATCAATTTGTTTCTTCTTCCGAACATCGTGCGCAATTGTATATGGACAAATATTGGTAATGACGGCCCAAACTCACCTATGAGGTACTTATCTAAATCATACCAGTGCACGAAATCAAGCATTGTGGTGCGGCGATCAGCAGTAGTGCAATGGATCGGGTCCGTTACCCGGATTACGGTCACGTGGCCGCTAGCATGCGGCTCTGTGTCAAGCGAATGACCACCACTTCTAGATCTGCTTTTTCAGGGGAAATGTTACGATCGAATTGGAGATGACTTTGGGATGAACGAACATCACCACCACCATCCTGCACAGCCAGGACTTCGAGCACGCAGATGGACCATCTCTGCCTCATCGCAAAGCTCGCTAGGAAGATGAAAATCCAGATTTTGGGAATAACATTTTGGCTTCGAATTTTTTTTTAAAAAAAATAGATCGTAGAACGCGAGATGCTGCAGGAACATCTAAGAAGCACGCCCCGCTTGTCCGGGTGCCTCGGAGAATTTAAGCATAATTCTGGAAGCGGGCTGGAACCGTGGAGTCGGTTCTCAATTTTTTTTTTGCTGGTGATGCGTTGTGTACGGCTTGGCATGAAGGATAGTGGTTGATTGCTCAGCCACGTCTTACTCACTACCACACCACCGATAACCACAATATTCCGAAAGATTCACTCAACCCGTACACTCGCTCGTCGCCAAATCCTCTTCCCTTCCCTTCTCCTTCTTGGAAAACAAGCAGACACAACTGTTTGCTCTTCCGCTTCAAAGGATAGGAAAAGAGAAACAGTTTTAACTTCATGGTTTGTCTGAGCACTAGCAGCTAGTGTTGGTCGTCCACTTGACCCCATCGAAATACAAATCGCTCCACTGCTTCTCCCATTCTCGGATTCGATCACCGCCCCTGAATTTCAGCCAGGCTCTCGACGCGCTCCAGTCGCGTACCCAACGCGCTTCCTTCACCAAAACTGCGATAGACTTGCACACTTTTAACGCGTCAAAAGCTCCTCGCAGATCAGTAATACATAACCCTAATCGTAAGCATACATTCCCACTCTCTGTCCACCACTTCCCCAAAACAGAGAGCCAGCATAATGGGAATAGTAAGATCCTGTTCTAACTTTTGGTTTCTGATTAGACGGACGCGCACGACCGACCGACTGTGAAACCACCATCCTTCCCTCGTAAGCCAGTATATACAATGCCGAAACGTGTCCTCAAAAGAGATGTCACGGCCGAGGATCTCTTGAAGTCCGATTCCGACGATGAAAACTATGACGATCACGCCGCAGCTGGGCGTAGTCCGCGAAAGTCCCGTAAGACGCCAAAGAAGCCTGTCGGAAAGAAGAAGGGCGCGGCTAGTAGCACGAACCGAAGCCGTGCAAAACCTAAGAAATCCAACCGCTACGATTCAGAGGATGAAGACGAAATTGAGGATACGGAGATTTCGGATATACCCTCGGAAGAAGACGCTGAGGAAGAGCCGACACAGGTTGTGCCACTCGGTCGAAACGGTAGACCGAAACGCGGTGCCGCCCTCAAAGCTCAGAAGAATGCCACGGTCATGGCGCAGTCCAGCGATTCAGAATCTATCGAATCCCTCAGTCATGATGAGGAATCTGCCGGTGACCAAGATGTGAATCCTAGGTCAGCAGCAACCAAAACACCCAGCACTGGTACTGGTCGTAAGACCATAATAGTACTAAAGTATCAGTCTAGTGTTGTTGCTCAGACCCAAGACCCACCAGACCCCGAGGAGTCACAACCGACACGGCGGGTAACGAGGGCTACTTCTGCGACTCCGACTCAGGTTCAGTCCCAGCGACCAGCAATGGGAGGAAAGGGTCCAATGGGAAGCTACAGGGCGACCCGTGGCCGTGGAGCTAGCGCTGAACCTTCCAGGAGGTCGGGCAGATTGGCACACACGGACGTACCATTGGCCGCTTTCAGCAACTCCGGGAAGCATGTTGTGTTGAGCAATTTGCAGCCTACTGCTCCACGAGACATCCCCGAAGAGAGCTCTGTTGAGGACCCCAAAGAGCGCGAGCAGGAGGAGGAAGTTCTTGAAGACGTTAAAGACGCCAAGGATGACTCGGTGGAAGAGGAAGACACGGATGCCAACAACGAACAAGTGGATCCCGAAGCAGAAGAGAGCCAAGCCGATGTAACAAAAGAAGATGACGCAATCGAGGTGACTTCTGTTGCTGCCGAGGCGGCGGGGTCGATGTCTCGAGATGATACAGGTCACGAGGCCGACGAAGATGAGGATGATGGACCTACAAAAAGAATTCGAACTAGAGCGGCTGCCTCTCGCCCACCTTCTACTCCTTCTCCTAGAGCACTACGGTCTGTTGGGGATGCTGCAAGTAGTGTCGAGAGGTCCAAAAAGCCAGAGTCACCCCCAATCCGACGCCTCAAAAGGGGTGGCAAGAGAGCTGGCCGCGCAGCGAGTCGAAAGGCCGGAAGCGAGGACGAAGACTACAATGAGGAAGGCGAGGCTGAGCAATCGGATGACAGCATTTCATCGCGGGCTCGCGCTGCCGTCAAGCCACAGGAAAAATCAAACAGCTCCGGCGAGGATAGAGAACACTCGGATGGTAGGAGTTCTGCGGCCCGGAAGCGAGCTAGGGGCGGCCCGGGTTCCGAGGAACCTGAATCCCAAGCGGAGCTCCAGCAAGAACTGGAGGATCTCCGACCATCACCCAAGCGAACGAGACGAACCCAGCGCAGACAATTTTCCGGCAACGAGAGCGCAACCGCCACTGAGCCGCGCCTCAGACGTCGTGTCGGACAGGTGGATTACCGAATTCTTCGACCCGAAATGGCGGCTGTTCTGGACGATAACGATGCTGGGGCATCTACCCCATCGAAGCGCAAGACTGGCGGTGCTCTCTCACACTCCAAGAGTCTATTCGATACCAACGGTCCCTTTGGAGGCGATGTTGTGCCGTTTTTTGGACGTCCCATCGCGTCCATAGACATCGATTCTGACAGCAGTGACGATGAAGCTATTCGCCGACGCGGCCGTGGTACTGGGATTAGTGGTATAACGGGAATGACCCCCACCGGTGCGCATGCGCCTGGACTACTGCCTGCTGTCGCACAGACTCACAACGCCGATGCTTTGCAAGCTGGTGCACCGGCTAATCTCGGAAAGGTCACCAAATCAGGAAAGAACGCCTTGGCTGATGCGGATCCTCTCGGCATCTCTCCAGATGTTACATTCGACAGCGTTGGTGGACTGGATGATCGTATCCAGCAGTTGAAGGAAATGGTCATGTTGCCTCTAATGTATCCGGAGATCTTCAAGGCTAAGAAGGTCACCCCTCCTCGTGGTGTTTTGTTTCATGGACCCCCTGGCACCGGTAAAACTTTACTGGCGAGAGCCGTTGCCTCAAGTTTCACTGGAGCAGACGGCAAGAAAGTCACTTTTTACATGCGTAAAGGTGCCGATTGCTTGAGCAAGTGGGTTGGGGAGGCGGAGAGACAATTGCGATTACTTTTCGAAGAAGCACGAAACAACCAACCAAGTATCATCTTCTTCGATGAGATTGATGGCTTGGCGCCGGTACGGTCCAGTAAACAGGAACAGATACATGCCTCCATTGTGTCCACCTTACTGGCGCTCATGGATGGTATGGATGGGAGAGGCCAAGTTGTGGTTATTGGCGCAACGAACAGGCCTGACTCTGTGGACCCTGCTCTTCGTCGTCCCGGGCGTTTCGATCGCGAGTTCTACTTCCCGTTGCCGACTACCGAATCGAGGCGAGCCATCATCGATATTCACTCAAGAGGATGGGAACCGCCGCTAGCCGATGAGTTCAAGGACCAATTAGCGAAGCTTACCAAAGGATACGGTGGTGCGGACTTGAGAGCACTGTGTACTGAAGCTGCATTAAATGCCATGCAGCGCACGTACCCGCAGATCTACAAGTCGCTGGATAAACTCAAGGTTGATCCGCAGAGTGTCGTTGTTACAGCGCGCGATTTCATGATGTCGCTGAGGAAGATAACCCCTTCGTCGGAAAGATCAACCTCTTCCGGTGCATCACCGTTGCCGGAACACGTCGTGCCGCTGCTTTCCAAACAGCTGGAACGTGTTAAGGAGTGTCTCAAGGGCATCTTCCCAGAATTCAAGCGTTTAACTCCTTTGGAGGAAGCGGAATATGAGGACGATATCCTGGATGCCGAGGAAGGATTCGCGCGCGAGATGATGATGGAGAGTAAGTGGCAGTTCAACGCACCACCATAGTCGATGTGATGCTAATGAATTAATTCAGACTTCGAGAGTGCTCGGGTCTATCGCCCTAGATTGCTGATTCATGGTACCTCTGGCTTGGGACAGCAGTACATTGCTGCGGCAGTGTTGCATTTTATGGAGAAGGTCCATGTGCAGTCGTTTGACCTCGCCACGTTGTTGAGCGATGCCACTCGGACCCCAGAGACAGCTCTCGTACAATTTTTTACGGAGATCAAGAGACACAAGCCGAGTGTGATCTTCATTCCGAATGTGGACGTATGGTACCGCACCCTTCAAGGGACCGCGATGGCTACCTTCAAGGGGCTTTTGCAGTCTATTGCTCCCAACGATAGAGTCCTGTTGTTCGGTGTCTCTGAGGTGCCGGTCGAAGAACTGGACAAAGCTCTCGTGAAGGATTTGTTTGGCTACTCCAAACGAGATCGGTTCGAGCTTGAGCGGCCGGACGAAGGCGCACGGTTTTCGTACTTCGACAAGGTCATATCTCATATCCGAAAATCGCCTCGCGATTTTCCGCAGGACCCAACGAACCGGAAGAAGAGAAAACTTCCCGAATTGGAGCGGGCCTCGCCTCCACCAAAGCGTGAGCAAACCGATGAGGAGAAGCGGGCTACTGCTCTACGGGATCGCCAGCTGAAGAATCACCTCAAGCTTCGATTGAACAATTTGATGGAGAACCTGAAGCAGAAGTACAGGCGGTTCAAGAAGCCTGTTATCGAGCACGATGTCATCATGCGCATCTTGGACCCGCCGCCTCCAAATCCATTGCTTGTCGAATCAGATCTTCCTGGACAGCCAGACCGCTTTCGGCCGTATCAAAACGCTGATGGTGTTTTAAGAGTCGAGGACACCCTCACGAGTAAGGTTTATTACAACATGGACCTCGATGTCATTGAAGACAGGTTCTCTAATGGGTTTTACTCAACTCCGAGGCAGTTTCTGATGGATGTTGAGCGCATTCGTCATGATGCGAAGCTCGTCGGCGAGAAGGAGAACCAGCGCAAGGCCAACGAAATGCTTACCAATGCCGAGGTTTATATTGCCGACATCGAGATGGATACTGCTTTCGTAAGCCAGTGCGAAGAAATGTATCAGAGAGAGAAGCAGAGGGCTGCCGAAAAGAAGGCACAGGCGGAGCGTAAGAAAGCTGCTCTCGGTGAACAGCAGAAGTTGCTGGAGGCTGGCAGCGGGGACGGTGGTCGCTCCGGATCCAACGGCAACTCTGATAGTGCTCCCATTGCTGGAATATCTCATGGAACTCCGACAATTATCCCTAAGACGCCTGCTCCAAAGCAGCACAGTGCCGTGCAGCACGTCGCGGACGACTCGCTACTGTCTAATGGCGCTTCTTCCGCTGGCGCGACCGTCGGTACAACTCAGCCCCGGGCGTCGAACCGAGATTCGGATTTCTCCCTGTATCATACGCCGCCCGCCCACCGTCCGATGCTAGCGCCTAGTCAACCTACCCAACTTACGCAGATGGGTTCTGGACCTGGCGGCTTTGTTGAAGTGGCACGTGTGGGTCCGAGGGACTTGTCTGTGATCGTCAACGATGCTTCAACCACCACCTCCGGAGGCAAACGCACATCCGATGGCACTGCAGGAACGGCCTCGCAACCGCACTCGAACCCACATAGTAACAATAGCAATGGGTATGGCAGGGACTCCCATGACCAACTCCAGCAATGGGGCGATTTTGGCATTCCGGAAAAGGGAGACTCGCAGTTGCCTGCCACGCAGGTTCTCCAATCGTCGCCTGCCACACAGATCCTCCAATCGTCGCAAGGCCAGCACAGTTCTCAGAGCTACGCGCAATCGACTCCTGCATCCCAGGCAGTAGGACACATCTCCGCCTACTCGCAGTCGGACTCTTCGCCCGCCTCGGTTCCGCACCCGTCGCAAGTCTGGCCGATCCCTCCGCCTCCGATGCCGATGCTGAGGTGCTCGGCTGCCGCTATGGAGAAAGCCCAGCGGAAACTTGCGAAAGGCACCTCCGGCTACACCGTTGAGCAACTCGAGCAAGTCAATGCGGCGATCATGGATCACGTCTGGAAATCTCGCACCAATTACAACCGTGACGAGGTGGCCCGACAGGCACTTGAAATATTTGAGGAGGTCAGCAGCGACATCATCCTTTTGCAGAAAATGCTTGCCGCCAGTGGCAGCTTCGAGTAAGTATCTTCGTTTCGGTTTTTTGGGTCTGGTTCTATGTGAGAGGCTCGACCATAAAATTATTCGAGCTTTGGGCGATGTTGGTTTCCTTTTTGTATTTTCTTACTTGTTTGATGGGTTGGCACATTGTGATTCATCTTCTGCTCTATTCTTTTCTCTTTTCTCGGTGGATCACTATAGTCGTACCAAGGGGGATCGAATGCCCCCGTATCGTTAAACTGATCGCTGATCTTGTCCGTATATCTTGTTCATTTTCCTGGAGTTCTTTTTTTTATGCGTTTTTGTCTTTTGCTTTGATGGGTGCAGGCTTGCATTTCTTCCAGATATTGACTTTCTGCGATGCTATTTGTAAATTCCTGCATTACGATAGCTAGAGCTTCGAGCTTACTTCCATTGAGACGGATGGGAGAGCGTGTAACAGTAGCATTCAGTCTCCGCATACTGTATCTACATGCTTGTACGTAGGCCAAAATACTGCCACCCGCCAGTTTAAAGGTGATCGTATCGTTCCCCACTCATGTATCTACATACTAGCCTTGAAGTAAAGGGGGTGCAGAGTAAACGTTTGGACTTGCAGGTAGTCTTTTTGACATACGTCTTGGACGGAAATTTCTCGTTTGGTGCCTCGCATTTGCAGATGCTTAGTTAGATCCGCTGTTACAATTGACTGATAGATGAATTTCTTCTGATGAATGATATCTTCTGAATGCATAATGAAATATATAGCAGGAATTGCCAATACGTCTTCATTGCAAGACATCTGGGATTTTCAGTCGTATATGAAGCTTATCTATCGTTCGGGTGTGCCATGTTGCGCAACGATGGTCATACGGCCTCCGGGCATCGGACATACTCCATTGTCAGACATCTTGGCTGTCGCAGTGTCTGGTCGCTGCGGGGCACCCGTGTGTCGTCTCGGTTGTTGTTTCTCAGAGTGTGTTCGGTCACGTGGACGTCTAAATATAACTTACAATATTCTCAAAGTTCATTCCGCTTGGCTTTCTGATGCCCAAACATCCCATTTAGCTAGCTCAAAAAAGACATCATTTCATACTCTACCCGTGCCCACAATATTCAGAGCCGAGGAAATTCCCAGACACCCAAAACTGGCATGGAGGATCCCTTGTGGCATTGTGGACCTTTTTGGCGTATATTTTGGCATTGTAGACCCTTTCTCCATCATTTAAGCAAACGACCAGCACCAAAGGCTTCGCCTTCCCTGCGCTGACAACCAACTCTGCGACAGCCACCACCGAGCCACTTCTCCTCCTTGCTTAGAAATTTGCTGATCAATTGAACCCGATTTTCACCAATATTAACAGCACCGCTGACCCCTCACGGCTTAGTTTCAGTATGCACTTGCTCTGTACCGATGGACAAACGGACGGAGGTCGGGGTACTCGCATGAATTTTGCCGACGGGGGAACGGGATCGAGGCGGTATATATGCCCGGAGAGCGAGTGAACACCGAGAACAGGTGAGCGCCGAGGATGGGCACCGAGAACGGGTGAGCGCCAAGAACCGACGAGCACCAGGACAGGAGAGCGTCGGGAATGAGGCAATTCTGAGGACGGTGGATATGGGCTGATGCACGAAGGAACAGAACGGACTCTGACGGTGGACAGGACTGAGGCAAAAAGGAACGGAGTGTACACTGACGGTAGGCAGCACTGAGGTTTGGTGGACAGCGCGGAGTCACAAAGGAACGGAGCGGACTCTGACGGTAGACAGGACTGGGGCACAAAGAAACTCAATGGACACTGATGGTAGATTTTTCAGTGGACAGCACAGAGGTACAAAGGAACTGAGAGAGTACTGACGATGGACAGCACTAAGGTTTGGTGGACAGCGCGGAGCCACAAAGAAACGGAGCGGACACTGGCTGATACGTTTCAGTAAGTTATTCTCACCACGGCAAGCAAAATCTTACTGACTTTCCGTGCACAGCGCAAGTTGAATGTATATACCCAGAGCTATAAGTCTTCTCATTAGTTGCTGTTAATTAGACTGTACTAATTCTTGCAACATCTTCACCGCTATTGGTTTGCGAATTGTGCGTGGATCATGGCAGTGGTGGCCGTATACGATTGGTAGGAAAAATAGATGGTGGATCCATACTACCAGCTTATTCCCTATTAACCCATCTCACAGCAAGATATGTTTCGCTTCCCAGATGTCAGAGCGATGTCTTAACTACCTTACACATTACTCCGCTACTAACTACCCCTTACCCGGAAACTACCGTGGCAACCCGAGTGACGATGCTCAACAACCATAGATCGACAGGTGACAAAACTTGGCACATTGAATAACCGAACTTAGGCGAAGCTCTGGCATTGTTCCTGAGATGTTATCCAAGTCTCCTAGTTCACACTAGCGAGCTGCAGTGGTGCCAGCCTGTCCGGCCTCCGATCACGCACGGCGGGGCGCCAGCTGGCGCCCTGGCAAGATTTCCCCGTTGGCTAGAGGTTGCACTTAGTTGCTGTAACTGGCTGATGACGTACGGTTCCCATCCTACAATTTATGGTGTGGATATGGTAACTATATAGGCTTTGTTAGGGTGGTATTACTGACAACCACTTGTAAACTAGTGGAGGGTCGTTCTGCGGCAGTACTTGTGGAACTACCGAGGCTAAACAAGAATGTTTTGGACAAACACTGCGAAATGAAATGGTACCGTCCGGGCCTTGCTGCAATGTACCGGATGCTACTGGACAGCAGGATAGCTTCCACCGAAAACCTCTCAATACGAGCGTGATTTGAGCACCACTGAAGGCCTCCACAGGGCTCCATACCAGCACAAAAACGAACGGTGGTACCCAAGGTAAGTTTCTGGCGCCTCAACAACCAGGTAGTGAAAATTCGCTCACCTACGTCTGGCAACCCCGCTCCTCTTAATGTTCCCCATCTATGTCAATCAAGACTACCATCCAATGCACAAAAATATGCCCAGGCTAAGGGAAACACACAGCCCTAGGCCTGTGCAACTTGACTGACCTCCTCGAGGGAGTGTGCGCATCTGGAGACCCAGGCTCCAGCAAGTGGGAATCACAGATGCAGTGGGTGACGAATCACTGATGAGGAGTTAGCAATATCCTTATAACCAAAGGATTGTTCCTACACCTAGGTCAGAGGTCCCTTACAACACTATCCTTCGTCATGCAAAGTTTTGTGGACTCGGTTCACGGTAGATGACTTTTCGCGGGTTTTCCTCATGGTTTGTGGTTGAGCAGAGTGTCCGCGTAAGGGGGAGTAGCCGGGTAACGTGTATAGTGCGTTATGTTGTCAATGATGTGGAAATTCGCACACGCCTGGAGTCTAGATATAATCAATTACTGGTAATTATCTATGACGATTTGTCGTAATCGATGATCTCACTACAGTTTTTCTACAGTCCTCCCCGCACCCTTCCTTCAAGGGTAGTCTACTTTCACCATCCAGCTGCCAAAATCTTCTATTCATAAGCTGCTGTACTTGAGTACCTCCTGTTCTCGTCTTAGAAGGTTCAGACCGCCGGTTTTTAAGTCGCTACTGTTAATTGGTTCAGCAGCATGCATCCTTGAAAGTTGACGACAACTGCTGTTCTACAGTGCCGGACACTTAGACGGGCAAGCGAGGGACGAAAACACGCACATCCACCGAGCTTTACTCCACACCACCACAAAAAAAAGAATATAATTTAAATCTGTAGAACGACAGATTGGCATCCGTAGAATGGTTCTACAGATTCAAATTAAATGTATTTGTGGTTGGTGGAGGGCAGTAAGAGTTTGAAAGTTGAGTATTTTGTATGGCGGCGCCTACGGATTGTACCACCGCTAGTTAACCCGATTTAATAGGCGACTAACCTAAAATAGACAAACGAGTGATATTGTATGATATCATACGTCGCCGGTTCGAGGCATACCGACGACCGAAAGGGCTGTATCCATAGCGACGGCAAGCACGGCAGCGAATATGGAACCCCCAGGAGGCCTGATCGGATGTTGGAACCGAAAATAGAAGTCCGCACAATGGGCAGGCGGCGGGCGCGGTGGTGAGTACACAAACACAGTGAATCAGAAATGATACGAACTGATCGAGTTGCCGCCAGATTTTGCAGGGGAAAGGGTTCTGGCTGGGCACTTTTTGGCGGGGTCATAGTTTCGCACTCGGTTTCTTGGCAGGACCCCTCAGATTGTACTTGCCAAGACGCTAGCCCGTCTAATTGTCCGCCATTCTATGTACCACCCCCGCCGCTAACTATGTAGCCCATGACGTCCAAACATTCACCACTATTGGCTCCAACCTCAAAGCTCCCACCCCCACTCCCACCCTACCACAACCATACCACCAATGCTCCTACAAATCCCAAACGAAATCATCATCCTTATCGCCAACGAGCTGCCGCTGAGCGAGCGAACAGCACTCCTCCGTACAAACAAACACCTCCGCTCGCTGTGTACAGCCGACTTTTACCGCCAAGCAATCCGCGAAGATGGGGGGACCCAAGGTCTCCGCTACGCTGCCATCCACGGTAGTGCTGACATTGCCTCCATCTTTATCCACCACTATAATGTCTCCCCCGACCTCCGCTTCTGCGACGGTCCGCTGGTCCAGCTGACCTGCCTTCATGGCGCGGCCTCGCGCGGTCACATCAAGCTCATTGAGTTGCTGGCCGACGCCGGCGCAGACATCCAAGCCCGGAACGAATCGGGGCGATCTCCGCTTCACTATGCCGCGCGCGGTGGATTTCTGGCGGCGGCGAAGATACTGGTCGCGCGGAAGGCGGATATCATGGCACGGGATGGGACGGAGGGTACGCCGCTACACGCAGCCGCGGAGAAGGGGCATCACCTTGTTTGCAAGTTTTTGCTCGCGCAGGGCGCTGAGGTCGACGCTATGTGCAAGGACCCGCAGAACGAAGTCGACGATGGTTACACGCCGCTCCATGCCGCTGCGGATTTCGGACACGCGGAGGTCGCCGAGTTGTTGCTGGAACATGGAGCGAAAGTTGATGCAAAGATCGACCAGAGCGAGTGGACCCCACTCGGATGCAGTTCTGCTGAGGGCCACGTCGAGGTCGTTAAGCATCTGCTGAAATGGGGTGCTGAAGTCAATATTGCGCCGGAGGTGCCGCTGAGGTTGGCAGTGGATGGGAAGTGGCATGAGGGTGTGCTCAAGCTGTTGTTGGAGTCTGGGGCAGAGGTGGATATGGCTCTCGATGGGTGAGTTTTGTTTCCGTTATAGATATTGTGTGGGCTGACCCGCTGAAGGTTGTTTCATACTGAAACGGCCACTCGGTTGATGGAATTCGCTGAGAAGTGGAAGACTGACAACCTTCCAAAGGAAGGGAATGAGGGCCCAGCGACGTGGGATTCCCCAGAGAGACAGGCTACAATATACCAGACAGCACCCCATCCCAGTCTGCGATAGTGGTCACCGCCATCACTTCAGATGTGACACCGATGTCTCCATGAGATCGGCTATCGATTACTGTACAACTTTCGTATAACGTTTTGGCCGATGGGTTTTTGTTTCTCTTTCAATTTTTGTTTCGTTTTCGGTTCTTTTTTTTTTCCGCTTAAGTTTTCCGCCTCTATTTTCCTATTTAAGTTTACCTATTATTTCTATACATGGCGTATTGGCGAGTGATAGGATACGTGTCTATTTGTTCGCTTACTTACCTTCTGACTTGTCTGTTATTTGCTTTGGGTGCCTCGGTATCTATGCAGGTGTGTTCACGGACTTTTGTTTACCGGCAGGGTTTTGTTTATTGTTCGAAAGGCTTGTGGCAACACATTATCGGCCGCGTGGCAACACATTATCAGCCGCGTGGCCCAATGGCAAGGCGCTTGACTACGAATCAAGAGATTGCAGGTTCGATCCCTGCCGTGGTCAGTCGATTAGACTGGTAATTTAGTTTTGCCTCTTTTTAGTAGAGGCACATAACTTCCCCACCGCTGCTTCCAAAGGTTCCAAAGGCAACATAGATACCACTAGTTCAGTCGCGGGGATCATGTTTGGCTCGCTCGGCCGGTTCGTGTGTGTAGGTTGATGCAAGCGCACAAGGCGAGAAAGGCAGGCAGAAGCTTGCTTGGGCCAGAGCACAGTAAACGGTGAAACCCTGACTGTCGGAAGGCCTGCTTTCTGTTCTCCGTTGCTTGGGTCCGCCAACATACAAAACCTCCATTTGCCCTTGCTCACCGGAGGATAACTACCATGTATGTCCCTTTGTATATCTCCACCGGTTCTTCCCAGACTCTGCCGGCCATGGGATCGGATGTGTATAAATGAACGCCGCCCCCACCCCCCGATTAAGAAATGGTGACCAAAAAAGGAACCCTCGGAATCAATTATCAGAGATCCCACGGTATGACCACGGCAGGGATCAAACCTGCAATCTCTTAATATCAGAGTGATACTCGTAGTCAAGCGCCTTGCCACTGGGCCACACGGCCAGTTAATGATTTTCTTTGAGACGTGACGAATAGGCTGAATTTGGCGCCAGAGTTGGAGGTTATGCCATAAGTTAACCGCTGTCCGGTGCGGGATGGACCAGGATGTGCTTCGACGGCTTCGAGATTACACGAGTAATGTAGGAGTACATATACCTACTATGTAGACGTTACTTAGTAAGATTGACTCACGTGTACATACGAGTGGTCTTGACAAGGGGGGCCAAGGCCAGTTAGAGTTAGTGTAGTTTGATACCTTAGAGTGCAGCAAGTTGCGGCGAGAATAGAGATAACCTTCTATCTGCACACCTTTGTACGGTACCCCCTTATGTATACGAGTCTTACATGTTTGTCAGATACCTCAGAAACCTCACGAGCACCCCCAGACACGACGCGATGACGAGTGCGTTTGATGAAGCGATGACGGTGCCATCGGGACCGCTGAACTACAGCTTGCCATACAGAGGACCCGGGAATGGGTAAACCACCGGCAGATGATTGTCGACAGGGGCTCACAAGCACGGCGGCACCGGCAGACGTGGAGTTTGTGGAGGTTGTTCGTTTTTTTCTATATATTATACAAAAAAAATTTTAAAAGTAAATTTCTAGTTTTCAAGTCAATTTCAGCGCGGAAGTGAAGGTGGCTTTCTTTGTTCTCAATCGGAATATCACTGATTGCGGGCGTGGCAGGGCAGTTAAGGTTTGAGATGGAAGGTTTGACGATGAAACAGAAGGCCGAGTTGGAGGAGGCTAAGAAGGACCTCGAGGAGGCTACGAACAAGACCACCTTCTATCAGAGAGCGGGAAAGGATTTGGAGGGTGGGGTGACAGTACAGCTGACCGTGCTACAGGAAGGACTCAAGGCATCACGAAAAGCCCACACGAAAATCGTTACTGTACTCACGAAGACGACAGAGGCCAACGCAAAAGTTACAAATGACCTATGTGAGGTAATAGATATGGTCCGTACCAGTACGATCACCGCATCGGATGCAGGACCGAGTCGGACCATACATTGCTCCGTCGCCTTCACGGTGAAGCCAAAGAGTATCGATACATTCAGCGGAGAGAAATCTATTGCTGCGGTGTACTCATGGCTCACCACCGTCGAGAACGCTTTTTACCGATGGGCCAAAGAGTGTGGCACTACGGAATGGGCCGCTGCATGGGCACGTTATGCCATCTCATACCTTAAGGGTACGGCCAATGAATGGAGGAGTACAACGTGGCCAGATGCAAGAACGGAAATCGATTAGACGGAGTTCAAGCAGAAGTTTACCGCCGAGCGCCTCCCTCAAAATGCACTACGCAGGGTGCAGAAGAATATGGACAATCTCATGCCTACGTCGTCTGTCACTCTGTCTAACGACAAGTTTTGGTAATTCGTTAATCGGCTACACCATATGGAGGCATACACTAGTGGCTGGCTGGCAAAGGCTGTGCCCGCGGAAACGGAGACCCAGCACGTGAAAACATACATCCTCAAGCTCTGGAACGCTACGGATCTGGAGAAGAAGGCTGGAAGAGATGGACCGATAACGAAGGCATATTCAGCGTATATGATGGCGGCGTCCGTGGAAGCGGTATAGGGCACCGAAACCCAACGGACGCTAGACCATGTTATGTGAATTTGCAACTCGATCGACCGAACACAGTTCATACCGCTGAAAGAATAGACATCAGCGGAAGACTTCGCTGCGATCTTCCTAAAGCACTACTTTGTTTTACATGTGATGCCATCACACAAGATATCGGACTGGGATCCGAGATTCTTATCCGACTTTTGGAAGGTCTTCGTGAGACGGTGTGGCACGGGATTGAAGCCGAGCACTCCGTTACACCCGCAGACAGATGGAGCCACTGAGATCAACGGAATATTGGGCAACTATCTGAAGGCTTTCGCAACGATCAATGAAGATGGGAGGTTCATGCTTCCCCTAGCCGAGTTCGCCTGCAACTCATTTAAGCAAAAGTCAACCCAGTACGGCCCTTCCTTTACAGACCTAGGATATTTCCTCGGCCCCTAAGGATTCGATGGTCGGTGCACCCCAGAAGGGATCAACACGACACCTATCCGGTGAACAAGTCTATCCTCAACACCTCTAGGCTATGGCTGCAGATGGCATAGGACTACCAGGCCAAATGGGCCAACGAGAAGAGAAGAGAAGAGAGGCGAAGGTGGCCGTGGGCGACAAAGTATGGCTTAAAACGGAACATTTACCACTATCGTACGCAAGCGCCTGCCAACAAGGATCCACGAAGCTACGACATCGTTGGTTCGGACCTTGGGTAATAATCTGCATGGTAGGAGCCAATGCTGTCCAGCTAGACATCCCTCGGTCAATGGGCTTTGAGGCAGTACAGAACGTGAGCGCCTCAAGGAATACCACCATGACCTGGACGATCGAGTACAGGCACCGCCTCCACCACTCAGACAAGTCAAAGGAACGTCCGAACGGTAATGGAAGCAGAGCGGATTATCGACCGCGCAGAGTCAGGCACAAAACGAAGTAGACGCCAGTACCGTGTGCTGTTCCTGGGACTACCCGAAGATGAGGACGAATGGATGTCCCTCAGACAGCTTGCCCGCGCAGGGGAGCTGGTCGAGCCATACCATCAAGCCAAGAGACTACCGACACCAGAATGGCCCGCACCGAGAACAGCTCGACAACCTGTACCGAAACCAGCGGAAGTACCCGCACGGCTTGTACGGAAATCCGGCCGACGTACTAGACCAGTGGAGAAGGTACGCTACAGAAGGAAAAGGGAGATTAGTAAAAAGAGAGAGGGTGATGTGGGAGTATATGCAGACGTTACTTAGTAAGATTGACTCACGTATACGAGTAGTCTTGGCAAGGTCAGTTGGAGTTATGTAGTGTAGTCTGATAACTTAAGGTGCTGCAAGTTGCGGCGAGAATAGAGATAACCTTCTACATACATACACACCTTTGTACGGTACCCCCTTACATATACGAGTCTTACAAGTAACGCAGCTGAGCTACCAGGTGCCTTCCGAGCTGGTTGGTCTCATGAGTGGCGGGTAGGCTCTATCAGCATGGAGCGGGAAGCGGATACATACAACCTTTCCAACTGGTGATCGGCTTAGAGTTAGTGCAAATAGCAAGCAGGCGAGGAAGTACTGCTAACATGTTGAAATGGGCACATCCCCATCCTAACAACACAGACTAACTACTAAAAGTCTTGATGGCTTGTGAAAAACTTCGGCGCCCTTGAGTGGTGCTCACGAGCGGGATTGTGAGATAGTTGAAGGTTCCCAATTTGATTGGTAAATAGTAAGTACTGTGCCTACGTGCTGTTCGGTGCGATCGTATTTAATCTAGGCCAGTGGGAGAAAAGTTCGGTCTATAGACTGGCTGGACAGTGGGTAGATTTTTTGGGTGACTGGGCTAGCCCAGTGGTGAATCTACTGGTGGGCCGTACCAGAGGTAGGCCATGGGTGGGCTGGCCAAGTGCTAGATCTACGACTGGGCTGGCGGGCCCAGGAGCTAGTACTAACACCCTTAGTGAAAACTTGCCTTATCCTGAAAGAGATAATCCTTTCGTCAGTATGTAACCGTCATAACAACCCTCCTTTGCAATCATGTCCGCCACTGCCGCCACCGCCAATGCCCTCGCCACTGCCGCCTTCGCCTCATTTTCTGCATCTCCTCGTTGTGCTGGGAAATGCAGGTGTTTGAAGAAAAAAGCGAAGTACATTGTCCGTTGTCATGCTACAGAGTTCAAGTGCCATAACCCGTCGCAATTTGCAATTCGCACTGAGGTGGCATTGGTAGATCGCGCGATGGAGGGACGGGTAAATGCATGAGGAGGAGCAACCGCAGGGAGACTCGAAGAGGACTCTGAGCTATTCTGTATCGAGGATTTGAATAATTTACCACCACGGGGTCGGAAGAGAACTCGGCAGGCTACTCCAACCACAATACCAGAATGCGTGGTGGAAGGGGAGATTTGAGAAAGAGAAGGAGACGGATGCTGCTCTCCGGAGACAGATCGCTAGGTTATATATAGAATCCAATCGATCGTTGGTGGTAGTGAGGTGTTAAGTAGTGCCCGGGGATTAATCACCAGTGCATCGAGGGGGGACTGAGAGCTGGTCGCCGCGGCGTTAAGCAGCCCCCACCTCCTCCCACCGCCGCCGCAAAAAAAGAAGCCACCTACACAGTGGCGGCCAGGCGGCAGATATCTCTCGCCTGGCCAGCCCAGTCACCCCAAAAAATCTACCCACTGTCTGGCCAGTTCGTAGATCCGGTCCATTCATACACGGACCGGCCAGTCTACAGACAGACCGGCACATCTATAGACCGTCCATACTGCCCACTGGGATAGAAAATATATGTACGTAAATAGAGAGATGCAGAATTTAGCTCACATTTCTTGGTTGACTTTTCTTTCGGTTTCTTTGGTGTAGATCATTCACCCAGAATATTCTTTTTAGAGTTTTATCTTCCATGGCTGACAAGAATCCTTTCTTCTCGGTCACTCAAGTTGGTTCTGAGGCCAGAAGACAGATCTGGAGAATGTTTTTTGGCGGAAGCTAGTGCAAGTCCACAACTAAGTCCTTACTGTAGATCTAAGTAGATCCCCATCAGCCTATCGCTAGCTTCTTTCCGCCCGGAGACTCATAGATACACCGATGAAGTATCTAAGTACTAGTAACTACATAAGTAGGTAGATTAGGATGCAACGGGATTTGTGGGGTTTCGCACGGGGGCGGGTTTGGGGTGGCGTGCCTTTAAAGAGCATCATAGTGGACAACTGCGGGAATTCCCTCTTGCATGGCCAGTGAGCACTAGCCATACTTAAGTACATACAACAACTAGAACAACTACAAAGATTGGTAGAATGCAAATCAAACAGGCTTCGCACTTTGGGTTCGTGAGTTGCTTCGAAATCTCACATCCCCCGAGTGTCTTGTGAGCTGATCGGTTAAAGGCTTTGGTAAAAAAAAAACCACATCCTGTTGTACTGGCAGCACCAATCCAGATATCTCCGAGTCCGAGACCCGAAGTAGCCTCCGAAGCTATATCCGTTGATCAACCAATTATCGGGCTATCAGTTCTCCCAACGCTTGGCTCGAACAGCCCGAGATCTCTCTAGCTAACGGCTAGACTCACAAGCTCAACGACCAGCTGGCTTGCTGGCAGCCTCGTCTGCATATTATTGAGCGTGACCGGCTTGGCTGGTACATGCCAAAAAACCCCAGAGGCAATGATGCAGATGATGTATCGAGCAAAAATCGAGAAATTATACGGGTGGTATACTATGGATAGCTATTCACTTTATGTCCAGGATTCACCCCCCCCCACAGGGATCCAATCGTTATGGGCAACCGCCTTTGAGAATGATTAAATTTAGTACGTCTCTCGATCTCAATATTTTTCCCCCCGGCTATTTAGCGCGGTACTACTTATGTACAGTTTTTTGGTTAGAAGAATACTACGACAACGTGTGACAGCCTATGCCCGTCGGCGAATACACACACGGAGGACCACCTCACAGTAGGTAAAAACCGAGCTCCGCCGAGAATAGATAACAGCTTATGAGATTGGGAGAAAGCTGGTTGCTCTTAGTATTCTATTCGTCGTCGGTGCCGATTCTCTATGAATCTCTTCTCTCTCCCCCCATTCACCTTAATTTATGACGAAATTTTTTGTGCGTGGTTGCCGGGGCTCTTTACACACAGAGAATCTAGTTGGCGTCCGATCAGGAATATAAGGTAGCTGACCGGTAGTTACCTGTCTTATTATCAGTCCGTATATCGTCCTTCCTCTTCCTCTTTGTGGTAGGTCTCTGCTGTGATCGGAAGCCTCGGCTTGTCGGCAATTGGAAGCTTAGCTGCGGCTATCTGAGCGCTTCTTGGTTCGCGCAAGGTATCCTGATCCGGGATACTGGTTGGCAGCACAGTAGGTATTAATCCAACTGTTAACAGGGTAGCCTTGGCAACTTCGTGAGGCATTGTAATATCAATTTTCACGGCCTTTGGAACGGCTTTGAGTAAGAACTGATGCTGTTGCTACGGTGGTTTGCTAGGCATGAGCCCAACACAAGCCGTGTGCTCGCCATTTAGAACGGTAACTTCGACACAACTAGCCCGGGCTTGAGGACTGCCCTAACCCCGAAGGTACGCGAAGTTTTCTCTAGTGGATTATTCCACTATTGTAGCCTCAAACTGAGCGAAAGTTAGGGGTCACTGCCCCGACAATATGGCAAGAAGCCGGCAGTGGTGAGGTGTGGTCGTGAGGTGGAAGAGCAGGAACGCGTCTCGCCGACAAGTTATTAAACCGTTATGCGAATCATATATTATCACTCGTTGCCGTTCTCTAACCTAAAAACTCGTTAAGTCACACAAAAACTGTAGAGTTACCATGTTAAATAGCCTTTTTTTTTTAATTTGCCCGTCCATTAACCGCATGCAACCCCCCCAAATCCTCGGTGGTGGCTCGGAATCGCTCGGGCCGAGTCGTTGATTGTGATGGCTCAGACAACGATTCAAACGATTTTCTTTAGCCACCCAACAGTCACAGGAGACCGAGCAGCCGTGCGGATCATTAAATGAGCTACCGTATTAACTCGCATGTTTTTCGCCAGAGTACACGAGAGAACCGAATAATTGATATTCGACTACCGCCTATCCCACAACAGAAGGCTCTCCCTATATACCTGCACCGGATGCGTTGAGAGTTTTTAATACGGTTAGCGCGGTGTAACTGCCAGAAAGGCTATGTATCTTTCCCCTAGATTTCCTATGTACTTTTTCGGTTCCACATAACGCAACGCCACTTGGCCAGCCCAAGTAAATCAATAGAATCAGGAGCGCGGTCTTCGGTACCTTCTATTCTGAGTAAAAGCTACAATTACAACCGCCGCCTGCAAAACGTACAACTTCCTGACAAGTCCGTCGATTGTGGCCAACACCATTGCACTGCTGACAAAGCTGGGGGTGTTATCCGGAGCCTCTGGTAAAGCCCCTGGGCAATCACCCTACGCATGGTGTCATTTTGTCTCCGCTCCACTTTCCTCACCCTCCGCTCTTTTGGCCGGCCTCGGGGCCTTTGTAACACTGGCGCAAGGCAGACGTCCGATAGTGCGTGGGGTTTTTGTCAACCTGGGCTATGTTCTGACCGTAGGACTGGCGGTAGGTCTCTAGGCTGGATGCTTCAGTTGTGGAGTCGCGGGGATGCCTCGGAGCCTGTGGGTGAGTGCAATAGCATGGTCATATGGGATTCCGTTGACCTGGGATCATCCACAGCTACAGGTATGCGCAGCGAGATCAACAAACCATCGTGAGTTCGAGTAGGAGAGTAGTATAGAGCCGTGTAGATCGTCCTGATAGGAGATCTAACGATGCTGTGTAAAATTAGATGATTCCTTGGTACTTCTCAATCGGCTTTCGCGCATCCTGAAATCGTGTAAAACGTAGGTCCATGAATTTTGCTAGATGTCGTGACGGGGACGTACCAGATCCACCCGGGAGGAGCTGCCGGATGGTAGGTTCATGGTGGTAGTGGTGGTGATCGAGGCGGCGTGAAGATTGAGAGGAGTTGCCGGCGGCAGACAGCTAGCTAGCGGCCGGCGTTCGACCCTCGCATTAGTGGAAACGAACAAATAGGGCCATCTGGTGGATACATAATCTCAAGAAGCACATGGCATTTTAGAGGGTTGCCGTAAGAAAAAACCACATATCTCCACAGTAAACAACCCGCTACATGCTCTTTGCCGTTGCCGTCCGGTGTATTGAATCTAAAGTCTATCAAACCGTTACCTCGCCACTCTCCCCATGCACCAACAACCCCCTTGTCTCCCCCTCATCCTCTCCATATCCTCTATAAAGCACGTAGTGTTGCCACATAAAAGCAAGATCAAAGCCCATCGCAATCAACGACAGAAAGAACTTCACGGGATTTCCAGTGACTCCTGACCAGTCACTCTGCAGCGATGAATCCAGCAGTAATTGCAGGAGCGAAAGCAGGCCGCCTGAGAAGTCGAGGAGGATGTTTTCGATCGACCACCCCACGGTAGATTTCCGTAGGTAGTTCAGGCGAAATTGAGGGGTGTATTTGAGTAGACTGATGGCGAGTTTGAGGGTTGTGAGGGCGTAAACCTGTGTTTGTTAGCATGAGAAGTCACTCGTTAATTGAATATCGGCTGGAAATGTGTGTACGCGATAGGATTATAAACGTGGGCAGAACAGGGCCAATAATCGCATCGAGACAGAAGCACTCACCACGTCGATCCACCCCCACTTGACGCCGTCTACATAGGCGCAATTGATCCCTACGACCACGAAGCACCCCGCGACAAACGCTTTCGCAGGCTTCGACATCTTTTGCGCCGGATGCCGCTCATATCCCCACAATCCAGCCCAAAACTGCGACAGCGTAATAATGCTTATAGCCAACGCATGCGCCGCAAACGCGAGGTCATTCCCCCGCACGGTCGGCTCTGGAGAATCGGGGTGGCGATCGGCATACTCTTTACGGACCACCGGGGAGAAGAGGAAGGCGATGCAGGATATGGTGTAGCAGGCGAACCCGATGACGTTGAACACAAAGTAGTCGAGCGCGAGGCCTGTAACTGAGCGCCGTTTAATGTTGCTGAGAAGTTGGGGGTAGAAGGAGACTCCCTGACGGGGTGTCAGTGGAATCGTGGATAATGATAGATGTGGATACAGGTACTTCTTACCCAGCAGAGGAAATAAGACCACCCGAGGACGCGCGAGATGGCACGCGCCGTAACCGTCCACTGGTCGGGCACTTGGGATGGAGGCGGCATGGCTGGGCGCGGAACAAGAGAAGACGTGGTGGCGGTTGATACTGAGGGGATATCCAATCACGAAGAACCGTGGAGAACAAAGACGACTCGACAGATCGATAGCTCTACGATCTCTCTTCCCAGATCTCGGGGACCGATGGCAGCTGCAGCTTGCGTAAACGCGGTGACACGTACAGCACAGACAGAGGCGCAGACGCCAGCGACCGGGGGAGACTTTATACGAGTATCGTAGAGTATCGTAGAGTACGTGTATATAGTGGGGCGTGTTGTCTCTGCTTAAGTTACCGATCTAAATGAACGAGCATTCCCTTGTCTAGATAACGGCCTGAATGGTGGAGGATGCGTATGTACATATGACCAATCCATACCAATTTCCGACCGTCTTTTCCAATATGCCAGGACTAAGGGCCAAGGGGGCGCGCGGCTCACGCAAGCAATCGCCTCATCGGCCAATCAATCCACGCCTCAGCCGCCGCCATCGTACCAACCAAAAGCAAAAAGCGCGACGCCCCCTGCTCCTCAGCCACAGCAAGCTTGCTCCGAGCCCCAAACCAACTTCAGGTCATTACAACCCCTATCGCGAAGGAGAGAAGAGACGAGAAGGAACCTGTACCGTCACCAACTATAACATCACACGCCAACACAAGCGAGAGAGGGAGAGGGAGAGAAGAAGGAGCGGCGAAATCCCAACTTACCTCGCGTTTAGGACGTGTCGCTGTTGCTTTCCCCTGCGAAACTCTTCATGACCGCCGCCTGCACCACTTCTTTCCTGGAAGTGTGAAAGAAGCTAAAATCACGTCGTCCTTCGCCACGATTCCCAACTCTTTACGGCAATGACTTCGAACTCGCCCAAGACAACGCGTGCGCTCTCGCAAACCCCCGCCCGCGGCCGAGGACGTGGAAGACCGAGACTATATCAGCGAGGGACCAGCACTGCGTCAAGGAGGAAGACCAATACTTCCGCCCTGAAAACGCCGGAAGGGACGCCTACTGGCCGTCGAAGAGGTGGAGGAGGAACGGGAGCATCTGGAGGGACGTACTCCAACGGCTATAGACCGGGGGGCGCTGGTGGCGGCGGGCGTTACCTACACCCTAGCACTGGGGAGGAAATCCCGGCGACGGTCTACAGAGATATCGTGAAGAAGTTGAAGACTGAGGGGGGAGGAGGGGGGGTTCCTCTTGCGCGGAGGGCTGCTGCGGTCCTGGCGGAGACTCCGGTGATGCCACTACCCAAACCGTCCCTTGTTGGTCCAGATGGTGTCTACAAACCACGCGAAGAGCGCAGCTTTACGGAGTTTCACCCAGGATTTGGTGTGGACCAACCGTTGCTCGTGTTTCTTGCGCAGGAGGTGGATGGGGAGAACTACAAGTCTCCGATGCTGCCCGATGCGACGACGAAGACGGTGAAGATTGTCGATATAAAGGAGGAGGAGATGATGAGGAAAGATATGACTACAGCCGGGTCTATCAAAGAGGAGACCCTGCTTGGCCGCGGTGCTTCGATAGCATTCAGCGCTCCTCCAGAAAGCTCTAGCCATCGTACGAACGGTGCCACAGAGATTTATGACACAAAGAAATCGGCAGCTTCTCCGGTCTCACCCGCGTCCAATGGCGCACCTACTGCTGCCCACATCGACTACGATCCCGTGTCGGTTACCAGCATCGGCGGTAGCAGTCGCGCTGAACCGTTCCCATCGTATGGGTTGAACGGTTTGCCCATCGACCCTAGCCTTGCTGCATTGACACCGCTGCAGATGTTGATGATAGATCCGGCTCTCTCGGTTCCTATTGACCCGGCATTGTCGGCTCAGGATGTTCACCCTCCTCCAGCTCAAACGCAGACGCCAGCGGCAACCCCAACTGATGGACCGTTGAAGGAGGGATCTGTTACTTCTGCACCTACCCCACCACCAACCACGCCGGCTGCGCCGGAGGTCGTCCTTTCTCCAGTTAAGAGGGGCTTGAGTGATGTTCCAACACTTGCATCACTTCGAGCGCACCGTACAACGGCCGGCAAACCGCCGCCACGTGCACCCCAGCCGCCACCGACCACCCGGAAGCCAAGGTCGCAGAGCCAGAACCAGAACCCACACGAGAAACTCCATTTGCGCGCTCCGTCTTTTCGCAAGATCCAGTCTTTCAAATTCGCTCATCATGTATGGGGAAATAGCTCAGGCAACGGCATGGGACTTCCCGGGTTCAACAGCTCTCATCCTTATGATGAAATGCCGATGTCTGAGAAAATGATTGCCATTGGCTATCAGCAGTCGACACATTTTGAGTGCCCGGTGAATCTGATCAGAGACCAGGCGGACTCCGCAGTCGACGAGGAACTCACCGGGTTGGGGATTGATATGGTAGAATACGACATGGACGAACAGGATGATAAGTGGCTTACTAACTATAATTCACACCGAATGGTAACTAGCGACGATCTGGTCAATAAAGAGATGTTCGAATTTGCTATGACCAAGATCGAGAAGGAATGGGTCAATCTGGAAAAGAAGATGCCGAAGATTCAAGCCAAACCTCATGGTGTCGGGATGCCAACGAGGAGACGGAGTTCCGGCAGGGCCGAAGAGGATGATGAAGGGGCCGAGGACAGCAAGTGCGCCATTTGTGATGACGGCGAGTGCGAAAATGCAAATGCTATTGTCTTCTGTGATGGGTGCAACCTGGCTGTTCACCAAGAGTGCTATGGAGTGCCTTACATCCCCGAAGGGCAATGGCACTGTCGAAAGTGTCAGCAGATCCCTCGACAAGTCGCGGTATGCCCTCTTTCCCTCTCTTTCGGTTCGCCCAGAACCGGGCTAACGTTGCTAAGCACTGTGTTTTCTGTCCGAACATTGATGGAGCGTTCAAACAAACCAACACCAACAGATGGGCCCACCTTTTATGCGCGATCTGGATTCCCGAAGTTCGGCTGGCCAATCCATCATTCATGGAACCTATCGAGGGTGTTGAATTGGTGCCGAAGTCGCGGTGGAAACTGGTGAGCATCGTTCCTATGGATTTCCGAAGTTCTCTCGCTAATAGAGTCGATCACAGCATTGCTACATATGCAAACAGAAGATGGGGGCCTGCATTCAATGCAGCAATAGGAACTGTTTTCTTGCCTTTCACGTTACCTGTGGGCGCCGTGCCAGACTACACATGAAGATGAAGAATACCAGTGGACCGGGAGCTCAGCTCGAGTCGTCAGGCCTGAAAGCGCTTTGCCACAAGCACGTTCCACCGGACTGGAGAAAGGAGAATGATGTTGATGCTGCTACGGAAGACGCGATTAACTATTATGCCCACAGTTTCAACGGACGCGAATGGGGCGATTCTCATGCGGCTGTCATGGTCAGACCAGGTACTTCGGGAGTTGGTGACTTCGCACGAACTGCTCATAAATTGGGCGACAAGCGGAAGCATGAATCCGAGCAGAGAACAGTGTGGAAACTCCAATCGGGGGCGCCGGTGATACCAAAGGTTATCTTCGATGCAGTCATTGCATCTCTGATGGACTTCGGGATCTCAAATACTAGGAATTTTGCGGCCGAAGCTTGCAAATACTGGACTCTGAAGCGCGAGGCCAGACGTGGTGCTAGTTTGGTCCGACGATTCCAAGTGCAGGCCGATAGTAATAGTTTTACTTCGTCGGAGGTCATTCGAAAGAACTATGCTGTCCTTGGACTCACCCAGGGCGGCAGAAAATTGGCACGGCGAAGGGGCTTTTCCGGTGCCCTCGAAAAGGATTTGGTTGGCATGATAGGTGTCGTGAGGGCCGTCGGCAGCGGGCAAAATGCTATGCTCCACGAGGCGGAAGCTATTACCGCCTACTTTGACATGATGTACTTTCCGGAACTTCCTCTGATGAGAGAGGTTCTTGAAGAAGCACAGAAGTAAGTATTTTTAACACCTCTTCTGGCTGTCACGCATTTGCTAATTGAGAGCAGGTTAGACCATGAAACAGTGTTCGGGAGCGGTTTCCGTCTTGTTCGCGATCGGATTGAGGCGAGACTCTATCCTAACGTTTCCGCGTTCATTGCCGATATGCGGTCCGTGCTCCGTTCTCCCAGTGCCGATCCACAACTCATATTCGACGTTCAAATCACTCGTTATGTCCTACCACAAATAACGCCTTCTTTACGCCCGCTCGACGAAGAAGATGTCATGACTATTGGTGGCAAGATCATGGATGCGCTGGAGGATTCCTTCAAGAAAGCTTTGAAGAAGCAGGAGGAACTGTGGGATGAGATGGAAGAGCAACCGGCAAAGAGACCACAGTTGTTGGAGCAATTCAATGGTACGACATTTGATAATTCTATCGACGTCACTTCCGGCTCGTTACCAAACAGTCCCTCGATCCAGCTTGTTAAGGAAGCCCTGCCTGAGCCACTCAAGAATGGGGCCCCAATATATGAGCCACCGAACCTAGCGCAAGGTGGAACAATCATCGGTGATCTTACGAAAACCATAGCAGAAGAGTGGATAGTTGGTCCAATCAGCACAGCGGCACGGCCGTGGCGGGCCGGCATTCACAGTGCCTCTGCTACGGGGAGCGGCGGTGTGCCCGCGGCGCCCGGAGAAGGAAATGATAAACAAGTATCTCACTGCTTGTCGCCTGCGACTGATGTCGCGAATTCCCCGTCGGTCGAAAAGCCCAATGGGACTTTGCCAGCCAAGCCAGGGGACAATATCGCTGACCAAGATCATAAAATGGAGGACGCGCCTGCAGATGATCAAATGGAAGATGCATCCTTGGACCCGGAGCAGGAGCTGCCCCCCGATGTATCATCGCCAACCGCGCCGACCCCACTGAAAACCTATGACGGAGGTGCTAAGGGTGGAATCGGAGGTGAGATAGCCGCACCGGACACTGCCCAAGGAGTCCCAGAAGTCATCAGCCGGGTGCGTGCCATCGCCGCCAGCACAACCGAAAACGTGTCTGATGTTGACAGCATGTATAACGATCTTGCAACCGGCGACCACCTAGCCATCACAACACCTTCCACCGTGGTCTCTCTGCCAGATCTTCCACCGAACGATGGCCCTGTGGATCTAGAGGCACTCAGTAATACTAGTGCCCTCAGCGACTACCCGGATGATCTCGATGAGAATGCGAACGTTGGCGTGGGAGCAGATTCGGTTAAGAAAGAGAATGACGGCGAAGGTGAGAATGAGAAAATATCCCCCCCGGCCAAGGGCCGCAAGTCAGCCAGGGAAGCAAACGGCAGGTTTGGAAGCACGGGAGCAGGAACCGCGAGGAGGAAGAAGCGGTAGTCCTTCTCCTTTCTTAGTACTTTCATTTGTTTGTATTCATACACCATTTCGTCCTACTCCGTTGGTGTTCTTCCGTTCATCCTTCCTTCTGGTTTAATTGGGGATGGGACTGGTGATTTTTTCTTCTTATGAGTCTTTAGGTTCTACTTGTTTTTTCTCTCTGCGTAACGGTGTCTGCGCTTTCCTGTTTCTTTCCCATTCCTTTTCTGATACGTTTTCTACGAACTCTTCTCTTTGCTTCAGGGTTTTATTCTTATCTGGTATGGCTTGGGATATGCTCTTGTGATTGTGGTTCGGCGGAGCACTGGGGCAAATAGGGGTTGGGAAATACAAATTTATCCTGTGTGCTGAACGATGCGCATGATCTGATCTCAGGGGTGGTGTGTCCAGCGATGTATGTTAGCTCCACTACCAATACTCTTAAACAGTCTCCCAAGCCACGAGCGGGTGCGCGTAATCTGACATATCCTTCGGTAAAAATATTCTTCGCTACATATAGCATTGAGGTCCGTGGCAATGTAGATAGGCCTGCAGTCGGCTTGTTGAACGCCCTGCGGTAGGTTAGTTGATCGTCAAGTCGTGGTTTGCGGAGCTTATGTTTAAGCTGACGATATTCACATCTAATTAATCTCATCGCTGGCTAGTCTCGTACCTTTGCTCAGTTCCGCTCTGCGTTGAAGTCTTCAGCTTCATAATTCATGCTACAAACTGCACCATTCTCTCACTCTCGAGTCACGCTGACTCACAGATCCACTCACACACATACCTACACCTCGGCTTGTTTGTTGTTCGCCCCTTTAGGAAAGAAAGGGTTAGATAAGTCTTGGCGGATGAGTCGCCTCGTCGTGTTCGCGCTTCTCCCTTTTTTCTTGCCACCACGTCCTCATCTCCCTCTTCCCTTCAACCATCACCTCGGACAGCAACTTCGACTACCACCCTTTTTCTCCATCTCCCTTCTCACCGCCACCACCACCACGACGACGTCCACCACCAACGACTACCAGTTTGCATTTGCTGGTAACCTTGGTTTCGCTCGTAGTCAACTCAGACTTCCCGTTTTCGTAAGTTTTACTTTTCTTTGAAGCAAACCCTCTCGGGTGCTTTTCGATTTCATTTCAAAAAATTTGAATTCCACTTACACTCTTCCTCCTCTGAACAGGACAGCTGAACACATTACACCAACAAATCACACCTGTCATTATGATGGATTACGAAAACGAGAGGAGCGGTTACGACGGTAAGCTTCCCGATCGTTATTTACTTCACTTTGTTCCATACTACCACACATTCTTTGACCCTTTTCATGTCGTGGCTATTGTGTGCATATCCGTCTGGCCTTGGGCGATACCCAGACTCCGCACCTCCCTGATTGACTGCCCTTCATTTCTTTGTTCTGGGGGTCCTGGCGCGTGCGACATCGGACAACACTTGCTCGGCAGCCCCGGGCACGTCGCACACTCACACCCGCATACACCAGTACAACACAGAAAGCTGACAACGATCTTAGACGGTGAACCTCGCGACCAGTATGCTAGGGATGATCGCTCCATGTCTCCTCGTCGGCGCGAGTCTCCTCCCAGGCGGGACCGCAACCGCAGCGCCTCTCCGGGAGGTAGAATGGGTGATCGGTATGTCTCATGCTTTTTGTTCTTGATGCATGCGGTTTCTGACTCGATATCACAGTGCCGGTGCTGAGCGTGAAGATCGTCGTCCTGCTGGCGATGACATGTCTAACGCGTCTGACCGTGGTGGCGACCGCCGCGGCAATGGTGGCCCCCCCGATGCTGCTACTAACACCGGTACCAACCTCTTTGTGACTGGTATCCACCCACGTCTTACCGAGGACGACGTTATGCGTCTCTTTGCCAAATACGGAGAAGTCGAGAAGTGTCAGATTATGCTTGACCCCCATACCAAGGAGTCGCGTGGGTTCGGTTTCGTCAAGATGTCGACTCTCGAGCAGGCTGATGGAGCCAAGGAGGGCCTTCAAGGGGAAGCTTTTGAGGGTAGGACTCTGAGCATCGAGAAGGCCAGGCGTAGCCGACCCAGAACCCCGACCCCTGGAAAGTACTTTGGACCGCCGAAGCGAGGTAGATACTCATGTCATGGATTAGTCCCACGATGTACTCTCAGCTAACTTGTCAGCAGATGATTTCCGCCGCGGACCCCCGGGTGGCACTCGCTTCAGTGATGATCGCCGTGCTCCTCGTAGCCGTTACTACGATGACTACGACCGTCGCGGTGGAGGAGGTGGCGGCGGTTACTCGTCTCGCTACGATGACCGCGATGCTGGCGAGCGTCACTACCGCTCTCGTGACAGCCGTGACGATTACGGAGGTCCTCGTGGTGTTGATCGTTACGCTAGCCGTGAAGACCGATATGGCGGCAGTGGTGGTGCCCGTGGCGACGACAGGTACAGCAGCCGTGGCGGTGATGACCGTCGTGCTTTCCGTGAGTCTTTCGCTTACGGTGACCGTGTTAGCGCGTACCCTCCTCGCGGGGTCCCACCCACCGATGCGCCTCCTCGTGCACCCGAAGGCGGCAGGAATTATGGTGGTTACGAGGATGATCGTGTCGGCTACAGGAGATAGGGCCAGGGTCACGACAGAATCTTTTGCTAACCAATCACAGTATCGGACAAACTGGGGCAGCTTTAATACATGTCACCTTGTACTTTGATCAAGCTTTGTATCCCTCTGCGAAATCTGTCCAGTCCACAACCCTTTCAGCAAAAGTTTCTCTTACCCTTTCCCAGTTTGTACTTCTTAATTTTGACTTTCCCGTTCCTTCATTCGGTCCTGTTCCTAAGTTCGGTCCTTGTTTCCTTCCCATTTTGTTTTTTTTCCTGTACTTTTTGCTTCTTTTTCCTTCTTACTCGCGGCGGCTTCATTTGGCGGGGATTCGACTACGATGTGGTGGAGCAAGGTTCGGGTTTTCAGAAAATCAGATCAGAGGCAGCTTTCATCGAAGTCGGGCAAGTCGGTCGCAGCGGAAGGAACACAAAACTCAGAAAAGAAACAGAAATGCAACGACTTCGGTGGTCTCAGTCTCTTTTCCTTTGGATTGGCAACTCTTCACTCGATCGCTTCACTTCAGTTCACAATCGCGTCGCGTCACTCTTCGGACTACTGCAAACAAAAATACAATAGGACGATCGCTTTCCTTCAGATTCAGTAATATTCGTTTCATTGTTATCTCTCCCTCGAAACAGTACGGCCCAGATATCAAGAATATGGTTCAGTATTTCGCAAGCACGGCAAAACGTCTTCGCTTTCCATGGTGTCGCCATCTCAGTATCTCAGTAATCCAGCCCGTCTGTTCTTCACTTCGTCCGCAACATGATATACAAACAACCGGTCCTCTCGGCTCGCAATCGACGGGAGGTACTGTTTAGTATCGCGCTCCAGTCGCTAAACCAAGGGAACAACAAGTCGTTTATCTGATTTCGGACATCTACCCTTCAAAACATTGGGAAACGATGACAAATGGGCTATCGACTATCGGCTATCTTGAACACGAATTGCAATGGGGGTTTATGCTTCAACCGGCACAACTTGCGAATTGCCGGAAATGGCGGGGACACTAACGCGGGGGGCATGATACGGACGGATTCGTTTGTTATTCTGGACAGGATAGCATAGGATAGCACTTAACAATGGATGCACAAAATTTTGATGTGACGCGGTGCGTGAAGTAGTTGCGCCGTGAGTGGGTATGTGCTGCAGGCAGGGTGAAATCTCTATAACAGGCGGGTGGTCATGAATGGCAGCCAAAACCTCGAGGTGCCGACTGAGCGCATAAGTACATGTGCAAAAAAATCGCTCATCAGCAGACATGGCTGAGCCCTATACATATACACGCTCTCGACATCCGCCGACAACCAACGATACTGTTTTACCCCTGTTTTTGTGCACAGGGTCGCCTTTCCTTCAACTCCAGATTTCTGCCCTGTTGGATGCTACGTATCCGATGTCGATCTCGCCCTGTTCTTACGTTTCAGCACTTTGATTCATTCGTGGTTTCTTCCCCGCCCCTTGATCATGATGCACATTGCATACACAACTCTTAGTTTACAGACTCCTAGTTAGTTACAGTAGGCACCTAACTTGAAGGCCGTACCAAGCTTTTTTTCCTCGTATGTCTGCTCTTACGCACTCTTGACTTGTTCCATGCACGGTTGGGGGGAAAAAATTCCGAAACGTCAGCCTCGATTTCCCCGTATCACAAACACGGGGTTGACCCGGCGCCACGCAAAAATAACCGGCCAACGGGGTGTGGTAGCAGACGCTGGTCACTATGTACATACCCAAGTAGTTTGAAGGGGACCCAAGATGTCGCTCTGAAGGTGCACCCCCGTAGCTACTCTACCTGCGGTTGGGCTTTGCGGTCGGTGTGCGGTTTAAAGTTGAACAATCTTGTGGGTTTCAGGATGTTGCTGGGCGCCGGTTTAGACGGACACTGGAACAGCGTGCAACAGACTACGGACTATAGCACAGTCCCTTCGATGGTCTATTATTGTTCTGATCCCCCTGTACAGGGTGAGTATCTCGAGACCGCAGTCCCCCTTGTAGAGGCTCTAGATTTAGGAAATGGCTGGCAGTGTGTGTGATGCTAGATATAAAGCTGTTTCTCCCTCGAACTATTTGGATTCTTCAGACAGACAGATAGGCCACCACCACCAAATCCATTCATCCGTCTCTGTCTCCTCCTTCTCCTTCTCCTTCTCTTCTTCCCAATCAAACTCCCCCAACAAAAACCCTCCCATACCATGCATTTCCCAACGACATCATTTGTTCTTCTCAGCACTCTCCTCTCGCTCACCAGCCTGACGAGCGCGCAATACTCATCCGCGGCATCCAGCACGTCCTCGGCACCGGCGACGGCCACCTCCGGCGCGGTGACGATAGTGCGGGTGTCCAACGCGCAGGGCGCGCTGGCGTTCACGCCGGCAGAGCTTATCGCACCGATCGGGTCCTGGGTCGAGTTCCGGTTCTGGCCGCGAAACCACTCCGTGGTCCAGAGTTCGTTCGACAAGCCGTGTGAGCCCCTCGAGGGTGGGAAGGGTATATTCACCGGCTTTCACTCTGTAGCCGCGGGGACGACCGACGTAAGTTGTCGCTTAACTATCTTCAGGTAGAACCGTCGGGAAAACACATGATGCTGATGGAAATAGTTCCCAACGTACACGATCCAGATCAACGATACGAAGCCGATATGGTACTACTGCTCGCAGGGCCAGCACTGTCAGGGCGGCATGGTCGGCGTCATCAACCCGCCGCAGGACAGGCAGCTGAGCACGTATGTGACGGCGGCCGGGGCCGCTACGGCGAATCGCTCGCCCTCCACAGGCCCTTTCGGCGGTGTCAACGGCACCTCGAGCACGAGCGAAGGAAAGGATCCCTCCACCAGCGGCACCGGTTCGGCCGCGCAGCCGAGCGCTACCGGTGCTGCTGCCAGGGCGCAGATCGGAGGATGGGTTCTGGTGGCAGCGATGGGAGTGGCCGCGATTGTCGTCTAGATTGATGCATAGTTAGATATATGGGGAATGATGGAGGGGAGTTCTTTACGTACTTGCATGTGTCATGTGCGCTTTGATAGCGACTTGGTCCGGTTTCCTTTGAATTTTGGTAGTTAATCTTTTTTATGAACGCCAATCGAAAAATCTGCTCGCGTATTCCAACCATAGGCGCTTGGGTTAATACAAAGTAGAGTATTGCTTGTGTGTAAGTAAGTATCAATAGAGTGTACTGGCGTTTATCATAGAAGGTACCACTAACTCTGCATTAAAGTTAAATGCTTATGTTTGGCCAATCAACTTGCATTTGGGCATGCACCTGAGATCAAGAAAGTCGGACATCGTCGAGATCCCGACGCCTCAAGACCTTAGCAGTCCAAGTCTGGACTGAAACAATTAAACCACAAACACTATTGCACCGCTGCAAGCTCGTATTTGACTGAGATGCATGTAATAAAGCAAAACCGATAGTGTTCCTTTTCCGCGCTACTAGTAGTCCTTCCCACCGATTTCTATGTATCCACATTATTAGAAGATGGGCCAAGAAAGTCCCTAACGCCACCACAGACCAGCTTTAGTATTAAATCGCTACAGCGTGGCCGCCATCCCCTCCCGCCGTAGTTATTCCGTGGACGCTGCCGCCCAACCCATACCGCTCTTTCAACCACCCACAACTCCATCAATCTCTTTTCTATTGATATAAAAAGTGGCTATTAATGAAGCTGGAAGTGCGCTTGTCGCCACCGTGCCGTTAACGTAGGCAATGACGGGAACTCAAATACTTGAAAACAACAATCGGGAAACTTCAAACCTTCCTTTTCAAAAGCTCGCTCGTCAATACTTAGAATCAGGTACATCTTTGGTGTAGAAGAATAAAATTTGAATATCGGTTGTATGAAGTACTGCTACAGCTGTTCTCATGGCTTGGATGCCTTCACAACACCATTGTGTCTCTTCCTTTTCACTGGTGAGCTTATGTTTATTCCAGCTAGCTGCTCCAGACAGTACTAGACCTACGACCCCGAGTGCACCTGCACAGGCAATCCGAGCCTCAGACGGCATCCACACACCACCTAACGACCCCCGTTTAATAATTACACCTCTTTCTTAGATGTGGGTGACTCTTTACATGATCAGTTGTGGTGGGGCAAAGATAATGTAAAGTTACCTAGCCGTCCTGATATCTCACTTCTACCTGGTTAGCGTTAATGTATGCTATCATTCATGTCTGTGGCTTCGACCGTCGCAGCAGGACAGTGTGGATATGGGTTGGATACTGAGGGTTACTCTACCGCTTCATCTCTTCCACGCTGATTTAACGAGAATTTTTTGGATTTGACCTCACCAAATTAACGGTAAACTCACAAAAAAATCTCCCAAAATCGCCATTTCAACCCATTCCTTCACGTCTACTCTGCCATAAGCTTCTCAAACATAGCGATAAGCTCCTCCAGCGTTTTGATCTTGTGCGCCGCATCGTTGAGCTTCTCCACGGCCTCGTCAGTCTTTTTCGCCTTGAGCGCTTTCTCCAACTTCTTCTTCGCTCCTTCAACCGCAATCAAGTCTTTCCTTTTCTTTGCGATCAGAGCATCAACATCGGTCCGTCCTGTGACGGCGAGGTGCACAGAGCATTTGGTCGAGATGACCTGAGCGTAACAGCCGTGAGGAATTCTGCCGGAAGAAGAGGAGACAGCTGCGACAGAATCAAGACCCTTGACCAGCGCTTTGATGCTGGGAATCTGAGATTCGATCGTGGCAAAGGTGTCGTCGTCTGAGGCTTGGACGTAAAGTTCAGCCTTATCATTCGGAATTTCGCATTGCGCAGTCATCGACCGAATCTCCCTGGTGATCTCAAAGACCATGTCATAATCCTTCTCAACCTTCTCGTTGTCTAGATCCTCTCTGAACACCGGGTAGGCTGCTTTGCAAACGGTGCGCGTCTTGTCGCCGGCGCGGCGGGGGAGACGTTGCCAGAGCTCTTCAGTGACGTAGGGCATAAACGGGTGGATCAGGAGGAGAGCACCCTCGAGACAGGTGTAGAGGGTGTCTTGCGCGGACCGCTTCTGTTCGGGCGTTCCTTCGAGTATCAAGGACTTGGAGTTCTCCTGCATGGGCTTAGTATAGATTGTTGAACTGTGAAGGGGGGATATACGATGTAAACATCGCACAGCTCCTTGAGCCAGTATTTATGAACAGCCTTAGTGGCATCCGAGAAGTTTCTCTCCTCGAGAAGCTTGTTGACCTTCTGCGCGGCGACATTGAATTTGTGAAGGATCCAGAGCTCAACGAGACTCTCTTTGCCAGTCAACTTCGAATCCGGCCTGGGCTTGTAATCATCGCCGAGACGCATGAGAGCGAACTTTGTAGCCTGATACATCTTGTTACAGAACTTTCTGTATCCCTCAACGACCTTGATGTCCATGTTGATATCCCTTCCACCGGTGGTGTAAGCGCAGAAAGCGAAGTGCATGGCATCACTTCCGCACTGCGGGATACCATCTGGGAATGCAGTCATCTGGTACTGCATCGCGCGTTCGACTTCCTTGGGGTCAAGGTTACCGGTAATAAGCTTGTCGTGGAGTTGCTGAAGAGGGATTCCGGAGATGAGGTCGAGCGGGTCGACAACGTTGCCGAGGGACTTGGACATCTTGCGGCCTTCAGAGTCGCGGACGATCGGGTGGCAGTACACCTCTGTGAATGGAACCTTGCCGGTCATCTTGATTCCAAGCATGATCATGCGAGCCACCCAGAAGAACAGGATATCCCAACCAGTCTCGAGAACAGAGTTAGGGTGGAATTTCTCCATGTCTGGTGTCGCATCCGGCCAGCCAAGTATCGAGAACGGCCATAGACCACTGGAGAACCAGGTATCCAGGACATCAGGATCACGCTCGAGGTAGATCATCTTGCCTGGGAACTTCTCCTTCGCTTGCCTTTCGGCATCCTCAAGAGTGCGACTAACTATCCATCGCTCAGGAAGTGAACCACAGCCATTGACCTCCTCGTCGTCCAGGTAGATATAATAAGCCGGAACCTGATGCCCCCACCAGAGTTGACGTGAGATACACCAGTCCTGAATCTTCTCAAGCCAGATGAAGAACTCCTTCTCGGGCACTTCAGGCCTGATTTTGATCTGCCTATCCCTGACAGCATCCATAGCAGCATCGGCCATAGCCTTCTGGCTGACCCACCACTGAGGCTTCATGACTGGCTCGATGACATCCTTCGATTTAGCACAACGGGGTACCTGCATGGGATTGTCCTTGGTCTCGACGTACAATCCAAGCTTGGTCAACTCCTCGATAACAACCTTACGTGCGGTGAACCTGGGCATTCCGTTGAACTTCTCTCCACAGGTTTCGTTCAGGGTACCGTCGTCGTTCAGGATGTTGATGAACCCCAGCTTGTGACGCTCTCCGATCGCGTAATCGTTGGCGTCGTGAGCGGGGGTGATCTTGACACAACCGGTTCCGAACTCCTTATCGACATAATCGTCTCCGACGATGGGGAGCAGACGGTCAACGAAAGGATGCTTAGCCTTCTTGCCGATAATATGTTTGTATCTCTCGTCCTCGGGGTGAACGGCAATGGCAGTATCTCCCAGCATAGTCTCAGGGCGGGTAGTGGCGACAATGACCTTCTCAGAGCCATCCTCAAGCTCGTAAGCGAATGAAACGATGATACCGAACTCGACCTTCTCGTCGTAGCCGGGGACAGTGAGGAGGGTTCTGCCGGCGAGCTCCTCGTTCTCGACCTCAAGGTTGGAGAGGGTAGTGGTGAGCGCGCAACACCAGTTGACAAGCCTGTTGGCACGGTAGATGATGCCGTCCTCGTGAAGACGGACGAAACACTCCACGACAGCCTTCGAGAGGTTTTCGTCCATAGTAAATGCTTCCCTGTTCCAGTCGTACGACGCTCCCATCTTCTTGAGCTGATCCTTGATACGCATGTGGTACTCCTCCTTCCATTCCCACACCAAGTTGGTAAAATTCTCGCGACCAAGGTCATGTCTGGTCTTTCTCTCCTTCCGCCAGAGAGTCTTCTCAACAACGCTTTGGGTGCTAATACCAGCATGGTCGAAGCCAGGCACAAACAGCGTCGTTTTCCCCAACATGCGGTTCCATCGAACCAGGGTGTCCTGGATAGCAATAGTAAGGGCGTGGCCAATGTGCAGCGCACCTGTCACGTTCGGTGGGGGTGCAGGGATGACAAAGACACCCTCGGGCTTGATTTTCCCATCCTCCGTCAATTCAGGTTCGAAGAATCCTTCCTTCTCCCACCAGTCGTACCAGGCCGATTCGACGACAGCAGGGTTGTATGACTTGTATGCGAGGTCATCGAAGGACTTGAGAACTACACGTAAACAGCCTGTCAGTGATTCATCCCCAATTCCCTTTGCAATTTGGACTCACTCTTCTTTTCACCCTTGGGTGTCTCCTCGACGTACTCGGCCGCGGGCTCAGCAGCAGCCGCCTTCTTCTCTTTCTTCTTCTCTTTGGCGGGATTGCTCGCTGCTGTGGCAGCTGCTTTGTCGGCCGCTTGTTTCGCCTTCTTTGCGTTGAACTTTGCTAGCTTCTCGGCCTTTGCCCGCTCCTTCGCCACTGTATTGGATAGGGTCAGTCAATGTGTATGTGGTGAGAGGTTTTTGTGCCCTCCTAACATTCTTTCTCGCTTTTCGGCTTCTCTGGAGCATCGCCGGCTGGGGGGAGGAGATCTGCAGGCGTAGCCTCTGCAACAGATTAGAAGGGTTTGAATGATAGCTAAATATTGAGAACTCACGACTCGCGGCCGGATTCGTTGCCATGACTGACGACTTGCGGACTTTGAAGTGGTGAACTTGTTAGCGAGGGGTGAAGTGGGGTGGAGGGACACTAGGCACTTAACGCGGGGCAGAGACGGATCGCTGCGCTTGACTCAGAGGTATATTAGAGTCAGATTCACACTCATCTAGGTAGATAGGTTTTAAAATCGAGGGCCCTGCGCTGGTAACTACTTAGTTACTAGCCTTATCAACTGAATCTGCGCTACTGCTTGAGTCTCGGCAACATGAGTACAGAAGAGCTCACAGCTTTGTCTCGCACCAGACCTCAATTCGCTCATCACGTGGTATCGCCTCGTTCCTCGGCTGTTACCATTAAGTAAGTATGTACTACCTAGTTGGTTCCAAAGGCAAAAATTCGCAAACTGCCAAAACACGGCCTGGTGCGAGACAGCTCACAGCTTGGTTGAGATGGCTTAAACAGCCAGCTGGGTAAGCGAGTACGATTCGGACCATTAATTCAATCTATGGAATTGGAAGCATCTCAATGACGGAGACTCTGTTACGAAGGAGTTGAAAACTTTAACCCATATGTGTAGTATTGGAACTTAGGTACGCCATCCTCCAACTATCAGGAGGTGGTGTTCGTAGGGTACGAGTGTGTTCCTCTTGGCACAATAGAATAAATTCCTTCAGCACACGTAGGTAGGTTCCTTCGGCGCGATACACACAAATGCCTGACTGGTTGAAGAGTCACTCCGTTCTTCTTCCTTCATCTCAGGCCCATTTATTTTGCATCATTGGATCTCGGGTGTTCAATCACTGGTAGGCAGTTGGCAAGAGCAACGCAGTAATCGATCGACGCTGATGGTGGTTGGATATTTGCCGCAGTCGCCGCCGCCGTACGCAAAGCACGCCCATTTACATCACGGCGTATATGTCACTGTTGAAAAATGAAGACGATTCGCACGTCGCGCGCCGAGTAAACCCCCAGATTGGCCGAAATTTCCAAGAAACCTCCGTGTGTGAACCGGAAAACGACGATGCTAAAACACCTCTTCCATTTTCTCCCCCCCTCCCCCCGACTGATCACATTAGACGTAGGAAATCTAAGCGGTCTCGCGCTTGCCTTCCTTGAACTCCTTCTGTGGACACTATCAGCGGTTCTGCGATCGAGGCGGCGGCAAAAGTCGCGGTGGAAACGTACGATAGCCTTCATGGTGCCGTGGAGAGCATGCCTAATTCCACCTCGTCAGCTAACCCCTTCCCTGCACATCCAGATAGCAGAAACACACCTGTGGTTGCGGCGGAACTTGGGGTCGGCTCCCTTCAGGCTGGGGTAACGGAAAGTCTTAGGCTTCTTGATACCATTCCTGTGGGCTATATCCCAATCGCACGCATCAGCCTACACTCTCCCCCAACCCCTCCCACTTCCTTCCCCGTCTGTAGTCGATTTCGCATACCCTTCTTGGACTGGTTGTGCTGGGACGAGTTCTTGGATTTGGCCATCGCGACGGTATTTGGATAGTCGAAAGCTGGGGATTGTTTGTCGGCGTTTGTTTTCGTTCAGCCTTAACTGATTGAGACAGCTAGACCTGGATGACGGAGCTCGACCCATGGTTTGTGGGTGCCGGTTAAGAAAGTCACAAACCCTAGTGTGTTTTGTGATACAGCCGCGCACGGAAGACATGAATTCTCACTCGAAGAGCTCAATGCCTTTGGTGCATGAGATGTCACTCTGGCGGGGTCTGAGCGTCGGCGTATCGTCCGGTGGACTGGCCACCAAGACTGATAGCATCGCCATACCGCTCTCCGGTGGATTGACCACGGAGACCGATAAACGGGGGCGTCCCTCGCCGGGACGTCCGCTCTACACCGAATACACACAGTTTACCCATCTATACACGACATCTGTCCTCGTTTCCTTTCAGTCAAAGGTGCTAGAATAGGGGGTAAACGTTTCTATGATCTTGTCAGGTCCCATAAAATCAAGAAATCACCATCATCACCAGTCCAGAATTGTCATTTGTATCCTCTGTGGAGGGTATAGCATAATGTGATCAATGGTAATCTTTGTATCCAAAATCATTCTCCATTCATACAAGCGAACTTTCTTATCTAGCCTCGCCAACTCCTAAACGCCCAGAATATGAACACACCAACTAATTCCCTAATTCAATGACGGGTCCAATCTCATCACACTGCCTAACATATTCAGCCTCCACCCTAAGATTCTTACTCCTTCCCAGGGCTCTTTCGACCTTTGCCTCAGCCTCCTCTCTGACTAATTGCCTGAGTGCTGTGATCAAGAATCCACCTAGAATATTGACACTCCAATCGTCGGGAATTACACTGAGGACATGAGTGACATCCAACCAGCGTCCGAATTTCTCGAGCAGTTGGCTAGTCTGCTCGATTCTTTCGTTCATGTTCTTGAGTTTTAGATACTCGTCAAGCAGGACTGCGAAGAGCTCGCTTTGCTCTGCACGGTCGGTGACGACGTCTCGGGTTTGGAATATACTCAGGCCACCAAAGAGGCAATAGTTGATTGCAGTGTCAAAGTCCCGAAGGTCGTGGGTGAGAAGCTTCAGTGCGTCTGCGTGTTTGGATTCCCGGCCGTAGAGGATCACCATTTCTGGTACGAGGACGTCGCGGTACTGCTTGATAGATTCGAACACTTTGGCAACATCGTAGCCACTTGCACCACCGAGGAGCTCAAGTAGTCGCATGCGGTTGTGCCACCACGGTGTGGAGTCGGCAGCTGGTGAATTATCGACGACAAATTCATGATAGGTGGGTTTCGGTGTGTAAAGAGCCCGGTAAGATTCATATGACGTCTGGAGGGCTATTACCGCCGAAGGGTCGGTTGAGAGTGTATGGGTAAGATCGTCGACATACAGGAAGATGAGCTCGTTGGCGTGCGCTGTATTCTGAGGTGCAGAACTGAGTTAGAATATGGTACGGAGTAAGTGCTGTGAGGTTACCTTTTTCTCAATAACGAGATATTCACAGTATTGGCGAACCGCTTCGGGAGCTCGTTCACGCAGCATCTCAAGCACCTTTGTGGTTTCAAATTTGACTCTCGCTTCTTCAGCAGCGAAGACCTGGATTCCCAGCATGGCATTACGCGCCGCAAGCCAGCATCCAAATTCTTCTACAAGCTCCGGATCCCTCATTTTGTGCAGGAAATTTTTGACCCTGACTTCTCCGTTTCCAAACTCACCGGAGGTGTCTTCTCCCTCTAGTATTCGTCTCCAAGTGTTGAGCACACCACTGTACATCTTTGCCCTAGAGTAAAGAATGCTGAGAAGATAGAGTCTCCCGAATGTTTCGAGGATGGAAGCCGTTCCGGCGAGATCGTCAACACCGGCATCGATGAAAGCGTAGAGCTCCGCCCGAACATTGCCTTCCGGGACCACAGTTTGTCCCCTATCGATCAAGTACTCTGGCGAGTCCAGCATCAACAGCACCCTCAGCATCGCCTTATCAACCGTTGAGAAGACCTCCTTCTCATCGGCCACACTTCCGAACCCTTTCTTGCTCCTCCACTGAGCAAGGTACCGCTTCAACAGCAGCAGCACCTCTCTGGTGAAGGCGCTACCCACTTCTTTCGACTCCTTCAGGCTTGCGAAAACCTCCTTCACTCCACCGTAAACCCACACCCCACCATCCCCCTCCACTATATCCTCCTCAAAAGCATCACCGAAAAGTGCGACAATAAATCTGGGGTCCAATGCGCTCTCTATAAGTGCTGATTCCACCTTCAGAATTTCATCGGCCGCAATATCGGCGGTTTGCTTCTGCGTAATTCTCAAGAGCTCCCCGAGTACCAGCAACCCACACTTCTGCCTAACAAACGACACCTCATGGAAGCTCGTCTCCGAGTCCGGTTCCATCAATTGCACTTCATGAAGCACATGAAGCACTCGCCGCACTTTGGCAACGATGCTATCGAAATTCTCATCGGAAAAGTTCGGAAGGCGTGAATTGAGCCGTACCGACAACGGACATGGGAGTAACGTCCACACTTTTGGCCCAGAAAAGACGACAATTCTGCTTTGTACGGTGGAGATGCGCTGTGCGATAACTCTCTCCTCCTCATTTCGCTTTTGGTCGGCTGGGGGTTCACTGGATGCTCCACCCACGGGTTTAAGAGGAACACGAACGAGTCGAAGTGTCCTCCCAGCTTCGGCTACCATTGTACCATCTAGCCCAAGCACTTCCTTCAGCTGCACCTTGCCTTCTAGCGATATGGTTCCCTTCTTGTCTGCTTCGTCGACGGAGTCTTCATCTTCCAGATCCCAACGTTGCATATCCAAGCCCTTGCCATGGATCACAGCAATGACCCAGCCGCCGTGTACGATTAATTGGTCAGGGTACTGCTCGAACTGTATTGTGCCTCTCGTCACATCCCCCTCCATGTTCACAAATATTCCCACACCCGGATCCTCCGGTTTCGTACCAGTAGTCAGCAAGAACTCCCCCGGCGACGGCGATGCAATATGTGGTTTTAATGCACCCCTTGATGTAGGGCTTCTTGGCGGAGGTGGGGGAACAGGCGAAGTCGCCCGAGACCCTCCGGATGGCGAACGTCGCCCACCTGCCGACGAGCCCGGCGACGACGCCAGTAGTGTTCCGGAGTCGGGGGTTAGATGGCTTTGCCCTAGTCGGGACGTTGGCCTGCGAGGACCTCTTTCGCTACCTCCGGGTGGTATGTTGCCTGCGCTCACGGATCTGCTATGGGTGGCGGCTGTAGATCCCTCCCTGCTGGTTGTGGCAGAACTATTTCTTCTTTCCCGCACCGCTAGGGAGGACGCGCGTGGTGGATGGAGCTGTGAGTTGGAGTCGCCAGGCCCTTCTACCGCAGAAGGTTGTACCGGAGTAGCTGAAAGGTCCGAATCCGATGTCGCAGATATCGGGAAGAGCGGTATCCGCTGGATATTATCGATATCGAGCATATTGTAATTCTGGTTTGTGGCCACGCACGCGATACTATCACGTCGCACCGCCGAGAGTGTATTTGATAGTAGTATTTCCTTTTCAATTATTAGCCTGTGTAAAATGTCGCTGGTCGGCTCAGGTAACCTTGACTAGTCGAGGCTCCTCGCCAATCCGGATCAGTCGTATCTTGTTTTTGGCGAGGGCCATGACCAGCTTTGGTCTTCCTTCGCTGGATTCGGCACCAGGGCGCAAGCCTGCCTCCTCTTCATTGAGATTGAGGCCACCGACGTAGGAGACATCTTTCAGTTTCGGGCTTTTGGATAGTGGTGAGAACTCTGGAAGTGTATAGAACGTGAGCAGTCCGGTAGACGATAGCACCAAGGCCTTTGACACTGTGGGTAGAACAAAGATTTGTTTTATGAACGGCGAGCCGGAGGTTGTAGGGGTTGATTGAGGTTCCAACCGAGAAGCTTGAATATAAGTGGGCTTCGGCGATGCAGGATTTGGAGTGGACGGAATGGAGACGAGATGGAGTATTTCATGTGCAGAGGTTCCTACATATAAGTTGCTTCCTGCCAGTCATATCCAATATGTTAGTACCCCACTATGCGGCACAGCTTACAAACTTACCCCAAGATTCAAGACAGGTAATCGCAACATTTTGATGCGCCGGAGTATCCAACGGTAGATTGTCCACCAGGTCTTGCAGGATGTAGGGTCCAACTGTAGTTGAGGTAGGCGCTGCCATTGTGTGTATTGTGGAAGGAGCGCTCATAGAGATATGCCAGGCTTAGCGGATCTTTGAGATATGGAGCTTTCGCTTGAGGTGATGATGTGCCGGGTAAACCCTTGTGTCACAGAACTCCATAGCCAGAGCGTCGTCGCTCAGAGCTCACTGACCACCAAATTCCCCGGGACGAACCTCCTGCAGTTTGAATACCTACATCATACTTTAGCAGTCCAATAAAACTCCGCCTATTCCTTCTGATATTCCCACCCACACTGGCACTCCTACATCGTAAAAACTCTCCGGTACATCCTAATGGCTTCCGAGCAGCAACCGCCTCGAACCTCGACCGATTCAAATCCTACCCGTACCGCTACACCGGCTCCAAATGGCGAAACGCCGAACTCTACAGATGAAGCCCCCCCCGGTGGGGCATCATCCCACACGAGCGCATTCCAAGCGGCGATCAGTGCCTGGAGAAGTGAGACTACCTATGGCTGATTGAGCTCTCTATGGAGGGGCGACTGACGGGTTGGCATGATAAAGGTATTGACCTGACGCACTTACAAAAGTCGCTCGACACGACTGCCGGTGACATCGTAAATGGCCAACGAGAGAGTTTAGTGGAACGCAAAGAGCTTGCACAGAAGACGAAAGAGTACCGGAAGCTTGACGATGAGCAGAAGAAGGAGGAATGGAAGGGACTACTGAAGTGTAGGTACTGGAAGTGAGCCATGGTATGGATTGACAACCCGGCTGACGAGGCTCCACAGCTTACCAGATCTTCATCGACCACCTGACGACGTCGAAGAAAGCTACCGAGACCTCGTTCCTGTCACTATATTCCACCCTCTCGGAGGCGCCGGATCCATACCCGCTTCTGGAGGCGACGATCGATTCGCTCGTTAACTTCTCGGATGTGCAGGCTATGACCAAAGATAATGCCTCCCTCAAAGCCACCGTGAACCGCCTATCGAACCAGGTCACCAACCTGGAAGCATCCCTCAGCGCCAAGAATAAGGAGCTAGAACGGAAGGAGAAGGAGAAGGAAGAAGAGTCGCAAAGAGTAGAGAAGGTATGGAAAGGCGTATTGGACGAGAAGACTCGAAACTGGGAGGGCAAGGAGAAGGCCTTGACCGAAAAGCTCGAGCACCAGGAAACTGTGCTCAAAGAAATCAAAGCCAGCTTCGAGGTTGCACAAAGAATGGGGCCCACTAGTCCAGGTGCTGAGGTCGACTTGCTGGGCAAGGAAAGGTCCGCCGAACTGGAAATTGTTACTCGGGATCTCGAGCGCACGACGTTGCGCCTAGCCGAGGTAGAGGGGAGGAACGAACAATTGCGACTGGAACTTGCGAAAGCATCAAGCCAGGACAGCACTGGGCCGGCCCAGACAGTCGCTGAGGAAGACGAGTCTACCATTCTACGCCTACAACACGAAAACGCCAACCTCCTCCGCAAAGTCAATAACGCCAAATCTGGTGTCGAGGCACAAAAGAAAGAGACGGAGCGCAAAGTTCGCCTACTGGAACGCACCATCAACGGCTTAGAAAAGGATAAGGACATACTGCGGGAAAAGGTCTTCAAGTGGTCTGACTACGAAGACGTCAAGCGCGAGCTCGAGATCCTGAAATCGATCGAATTCTCTACCGGCGAAGAAGACGAGGATGTTCTTGATTTCTCTGCCTCTGCAGAAACATCTTCCTCTCCCCTCCACAGCAGGAAGGAAACACTAGAACAACTCCTCCTGGCACGGAACAAGAAGCTGGGCAACGAGCTCACCGTCCTCCGCGTTTCCCACCAAGACCTCACCACCCGTCTTCAAACCCTCCAACAAACCCTCGATACGACAACAGCCGACCTCTCCACATCCCGCGCGCTGAACCAAAAGCTCGAGAACGACCTCCTCAAGCTGCAGGACAACCATTACCAACCCTCCTCTGCGCTCTCCGTAGCAGGAACCTACGTCTCTCGCTATCCCCAATCCTCGATTGCGCGTGGCTCCCGCCCCTCCCCTACCTCCTCAATTGTTGGTTCACAATTCGATTCTCTCCGGACACCCACCGATACCACACTAACGCCCAATGCTGGAATTCTCCCCATGATCACGGCGCAGCGCGACCGCTTCAAGGCTAAGAATGCCGAACTAGAACATGCGCTGGCACAGGCACAAACCAACATTGCCAACCTCCGTGACGAGGTCGCGAGCCTCCAAAAGGACAATTTACAACTGTACGAGAAGACGCGATACGTCTCTTCCTACGCACGAACACCGCCCACGAATAAAGCCACAGCGACCTCCGGCTTCGCGACAAACGGGGGCAGCGGAGCAAGTATCGATCGCTATAGACAAGCGTATGAAGCCAATATCTCCCCGTTCGAGGCGTTCCGCGGGCGGGAAAGCGCCCGTGCTTACCACCGAATGAGGGTCCCTGAACGGGTGATTTACAGCTTTACCAGGGTGATACTCGCGAATAGAATCAGCAGAAACCTATTCGCCGCGTATTGCCTGTTGCTCCATATGCTGGTTGCTAGTATGCTGTATTGGACGGGCATCGGGGAGACGACTAGGACAGCAGCCAGCTTAGGAGTTGGAGCGGGCGGTATGGCGTCGGCGGCCGGGAAGGAGTGGAAGCAGGAGGGATTTGATGGACGGTTGTAAGAGAAAGGAAGGGATTGCAAGTGTAATGATAGATAAGCCTTATGTAATAATTTTCCTTTTTTCCCCTTCCATCTTCGCGGGGACTTTAAACGATCGATGATGAGGGGATGGGTTGGATGGGCGGACGACTGCGGACTGTGGTTACACGACTGGGAAGTAGAATAGATATGTAGTCTTCTACTGACTGGTGGTACAAGTCCAACATCCGCTCTGTTCCAATCTCACTCATTCCTTAACCACGGACTCGATCTTCTCCAGGAGGATCTCCGCTAGGCGCATACTCAGCATTGCCATCCGCAGTGTTGGGGAGAGAGAGGGGGGGCGGGGATGAGAGGGTGGGGGGAACGCACCATGTTTCTCCGTAAACACCAGCATGGGCCTCAATCTTACCGCCGTCTCCCCGGACGCACCGATATTAACACCGTGCGTCTTCATAACTTTCAAGAACTCATCTCGTCGGGGGGAGTCCCAAGCGATGAATGTTCCTCGACTCTGGCCCCTCAAGTTCCGGATCTCATCGGGATACTTCTCCGCCAGGGTATCCAGTCCCTCGTAGAGGAACTCTCCCGTCGCAGCGGTGTGCTTCACCAAGTCCAGCCGGTTGATCTCCTCGATAATGGCGCGGAAGATGATAGCCTTCGATGGATCGCCCATCCACGTATTGAACTGTCTGAACGCCTTGTTGGGTCTTAGAGCAGAATCGCCAAAGTAGTATCCCGCGGTCTGCGCCTTCTTCGAGAAGGTGACCATATCCGGCGGCGTGGGGAGGTCCCAGTGCTCGTGTGCCCAGAACCTACCAGTGGCTCCAACACCCGTCTGCACCTCGTCGACGATCATGAGGACGTTGTGTTTCCTCGTGACCTCCCTCAGCCCGCGGAAGAAGGCGGGGGATGCATGGTTGTCGCCTCCCTCGCTCTGTATCGGCTCCACGACCACAGCGACGATGGGCGCCTTCCACGTCGTCAGAATCTCCTCGACGTTGGCGAGACATCGCGCCTCCTCCGCCTTGTTCTCCGCCGTGAACTCGTCCAGCGGGTACTTCAGCGCCGGGAATTCCGCCTGCGGCCACGGGAAGGCCGGGATATCGAGCTTGTGGATCGGTTTGCTCCGCGTCGTACTCAGCGTCGCGAACAGCCGGCCGTGGAACGCTTTCTTGAAGCTCATGATCGCCAAGTCCGGACTGCCGGGCGCTAAGTTATTCATGCTGGTTTCCATCTCCTTCGCGGTGAACTCGGCACCTTCGCCCCGTTCCCGACGGCGGTAGTACATGCATGCGGCCTTGTACGCCGTCTCGTTGGCGTCGGAACCGGCGAGAGCGGTGAACACTTGGTTCAACCCTGGAGGAGCGACCGAGAGGATGCCGGATTTGAGGAGATGCGCGTAGTCACCCGGGGGGAAGTTGCCGAGCGCGGGGCGGTTGATCAGCGCGTTGACCATCTCCGGAGAACTCGCGGCGGCCCGGAGGGCCAGGTTGTTGTAGCCTATGGGGATGGAGGCGATCTGAGCGTAGCTGGGGCGTGGGGGTGATGTCAGCCTCATCCTGTCAATATATCGAGAGGTGGTACTCACACATCCAGCAGCAACTATTTATCGACAATAAACATCAGTCCTGTACGATCACATAGCATAGCTGGAGAGGAACATACATTCCCATCCATATCCGCAATATAGTTCCCAACGCTCTTCTCATAGTTACATATCATATTAAGGCTCCGCGTATCAAAGACCTCTTCCAACTCGGCAATTGCCTTTTGGGACACCGGCCCCGGAATCGCAGTCTTTACCGATGGGGCAGAGGGCTCGTTCTTAAAGTAACTGCTGACCGAGCTGTAGCCTCGAGTCATAGCCACGTGTCTAACGTTGAAGCGCGAAGCCGACAAGCGGGCGGTGCGTATAACTTGCATTGTTGAAATGTGGAGGAATCCGAGAAATGAGTGGAGCAGGGGGGGGGGAAGCGGGCGGGGATGAGAGAGCAAGAGGAAGGGAGGGAAGAATCTATTTGTGATGTTGGCGATGGGAATAAAAGGGCTGATTTTCGTGAGCTTTGTGAGCACAAAGTTACCGTCGCAACCCACCTGTGCCCGTGGGCCGCCACCTGTCGATCACTTCAATTAGATTTGTCACGTGGAATCCGTCCATACCACCCATGACCGACATCCAATCTATCGTAACCCTCCATATATGTAATCCCAGCAAATAGAGTATCTATGTACATATCTATCTACCCAATTACGTAGTGGTAGTTATCTGCACGTGACATGCGGGGTTGCGTTTCGGTTGCTTGAGCCTCGAGGTCCAGGCGAGAGTCATATATAGGCGAGACCTCACGTATTTTTAGAACCGAGCCTTCTTCGCATGGGACTTCTTTGTGGGGGGCCTTTTAGTGGGGCGGACAGAGCGGACGAGTGCGGCCTCATGATAGTCACTTAATCCCGAGGCGAGCGAAGCCACTGAGAACTTGCACATAATGTAAAGTGCGGAGATATTAGGGATACCCGACGGTAGCTACGGTCTGCTGGCCAGATGTCCACAGCACCAGGGAAAGGGCTTTCAATGGTGAATTCGATATCCATTTGCCGATTCCGCGTTGTTGTGGGGTAGAACACACTACCTGCGCAATTGCAACGGCGCGCTCGCACGGCCATGGTGTCTTGGATTCCGATGGATGCGGGAACGGGGGCAATGGGGAAAAAAAGTATTTGTTCTTTTTTGTCAAGGGGTGTTTACATTTTCGAACCCTGAAGGTTTTGTTGGTAGACAGCCGAATCGGTCTGGCTGCTGAGCTGAGTTTATCCAGAGAGGACTGCTTTAACGTAATGCACATACAACAGGCACATTTCTGCTCACCTGTCTGTATTTTTATATGAGCAATTCGCCGCTTTCTCCAGCCGTCGCTGGTGTTGCGGGGGGGAGAGGGTGATGGGTGCGCTGACGCCACGACGAGAGAGAACCCGGGAAGGGGAAGGCAAAGGCGCAATATTTGCGTGCTTGGATTGGGGCTAGAGTAAGTGCTTGTGAATGACTCTAGACTCCAAGCCGTCCGTGCATACATAGTGGTGGCGGAGGTGGTGTGTACGGATATCTAGTCTGTAGATCTGTGGGTGGAGGGGTGGGCGGGAGCGAGGGGGGATAAAGGAGGAAAAGAGAGGAGGCAGATATGATAAAGTATCGAGATAGATAGAGTAGATACGGACTGGGGACAGCGACGGGCAACGCGGAGACAAACGCCAAAGCTATAGTAAGCGGAGCTGAGAGGGTTCGAAGTAACTATCGTATCTACCGACATACCAGGGACGGCAGCAGCTGGGGGGCTCGTGGGTGTGGAGAAGACGAACGGGTGGAAGAGACAGATGGCGAGGAGAAAGGAAGTGAAGAGGCAGGTGTCCGCAGATGCTTCCGGTGAAGAGGGGCGGTCGTTGCCGAGTTTTTTCGGTCACTAATCGCGTGCGACCCGGTATCGAGATCATGGCGATGCGGCGGTCTTTGCTGACTGTCGCTAGTGTGTGTGGATGCAATAGCTAACAAATTGCCGACGGAAGCCTCCACTCGGATCTACTTAGATAGAAGTATGTATTCATGACGCCGTCTCGGGTCAACCGTTTCAAGTTCCGCCGTTCCCAGTTCTACCTCTGGGAAATAGTCGTCCCATTCCCTTTCCCCTCGATGCCCTTTGAATTGGGAACCCTTTGCTCTCAGCAGCATCGCCGCCCGTCGCTATCCCGCCTTTCTCGCTCCTCCATCGCCCACGCACTCTCACCCGTCCAGGCCACTGGAACAAACAACACCCTGCAAAACCTCTACCACCAACCCAAGCCTTCCTGCCGCAATCTTCAACCACTGCTACTACCACCGCCACCACCAAGCACCACCATTGCTTTACACCACCACTAACCACCGCTGCAAAACCCAACCGCAACCACCATCCGTCCACTGCCCACCACTTCCACTTCCGCTTCCACTTCCACTTCCACCTCCACCTCCATCTCCACCTCCACAGACCCCCGATACAAGCGTCTTCGTTCCATCGCTTTCGTCGTCGTCGCTACTGCTACAATAAATTGCCCCAGTATCATCGCTTGCTACTGTTACTGCTGGCTGCTGCCGCCTCTGCTTCTGCGCCTTGACGACTTTCATCTCGAGACAAGCCGACCCGCTCCGTTCACCTCCTTCCGCTCGGTCCGCAACGATCACCACAACGATCACACTTTCTCTCTGTCTCGGAGAGAGGAAGACATCTTGGATCAAAGTAGCCACTTCTTTCTGTCTTTTCCGTGCTTCCCACATTCACCTTCGTTTTCGCGCTACCGAGCCAAAACCGACTGCAAGAACATACCCAAGAAACAGGCTCTTCTGTTTCCTGTTCTGTCGAGAGATTTGTTTCGTTTCGTTGCGTGAAGCGCCGCATTGTTCTGCTGTCTTGTCTTGCACCCACACGCATAACCTACTCGCCCGCCGCCAACCGGCTGCCTCTTGTCACTCCGGCTTGCCCCTCTCGATCTCACCTCTTGTTGTTGCTCTTGTCGTTGCACCCTTTTACTCACACCCGTTGTTGTTGGTGTTCAACAACCCAACAACCCCCCCAAACCCAAACTCCGACCCCCCTCCATCCTCTTGCTCCTGCTCATCATAACCGTTCTCTCCCTTCTCCTTCTATCTAATCACCCCCACCCAAAACTACCACTGCTACCACTACCACACCACCAACACTCACAGCCCACTGCGGTTGCCACCACTTCACATTTTACCCCGTGTTTTCTCGACCGCCCGTTTCGTTCCTCACCCCGCGCTGCTTTTCCTCTCGATTCATCTGCCGTCGGTCATCGTCGTCTCGGAACCTGTTGCTTACGACTTCCCCCAAGCTTCTAGCCGCACCAGCGTCTTTCATCTTGCCGACCCGCACTTCGGACTCGTTGAGATCGTTATCTGTCACCCGCTGCTGACCGCAAAGCTACTGCTGTATCTCCTTACGAGCGGACGAATACCCTCGACGCCCCTGACCCTGGATAGCAGCGAAGTAACAGCAACAAGAAGCCGCTGCAATAGACCTCGATTTGAACGGCCCTCGCATCAAAGCGATTCATACCAAAAAAAGCACACAGTACTTTCGAGGATCGCTGGTCTGAGCGCATAGAGCAAAACAAACCGACGTACCATTTCTCGCTCGCATACGTCGCCTCCACAAGTCATCCCCCAGTCACCTCACCCACCAAGGAGCACTCTGCTCGTCATCACAATCTGGTCAACAGATAACGTGCTAAGCCGACAAAGAGCATCTTCTACCACCTGGTACTTCTACCCCTCTCCTGCTTTCTAGCGATTTATTCTTTTTCATTTTTCGCTTCCTCTCCCCGCCAATCGGCCATATTTGTTACGTACCAAAATGTACAAGCGTCAAGTTGAGATAATGCGAGACTCGTTGCTGTTCCTGGTTAAGAAGCTAGCAAATTCTTGGATCGACTTTTTTTTAGTGGATGGGAGGCGGCCTGAACTCAAACTGATTACGCGTGACGGACCAGATTTACTCGTTCCTGCAACAACACTACTCTCCAACATCCATTGATCTTCCTTTCCTTCGTCTCATCCTCCCCCCCACTCTTTCCCGCTTTTTATCCCTCCCTTCGAGAGCGCCAACTGTCATGGCAGACCAGACGGACGTCGATCTCGACTCCATCATCGACAGATTGTTGGAGGTCCGCGGAAGCCGCCCTGGAAAGCAGGTGCAGTTGATGGAATCGGAGATTCGTTTTCTCTGCACCAAGGCGAGGGAAATATTCATATCGCAGCCAATTCTGCTGGAGCTGGAGGCCCCCATCAAGGTATGTCTAATGCTTTTCGACGAGCCGGGGCGATTTTTTTTTCTTTTTCTCTTCCACTCCACCTGTTTCCGGGAGGCGGCACAACGCCAACGTCATGATCAATTGCTGACCAGTGCAATTCAACCCCACTCGATAGATTTGCGGTGATATCCACGGTCAATACTACGATCTGTTGCGACTGTTTGAATACGGAGGCTTCCCGCCCGAGGCGAATTACCTCTTCCTGGGAGACTATGTCGACCGGGGAAAGCAGTCTCTCGAGACCATTTGCTTGCTACTGGCATACAAGATCAAGTACCCGGAAAACTTTTTCATCCTGCGGGGAAACCACGAGTGCGCGTCCATCAATCGTATCTACGGATTCTACGATGAGTGCAAACGGAGGTACAACATCAAGCTGTGGAAGACGTTCACCGACTGTTTCAACTGCTTGCCCATCGCCGCCATCATTGATGAGAAGATCTTCACTATGCACGGTGGATTGTCTCCCGACCTTAACTCTATGGAGCAGATCCGTCGCGTCATGAGGCCTACTGATGTGAGTTTTGAAAACAATGCGGTTGGGTGAAAATGGGAGGAGGCTGATGGATTCGTTTAGATCCCGGATTGCGGACTGCTTTGCGATCTCCTCTGGTCCGATCCCGACAAGGACATCACCGGATGGAGTGAAAACGACCGTGGCGTGTCCTTCACCTTTGGCCCGGATGTGGTTTCTAGGTTCCTACAGAAGCACGACATGGACCTGATCTGCCGTGCTCACCAAGTCGTCGAGGATGGATACGAGTTCTTCTCGAAAAGGCAGCTGGTCACGTTGTTCTCGGCTCCCAACTACTGCGGCGAGTTTGACAATGCTGGTGCGATGATGAGTGTGGATGAGAGTCTCCTCTGCTCGTTCCAGGTATGCCGAATCTCGTGCAAGTCACCTAAGGCCTTCGTCTAACACGTGCATAGATCCTTAAGCCGGCCGAGAAGAAGCAAAAGTACGTGTACGGTGGCATGGGATCGGGGAGACCGGTCACTCCCCCCAGAAAGCAGAAGAAAAAGTAAACGAGAGGCACGGATATCTCTATCACCACGATTACAAGTTTAGATGGGGTACAATCGGTGAATTGTATTTCGTCGCCATGTTCTTTCGCAGATGGTTGTTTTCGGTTTACGGTCGAGCGGCTTGTACGTTGTGGTGGTGGTTAGAGGGTATTAATGGGGTTTCTTTTTCTTACTTCTTAACGTCTTTTACAAGGGAAAAGCAAAAGATTGTTCATCTTGTTGGAACTCGTACGGAAACCCGCAGCATTGGACGGAGATAGGGAGAGAGGACGGTGTTGGGTGGGATGTTTCGTGTCCTTCTTTGAGAACAGGAAGGAGTTTGGATTAGGGATATCATTGACCCTATAGGCAAGGGGCGGGCATATTTTTTTTCCTTGCAGACCCTTGTGCGTGTTGTGTTGTTTTTCTTTCCTTTTCCTCATGCTCTCTTTCTATCGGCGGTACCTCGTTGTATGTGCTGCTCCCCCTTTTTTTTTTGCTTCCTGTGTCCGCTTTTTCTTTTCCCTTTTCCTCCCGTTTTTTTCTTCTCGCTTGGTTTTTGTTTGTGGCTGTCTTCGTATGTGCATGTGTATGTGTGGTATGTGTGCATGTGTGCGATGGCCGTGTGGTGTGATGATGCTACCTACCATCCTCCTCACTCCACTCTCCCCCATCCCTCTCAACCACCGTGCCAGTGTTACGACACGATACGCAAAATCAATGATGTGATACGTTGTTACGTTTTATTGTACTTCCCAGTACTCACTCCAAGATGTTGGATGATGGACAGGGGGCATTGGCTAGATGTGGTTTTCTGTCGTTGAGGGACGATGGCGGGATGGGGCGGTGGCAACGGTGGTGGATGAGTTGGAGGGGGTTAGAATCGCAGCTTTGAGGTTGATATCGAAACAATGAATATATGGGTATTCTACATGGCGTTCGTTATCATCTTGAAACCGATTGGTGGTGGTGGTGGTGGTGGTGATAGTGGTGGTTGTCGATTAGAGGGGGAGGCCTTGCCCTAGATTCCTGCCCTGATGGATGGATGGATGGATGGGATTGACTGATCGACTGATCGACATGGCACGTACTGGTAGTTGGAACCTAATACCGAAAGTACTGAACCCGATTGGTACATATTGTGTGGCAATGCTTGCAGTGTAGTTACTGGAACAGAAGCCAGGGAAAGACCAGTCTAGATAGATGTAGAGATATCCCTTGAAGTTTCGCTCCCGTAGAAATCCGTTCCCCCCATCTTGGCCTCCTTACCCCAAGTGCCTTACATCCGATGCGCCATACCCCTTCTAAAAATAAAATGGAAACAAACCCAGCACGACGACGACCCACGGCCCAATAGGGGAATTGCGATACCAGCCACAGCTCAGCTCGGCTCGGTCAGCAGCCCGGACCCACCTACCAGTCTACATAACAGCGTCTTGCGTCCGAAACAGAATCGAACTATCTATATAGATAGAAAATAAAAAAAGCTGGTGTGGTTTTTTGCACTTCACTTGGGCAACTTACCTGGGTATGTGTAATCCGCGTGTGGAGTGGCGAGTTCCGCCTTCTAGGGTGGTGGGTAGGTAGATATCTATCTAGATAGCAGGCATGGAGCTATATCTACATATCGCCGTTGGGATACATTAACGGCGGTGGACGGCGGTGGCGCTGCTGCTGTGACACATACGTAAGTAAGGTAGATAGTGCTGGCGGCTTGCGGGTTCATCTCTCCAGTCCGAGGCATTGAATATCGAAAGAAAGAAAACAGTACGATTCCAGCTCCGGACCGAGATCGGAGGAGCGCGGTCGGGCCGGCGGAACGGTCCCATAGTCTGTGTATGTATCTATCTACATACATTGCTCGCCTCCGATAGGTCCCTACGTACGCAGCTCTGCCCCATCCGTAAAGCTAGTTACTTCGACCGTGGGTAGGGCATTGGGCATTGGAGGCGGACAAGTGGGCCGTGCGGATTCAAGAGTCAAGACCTCAATTTGCAAGTTGTTTTTCCGCACATTGTGGATTGTGGTCCTGTGGATTCTCCGCCCAACCACCGCCCACCGCCACCTACCTCTCCTTCCCTGCGCTCCCTCCTTTCCTCTTCCCCCCTTCCGCCGCAAACAGCTCCGGCGACATACCAGAACCGGAGTAGTTAGCCGTGGTGTTAACGTAACGTAACAAACAGATCACTGGGTAGGTTGGATTGGCTGGTGGATTGCGCGGCCGGAGAAGGGGCGGGGGTGGGGTGGAGATGGGCATCTCTCATATGTAGATATGATGTTCGTCCCATCCCGCTGCGGGGGATCGGGGATCGGGGATCGGGGATCGGAAGGAGGTGGTTTTTTTTACTTTTTTGTTGGTTTGCTTTTTTTTCTTCTTTTTTTGTAGGGAATGTGTGTTGAGTTGCTTTTTGAGCTTTTTGAGCTTTTTTTCGCTGAAGAGGCGTGACGTGAGGCTTGATCCGCGCTGATCGACTCCGCATGGCTGGTCAATGAACGTGTAGCGGGGGAAATGGCGTTGGCGGTGGCGGGGCGGTGACAATTTATCCCTGCGTTCGGTGCCGGACGCAGCGTGCATCCGTCTGTCCGACTGCATGGTGTATATGTACATATGTAGCTAATCGGGGGGGGGGTTGCCGATGTCCGATCATCTCTTTCTTATCTTTATCATTTCCTTCTTTTTTGTTTCATCGTTCTGTATCTGACCAGGTCCAGCAATATTAACAGGTCTGGATATAGGAATGTGAATAGGTGGTGGTCCGTTTCCCCCGACTGGGATGGCCCCGAATATGTGCGGGTGGCTCTTTGATCCTTCATGTCTCCTTCTTTGCCCAGTTGGCGTGGCTGCGATAGGGCGGGGAAAGGGCGGTGGGAGGGGCGGGGCGGTGAGTGCCATCCACCAAAGGGTGACTGGGCGGGTGATATCCCATGATGTCGGGACAGCGGCCTTGCGGAGACTTGTGTATGTGGCTATGCGGCCAGTCTACAGCTGGATGCGATACGGCGGCTCTACCCAGCCGATGGTAGCCAGCGTGCGGATGGCGGTGGCGGGCCAGTGCTGGTCCGTGGAACAATGAAGGCGGAGCGGCTTGTTGGAGGCGCGGTGGCATGGGTGAAGACGCGTTTCGAACTTATAGGATACCGGATATATGTATACACCATGCGACGGAGACATGGAGCGCCAGGAGCGCGGTTGACCGCTCGGAGCCTCAAGCCGTGGGTGCGCACGGGAACTTCCTCGCCGCTTCGTCCAGGGTTGTAGCCCACACAGTCTTTGTCTTGAACCTTGCCAGATGACGGTGTATTTTTTATTTTATTTATTCGTTAATCGTGTGCGACCTCTATCATGGCGATGGCAAACTGTTCGGCTCATGGCCACTGTCCGAGCCTCGACCTCGATCAGGCTGCAGGCGGCCTGTTGTAGCTCCCCTTTCATTCCCTCCGCCCAGGCCTGTCCCAAAAGCAGTAGAGCGCACCAAGGAGATTACAGGGGGAAAAGACAAGGGATCACAAAGAAGCCAGGTGGCGGTGTTGATGATGATGATTCATTCATCGCATGCGACCATATCGGATCATGGCGATATTATATACAGTCCTGCCCCGTTCACCGTCCGCCACGACCTCTCACAGTCCGCTGGCGGCCCATGGCAACTCCCCCTGCCCCCGCCTGGCGTTTCCCAAAAGGTGAGTAAGAAAAGCTAAGAGTAACGACAGGTGATTGTATTCGACCCAAGGAGCCAGACGACGCTTTTGAATTGGAAGTGGGTTGTCGAGTGACTGGATGTGAAGGCTAGTTTCTTGGTCAAACGTGATTAGAGATGTAACAACTATCGCCGAATCAAAAAAAGAGCTCTATACTTGACAATATCTACAGTAATGGACTCAGCAGCCGGGGAGGGAGATCAAGAATGTAATGCAAACGTAAGCCAAGACATGAACCCATCCACCGGCCTTCAGCCCCCATCTTTACACGCACTGTGAGTAGAAAGGGTTCGAATACGTGCACGTGTAAGGCGCCACACACTTCGTGGCTCCCGTCCATCTTTGTCCACCACACTGCCCGTACTGTCCCACCCATGTTAGAATGGGGCTCGAAGAGTTTCTTAAAACGCACGGATGTGGGGGCGGGAAGCAGAGGAAAGGGATCTCTTTACCCTGGCGACGCCACCGGAACTTGCGGTCGCCGACGTAGCAGCCGTGGTGGGGAAATTCTGGAGAGGGATCGCGAGGATCTTCTTCACAGCGTGCTCGGCAGCTATGATAATAGGCGCGGAGGGGTTGGTGGCAACGTTGCCGGGGAAGATAGAGGCATCGACGACGTGCTATTGGGGGTTGTTAGTATTATTGGCGGCAAAGGGAGGGGGAGCGGGGGAGACATACAATATTGTTAGTGCCGTAGACCTTGGTGTTGAGATCAACGACCGAGCCAGAAGTACCGCCGAGCTTGGTACCATCATCAGTCCCCAACCTGGCCGACCCAAGCCAGTGGTTGGTGCCACGGCCCTGGACGTAAGCGTCAACGTATGCCTGAGCGGTCATACCGGCTGGGGGTTGCAGCACAGTGATGGCGGTGCCGTTAGCATCGGTCCACCCCTTGATGGCAGTGAGCATGTTTTCGACAGCCGTGACGATGGCGGCCTTGTCGGCGCCGGCAAGGCCGTAGGGCTCCGTGCCGACGGTCATGCCAAGGTTGCTCTTGATAATGATGCGGCCGCGGCTGGTCACTCCGGTGCCCAGGTACTGAGATATGGTGATGAGGGTGTTGCCCGCCTCGCCGAGGGAGCCTTCGGCACGCGCAGTCCATTGGATCTGGCGGGGGATTCCATCGGTGCCAACGACTTGGTCATACAGAACGAGAGGGATGCCAGGGGCGGCGTTGGAGAGGATTCCAGCACGGTGGTTGAGGTAGGCATCCTTGTCGGCTTGAGGAGGGTTGTCGTAGGCAGCGTAGAAGTCGTAGGCCTTGATGTTGGGGTGGGAGACGACGAGATCGGTGTTGGTGTGGTCGAGAACGTTGTAGCCTACAGGAGAGAGAATCCACTGAGACTTTGCGATCATCGAAGCACCGTCGGTGGCGGAGGACTTGACGATATCGAGCATGTCCTTTGGACCGATTCCGGAGCGGAAAAGGATCTTGGCGGTTCCGAACGCGCCGGCGGAGAGGACGACCCTACCAGTGGCCTTGACCTTGTAGATACCAGTCTTGCCATTGGAGGCAGTGGCGTAAACCTCGACACCAGTGGCGGTTGCTCCGCTGCGGATAACACGGCGAACCATTGTGTCGGTCACAAGCTTGAAGTTGGCTCTCTTCTTTGCGGTCCTGAGGTAGGTAGCGAGGGGACCGCCACGCTCACCGTTGGAGAACATGAATGGCGAATGCCCGAAGGCTCTGAGTTTCTGATCAGGAGAGGAGTTGATGTTCGCAAGTTCAGTCCATCCAGCCTTCTTGACGGCCGCTCCAAGGACGGTGTAGACCTCCTGGATGTATCGCTTTCCGTCCATCGAGGGGGTATCATTGGAGGGGATACGAGCAATCATGCGCGCCTGCGCCGCCGCAATATCCGATGCCTTCCATCCAGTGGGGAAGTTGTAGTCCCAGTCGCGGGTCGGGGGAACGAAGAACATGCCAGCGTTAACTGCAGTGCCGCCGCCAAGGACACATCCAGCCATGCGGTCAACATCCTCGCAGGCAATTCCGCTGCTGTTCACCCAAATCTCGTTGCAAAGACCGGGGATATCGAAGCGGGTGAGGTTTTCGGCTTTGGACCATTCAGGGGCAATTGCTGAAACACCATGTCAGCATGTATCCGGAACAAGACGGCATGGGTAGACTTACTTCCGCCATGTTCACCGGTTGAGGGCGGGCCACGCTCGATCAGGAGAACAGTCGCGCCGGACTCGGATAGCCTGTCGGCAGCAACCAGACCTCCAGCTCCACTTCCTACAACAATGTAATCGTACTCTCCCAAGATGGTTGCGCTGGAAGGGATGGGCACTGCCGTTGTAGTAGGAGTGGGCGCGGCAGTGGAAGTCGGCGCGGCAGTGGTCACAGGACCGCCGACGCCGGCCGCATCGAGCCAGCTTTGGTAGAGAGAGCTCTTTGCTCCAGCGAGATTCATTCCGTACCGACCCTTTCCGTTACTATGGTAGGGCAAAACCGTATCAGGGTTCGACGGATCAGCCAAGGTGCCCAAACTGATGGCCCAACCGAACACAGTAGAGTCGGCAGTTGGATCCCAGCCGGAACCACTGTCCCATGTCATGCAGTTCTGGCAATGGAAAGTGTACTCGAAATGAGTGGCGTTGACGGACGAGTACATCGTCGTGGCAGTGGGTCCGTCATAGATCAAAGGGTCGACGTGGGAGTCGACCCAACGGAATGAGTGAACGATTTCGTTTCCATTTTCCCATGCAACGAAAAGAAGGGAGTCGGTCATCGAGCCGCCGAGAGAAACGCCCGACCAACCGGAAATAGGGCCGACCTGAGTGAATATCCGTCAGCTGAGTCACTGGGGAACGGTGGATGGCAGAAACATACGATGTGTCCAATGAAGTCGTCGGTGGGCGATGTTGGCAAAGCTATACCGAAAATGTATCCACCAGCTGCCACCGTCGAGAACGACTGGTAGGCGATGCCGGTTCCAGGATCGGTGTATGCGGTGGAGGACTGCGCGGAGGCAAGCCCCACCGCCGCCCCAAGGGCGAGGAGGCAAGACTTCCAGTTCATGGTGGGGAGTTTCGAGCTTTCCAACGTCGAGTTTTCAGTCAGGTCGGAAAATGGTGCAGGAATACAAGAAAATGAATGATAGTTGATTCCAGAGTTTGGGAAGAAAGGAGTGAAAGCACTGCACGATCTGAAGGAGGGAATGTAGGTCCTGGCCCGATTGGGGGCTTTTTGGATGAGGTTTCGAGAAAGTGTGCGAGGGGCGAGGGCCATATAATGCCCGGAGTTCATGGCAGGCTTTTGATATCTCGAGGCTCGCATAGCATAGCCCTACCACGAGGGCGACGAAGCTGATGCCAATTCGAAATTGGAGTGCCAGATATGTAGCCCCCAGACACAGGCTGCAGCTGCCCCTGTCACGCAGCGTCACGGCGCACGAATTCTGACTGGCCACTCAGGTACGGTTGATTTGGGAGGACATCTGAAATCCCCCCGATTGGATTAGGGCTGCTCGGACGGTACGATCTGTCAGTTGCTTCCGTTGGCGTTGGCCAGAACGACCGAAGGTTTAATTCTACGGCCCTATGGGCCCTAGCGCGGACATTGCTATCGTCTCTTGTCATGCGGAGGCATAGGGATGAATGTCTCCCCAGCCAGTCTTCCGCCTCGTCGAGTATGGGCATCCAATGTGTCCGACGGAAGGAGCTGCTTCTGTTCAGAGTCCGTCGCTGGGACTCCATGGCAGTGGGTATCCAACACAGAAGTTCGCAGCACAGAATTGACCCGCCCAGCACTCACCGTGCGCCGCCTCTCCTCTATGTACGCCATATCGCTCTCTCGTACCAGCACCAAGGGCGGCGCAGGGGTAGAACTCCCCGCCGGCTGCTGGCGGCAACTCAGAGGTAGCGAATAGATTGTCAGCCAGGACGAATCTCCTGTAAATTAACGGCGCCGGTTGAAAGCGTCGTTTCTTCGGGGGTTCTCACCGCCACTCCGGGACTTGGAATGGTAGAACCTGGAAGTTCACTATATAATTCCGCCTGCTACTGTTAGAATTTTGTGGATGGGATTGGGGTTTGGCCCCACACCTCGCCAAAGATGTCGATGGCGAATGGCGGCTAAACAATGTCTCTGCATTCGCCAGTTCCGGGGAAGATGCACGCAGGTACTCTATGTAAGTAGGTGTATGTAGGTGCCTGGTGGGAGAAGGTACCTTGCATGCTAATTCACCCCTGACAGAGATGACCGGACGATTCTGTGCAATAACTGATGATGAGATCGGTTATTTTGCCCAGTCGTATTCGAAACACATTGAGCGCAGGAGTCCGGGGAAGTCTTTGGGAACGCTGCCTCTGGACGGTGACGATGTCCGCGCATAACTAGAGCTACTGGGTGCGGCCGAAAGAGAAGGGAAGTGGGGGCGGAAAGCCAGTGCACCCGTGAAGCGCAGCTCCGGATTGGCGGTACACAATACCCCGCACCTTCTCCCCCATTCCTCCTGTCTTCCTACCCTACAGTCACTGCGGGCTGATGGCATCGCGTAGTTTTTGGGCATTTTGCATTATATCCGGGGAGGCAATTATCTGGGGAAGCGGCCATGCAGGAATAAAACCCAGAAGCGCCCAAAGCTTTAGTTACGGGCGCATAAATGGGGACGGGCAATAGTTTAGGACAAACGATTAGCTGCCCTGGTCGTATTTGTCAGTCTGGAAAGCTATTCTTCGAAGCGTAAGCAGTTCTCCAGACATCCAGACTCCGAATTCTTCATCCATAGGGAGAGGATTCGATCTCCTGTAGAACTCCCTTCGCACGCCTGCGGACATAGGGTGGGCCACTCTGCAATGGTGCGGTCTTCGAACCTGGATGATCGAGATGCAAGCTCCCGCGCGCCGCCGTATGTAACTGCCTCAAGTATGCCTGTGCACGAGTTATCCGAGGCTTATGGGAGGGCTGAAATGATACCTGCCCGAGACACCGCGTAACGCTTTAAAACCTCGTACCGATTCAAGCTAATGGAGCTCGAGAGGAAGGCTCAGTGGGTACGATAGTGGCATTGCTTGAGGGCGATGGTGATTCTTGCATAAATCCTTGATTAGTCGTCCCTGATGAATCGATAGGAGACGCATACTTATCAAAACCTCCGTCTGTTGACTGATAGTTATTGGTAATGTCACCTGACAGTTGGCGGAAGCGGGATCTCAAGCTCATGCGGCGAGTCTGCGGGTCTATAAATGAATCATCCCGTGGAGTCCAGGAGACAGGTGGTGGTGACTAAGCTTAACTATCTAGTCTCTTGTATCTATGTGCCGTTCGCAAGGCGTGGTTGAATTCTATGATGGACCGAGTAGCGTTCAGTGATGTGGGCTAAATCCATTGCCCGGCCGAGAGGATCGACCTCGCATACTCTAGCAACCCTGTTAGCCACTCCCGCCTGTGCTGCATCAGTTCCGTCACCACCATCACAGCTTGAGTTGAAGCTCGATAGCTCCGCGCTCATCGCAACCTCCCGTGCAACCAGCCAACGGCAGCAGCAATGAGTTATCTACTTCGCCGTCTCCCACTCTCGCCCCACGTACGCCCTCTCCAAGCGACGACCTATCTATTTGCTGTGCCCCTCTTCTCGATCGCCTTCCTCGTCTTCCTCAACAGCAGTCTAAGCTTCCTGCTAACCCATCTCTTCCATGTTTCGGCCAAGAAACTGGGTACTATCGTCGGCACTCTTGGCTTCGTCGATGAGATCGTCGCAATCTTCGCCGCGCCGGTATGGGGTCTTATCAGCGATGGACGCGTCGGCACGCGCGGGGTTGCGAGTATGGGGTATCTCGCGATAGCGGTGTCATTGATTCTTGCGGTCGAGTTGAAGAGTGTGTACCCAGGTCTGATCATCGGGCGGATTGTATTTTCCCTCGGTGCGGCAGCAGTGACAACGATGGTTTCCGCGATTCTGCCAGAGATGACGAACCCCCCGTCTCTATCGGATAGCGAAGCCGCGGAGCTGGAGGCGAAGCCTGCGCCGACGGGTCGGCTCGCGGGACTGGTGGGAATGCTCACAGGATTTGGCGCACTATTGGCACTCGGACTCCTTCTCCCACTACCTACGCACTTCTCAACTCGCCCCGGCGTCACACCCGCGGCGGCGGTTAAGATCTCGTACTTCATCGTCGCCGGTATCGCCGGCGTCATCGCGGTGTGGTGCTACCTCGGTCTCCCGCCTCCTAGGAACCCCGCGAACGGAAATACGTGGCAAGATATCAAGACCTGGGTGTGGACGCGGGTCTGGGGCGGGGACCCGGTATTCGTGGTTTCTCCCGAGGACGCGGGTGGACGGCGGAAGGGAGCTGTGCAGGTGAGTGGGATCCGCGGCTTGTTGTCCGCGTTGAAGCTAGCATGTGTCGATGGCCGTATCGGCGTGGCATATGTGGGTGGTTTCGTCGCGAGGGCAAGTTCGGTTGGGATCAGTCTCTTCATCCCACTGTTTGTAAATCACTATTTCGTCTCCACCGGACGCTGTCAACCTACCGTTCCCGAACTGTCCAAAGAAGAGTGTCGGAAAGCTTATATTTTGGCTTCGAGTAAATACACTTTTACCTGCTGTTGGTAATGCGCACGGGAAAGCTGACTGAGGTTAGCTTTGACGGGTACCTCACAACTTACCGCGCTTCTCCTCGCGCCAGTCTTCGGTTTCCTCGCCGACCGCCTCTACACCACGCCACATCTCCGCAATTTCCCGCTGATCCTCTCTTCCGTCCTCGGAATCGCATCCTTCACGCTGTTCGCCCTTCTCCCTGCGCCGAACAGCCCCTGGGCATTCGTCTTGGCCGCATTTGCGGGCGCCAGCCAGATTGGTGCCATCGTTGCCTCCCTTGGGCTTCTGTCCCGTGGAATCGTTGAGGTCACATCTCCAGGCGACCAACATGTAGTTGATGAAGCCGAGCAGCCATTGCTGTCCGGTCGTGGGCGCCTGTATAAACAGAACAGAGAGGCGTTTAAGGGCAGCATTGCGGGCGTGTACAGTCTCTTCGGCGGCGTCGCGATCCTTCTACTTACCAAAGTTGGTGGTAAGGCGTTTGATAGTACAATTGGTGCGCCGTTTTGGATGCTAGCTGGGTTCAACGGTGTGCTATTGATTGTGGCTACTGGAGATGGGGTATGGACGTGGATTTGCGATGGGCGGTAATATCGAGAGCTGTGAATCAGATCTGTTGGGTTACTATGGACATCATGACTGACACACGACACGTTTGGCTCATGGATCTTGCTACCGTGTACCGTTTCCTTTCGGGCGTTCTGTATTCATCTGTTTATGTTTCTTCTGACTTCTGGATATCCGCATGGACATGAGTGAGATTTAGTCGCCATCAATGCTACTGAATATGTTTGCTATATAGGTATCTATGGTGGTGCGCAAATCAAGGCAGCCGTGATTGCCTGTCACCGGGAAGAGATGAACATCTCTTTTCCCATTTCAATTTCGTACGACCGAGCTAGAGTTCTTAGATCATGGCATGAGCCGCCAGCGTTGATCTATGTAGATAACAAAGACTTACTAAATCCCTGCATCTCGAGTGCTTCGTGATGTCACTCTCCACCATACTGTTTGATGACATCACAATGAATTCATTTGCTACCTCACTGGCCGCCCGGGGGGGCTTCGTCACCAATGGCAGGGCGATGACCTAGCCAGGCAGGATAAAACACCGTATCATACATACTCTCTCGGAAGGTATTTATTCAGCGAACAATGAACTACTGCCGTCGTATTCCTCTTCCTTTTCTTATCCGAACACTCCACACATACAAACCGCAACCACTCCGTAGAATACCGCTACTACCAACTACCACAGGTGCAAATATACCTACACATACAAGCTTCAGAATGGCGTCTTCGCAGGCTGGACATGGAGGCGAGTTCAAGGCCAATGTTCCGAAGCAGGAGCAACCACTGCCTGGGTTGGCTTTCCCCCCCATAGTACTTGATGTTTGATGGCTTTGTTGACTTGAAGGCGTAGTCTTGAGAAGGACATGGCTCCTACTTCTGAGTCCATCAAGCTCGAAGGATCTGATGGATTTGTCGAGTACCAGGGCTCTGGCAAGCTGAAGGACAAGGCCGCTATCGTCACTGGTGGTGATTCTGGCATCGGGTATGATGATCCCCTTCGATTGTGATTTGAGAACATGGGCCAATCTAACGTCTCCGCTACCTTAGCCGTGCTGTAGCTGCCCTCTACGCTCGCGAGGGTTGCGACAGCACCATCGTGTACCTCCCGACGGAGCAGGAGGACGCCGAGGAGACCAAGAGTCTCGTCGAGTCCGCCGGCCGCAAATGCAAGCTCATCCCCTTTGACCTTGAGAGGCTGCGGGACCTGCACGAGATCGTCGATACCCACATGAAGGAGTACGGTCGTCTCGACATTCTTGTCAATAACGCCAGCAAACAGGTCATGTGCAAGAACTACGAGGACATCGAGATCGACAGCATTGAGTCCACGTTCCGCAGCAACATCCTCCAGATGATGGCGCTCACCAAGTTCGCCGTGCCGCATATTCCGAAGGGTGGAAGCATCATAAACACGACGAGTGTGGTCGCGTTCCGCGGAACCAGCTCCATGGTCGATTATGCCGCTACCAAGGGTGCAATCGTCGGCTTTACCAGGGCCCTGAGCAAGTCACTGACAAAGAAGGGAATCCGCGTTAACGCTGTTGCGTACATTCTCCCCTATCATCATTCTTCTCCATCGCTTCCGCTGACACGCCCCCAGGCCCGGCCCCGTACACACACCCCTCCAGCCTGCCAGCCGTCCTGCCGAACAGATGGAGGGTTTTGGTACTCAGAGTCAGATCGGACGTGCCGGACAGCCCTCCGAGATCGCCACCAGTTTCGTCTTCCTGGCGTCAAAGGATGCGTCGCTCTACTATGGCCAGATCCTCCACGCCTACCCCATGGGTGATTAGGTGGGTGGTAGAATGGCATTGGGGATTTCATGGAAAATTTCGGTTGGCGTTTTCTGTTGATTTCTCCTCCTGCTCTTTGAGCCGACTCCCTTCTATCATGCACTTTAATTGCGTACGATGCGAATCCAATAACGTGATGTGAGAGCATCACTTGGTCTCTCAATTTTCTTGAAGTAGAAGTAGCATCGAACTTTTGCACTCATGTGAGCAGCAAGGGCGGGGAAAACGTGACCTGGCCAAGGTGCCCAGAACCAGGCACAAAATTACCCCTTTGAACGGAGTCACGCAGTACGGACGTGGATGGTAGTGCTCTGCCCATGGATGTACCTAGGTTCCTCTGTAGGCGTGAGAATATAGATACGTAGTCTCTTAATGCGTGTCTGGGTAAACCTGGCGTAGAGGCGCTATATGCGCTGGGCATTTATACGTCGCATCCACCAGTTGCCTAGTAGTTAGGCCTATCCCTTGGGTTACTCAGCTATTACGGCGTGTTGGCTCTGGTGTGTAGAGCACTCTATATGTAAAACGTACCCGGCTAAAGCCTGTCCTCTGAGTGAAGCTTATTGGTTCTACCTTCCGTCTGCGACTTACATCCCATCATCGGCCACGATTCCGATCCTGTTCAGAACAGTTTCCAATCCGCCTTGTTCAGTGAAAAACTCCCAGTCCTCATCGCGCTTAGCCATCACCTCTCCAGCTAGTATAGTGCCGTTGATCCCCACGCCTTCCCGGCCTCCATTCTCTGACACCCGCGGCGCAAGCGCGATCCACTCTCGTGTGATCCCCATGTTGTAACTGCACCTCTCGCCGAGCGTATCCTCGCACCTCCGGCGTAGAATCCCGTATGCCATCACCATTTCCGCCACCCCCGCGCTCTTTGAGAAGCGGATGCAGAACGCCAGGAATGGAAGGTGCGGGTGGGTCCACACTTCTCCGTCCTTCCGCTCTTCGTCCCCACTGCGGTCGAACGGCAATGCGCCACGTTCCGACGGAATGGGGAAGAACTGTACGTGCCGGTGGAGCTGGCTCGCACCGCTCGCGGGCCCGCTGTTGAAGAACCCGTACAGCCGTTCACCGGGCATGTCCTCCCACGTCCGTAGCACATCGTAAACCGCGGCGAGATCCTGCTGCCGTAGCGGCTCGGTCTGTGGCTCGAATGCGGCGGTGCACAGCAGGAAGTGCTGCGGGATAATCGGGTAGCGATTGAGGACGAGGTTGCAGTCCGGGATACTGGCGATCAGGAGGCCGGGCTGCGGTGGGAGGAAGGGGTTCGACTTCGACGAAGATACGGAGACTTTTTCCGGCGTGGGCTTGCGTTGGAGCGACGGACAGAACCGGGCGCGGTAGACGACATTGTTGATTCGCAGGTCGCGGGTCGCGGCACTGGGGGTAAATATTAGATCGCCGGCGGCGAGGGCCTTCGCGTATGCTTGCGCGACGAGGGTGGGGAGGTTTGCGGGGACTAGGGGGAAGGCGGACATCAAGAGCTTTGGGTTTACATTGCGGGGATGCGGCGATGTATGTAGGTTACATAGAGTATGTGTGTTCCCTGTAGGGATCACTTCATCAAATTGCACTCACTGGGTGCTAACTAGTCCGAATTGGGATCACACTTAACTTGGCGCTTACATGCCCTCTCGTTTGTTTCAACTCCAAGTTTCTCTTCCAATCAACCTCGGACCCTGTCACCACTACACGGGCAGTGCCGTTTTCATATTCATTTCACCCACTTTTTTTTAAAAAAAAAAAAGATCCTCGAACTGCTCTTCCGACTCGCAAATCATCTAACAGGCTAACCTTGGAACTCAACCGAGCGGAGCAATTCAAAGATCAATCGAAAATTATCGCAACTCAACCGAGCGACAAAGCTACGCTCTACCGACTCGAACTACTGGTAGTGCGAGTTCGTTAAATCACGAGGCAACGCATCGGCGTCATTCCGTTTCTGCAGAGGGATGATGTCGCCGGCTTCGCTGTCGTTGCTACCTGGTAACCCGTTGACAACCTTATGTCAAACTGGCCTGAAGGCGAGTATTTTTGGTTGCACGTTGGATGAGGTGATGGATTTGGGGGGGGGGGGGGGTTTCGTGATGGCGAAGACACGTATGTACTATCAATGCTGTCCGTCTGGTGGGCCAGCTCGCTGACGCCTTCTCGAACTGGGTGTTCAACGAACAATGGTATGGATTGTGTGTGGCATTAGCAAGAAGTAGCTGGAGCAGCAGGACGAGTGTGGAAGGCTGTCCAAGAAGGGGGAGGGGTTCCGCGTGAGATGAGGGAAAGGGGACCGAACAACGAAACCGACAGCAACAGCAACAGCACCACACAAACCGACGACTGGAATTGAGCCACCACCCCTATTTGAGAAGCACCATCCGGACTTCAAACCCCAAACGTTGAACCCCGGACGGAGCCACGATATTGCCCCGGTTAGTCGTTCGTTCGCTCCTTCGTTCGCTGGTTCGCTCATGCGCCGCCCAAGTAGATGTGTACATGCTACATAGGTGACTGGACACACCTGCATGTCGTCAACGTACTGCACGGTGGGGTGAGGAAAGAAGTTGTTTCGATCGGAAAATACCTCGAGACGGCCAACAACTATAGCAGAGCCGCCAATGTTCCCTGCTCTGGCGGCGAACGAACGAATTCTTTCATTCGACCCAGCAAAATCTCAGGATTAGTTTTCTCATCGTCTCTTCCTCTCCGGCCGCGGGCAACTATGACAAAGGAAGGTATGGTGTCGCGGGTCGGAACCTCATCGACCACCGCGCCGTCAGTCAGAATCGAAGCGAGCGACATTTGACGACTAACGATTCCCAGCCGACCGGACCTCATCACCAACTAACTAGCCCCAAATAAAGTCCAAGAGCCGCCTTGCACTAGTTAACTCTGCAGCAGTGCTAGTCGACGACGTCGACAAGCAGGATGCAGCACGCAAAGCAAAAGCGACAGTTTTCCCCTGCTCAGCAACGGATGAGAGGACGAGAGCGAGAGAGAGGGAGGGAGAGAGACGCAAGCGTAGAAGGGGTGGATTCGGGATCTCTGCGGAAAATAATTATTTTTCCATCGGATTGTGAACGCTTCGGTGGCGCCACGTGCTGCTTGACAGGTTGTCTCAAGTGGTCTGTCTCTTCTGCACTGAAAACCCCCCTGGCGGTCATCATCATACTCTGGAGCTTGGGGCGAGTGACAACTCTGTGGGGGAACATCAAACGCCGGCCACGGGGTACTCGTAAAGGTTCCCCGCTCGCTCATTGGGAACTCTCTCGGACCGGTAGACGTATTTTCAAGAAGCCAAACTATAGCAGCCTCCCGATCTATATTGAACGCCTGAAAAATCCATGGACTAAACGACAGAAAGAAGACCAGCTAACCTATACTTTTCAGTGCTCTCCTCCGCTCTATCTTCATGACGTGAAGCCCGGGCTATTTTTAAAGATAGTACCGTGCAGCACGCACAACCACCAACACCCTCCGACATGCAAGAAACCAGAAAACGCATAGCAGTGCAATCGCTAAACCGCGAAAAGACCAACCAAGAAATGCGAGATGCAACATCCAAAAACAAAAACCGGACTAAAAAGGAACTAAAAAGGAAGGATTGAATGAAGGGAAGAAAAAACTTCCCAGGAGAAAGGATGTGGCTCCACGAACAGAAACGCCCCGAAAACTCAAAGAAAGCGGGAAAAAAGGAAAAGAGAAAAAAGGACAATCCCGCCAATAAACGCCCCGCAAATCGCAGCATGCCAACCCGCAATACACCCTGCACCAACCACACTTCAAACACTCAGTCCCAACCGTGCAACCGATCCACCTGTAACGGATTGACTGGATCTCTTCCCCGCGCCGTTCGGGTGATTTCCTCCCTGCAGATGACAACCAGTCACTCAATCTTAACCGTGGTGCGGTGCTTTCTCCTCTTACTGGTCTGGACACCCTCGTTCAACGCTGTGGCACGGCCTTCACTAACCAATGCAAGGTACTGCTTCTTGCAGGTACTGGACCCAAATTTGTAGCTGCCACCTCGCAAGACGATGTTGTCAGAGACTTGCTTCCACTTGATGTGTGGCGATTTCGGGTCGACGATTTCCAACAGGAGTTTGATCTGTCAGAGAGAAAGTCAGTTAGAGGAGGCTTTCTCGAAGCAATGGTGGGGGTGGTGGGGAATGCTCACATCTGCCTCGGCCCAGATCGGTTTCCGAAGGCGCTCGTTCTTGGGCTTCGTCAACGTCCTGAAACGTCCACGGAGCGTCGACTCGGCTTCTTCCAAGTTCAGTTGCGTCTTGATGTTCTTGTAGGAGACACCCTGCTGCCGCAACCGCACCAATTGCATGTCGGCCTCATCGTACTTCTCGCTTGCAGGCACACTAGACGCTGGCGGGATTGCCTTCCGCGCACGGCGTGGGCTCGAGCTCGTGGTCGATTTCTTGACCGACGGGCGTATGTTCTGGCCGCGCGGTGGGTACGTGGAGGAGGATGAGTTGGCGACATCTGGTGACGACGATTTCGTTCCCATGGGCGTGATGGGCTCGGGAGACTCGCCTCCGGGCGACTCGGAGGACTCACCGCGGTATGTCAAGATGTTCTGCGCGATTGACATGTCGTCGTCCTCGTCGGTCTCGTCGTAGTTGTCATCATTGTCATCACTGTCGTCGAAGTCGTTGGAATCTTGCTGTTGGTGGTGGTGGTGGTGGGAGTGGTGATGGTGGGAATTGTGGAGACTGACGTAAGTGTACGCCGAATCGCAGTGAGCGGACGGCGACTTGGGCATTGGGTACAATGCTTCCGGAGTTACCGAGCTCACACCATAGTGTCCTCGCGGCCGATCGCTCTGGGATGGGGAGCGGGTGCCGGACTGTCTATATGTTGTGCTGAGGTTAGGATCAACCATGGCTTGGGAATACCGTTCCCTAGAGGATGCCGACATATAGTGCGGGTTGGAGTAGAATGGGGGACGAGCAGCGGTCGGTGTTGCTGCCACTGGACGGGCCGAGTCATCTGCCGGGTAGTGAGTTTCATTCAACTCAGGGAAGAGCTCGGTGACTGCTTGGCGTGCGGCAACGGCGCTGGCCTCGCTGCTTGGTGCAAGTTGGACCGTGGGCACACGGGGACTCCAGCGATTACCGGCCTCCGCAGAATTCTCGGGGTATGCCGATTGGCCCCTGCGCGAGTGGTGGTAGTGTTGTCTGGCCCGGGCTGCCCCGGAATCGCCGGAGTCCGAGTAGGGTGAGTTCTCGAAGTCTTCGGTCGAATGTCTGCTGTACGACTTGGTTGCGTAGGTAGAGTAATGCGCTTTTTCTCGGGGTCTCCAGTCAGTATTCACGGGGGGGGGTGGGATGGAAAGGTGCCGCAAGAGGGACAACTCACCACCGGAGGAGGTTCGTCGGTCTTGGTCGTCTCTGCGATGATCCGTGTACCAGTAAGAGCCGGCATCCGATCCATTGGCGCTCAGGGTGTACTGATCGTATGAACCGTCATAATCGCCGTATCGGGGGTCTTCCTTCGAGGGCGAGACGGCGGCGGCGGACACGGCACTCTGCGGACTAGCACCTCTTTTCTCGCTCAGCGCTGGCCCGTGGGAATAGTACGATGCATTGAGCTCAAGGGTGGCTGAGACTCTGGTCTTCTTTCTGGGCTGGCTCGAAATCGGCGGAGTAGGAATTGACCGCGGGTCATTGCTACCACCGCCCGGCGCACCACCCGCTACGGAGCCTTGCGGCCAGGGGGAATACTTCTGAGGCGTAGGGGCGTACATCGTGAAATGACTGGGCTGGTGGTACATGACTGCCCTGCCCTGTGCTTTTTTTCCCCCCGGTGTAGTAGGGTACGGTTGGAACTGGAGGGTTTGTTTGTGTCCGAAGTTCTGTTTACAGAAACTGGTCGGGTGGGCTGGATGGGTGGAGATCTCTGGGTTGATATGGAGACTATTTCGGTGCTGTGGCTTCGAGCTTGACGTTCAGCAAGCTCTCTTGGTGGGGGCTGGCTGGATTGAAGGTGCGTTTGAGGAGGAGGATATGGCGGGGTTTTTAAGGGTGTTGTTCGCCGTCTGTCCGGTTGGCTGGCTGTCTAGCTGGCTTGCTGGTTCTCTGGCGAGTGGTCTGTCTGTCTGTCTGTCTGTCTGGCTGGCTGCACTGATCTGTGGATGTGTCCGAATTTCAATTCCGTCTCCTGGCCGAGGGTCCGATGAATCCCATTAAATGGAGGTTCGTGGACCGATGAGGAGAGAAGTATACATTCACACCTTATAGCCTGGGTAGTCGGGCGACCCACCACACAGGGATAGGACACCACAGCATATCATCGCTCATTGGTCTGAGGACACAACGGTTCCTTCCCACCCACCCACCCTCCACCACCCCCGGCCCCACCCCCATTCCCATTAAAGAAAAAACAGCAATAACGTGGTTACTGTAGGTATGTGTTTACTAGGAAGCCGTCGCGGAGGTATGTATGCAGGCAGGCAGCGCGACCTGCTACCGTATGGATGGGCGCAGAGTACGTAGCTGTGGGGACGATCGTCTGCAAAACACTGCCTAGGTACCTGCACCCAACCTAGATACCTACTGTACGTACTGACTTGCTTGCCTACCTCTCCACTGGCACGAAATATAACGCTATGCAATGTATCTGTTGGCAAGAGGTGGTTGCAAACCCCAGCACATACCACATACCACTGGCACCACCAGCAACGTCTCTTTCTTTTCTTTTCTTTTTCTCTCTTTTTTCTTCTCCCCCCCCCCCTCTCTGTTCGTTTCGCTTTTTTCTTTCCTCCCTTCCTTTTTTTTCTTTTTTCTTTTTGAGACGGGTGCCGGTGGGAGAAGATCCGACATGGCTCCGCCGGCCGTGGCTGTGGCGTTGATTGATAGGTACGTTCGTTCGCTGGTTGCTGGCTGTTCCGGCGGATGGATAACTGGATGGCAGCGCTGGATGGATCGATTGCCGTGGATGGGTGAACTGGTCGTCTACGCACGGTACTCTACTCTGCTCTCTTCAGTACTCCACCTCTCCTGTTGTGTGGAGGAATAGAGTACTGTGCTTTGGACAGCGAGATGCAGACGCGGACGGGCTCGCCGGCCATTGGCTGCATGTGAACCTCGTAAGCTTTCTCTCTCCCCCCCCCTCTCTCTCTCCCTCTCTCTCTCGCTCGCTCTTTTTCTGCTCTTGACGGGTGCGTGGCAGAGCGCAAGCAACGTCTCAACTTCTCCCTGCAGGATTGCTCCTATTTTGCCAGAGGAGTGGGGAGCTCTCAAATTTGCCAGAAATCCGCAAGACCAAAAAGACAGAGACAGACCGACAGACAGGAGGAAAAAAGAAAAGAAAAAAAAAGAAGGCGAAACCGACCCGCCCTTGTTAACGCTGTCGGTACAATGTGGTAGCGGTTTGCGACACCACTTGTAGAGTGGTTACTAGAAGAGTGGACGTCGTGGACGTCGTTGCGTCGGTCCTGGTCTACACGGAGAGGCGCCGGTCTGGTTGGGCCAGCACTTTTTTTTTGGACGGTCTTTTCTTTTTTCTTCTTTTTTTTTCTTCTCGGAACGCAGGAAGAGAACCAAATCCCACGTCCCCCATCCCGGCAAGCTTCTAGAACATCGGTGGAAACCGTGGAGCAGGTACAGATGCAGGTCTTGTCTCAGCCTTGGTAAGGCCAGCCAACCAAAACGCAGGACACGTCGACACATCACACACACCAACTCACAGACACACACCACCCCCCACCGCTGAACCAACATCGATCTTCCATGCGAGAGGGGATAATACATATGTGAGTTAAGCAACTGCTTACTTACGTAGGTGGGAACCCCGTGAGCGGGTGTGCGGTCTGGCAGCGATGGCCCCAGGAACAGGAATCGAGGCAGTTCGTGCTGACTAGGAGAACTTCGGACTCGGGTCGTTTGGATCGGACACGGAAGTATTACGCTCGTGCATGCTGCTGCTGTTGCTGGCGGTGATGATGCTACTGCTGCTGGTGACGATGGTGGTGCTTACGGCCGTTGGACCAAGGCTCCTCGGGAGCCACAAGGCTAACAAAAAGCAAGGCTAAAAGCAAGTCTGCACCACACACACACCACACACATGCAGGGGGGAAGGGGAACGAAGGGCGGAGGACGGAACACTTGCTGCACACTCGCTGGGCTGCGCATCCTAGATTCCGTGCATTAGTGCAGAGGCACCGTGGCGTGGCAGCCAGACGAACGGAAGCATGGAAGGTCCCAGCATTGTTTCTAGAAGCCTTTCATCTTTCATCTCGTCGCGGTGCATGGTGGGTGGGTGGTGGGATGGCGGACGTCCACGCAGGGTGCCTGGTGATGGGGACAGGATGCAGGGAGGCAGAGGAAGTGGACGACGATGTGGAGGTGGAGGAACAAGCAGCAGCAGCGGCGGCGGCGGCGGCGGCGGCGGTGGTGGTAGTGGTGGGGGCGGAGGAGGAAGAGGAGGGGCCGCCAAGAACCGGTGCTTCCTGCGCCTCTCCTTGCCGGACATCCTTCTGGCAGACAAACCCCTGTTGGAGGGAGTGGTGGACCGGCTCTGCCTGGGCTGCCTGGGAGGCGCACTCACCACTTGCACCCCAGCGCCTGCCGATATCCTACGCGGACAGCAGCAGCAGGCGAGCCTTGGTGATAAACTGGCTGTGGAAGGAAAGTTCACTCGACCGATCCACCGCCGTTGTCCATGATTGGAAGTCCGGCCGACTGGATTCGGCATTCGGTCAGTCGAAGGGCCAAGACGACAACGTTCATTGCTACCCGCCGCGGGAGGGAATATCGAGCCCACTCCCTCCCGTCTCCCCCCCCGGCCGCATGCCCCCAACTATGGCTTTCGGTGAAGTGAGGGAGAAAAAGTTTATACGGCTTCGCGTGTCTCCGCCGCCGCATCGCAATGGAAGCTCGATGTTCCGACCATCGCACACTACGTCTCCCCCCTCCATCTCATTGCACTGGATCCCTTCTCGTGCGTCGGCCGCCGGGCTACTGCGGGCTGTCCTGTCGATCTTGTCTAACTGAAACCCACCACCTTTTCTTTTTCCCTTTGTCCACAGGAACTGGTCCACACTGCACCTACTCTACCCACTGCATGTACCCGTCAAACATGGCCCCTCGTGATTGGAGGGCGCGCTGGGAGACCGGGAATGCCCCCTCCCTTTGCGTTGTTCCTTTGAGTGCGAAGGCCGCGCTGTCAGCCACATCGAAGGAGAGAGAGATGGAGAACCCCAACTCCACTGGCGGCGGCGGTGGTGGTTCGAGGTGGCCCCAGGTCGTTACCGTTGAGTGAGTGGGAACCCTGACGAAGCTGAACAAGAGGTACATACACGCCTGTTTGTCCGCTTGCGCTGTCGGAGTGACACTGGGGAAGCGATGCGATTGGGGGATGCAAGCTACGAGAATGCCCTCCTGCGTCATCGATCACGGGGTAGGGGGGGGGGGGGGAGAAGAAGCGGAATCGAGGCTAGGGGAGACCGATATCCTTGAGCTTACCGAGTCAGCGGGGAAGAGGGACGCTGGTGGTGGTGGTGACAGGTGCAATATCATCACACACCCACCCCCCTTCAACCTTGGGGACCAGGTCGGGCACGGCAGGGACATGGGCGACGGCTATTGACAGTTCGTCTGCAGGATGCATGGCATGAGTATCGTACATTTCATCGGCCAGGCGCTCCGCTTCTGCGTCCTTGTGAGATGCTGAGTGATTTTTTTTTATTTTAATTTTTTTTATTATTTACTGCCCACCGGTTTTTGTTCGGAACAAAAAAGAAGTTGATCACGAAGCCCCCCTCTCTGAGGGACCGAACTTGTTGGGACCAGCTGTCTGGCTGGGTAGCTGGATAGCTGCGTACCTCTTGTCGGGCTACGCCTACCTACATATCATGCAGAGAACCACTTGCGGATCGCCCCGTCAACGGATAATCTCCTGGGAGATCGCCACTCCGTAGGTACGGTGCATGGCAGCTGGGCGGATTATAGCGGGCAACTATCAGGCAGCCCTATTCGGTGAAGAAGGGCTCGGCGGGCAGCCGGGAGAGGCATGCTGTGTTCGGAGAGGGCGGCCCCCATCGCCTTGGAAGATAGATACGGATCCGCTCGGATAGACGGCCACGACCGTCAGAGGGAAGCGTGGGGAGAGCTCCCTCCCGTCAGGGTGGGACAGACTCACACTCATCGATGCTTTCCATGATGTCTCGTCCCGGGTGGCTTAGACCCCCCGACTGCTTCGACCATAACACCGATCGAAACACCACACCCAACGAAACAGATGATCGCCAACAGGGAACCGGTAGGAAAAGGACGTTGTTGTCCTCGGGACACTGGTGGTGGTGGTGGTGGTGGTGGTGGTGGTGGTGGTGATGGTGGTTGTTGAGCCACTTCCTTCCTACTTCCTCACGGGCCACATGTTCCTAGCCAATTGATAGGAGTCGCCTATCTATCTAGAAACACACTGGGGTTGCCACATCATCGACGGTGAACACGTACTGCGTTTCGGTTGAACACGGTGATCACTGCCTGGCTCGATCACACTGCAGCACTCGAATACACATCGTCCGTCTGGAAAAACCACCAGCATCTCGTGGCTGGCTGGCTACAGGGCGCTAGATGTATCTCAAGGCGCAGTGTGCACATATTTCCTACCAGGTGCTAAGAGTGCTGGCGGCGCGCGGGGTGGGTTTCGTGCATGGCACGATAGTAGAGTATGGGAACGCCAGTTAGCATCCCCGAGTGAAACACCAGTGGCCGGTTTTGGACACCTGGGGTCCGTACCATTGGTTGAACATGTGCCGACCGGTTTTTTCTTTTTCTTTTTCTTCTCCTTTCTCGGGCGGAGCGCGATTGGACGTGCGTGCGTGGCGGGTGTGAAGGAGATGTGGATGCTCGAGAGGCGCGGAAATCTTCAACCGCGGCCATAATGCTCCCCCTACTCCAACCTCTTCACTCCACGCTACGTACCGGATTATCGTCATATTTCCCGCAATGATTTCGAGCCCATTCAATAACCTCACTCAACGGAAGGAACGCGTCGGCCGACTGCGAGGGCCTGGTGTCTCCCCCGCATGACGCCAACTCGATCATCGACACTAACTTACCAGTTACGGTACTGTATTCTCATTCGAAACGGAAAGCTTTTCGGGGGGGGGGGGGAATAATAAACTAAATTGGGCGCGAAAAGATCTAGCGACAAGTCCTTCGCGCAAGAGATGGCGCACTCAAGTCTCTCCCCCAATGTATAGACCGCACGAGCACGAACACGACACGTCCTCTCACCACGGCCCCGTGGCATGGAAGCCCCCGAGTTCCTCCTCCCCCCGTCTGCTGCGCTCTGCGCGGTTTTCCTGGCCAAACCCAGGGCATTCCGCCTCTCCCGCGAACCCACCTCCCGGAGAAACTACTACCATTCGCAGCGGTAGATCAAAGGCGACCGGAAGGAAGGCTACGTATCCGCCTACGCCACGGAAGACGGACTGTGTAGTTACTTACCGGCTACGCATTGGCGATACGGTTTAGCTTGAGGGTGGATGCTGGTGGTGGAGCTACATACACTTTTTGGAACATGGCAGAATCACTCGCTTGCTCATTCGTTCGGGGAGGATACACGTTGCAAAAAATCAATATAAAAAGGGGAAACCACGGGAGAGAAAGAAAAAAAAAAGATTTTTAAGCTAAGATATGCTGCTCTTGTCCATCACCGCGCAACCGACCGGCTGTCTTTTCTGTCTTTCTGGCTGGCTGGCTGGCTCGACACATTGTTTGGTTGCGCGAATTGAAAGGCGGAGACAAACTCGCGACCCGGCTCCTATTGTGGGCCACAAGCGAGTGGTGGAAATGGTGGATCGATGTGGAGTGGGTTTCCTCCCCACGCGAGCGAGTCGGACGCTCGACGTCGTGGCCGTGGTCAAGGGCACCAGGTCGATTCTGTGGCAAAAGGCTACGGGGTTCCCGAAAGCCGGGACACCCACCAAGCACCGGGGTGCTGCTCACGATTGGGATTGTATGAGTGGCTGATGGGGATTCCTGCCGACATATGTACACACATACATACCTTTGGATCGGGGATTACGACACTTAATCACCATCAAGCTTGGCCAGCCACGGGTCAAAACTGCCGGTCTCTCCAGTCGGGGTTCCTTTTTTTTTTGGAGAATCGGGGAATTAATTACATTTCAAGTAGGCGAGACGAGATCTTGACGCTATTTATCGATTGGTTTTCATTTTTTTTTTTTGATTATTTTTTTGATAAAATAATTTTTTCTCTTTTTGGGGATTGGAGACTCCCCATCATCACGATAACATGCAGCCCATCCTTGTCGGAGGATTACACGCGTAGATCGATTGAGATTGGTCTTGTTCTTCTCTAGATAGGTATGTAGGGTGGGGCGGCGATTGCGCAACAGATTATTGAACGGCACATAAAAACTAATTTAGGATGTTAGAAGTAAGTACTTACAGTTATGGGCCGAGTCAAAACGAATCGATTATTTTTATTTCTGTAGAAAATCGACCAGACCATTTGCGAGGGAAAAACAAAAAAACAAAAACAGCCAGTAAGCACCCTTAAGTAAGAAGAGAGAGGGAGGTAATTGCACTGATTCAAGTTTCTCCCGTCTCCGCGCTTCGCCCCAGTGGCCGGCCAGGTCCAGCACAAATAACAGGCAGACAACTCTACTTGCCGGCCATATAGCTACATACATACCATGCCCGATCCTGCACGAAATAAAAAATGACATCTGCTCTTCTCCAACTCTTTCCATAAATAAAAACCCGATGCTGTGGCAGGTTATCGATCCGATACATACACAGACTGCCGCCACCGTGCGTGTCGTATTGAATTGTATGTATGTATGCACGCAGCGGAGAAAGGAAAGGTACCCACGAGCCACGATTCCGAGATTAATCCAGAAAATACGGTACACATATCCATCCCATCTCCAATCCCCAGGTCTACTACACACACGCACACACGCACGCACGCACGCACGGACGGACGGTGAGGACGAGGAAGGAGTCGTGGCCGTGGCCGCGGTCGTGGTCGCGGTCTTCCAACCATGGTCCCAGGTTGTGCTGGGTTGCGTTGGGGTGGGTTGGCACACAGATTATGTATGTAACTATGCATATGTATGCACGGTATGTAAAGACAAAGAAAGAAGGAAAGAAAAAACTACCGACATGTGGGTTTTTTTTCTCCGAGTCGGTTGGGGTGGGGGTGGGGGCGGGGTGGGGTTGGTCGTAGGCTGTGAAGAATCGATCATGCCCGCTCCAGAGAGCAGAGTGAAGAGAGGGAGAGGGAGAAGACCGTATGGCAGCGACAGCGTCCACACAAGAAGGACGTCGTGTCCGCATAGATCGGTTGCCCGCCCGCACCGAGCGTGTGCTCCATTTACCTGCTCTGCTCTGCGGAACGGCCCGACCGGCGGGGGCGATCGTGATTTCGGCTCTTCTCTCCCGCTTCCTGCTGTGGCTGGTGCCTGCCCGCGGCTGAGGATGCAGGCCAGAGAGAGAGAGAGACAGAGAGAGAGCAGTGAGCGTGCACGAGAGGAAGATGGAAGCAGGAGGCTCGGCCGACCGACGGAAACAGCCGTCTCGCACTCTCTCCCCGAGGATCGCGGTCGACATGTGCATCCGTCTGCCAGCTAGTGAACGCACCTCGCATGTCTGAGCTGCTGCTGCTGCAAGGTACATACTGCCTACTCTACGTGGGCGTCCCGGAAAAGGACGCACTGCACTCCGCTTAGCGCTGAGTATGGTGGAGCGTGCGTGCTTCCACGGGACTGGCGACACGCCCCGTCGGGCTGGGCTGGGCTGGGCTGGGCTGAGTCTAGATACCGTCGCCGGATCGTGAGGCTCTTACGGGGTGGGGTTGGACGGCGTACAGACTGACAGACAGACAGACTGACTGACTGACCGACTCTCTGCCCTCCCCGCTGCGACTGCGAGACGGCCATCTACTCCTCAGAGGCGAAGGACAGGTGTAGCCCGTGCTGTGTGCTCCGTTTGTGCTATTCGGGGGAGGTGAGTTAAAAAGGGGGGGGCACGATTGGCTGGCTGGCCGGTCATCAATCGAGCCGTGGAACCAACGCCATTCTTCCGTTCTCTCGATAAGTACATAAGCGCGCGCTCATCTAATGGAGTCCATCGCCGCACCCGCCCTCGGCGGCGTGAGCGTGGCTGGCAAACTTGCCGTGGGTGCCCTCGCTCCACGTGGCGGCGCCGCCGACGCGGCCTCCGCCCTCCGGCAGGGAGCGTTCCGGGAACCCCTCGAGGGAGCGCGCGTACTTGGCGATCAGCCACGCGAGCGCCTTCGTGTTCTCGACGAGCGCGCCGAGGTCGAGGTTGCGAACGCCGTCGCCGGGCTGGTGGTAGTTGACGTCGTACGGCACGCCCGCTTTGCCGCCGAACAGCGCCGCTTCCTCGCGCGTCTTGATCCCCTCGGCGCCCGTGAACAGGCCGCCCGACGGCACGTTCGCCGTCAGGAAGGGGCCGTAGTCGCTGCGGCCCGTGAACGCGGTCGGAACCGACGCCTTGCCCACTTCGACGAAGTACTCCTCCAGCGTCGCCTCGATCTCGCCGCTCCCCGGCGGCCCCGAAAGACCGAATGCGCTGCCGTCGCCGTCGTACACGCTCAGAACGTAGTTGGGCGAGCCGATCCTGAGGGGCCGAGGTCAGGAGCGGCGCGAGACAGGGGATGGAAGCGAGGCAGCGGGGGAGGACAGCACATGTCGGAGTTTATATACATGGCAATCTTGAGGTTCTCCTCGGCCGTCAGGCTCTCGACGTAGTGCCTTGCACCGAGCAGACCGAACTCTTCGGCCGAGAACCAGCAGAACCGGACGGCATTTTTCCTGTTGCGCTCCAGTCAGTCAGTCGAGTGACACATAATGACACCGCCGGGGGCCACAGAAACGGTACATATGTAGGTAGGTACTCACACTTTGAAGTTCTTCAACTTGAGCAGTAGCTCGAAGATGCCGACCACTCCGCTGCCGTTGTCGTTAATTCCTACATAGCTGACATCAGTTCCCCCTGCCCCCCACGCATTGACGAGTCGAACTGACCGGGGCCCAGCGGCACCGAATCCGAATGCGCGCCGACGACAACGACCTTGTTTGGGTCTCCGCCTTTGGTCTGCGCGATGACGTTGTACGAGATGCGGTCCTCGGCGAAGGAGTCGATGTTGAGCTCGCCGACGAGTTTCTCTCCCGTCCCGAGCTGCTGCATGAGCTCGAGGCCGTCGGCAAGCGAGATCGCGCCTGTCGGCACGACGTTGGGCACGTCGAGGAGGCGGCCATCGAGCACCGTTCCTGGTACGCTCTGTCGGGGGGAGGGATGTTAGTTGTGGCGCATTGTACTGGTGGGGGAGGGCCAACGTTGAAGATGATGCAGCCGACGGCGCCGGCCTTGCGCGCCATGAAGCTCTTGTAGGTGATCGTGCAATTGCCGCGCATGAGCAGTGCGATCTTTCCCTTGACGGCGCCGCCGTAGTCGGCATCGTTGCAGCCCTCGCCGTGGACGGCAGCGAGCTGAGCCTTGAGAGCGCGCGCCTTCGGTGAGCCGCGGGCTGGGTAAAAGACGACGTCCTCGCCGTCGACGTCGAAGGTGCCGTTGGCGGCGGCGTAGCGCTCCGTGAACGGCTGCAGGTACACATCGTAGGCTTCCGTCGCCGCGATCGTGCTGTACAGGTAGTTAATGGTCGCGTTGTGGCCGGGCCCGCCGAAGCCGCGGTTGCCGCCCGCTCCCGGCGCGAACGCGAAGTCACTGAGCTTGTTGGCCTGCAAGAGCAAGTCCGACCGCTTGAGCAGTCGCCGGTACTTTGCGGAGTCCACCAGCGGACGCTTGTCTTTTTGCCCCAGGACCAAGGTCCCGGTGGCGGAGAACAGCAGCAAGAGGAGCGGAGTGAATATCATGGTGCACCTGTAAAGGTTGAGAACGGAGGGGAAAAAAAATACTTCGAAATTGGGGCCGCGGGGGGGAGGTTTTATATCCCGTCTGTTTTTATCTACATATCTGAGGGGACGGGCATTTCCCTGTCCCCAGGTCGAGGAATGGACCGGCTGGGTGCGCATGAGGAAACACGGGCATCTCAAATTTCCCCCGTATTCATGCAGGCAAACGTTGATCTCACCGTCACACTTGCTCCCCATACGGCGGCCAAGATACAATGGCCGGTTCCGCAGATTAATACGGCGGAACCTGAAGGGAAGCTGAACTTGACTGTAGCATACAGTTCCCAGTGCGACGTACAACAGGCATTGCCGGGTACGAGCCAAGTCGGGAGACCCACCGGATATGGAAGTTGTCGATAAGTCCTAGAAAAGGATCCAAGGCGTCGGCCGCGGGCGGGCCCGCTGTAGTTGGAGATGAGGCCTGGACCGGCGGATGCGGCCGCGGCTGTGGCTATGGCTGGACGGATGGGGCCGCCGATAGTTAGCCGGGCTCATCGATCGCCCGTAGCGATCCTCCGGACATGTAGCGAATACTATCAGTGGTGAGTTGCGTGTGCACCAGCACAATACCGATCCGGGGACAGCACAAGATCATCGCGGATAGTGGGGAAATGCAATTAATCAGTGGGTATGGGTAGACACGGTGCGGTTCTGTTCAATTCCCCCAATCTCTACGTAGCCGGAGGCGATGTTCGTGCTAATTCCCACCCTGGCCTTGCTCTTCTTCGACGTCATCGTCATCGTCGTCGTCGGACTCCATCTCCTCGCCCACCCACAATGTCCCTTCGCTGACAACGTTGACCTCCCACGGATCGCCACCCTGGCTCCCTAGCCGCTCCAAAACGACTATATAGCCGCCATCAACCCACTCGAGATACGTCTTGGCCGTTCTAATCCCCATCGGTAGATCTTCAAACGTGCCGCCGCCACTCTGCGCCACGAGGACATCCGCTTCGACCTCATGCGGCCGACGAGCGGGTCTGAACACCGTCAATCTAATAGCCGCAACGCTCCGCGCTTTGACCCACAGTCCCATGAACCGTCCCACGTCCACGGGCCAGGCCAGCTTGGTCCTGCCGGGCGGCCACACTCCCTTTACCACTGTTTCGAAGCAGCCGGCAGTTTCGGAGGGGAGCTCACTGAATGTGGCGTCCGAAGCCGTGCTGAGGAGTGTGATTTTGAAAGTTCCGAGCTGTCCCGGCTCGAAGGTACTCGCGACGACCGTGTACTTCCCTGCGACGAGGTCTTGCATCGTGGCGAGGGCGGTGGAGCGCTTGTATTCTCCGCTCTCGGCCACGATATCACGAGTGGTCACTGCGGCGACTCGTTCACCTTTTGAGTAAACTAGTTTCACGTGTACTGGGTGCGGCGAGGGTGTTTCGAGGAGCAGTGCAAGGCAGGCAGCCTGTGTAGGTAGCGTGATCATGAACTGTGGGTTCTTTGGGTATTCTGGAGAGTGGGCGTTTCCACCAGCCGTGGCATCGGTCCATGCTGAAGAAAGCGCCAGCGAATATGGATATGTTTCGGCGGCGGGATTGATGTCGAGCGAAAACAGCGAATAAATCATCAAGGAAAAGTGGTAGGTGGTTGGCGCCAGCCCTTGTGATGATACCGCGAGTGTGTAGTGTTCGCCTGCCGGGAAATCGTCGAGGGACAGCAGAGTTTGTGGAGAGTCGACGTACGGGGCGCGATGGATACTGGGGGAGGACAGGTAAACCCGTCGTCCAGTTGCATCGAACAAGTACAGTGAAATGAAGCCGTCTTTTATCACTTCCCCGCCGACAGCATCGGATAGGCCCAGGTGGCGCGAGAGAACGATCCATACTGGCCCAGAGTTGGACGAAGGATTCGAGATGGAAAATTGTGGATTTCGGCCGAACGAGGTTTCGGATACCTTTGTTGAGAGGTCCCACGAGAAATGGGATTCGTAGGCCATGGTGAAGAGCCTCGGATTCCAGTTTAGATATATGGCTCCGAAGTTTCGGAATACATTTTCCAAGGATATCCAAAAGGCACCAGGCTGCAGTGGTTCCCTAGGAGGTAATGCATCTTTGGCGCCTCTCACATCCAGCCCATCTTCCGGTGGGCTGGGACTTGGTGCATCGAAATCATAGGATTCATCTTTCCCATCATCGCCGTCGTCGCTGTCATCGGCAGGTGCGCCCTTCCAAACCGTTCCCTCGGACCACGGATTCTTCACCAGCATGAGCCTATCACCATCCTCTTCCTTCATCTCAAGAACTGAGTAGTCATGTTCTCCAATCAATCCCAGCTCCATCTCCTCTCGCGTTGTCAAACGGCCAGTCCCCAACGTTATCAAAACGTGTCCAGTAGTCCAGGCACCCATCATCCGCCTCCACAGCTTACTGAGCACCACTTCATCTGACTGGAGGAAAACATGCTCTGGAATCCATCCGGTTAAAGCCAGCAGATCGGTGCCCGAATTTGAGCCTGGGAAATCATAGCCTCCCATGATTTTCAGGTAAGCCTTTTCGATGAGAGCGGGAGCGAACACCGAGGGATTGTTGCGACACGTAACATATAAGGATCGGCCGGACTTCGAAGCGGGGAGGTAGTCGTCTATTGTTACCTGGACCAATGTGAGCTATACGATCCCCGCGATATCGGATAAACCCCGACTAACCTTGCGGTAACAGCCATTGAAGAAGAGCTTCACTATGTACTTTCCGGAGGGGCTGACTACCGGCTGTCCTTTCTCGTCTTGGGGGTACAATATACTCGTAATTGTCTGCCAATCGTCAGCACCCCATCCAAGTCTGCATCAGCGGGAATAACAAGCCTGTCCAAACCCCTTCTCCCTGCGGAAGCCCGAGCACAAACTCGCAACAACCGAGCAATCGGTAATAACGTCTTGCATAAGATCTAAAATTTCCTCTTCCATGGGTAGTATCCTAGCGTCCTCGTAAATCTCATGCGGCCGCTTCCAAGCGTCGAGGATGTTCATCTGCGAATCCGACAACTGCAGCCAACCCGCCGGGTCTCTCCGTACAGTCAGCCCGATCCGTCTACGAGTAGCCATGCCCCAGATCCCGACTTACTGGAACGGCTCTTCTCCGAACTCCTCTGGTGCCGGCGGACCCTTCCACGGCGGAAACACACCGCCGTTGATTTTGCTCGACTTCAATAGCACCATCTGTTCCTTCACGCTTAGAGCCCTGGTCTCTTTCCGGGCCGGCTTTCCCCCCGGAGGTGCTTTCGAAGGCGGGGCTGCCAAGGCCGCTTTTGGCTGTGGCTCCTCGGGTTTATCTGCAGCGAGCATCTGCTTCCACCTCTCCGCCTTCGCTAGCACCGCGGAACATTTTCGGTCCAGGAGCTGCTTCTCCGGCGGCGATAAGGCTTCGCGTCCCGCACGGATGTAGAGTTCTGCCGCCTGTATCGCCGCTTTCAATGCCGAGGAGTGTTTGTTAGCTGCGTGGAACGCGTCGGCTTGGGATGCTGCGACCTACGGTGTGTGCGTTAGGCGTGTATTGTAGTAGGGGGAAAACGCGCGCCGGAAACTACTCACGGCTGCGAGACGAGCTGCAGAGCTGTCGTGCGAGGTCGTCTCCTTTTGGGGATTGGATTTCTGAGTGGAAGCCATGGCGTCGGAGCTCAAGGGCAATTGTACGTAGGTGCGGAATGCGGGATGCGGGGTGGGGTATGTAGGGGTTGGGAGCGTGGGCGTTATGTAACTAACGTGCATATCTAAGCTATGTCCCATGAAACATACAACAGCAAAACGCCACAAAAATAACCAGATTTTCCAACTTCATTCATTTCCAAAAGATAGCAGTCATGTAGCAAAGCCTCAAAGCTACCTTCTCGGAGACGTATCGTGCTCCTAGATCCTGTAGACCTGGCAAAATGATCATGCTCGATTGTCTTGTGGCAGCCTCCAGTTGGCCATCAATTTGCAGACCGTAGAATTAATAGCACTAAAGACCTGAAGATCCGCTCCCACCTGCGGATATCGCCGAGCGCCCGCCCAAATTGGTCGGAAAAGTTGTGTGTGCGATGTTGTGTGATGCTGGGTCGCTGACAGTGACGCAGGCGGAGATGGAATAAAACACCCTACCCGAGCGCAAGCTCTGCTCCCCGCTTTCACGGGAGACATATCATCCACATTACGAGTCCGTAATTTCGTATCTTTAACTATCAGTCTCCTCTCAACCTGACTTAAATGGCGTTTCGCGGGAAAAATGTAAACCCGATCACCCGCTAGCACTCGCCTCGAACTCCCTACCTGGAGAACTGCTTTTGGGTGGAGCATGGCGGACCCGAGATTTCCTTAAACTCGCTCGGGGCTAGGAATACCCAAACCTTCCAAGTGCCTTCCCTCGGTATATGAAAATTTGGCGTCTCGGGTAGACGTTAATCAGCCGAAAGTCCGAGAAGACTACGAACTCCTGGGGGTTTTGGGAGAGGAAATGTGTCATCGGACTGGACACGAGATTAACCAGAATGAACAACGTTGGAGGTCAGCTTTGCATCAAGTGATGCAATTGATTGCGCATGGCTTAAGGTGATGCAGAAAAGACTGTATCTACACTTCACTGAGATGCAGTCTGCTCTAGTACACCTACTTAAGTGGTAACGTTTATTGATTGGTACTCTGAAATGCAAAGAATGAATTATGACAAAGCCCATTTAAGGACATCTCAGGTCCAGAGGACAACGTTAATCCTCTCTTTTTTCCTCCAAATATCAGCTGAGCTCGCCATGGTCGCATGCGAGTAATGATTAAAATTCAAAGAAAAAAAAAACGGTGGAGAATAGCACAGCTCTTCGGCCATAAACAGTGCAGCGAGGCAGTTTCTAATTCCTACGGACGATAGACGCTGCCGAAGGAGAACCGAGAGAGGGAGCGTGGACTCGAGTCCTGTGCAAGGCCAGCACCTTGCGCGGCGCACTCAGGAAGGGGGGTAGGTGGCGGACAAGAGTGCGAACCAGGAAAGCTTCTCCCAGGATCTCCACCGAGGGAATCCATATTTCTATCCCGAGTATGTAAGCAGTGGCGTCGCACCATTCAGTCGCACTCTCAAGGCTGAACGTCGTCGCTCCATGTAGCCTCCTTATCGCGATATTGTTAACATTTCAATAATAATCATACCAGCGCCCTTCGGCATGTAGATCCTATCACACTCCACGGACTGTAATCCGCACGCAAATCTATCGTTTATCCGTCGCATCTACCCGAGCCATCACTCTGCGATCAACGTCAGCACGCACCTCGCCTGCGTGCAGTCGGTGTATCTATACAATCCGGGTTGAAAAGAATCCGTGAGTGCAGTGAGAGCGCCGACCTAACCATCCCCGGATCTCCAGTCCTAGAGATCCAGGGCCGGCCAACATGTCTGAGTTCCGTTCCGACTACCGTCCTGCTCGCTCAGCGCTTCAACAGTCTCTCCCTCAGCAGTCCCCCTTCCACCTCCATTTGCTGTTCCGCCCATCCCTTCATATGATCAGCCCCTCAGCTCCTTCTCGGGCCGGAGAATACTCACAATAGCCTCCTTCGCGCCCTTAAGATCTCCCACTACTTTCTTGAATAGTTCCTCGACTTCAAACACATTCCGTTCTGGGGCTGCGCCAGCACAGGGCTCGGACCCCTCGCTCTCGCTCGCCCGACGGCAGTCGATATTCTTGATGATGGATTTCGCCTCCCTCAGAGCACGCAGGGCGGCAAGCGACTGTCGTAAAGATTCCTTTAACAGCTCCTCAGGGTCGGGCCAGTGCGCCTGAGTTTCTGTTGTGATAGTGGGGTGAAGAGACAGGAGCATCTGTTGTGGTGTGTGTTAGCAATTGACGAGCGGGGAGAACTTGCTATAGAGGGGAGGGGTCGTGTTACCATCGCCTGAGCGATGCTGTCTAAGTCAGTCGTGGCATGATCAGGCTCGCAGGCAATCGCTGCGGCCTGCGACATGATTTCGTCTTCGTCATGTACGGCAGAGGCCATGATTGTTGTGGGAGTTGTAGTATTTGTAGTTGAAGTTGTAGTTGAAGTTGTAGTTGAAGTTGAAGTTGAAGTTGTTGAAGGAGGTGAGGATACGATGGGGTAGCGGTGATTATTGTGGGCAGGGCTGGGGTCTGTGACGATACGCTGCAACAGCGACGCTGCCCCAGCAACGCCTGTTGGCGGTGACGCCACGATGAGACTGCGCCGACGTCGGGCTAGAGACGACGTCGGCTTCATGGGACTGGTTGGTGATGAGAGTGGATTTGTAAATGGCGATGAAGAGGAGGATGCCGGCGACGGTGTAATGCTATGCTGTGGATACGGAGTGTTTATGGATCGTCGCTTAAGCCGGGGTGTGACGGGCGCAGGCACACGGAATTCGAAGGCAGGTGGGCTGATAGGAGGGTCCATTGTTTGGTAGATAATACTAGATCGAGTGGGATCGTGAAGCTATTTATCGTATACCGGCAGGAGGTAATGTTTATGGGAAGAAATTGGGAGCTGAGCAAGCCAGGTGAAGGGTGATGCTGGCGGTTAGCCAGGAAGCGATCTGGGGCGATCTGTTGGGGATGTGTGAGCTGTGGCCTGCAGCATGGCAGATATGGAATCTCTACTCGGCGGTCAACGTTGGTTGTTGGCTCACAGCATCATGATCCCCGTAGATGAACGCAGTTTTCTGGGCTTGCGCAAGGTCAATCAAACCGAAGTGGTTGCCGGCCCGCAGGCTTTTCCTTTGCACAGAAGCGGATCCCGTTCTGTACACGGGAAACCGTCACGATCGCGAGAACAGCTCTGTCTGGCACATGTACTTTCCGCCTCCACTCTCAAGGACAGAAGACGGAGCGTAGGATGGTGTGTCAAATCACCCAGGGAACCAGCACCCGCCGTTCTCTGTCTCAACAGCAATTTACGACTCTGCTGTAGGTGCTTGCTTTATCGACTCGGACACAAGAACCTGGCGGTTCGGCATGTGGAGTGCTTTTCCTCGTCGAACCGGACATGTCCATTCTAATCACAGGATACCTCCATGTCAGACTCCTACTCTAAATTCTAGTCACCCGAGAAAAGACCCCCTCTTCTCCGTGAATTCGTCCACGCCCACCTCTCTTCTCCTCACCTCCGCATCCCTCCCTCTCTCCCTCGCAATATCGATCTCTTTCATCAGCACCTGTTGGGCCTCGTCAATCCTCTTCTTCATCTGCCTCATAATATCTTCCCTAACTTCCATATCCTCTCCCTTCTTTGGGCCCTCCTCGACATATTGCTTTAGCTGCTTCTCGATGTCCGCCGCATCCTTCCCGGAAGCCAGATGCTTCCTGTACGTTTCCTCGCTGCCAAAGCACATACCGTATCCGTCGCAGTAGCATGCGTATTCGCTCGGACAGACCGCGGTGGTTCTGTTATTCCTATCCGAGAAAATATAATGCCACAGATACTCCATTATCCTCCCGGAGTACCGGTCCACCAGGTCGGTATGTAGTAACCATTCCCGCCATCGGATGTACTCCTCGCGTGTGTTCCCCCTGATCCTCTCCCGAGTGACAACGAACTGCGCGCAGCACGCGCTTGCAAGTGTTTCCGGCAACCTCACACCGGGGAAAAGCTTCCTGAAGTCGCGGTGGAAGTACATTTCCTCGCCTTTGTCAGGGGTGTAGCGGTTGTTGTGGGGCTTGATCCACGAGGGACAGCCGGGATCCCAGTGACAACGCAGGTTCATGAACCCGAGGCGCGCCGCGCGGTGGTAGTTCAGTTCCCGCAGCATCAGCGCTGTGCTGAACATGTGCATGTCGTTGTTATGCCAGGCAGTGTTGGACGCATGCGTGAAGATCACGAGGTCGGGAAGTGTGTCGTAATGGTGGATGACGTAGGTCAGGTAGGCCATGGCTTCGTTGCCTTTGTTTTTTGGGACTCTGAGCGCGCCCGGTGGGGGCGTGGAGGAGGAGGTCATCGGGACGTGGTAGACCTTTGGGATGAGATTTAGCCATGGGGGGACCGCGGAGAGCCAGGAGACGTCGTCCTTGGGAGTGCACGGGAGGACGAGGTCTTTGGTGTAGTTGTCCGGTTGGAAGATGCTAATCCCCCGTGCGAAGCCGAAGTATTTATATGCTTCTTCGATTGTTTCCTCGTGGATTGTAGTGAGGGGCGAAGGCGTATGTGGTTGGCGCGTAGGGAGGTGGTGGAAGAGGTAGAATATCGTCGCTAGGAGGGATAGGAGCGCGAGAGCGCGCCGGCGGAGGATCATCTTTTGATTGTCCGGGACGGAGACAACAGGCTATCCACGTTTCGTTGCGAGAGGCATCGGCCGGTACTGTATATGGTAAAGTAAAGTACCTAGTCAAGGGTCAAATCGTATTCATACATATCGTGTGTTCCAATTTCGCCGACGCAAGATAAGCGTGATGTACAATTGCTCGAAGTTTTGTTATGTTTGCTTTTAGGTTCGTAGGAGCTGTGAACGAATGCGGGGTTAGGCAGCCGATTGTTACGCGTTGCATGCGTAGAAGTGAGAATAGCGCTCTGGCATCAATCAGAGGCCCTGGAAGCTACGAGTGATGGCCGTGATGACTCTCGTTCTCGTGCTGCAACCCACCGCCTTGATCTAGATAGAGCGCACGCGATTAATGAATAATAAAAAGTGCCTCGCAACCCATGATGCAAATCGCACTTGATATATTGGTATGACATCGTATCAAAAGATCAACCAGTCTAAGTAGATTCTCAATATAGAGTACTGCCAAATAACTACTTTCATACATCTACGACAATCAAAAGATCCCCCTCGACTACATAGAAAGATGGAACCAAGGGAAAAAAGGATGTGCATGATCTACAACCCGAACGTAGGAAAGGCAGACACGCCCTCTCTGTACCCATCAACCAGTCCATCATACAGTGTTCACCGTGTTCTTGACTAACAGCGCCGCCTTCTCCGCAATCTGCTTCTCTCGCATCTTCAACAGTCCCCGGTACATCAACACAAAACTCAGCTCCATCCTCTCCTTCGTCATCATGAGCAGACCCTGGACCATGAGCCCCTTCATGAGCTGTGGGCCGATACCCTTGAAGAGACCCAAGGGGCCCTCATGCTCTACAATGAACTCCATCACCTCAATAAACCCCTTAAAGGGCTTTCCCTTCCTCTCTGGCGGTGGCCGAGACTGGAGACCCACCTTGGCGACGATGAGTGGCTGTGTAGCGCAAGTCGCGACAGCCTTCGACATGGCACCTAGCAGGAACGACTCAAAAGGCGACAGCCGGGACTTGTTGGGGTAGATGATCTCCTTGAAGCGCTGGTAGGAGCCGTAGGTGATGGCGGGGTTCACGACGAGCACAAGGGACGCCTTCAGTCCTCGCCAGAGACCCGAAATCCCATCCTCGGCGATCACCTCTCGTGCCGTATCCATCAGGCCGACGTGCGGAGCGTCGATAGGACGAGTTTGCTGTCTGGTGGTCACCACGGCGACGGGAATAGTAAACAGCTGTGCGAGCGCGCCCGACACAGCGCCGAGCAGGAGCTCGGTGGCGGTGCCGAGATTCGAAGTCGTGTTGGTACGCTTGATGTACCAATTACGCACGAACGTGTACCAGTAGAAGTAGGCGAAGTTGGTCGATGCGACTCCGAGCAATGAACCCGCCATACCCGAGTACAGCCCGGGGATACCCGCTTTCGCGACGATCTTGAGAATCGCGTCGACGGTCGAGTCGTAATGCTCATGTTGCTGCTCCGAGTTGACGGCATCGCTCTTCTCCGCCGCGGCCTCCGTGTCCACGCCTGCTTCTCCTTTAGCGACGCGGTTGGTGGCTAGGCTCGAGGGCTTGCGTTTCTTGACTTGGACTTGGAGCTTAGTTTTCACACTATGAAGGTCAGCCGTGGTTTGAAGGGTAAGGAGGAGAATAATTGCTAACACGTCCAGCGGGTACACAGCGGCGTTCGCCAGCACAGCGCCAGTCGCACCGGCAACGGCATAGCCCCACGGTGGAAGAGCAGATTGTCCTGATTTCGCGGCCATTTTCCGCGGTCCGTCAAATTCGGGTGAACGAAGGCGGGGGAAAGGAAGAAACAGAACCGGAGTTGTAGAAGTGGTGAAAGTGAAGGCGAAGGCGAAGGTTGATAGTTGCGTGGATCAGGACGTAGTGGGCACGAGCAGAAAGCAAAGACCAGAAACAAGAGAGATTTTTACATGGATACTTGTCACAGTTCGTCGGGGGAGATTGCATCACTGTCACCGTCTTTCTTCGGTGGTTGTGCCGAGGCAAAATGAGGGAATGGTTGGTTCCGGTAATGCCATGATCGCCAGTGGCTTGAATGCCGTGCCACGTGCACAGACTCGAAGCTTTATCTACCCCCGGCTCCCAGGGTCGCGTTGCGAGCTCGGCTCTGATAAGCACCGCCACTGCAGTGATCATGCCTAAGGCTCCTCCGCCGAAAGCCAGATTTGAGCTTACTCTATGTAGGTACCAATAATGCTCATCGTAACGCCAACTCCAGGCACTTTGACATGTGATAAACGCGACACGTGCGTCACTCCGAACATTCAACTCCCCGCTATCTAGTTATGGCATCCTTTCGCAAATCATATGACCGATGATACTGACAGAAAGATAGAAAGAGAAACGCGACATCTCAACTATACCGATTCCGTGCCTACGAGGCTACAAAACACCCCAACGACAAGACTTCACCCTGTTAGATTCCCGTCCACCCTCCAGAGATTACCCTCAGAGTGACTTGGCGCCTTTACAAAGCCCCAAGACCCAAGCCGGAATGCAACACAGAAAGCACCAGTGATCCAGTGCTGGACGGCCTCCAGTCACTGCCAGATTCGCTAACCAGCGTACGCTAGATATAGCTCTGCAGCAATGGGAGCAGCGACATGTTGCCGGGACGTTTCCTGCTCGGGTAGACGAGATTGAAGACCTTATTTGCTCTAGCAATTGGTCCACTGCGAAATCCAGATTTCCTGATTATGTACCATCCGTACACAGAATTCGAACGCCACGGCCATGGCGCACCTAATGAGTTGCCGCAGAACGGCCGCATGTCGTGAACGCGAGTGGAATGGGATTTGGGTATGTGATCTGCGTTGGAGGTAGTATGTACTCATGGGGAAGGGGCATGACATATTTGTATCTATCTAGGGAAAGCGGTTAACCGCAGCCTATCGTATACCAAGCCTTTCGAGGCTGGCTGGCTTCTGGTGGCTTGGGCAGAGATAGTGGATTCAACACGAACACTGAGCAGCATGCCCACCGTTTACACGAAAGCCATTCTACGGGAAGGGAAAGAGGAGGAAACTGAGGGAAGGGAAGGAAGGCGAGCTGGAATGGAATGGCTTCTATCTATCTACAGAATCAGAAAGCCGATAAGTGGGGGCGGCTCGCCTCGATGCCTTTTGGCGGGCAAAGGGGATATATAAGGAGTCAGGGAAATGCGGCGCAGCATGTAGCGGAACGGAGGATGAGCGAACCTTCCAAAACTGGCGCCGGTTCGTGGCGCAGGGGACAACCAAAAGGAACCGGAGCGGGGTGGGGTGCCGCCCAGACCGGCGACCCAACAGGAAGGAAGTGTATCTTGTCGGAACAGCCACAGCAAGCCGATCAATGCAACCACAAGCTGGCCTCCGGGCAGCGCTGTTCGCAGGCGACCAAGCTACTAGAGTAGAGTAGCTGCCGGGGGCACAGATATGGATGAACGGTCCCTCTGAAAGGCGGCAGGACCATGTGAGAGCGGCTAGCGGAGGAGTATGGGCAGATGATACTGACGATGGTACCTGCGCCTGCGTGCACATACTGGATGCGGGCAGGGCGCGAACAGAGGATCAAGAAAGTTCCTACTTTCAATGCGGAGGCTACACACACTCACGGATAGAGCACTCAAGGATGTTGAGGAATTCGAACCACAGCCCTCTGTTCAGGCGAATAGAGGAACGTTTTCGTCTCTCGGCCCACCCCTATGGGCAATTTAATCTCCCCTCTTCACTCCCCGGGACGACCGGAATGGCCGGGGAATCACTTCGATAATTTTCCATGGTTGGAAACCACGGACCCGTCAGGGGAGTGAATTCTTTGGCCGCCACGAACCAGGCGCTACGACACCCGTTGCTTGGTTACGGGGCGCCGCCCAAGAACGGCCATTCCCAAGTACACTTTTCCGCTGCGATACCGGCGTGTTTGTCCACAGGACCTGTCTCGATCTTGTGCACGTACGGACAAAGACATCCGTCTGCTGACGGAGGGTGTACGCATGCGCACTATTGTCTGTTTACTGCTTCTTCATTTATCCAGGGGAGCATCGGTGCTCCATCCTCTCCTATGTACCTGTGCTATCTATCTACGCACTATTCGGTCGTCTAGCAAGGGAGGTGGGGAGAAACACGAGGTATGGTGGGAGGGGTAACGGCATGAAGTGCCCGAGGGACCGGGTATGGCATCCGCCGTCCGCTGCCGTTCGGAGAATTCCTGTCAGTGTCTCTGGGCTAGGATTTTCCCACCGTCGGAACTGTCGGAAAGGACTAGCAATGCGGCACAGATGCTTCGGAAGCCATGTTCAGCCTCGTTCCCCCCAGTGCGCAATTTGGATAAGAGCTGCGATTACGCTACGGTATCACCGTTGAGTCCTGCTGGGTCATTCCATGGATATTTCGGACTGTCTGGAATGAGAGTGGTATCATGCGTCAAACCCACCATGGCATCCAGAGACAATATCAAGTTTTTTTTTTCGGAACCGTCGAGCACAATGATGTCGGAACGGATCTATTCATCGGCCTGGGCCTGGTGGCTTCCCATAGCCGCCGAGTCCGCGCCATCCACGGCGCACTTTGCAATCTGTGCGGATCAAGAATCCAACCCTCAGTGCGCATCCTGACCATCGGCGATGGGACCTGGGCGACGGTCCTTGTTCCACACGGCTGCCATTCGGACACCCCCGTCAGCACCGCCCTGCAGATTGGACGGCGACGATGCTGCGTCGAACTCTCCTGCGCCTACAGAGAAGAGGCGGCTATTGGTCTCTGTGGTCGTCGGGTGTTGGACCTTGCCGGCGCAACGATCTGCACAGCCCCTGTCGGGCCAAGCGGAAATGGGCATGTAGAGTACCTGCGGAATACAATATCGAAAGCCAGGTCAGGAGGCACCCGAAAGCACGCCCAAAGGTTCTGACATACTCCGCCTATCCGAATTGGAGCAACATTGGCCGCTTAGAAACGCCTGTATCTCCAGGAGCAGCACGGGGGAATGGATGTGCGCCTCCCGCAGCGTTCTCAAAGCACATGACGAGTTCTGCCACCTAGATGGTGCTTGGTCCGGACTGTCTCGCGCGACGAGAAATCCGAGTCCTGGGTCACGTGTTCGTGGAGAGTTTCTTCGTGGCTCCGGACGGTGGCAAAACAAACAAGGGAAACCTCGTGGGACGGCGCAGTACCTCTACGATAGCGTCGATGACCAGCCGCTGGATACATCCTCACCGGTAGTCCGACAGATGTAAGCTGCCTGCCCCGCGGTCCTTCCATCTCCCCCTCTCCGGACAGGGAGCATCGTTGGAGTCAGCTACGCCTCTGTCGACAGACTGGCAGGCCCATGTTACTCACCCGCGGAGGGGCTCGACAGGCCACAGTCCGGTTCCGGCGCGTGGTGGCCGCAGGCAGGTATGGCAGAGTACCGACATACCTGGCTATGGCCGTGCCGTTGACTCCGTCCCCCGTGACGGCCGCAGTGGCGGTGGGGTGGGGTGGGGTGGGAGAAACTATGTTTGCGCGGAGTGCATCGGTATAGTCAGTACAGAGAAAGCGTCACCACGACTGTTCAGTCCCCCCCCTCCCCGAGCCCTGTCACTTCTACCACATCCACACGCACGCATAGAGTACATATCGTATCGAGCCGTCCGTCCACAGTCAGCCCTGCGCGCACACTGCACGCCGATCGACACATGCTATGTGTATACGGTACATTCATACGCAGAGCAGAGTGGAAGAGGAGGTAAGCCAGCATGCAATACTGTCTGTACCTGTGTAGATTAATACTCTACTTGCTACAACCACGGACCCGGCGCAGCGAGGGGGTTCACCAGCTATGCACCAGACTCCAACGCCGAACCCAGGATTATTGTTATTATTATTTTTCCTCGGTGAAAGGGGGGTCTCAACGGAATGAATAAGGGTCCCGATTATTGATTGGACGCACGACCGGGGGGGGGGGGGGGGGGGGGGGCAAACCAGACCCCAGAAAAAAGGGTGGGGTGGGTTTTTTATTTGAAAAA